>Ga0134125_10011225_pt1 | contig 10045 bp, 7 predicted proteins | sample KB31751_FD_96464 | JGI IMG/M metagenome (GOLD analysis project Ga0134125, IMG submission 96464) | Terrestrial soil microbial communities with excess Nitrogen fertilizer from Kellogg Biological Station, Michigan, USA - KB3-175-1 | ecosystem: Environmental > Terrestrial > Soil > Unclassified ... | reverse complement strand
GCGTCGACATGCGCGCAGAAGTCGGCGAGGTTCAACGTAGCCGCGACCGGGTACAGGGTGACGATGTCGGCGTCGTGCGATGCGTCGGTCGCCGGCGTTGTGCCGACGGTCGGCCAGAGCTCGGCCGTGCGCGTGTACAGCTTGCGCGTTTCGATCGTGTACCGGCCTTCGGGTTCGTCGTGCAGCTTCGCATCGCTGTCGGGGCGCACGCTCGCGTCGATGTTGAAGTACGTCGGCGCGCTGCGCACCGCGAAGCCGCCGCTCGATGTGACGCTGACGCGCGTGACTTGGAGCGACGGGTACATGCCGCCAGGGCCATACGAACCTTCGCCGCCCTCGGCGATCTTGTCGTCGATCACCTCGTCTAGCATAGGACCCAGGGCAAACGCGCCAGCGAGCTCGCGCGCATGTTCCAGTAGGCCATGCCCCAGCCGGTACTCATCCAGAACGCAGCATCGGTCGGCAGGTTCGGCGGCATCTGCCACGACTTCGAGAGGTCATCTTCGCTCTCGCTGCTGACGAAGCCCCAGCGCGGGCCGATCTTGCCGAAGTGCGCGGCGATGAGGCAGCGTACGAGCTTCGTCGTCGTGCCGTCTTCGCCGTCGTAGTTGCAGGGGTCGGGCGTGTCGGTGTTGACGTAGCTGAGGATCTGAGTCTGTGCTTCGACGGGCACGCTCGCGAGACCGGCAGCGTTCGGCAGGTTCGTCACGTCGTCCCAGGTGATCGCCGCCATGCCCGTCAGGCTACCATGAGGCGCCGACGTCGCGCGCGCGACAGCTCGCTGCAGGCGCGACGGATGGCCCTTCGCGTCGAGCGGTCGGCCGGACAAGCACGAACGCTCGACGCAACCGGGAAGCTTACGACGCGAGCTGCTTGACCGGGTACGCGTCGATCGACACGTGCGCGGTGCCGCTGCCGACGGTGGCCGATACGGCGATCGCGACGAAGCGCGGCCGGTTGTCGACGGTGAACGTCTTGCCGAGCGTCGCGCTGAGCGTGACGTCGCCCGCGGTGCCGTCATCGCCGGGTGCCTTGCCCAAGCTGAGCCACTTGAGCGTGGTCGGGTTCGTGCCGCCCTCGTCGTCGATCGTACCGCTGCCGTTGTCGGCGAGCGTGATGTGGTTGCCGGCGAGCGCATCGGCGAACGAGTCGGCGATGTAGTACGTGTTCGCGTCGACGGGGATCGGCCAGTAGTCCGTGCCCTCGTCGAGCGCGGCCGGCAGCGTGCCGCCCGTGTACTGAATCGGCCCGTCGCCGAGCTTGTAGCCGTGCGCCGTCTTCGTCGCCTTGCTCGTCACCGACGAGAACGTGGTCGTGCCGCCCGTGACCGTCAGCGTCTCGCGAACCGCTGCGTAGGTCTCGACGGCCGTGAGGGTCTCGGCGCCGTCCGCGGTGAGGTCGATGTCGATCTGCGGGATGCATCCGCCGCCGCCCTGCGCGAGCTGGTACGCGAAGGCGTTGTCGCCCTGTGAGGCCGGCAAGCCCTGCCAGCCGTCGGGCAGCGCAGCGACGTTGCCGCCGGCCGTCGGTGGGAACGTCAGCGCGGCGCCGAGCTGAGCGTTCGCGAGCACGAGCGGCGTGATGATGGGCGCGATCTTCATGTCGCGAGCGTCTCGTAGCGGGCCCTGGAATTCAACCAGGTTCTCGAGGTTATGGGCCTCGCGTGTTGGCGTTTCACTTGCCCGCCAAGAACCGACGAGCATGCGTTCTCGTCGGTGCGACCCGTCGCCCGAGCTCGGCGCGACAGGTCAAGGCGCGCTGCACACGCGCCGTGAAGCTGGTCGGCTAGATGCCGTCCATGTAGCGGATCGCGACCGGGTAACGAAGCACCGTGCCGCCGCACGATGCGGTGCACGGGACCTTGATCTCCAGCCCGACCTCTTGCGGCGAGAGCGGACGGAACTCCTCGGGCACGATGCCGGCGACGCACAGCGGCGTGCGCGGATAGACGACGAGCCGGTCCTCGCTGGAGCCGCCCGCGCCGTCGCACTGCCACCACGGCTCGATCGACTCGATCCACGGGCTGTTCGCGAGCGCGTACTTCAGCACCGTCGTATCCGACAGGTCCGAGCGCGGCGTCTGCGCGAGGTAGGCGTACTGCTTCGTCGGAACGAGGAACACGAACTTGTCGAAGCCCGGCGCGTCCGTCTGCTTCAGACCGAACGTGATCTGCTCGATCATCTTGTTGATGTCGGCGAGCACCTGGTCGGGCGTGTTGCCGGCCGTGAGCCACGGCGCGCCGCCCGTCTTCGTCGTCGGCGTCTCGATGTTGACGAGCCCCGTCGTGTTCTGCACGAGGCCGTCGATGTCGACGCCGTTGCCTTTCGCGAGGAAGTCGTCGATGAAGCGAGCGGCCGCGGTGCGCGCGCTCAGCACCGTCAGCGAATCGAGCGGCACGCCGGTCGCCGCCGCCTGCTGGATCTCGCGAACCGTCCACGCGTATTCGAGCGGGATCTGCTCGATGCGCCGCGTGGTCGGCGTCATGGTCAGGTTGACGCGCGGCATGCGGTTCGCGTTGCGACCGCCCGTGCGCACCTTGTCGACGCGCTTCGTGAACATCTTGTACGTCACCGACTCCTGCCACGGCGCGATGCCGGGATAGTCGGGGATGTAGTCGCGCGCCTTGTTGCCGGGCAACAGGTCTTCGTACACCTGCTTGTCCAGGTTCTCGACCTCGCGCTGGAGGAACGCGACCTGTGCGCTGTCGAGGTGGCTGGTTCGGAAGAGCATGTCGGGTTCTCCTGCGAAGTGGTTCGAGTCGGTGCGTGAAACAGTTCGCCCCGAAGGGCGGAGAAGAGTGGTGGGGAGCGACTAGTCCGAGACCGCGTTCGCGGCGCCGGTCATGTCGACTTCGAGAACCGGCGGGTTCGTGGCGTCGCCGCCTTCGACCACCTTGCAGAACGACGAACAGTCGAGCGTCTTGCCCGCGTCCGCGTCCGGCCGGATGATGCCGACGGGCGCGCCCGTGTCGGCGATCACCTGCACGTGCACCGCGCTCGACGTCGTCATCGCCGCCTTGGCGGTGACCGGCACGCGACCGTGCCGCAGGTAGTCGAACGTGATGCCGGTCAGGTAGCCGCCGCTCGCGTCGAGCTCGGTGATCGGCTGGTACGACTGCCCGAAGAGCGCGACGCCCTTCAAGAGCTGGTTCTGCGCGCTCGGGTTCTTGGCGCCGAAGTCGGTGTCGGTCGTGCCGACCACGATGAACGTGCCGGGATAGATCGGCGTCGTGTCCTCGTTGTGGCACGAGTCGACGTCCTTGTACCCGCCGTCCGCTAGCTGGCCAGCGACGAGGCGGGGCATCTCGGTGTTGATGGTGGTGATCGCGGTCATCGTCGGTGTCCTTGCTGGGTGTTGACGGGAGGGGGTGTCGAGAGCGAGCTACTTCGTGGCGCGCGTGTGCTGGCCGTGGACGCTGTTGGGGAGCGGCTTCTTCCAACGCTCCTTCTGCTCGGCGTCGTGGCGTGCCTTCGGCGTCTGCACCTCTTGCGTGTGCATCACCTCGGCGATCTGCGCCTTCGAGCGCGCGTGCGCTTCGAGCTCGTCGAGCTTGATCTCCAGCTTGCCGGCGATCTTCTCCGACGAGACGGCCGTCGAGATGTCGGCGCCGCTGTCGAGCCGCTTCAGCGTCGCGCGCATGAGCGCGTCGTCGTCGAGCGCGTCCATGCGGAACCCGGGCGGATGAGCCGGCGCGCAACGGCGCTCCAGCGCGACGCGCGCGCGAACGGCTTCGCCCCATCCGCCCTTGAGCTTCGTCAGCGCGGTCTCGGCCGCGTCGGCGCGCTCCTTCTGCTTCTTCGACTCGACGGTCTCGGCGGCGCCGACGACTGCCGACGCCTGCGCTTGCAGGAGCGGGATCTGCTTCTGCAACTCTTCGACCTTGCCGTCGAGGCGGTCGGCGCGAACCTTGAGCTCGTCGCGCTCCTTGGTCACGCTGGTCAGCTCCAGCGTTTTGTTCGTGAGCTGCGCCTCCAGCGAGCGGAACATCTCGTCGGTGCGGGTCGTCGTCGTGTTCGTCGTGCCGTTGTCGCCCATCGGGTTTCGCTCCTGGGGTTGAGAGTCAGTGCGCCCACCATACTCCTTTTCGAAGTTGGTGGAATCGATTCCGTGCTTCTTCGCTGCCGCCACGATCTTGTCGTACGCGCGGCCCTTCGCGCCGGCATGCTGCGAAAAGTCGGTCTGGTTGAACCGGCTCATCGCAGCCTGAACATGCTCGGCGTCGGTGATCGGCAGCTTGCCTTCCTCGGGAAAGGCGAACTGCGAATCGCGAAGCTTGTTGCGCGCGTCGGCGTCGAGCTCGTCGTCGAGCACGAGCGTCCCCGTCGAGTAGCCGTCGAAGCGGAACGCGCGCAGCTCGATCTCTTTCTCGTCGAGCCGCAGCTTCATCGCGCTGCCGCCGCGCGCGCGATCGACGAGCGCGAGATGGTTCACCTCGATGTTGCGCTGCACGCCGTCGTACCGACCATCGGGGTTGCTGGGATACGCATAGCGCTTGTCCGCGCCGGGCGTCGGGTCCCAATCGAGCTGGTAGCCGGGAGACAACTGGTCGCGCCCGTTCTGCGCGGCCTTGATCGCGTTCTTGTCGGTGATCGTTGTCGGCGTGATCACGTTCGCGCCGTCGAAGCTCGCGCGCTTCGAGTGACCGACGCCGTACGTCTTCACGTTGTCGGCGGTGACCGCAACGCTCGGGTGACCGTTCGTGATCGGCGCGTCTTCGAACGAGTCGAGCGCGCTCTTCTTGCCGACTTCATCGGGCGGGCGCAGCTCGCGACGAATCGTGCCGTCGGGATTGATGTACTCGTAGATCCCAACGCGACCGGCGTACCCGTCGGCCTGCAAGAACCCTTGCGACGTCATTCGCGGCGAGCGCAACGCTCCCGCGTCAATGCGCATCACGCGTTCCAGGGTCGCCACGATTCAGACGCTAACAGCGGAGAGCCGTCATGTCCAGTGGCAGCCGTCGCGAGGGACTGGACGACAGCTACTCGTCTTCGTCTTCGTCGGCGCCGGCCTTGTCGATGTCGTCGAGCAGACCGCCGAAGTCGGGCTCGGCGCTACAGCGACAGCACACCGGCTCGCCCGGCAATCCTTCGCTCGGCGGATCGTCGTACGTGAACGACTGGCCGTCGAGGTCTTCGTGCTCGGGTCGAACACGGTCATCGCCGGCAGTGCGCCACGTGAACGACTTCACGCCCAGCTCTTGATGGCGCGCGGCGGTGACCTGGCCGTTCAGCTTGCCGATCTGGTCGCGTGCGATCAGCCGCGCATGCCGTTCGGCGATGCCGAATCGGTCTTGCAGCTCATCGCTCAGATCGTCAGCGCTCGCGCCGCTCGTGAACGCGCGCGTAACAGCCTTCTCGACGTCGTCAAACGTCTTGTTGCTGAGCGACTTGATGAGCGCAACGTTCTCGGCGGCGAAGCCATCGACCAACTTCGGCACGCTCTTGTCGAGCGTTGTGATGTTCACGCCGAGCGCGGCCTTCGTCTGCGCTGCGAGCTGCACCCGCTGCGCGTCGGTGGTTGCGCGAGCCATCTTGCGCGCGAGCGTGTCGAGCGTGCCCGGGTTGACCGCGTTCGAGAAGCGCTTGCGCGCATCTGCAACGAGCCGCGCTGCCTTCGTCGGCTCGCCCGCATCGCGGCGGATCTGGTAGCGCCGACGCTTGAGCCGATCGCAGCGCGCGAGCAGCGACGACTTGAAGTCGGCAAGCGAGACCGTATCCATGCTGCCGAGAAAGCGCGGGTCCGTGTACTGCGCGAGGTACGCGTCGCGAGCGGACGACGCGCTCGGGAAGCCGAGCATCACCTTGTCTTCGTCGTACGTCTCGAAGTCGGGCGCGCACATCTGATGGACGACGAAGACATCGTCGGCGTTCTCGTCGGGACCGAGGTAGACGTCGGTCTCTTCGCTGTCGGCGCCCTCGGTGCCGGCGATGTAGCCGTAGGCGTATTGCATCGTCGTCGAGCCGGGGACGCCGAACGAATCGATCCAATAGCGCACGCTGCCGACCGGATTCTCGACGACGATGGGCAGGCCCGCGAAGCGAACGAGCTGCTTGTACGGTCGATCGTCGACAGCTTCGAGCTCGCGCGAAAGGAACACGCCGCCACCGTCATCGGCTCGATCTTGCCGGTTGTGGTCTGCGAGCAGCTTCGGGATCTGAGTCATCGCCGCGGCCACGTGCTGCTTCGCGGCGTTCACCATGCCGACGAGCTGGGTGGCGTAGCTGACTTCGATCGACTTCGGGTAACGCGAGCGCGGGATGCGTCGTCGGTTCTTGGCGGTGCCGACCGCGCGATGAACGAGCACCTGCGAGATCGTGTGCTCGGGGTTGCGCGTGACGTTGAGCGCGGCATCGAGCCGCGCGAGCTCGCGCTTGCGACCGTCGCGCGTCGACAGGTCGTGTGCCGGCGCGAGCAGCATCGCGAGCGAGCTGCGCACGACGTGATGCGTGTGCGCGAGCGCGCGCACGCTAGTCGCCCTTGTGGCCCTCGATCTCCTTGAGGCGATCGAGCGCTTCTTGCTTCGTCTTGTACGGGCCGCCGAGGTGCTTCTTGCCGTCCTCGCTGTAGACGTGCCACGCCTCGCCGATCTCTTTCAGCTCGTCGTCGCGCTTGCTCTTCGTCGCGACGCTCGGCGGGGTCTCGTCGCTTGCGGGTCCCTGCGGCATACCGTTGCCCGTCGACACCGTGCGCGCGTGCGCCTTGACCTGCACCACCTTCTTGCCGGGTCCCGCGTTCGCGGGCGGCAGCGGCGCGTTTGGCGTCTTCGGGGTCTGCGGCTTCGGATGCGCCTCGGCGTAGCTCTTCGGCTTCGCGTCGCCCTTCGACTTGGTGGTCGGGTCGGGCTCGTCGATGCCGGCCGTCATCTGGCCCTTTGCGAGCGCGCTCGGCGCGGACGTCTCGACGGTCGCTTGCTTGCGCTCGTCGGGCGTCTCGGTCGAGCCTGCGGGGCCGGCGCTCGACTTGCCGACGACGGTCTTCTTGCCGGTGATCTCTTCGTCGCGCGGCTCGACGCCGGTTTCGGTGTTCGGCGCAGTGCTGTCGCCGACGTCCTGCGGGTTCACGTTGCCGTAGCCGAGCGCCGCCTGGTCTTCAGGCGTGATCGTGTTTGCGGCGAGCTGCGCTTCTTGCTGCGCGTTCCACGCATCTTCGTCGAGCTGGATATCGTTGCTGTACTTGTCGCCCTTGTAGCGCGAGCGAACTTCTTCGGGCGTGAGCCAACCCCACTGCACGCCAAGCGCGTCGCCCTGCGCGTTCGTGTACCGCGTCTTCGCGACTTCATCTTCGGTCGGCGCCCACAAGGGCTTCCAGTCGATCGACCACACGTCGGGCTCGATGCCCTCGCATGGGCCTTCCGTGCTGCACATGATGAAGCGAATGAGCCGCTCGATGAACGGCGTCAGGTAGTGCTGAAGCGCCGACACGCGGTCATAGAAGAAGGCGCGATCGCTCTCGCCGGTCGCGTTCAGGCCCGCGGGCGACATGCCCATGAGCAACGTGATCGGCATGTCGGCGGCGGCGGCGAGACGTGTCGCGAAGCGATCGAGGATGTCGCTCAGGTTCGTCAGCGGCGTCTGAACGCGCGTGAACGAATCCTTCTTGTCGAGCACGACGGCGCGGAACGCCGAGCGAAGCTGGTCGATGCGTTCGAGGTAGCGCTGCGCGGTGCGCCCGCGCTGGTTGTCCTTGAGTTGGTCGAGCCCCTCGATCTGGAGCACGGCTTGCGCGAAGTCTTGCAGCAACGCGGCGACGGTGCCCCACGTTTGCCCGTAGTCGTCGAGCACGCGGTACATCGCGGTGAGCACGTTGTCGCCCCAGCCGAGCAGCGTGCCCGGCATCGGCAGCCGCGTGACCTGGATGCCGCGCAGCACGATCAGCCGCGACTCGTGGATGTAGGTCATCGGCGTGCCCATCACGCCGCCCGCGAACAGCGGGATGCAGCGGTAGATGGACGGGCGACCGAACTTCGGATCGTTGATGTCGCTGTACCACTGCACCGGGTACAGCTCGCGCGGCTCGAGGATGTGCAGCGCCTTGATCGATAGGATGGTCGCGTCTTCGTCGAGCGGGCTGCCGAGATCTCCGAGCGCGCCCTCCATCACCGGGAAGATCGCCGAGCCTCCATACGCGCGCTCGTACTGTGCGGCCTTCACGACCGCTTGATCGACGCCCAGCTCTTCGAGCGCGGACGTGACGGCCTCGCTCTTCTCCTTGTCGGTGTTGCCGTCGTCGCTGGCGATCTTGAGCTCGTACCCGCGACGAAGCGCCTCGCGCGGCAGCACCTCGATTACGCGCTTCGAGATGTCGTCGCCGCGCCACATGTCGCGCGCCTGGATATCGGTGACCAGGTCGATAACGTGCACGCCGCCGATGCGCTTGTCGCGGCGCGTGAGCAAGCCGGTGACGATGTTCGCCCACGAGTCTTGTCGCGTGGACCGTCGCGAAAGCGAGCGCGGTGCTTCACGGCGACGAGCTCGCATCTGGCGCGTGATCATGCCGCCACACTACCACGTGGCGACGACAGCTCGGCAGGTGTCGCGTAGGCCCTGCGCGACGCCTACTGCGCCGCGCGCCACGCGCGATCGCTGCCGAGCAGGTAGTTGAACCCGTTCGCCGTCGCGTCGATCAAGTCGTCCTCGTTGCCGTCCTCGCCCGTGAACTCGTCCGCCTGGTCGATGACGTGATCGATCCATTCGACGTGTTCGAGCCGGTGCCCGCGCGCGTCGACGTACGTGGGCACGAGGAAGCGGCCATCGTTCCACGCGCCGGCGAGCGGCTGCGCACGCGTGTACTTGTCGCCGAACATCGGCGCGAGCTCAATGTCCAGCTCGGGCTCCAGTTCCTTCAAGACCTGGATGACGGCGTTCGCACCCTGGTTGCCGCCTTCGATGACGAGCGGCAGGCCATAGCGCTGCTTCCATTGCAGCGCCTGACGCGCGCCCTCGGGCACGCTGATCTGCCGCTTCGTGGCGTCGACGAGCCGACCGACGATCTCGTTGCCGAAGCCTTTCGCGGCGACGACGGAGACGCCCGTGTGATCTGCGCTTCTCTTCTCGGTGCCCGCCGTGTCGATGGAGATGCAGCCGCGCCATCCGTCCCAATCGAACGGCTGTGCAGCGCCGGGGTACGGCTTGCTGTGCGCGAGCGTGTAGCGCGCGCAGTTGCCGAACACCTTGCCGCCCTGCTTGCGCGGCTGCCCTTGATAGAGCGACCACCAGCCGGCTTCGCCGCGAGCACGCGCGAGCGCGTACCAGCGCAGCGCCGCGACGACGTCGCCGGGGTGCGCGTTGTCGACGTCGAGCCACAGCGGGTGCGCGAGCTCGGGCTTCTCGCGCTCGTCGATCGGGTTGAAGTTGCCATCGTGGATGGCCGGCATGTTGATGTGCTCCCACGGTCGTGTGCCGGCGATCTCGCCGAGGCCGAGGGGATTCTTCTTGATGCGTCCGATGATGTCGTCGTCGTGCCAACGCGTGTTCATCACGATCACCGACGCGCCGCCTTCCATGCGGCTCATCACATCCATCGTGAAGTAGTTCCACGCGTCATCACGGCGCGACTTGCTGCGCGACTCCTTCCACCCCTTGATCAAGTCGTCGACCACGATGAGACCACCGTTCGCGCCCTCGCCCGTGATGCGTCCGCCGATGCTCGTCGACATGAGACCGCCGCCGAACGCGGTCTTCCATTCGTCGGCCGCGTGCGCGCTGCGATCGAGCGGCACGCGTAGCGCGTCGACGAGCTTGCGCGTCGCCTTGCCGACAGCCTCGGCGCGCTTGCCCTCGTACGTCGTATAGAAGTTCATGCACGCCGGGTCGTACAGCGTGCGGTACGCGAACCCGAGCGCGAACGACGTTGTCTTGCCGTGGCGTGGCGGCTCGCTGATCGTGGCGAAGACTTGCTCGTATCGCGAGCGGTTGATCAGGTCGTACAGAGGTTGAAGATGCGGCGGCACGCGCGCAAGACGCGGCGAAACGCGTGCCACGAAACCGTTGAACGACTCGACTTGTCGTAGCCGTTGAATCGCCTCGAGCTCGGCGCGCTCTTC
>Ga0134125_10011224_pt1 | contig 10045 bp, 9 predicted proteins | sample KB31751_FD_96464 | JGI IMG/M metagenome (GOLD analysis project Ga0134125, IMG submission 96464) | Terrestrial soil microbial communities with excess Nitrogen fertilizer from Kellogg Biological Station, Michigan, USA - KB3-175-1 | ecosystem: Environmental > Terrestrial > Soil > Unclassified ... | reverse complement strand
GGTTGTCATTCAGGTAGTAGATCGCGCCGCCCACCAGCAGGCCGGCCAGACCGCCCATGAGGGCGCTGACCGCGATGGTCGCCATCGCGTTGTGCGGCGGCGAAACATCCTCGTGCACCTCTTTGCGGACCGGCGGAGCCTGCGGCTCGGCCGCCACCGGCTGCACCGGCGCGGTCGGAACCACCGTCGTCGTGTTCTGCGCCGGCTGTGCAGCCGGAGCCGGATTGACCACCTCGACGTCTCCCGCCCGGGCCACGCTCCCGCCCAGCAGCGCCATCATCACCGTCCCCGCCACGATTCCCATAGTCTTCCGTTTCATGAGTGTCCCTCCGTGCTCAGCCGGTTGTGCAGCGCACGTGCCAGAGGGAAAAGCCTGATTCGGTGCGGTCCCGCTCAGCTCGATTGTTACGAGCGGCGCGCCTGAGTTGCCGCCGCGTTACCGGTCCGCCTCAAACTTTGCGGCGCCGGCCCATGGCGCCGCGCAAAAAAAAAGCGCCTGCGGGCACGAGGCCCACAGGCGCTTTTCCGCCGGCCGCGCGAGGCGGCCGGCCACCGTCACGTTGACGCGCGTGCGCCGCCCCGCACCAGGTGCAGGATCAGGCTGATCACCGCCAGCGCGATCAGGACGTGAATGGCCGCCGATGCCACGTGGAAGATCCCGAAACCGAGAATCCACGCAATGGCAAGGATGATTGCGAGTGCCAGCAACATGTTCCCCTCCAAAGGTCTGAGTGCACCATGCAACATAACCATGACGAACAGCACCGCTGCGGGTTGGACCTGGAGCAGGGATGGTTATCGTTCTGCTTCCTTGCTTCCGACGACGGTCAAGTTCAGGCCGATCTGAACGGATATCGGCTTGCCGTCCACCATGATGGTGGTCTTGCCGTTGTGGTACCAGCCGAACGAGCCGGTCGAGAACTCGCGCTTGTCGGCCACCAGCTCGGCGGTCCCGATCATGATGCGCACCGCCTCGGCCTTCTCGAGAAACTGCGTCTTGGAAATGGGGCAGGGTGACTTGGCCATGGGCGGACCGTAACACGTCCGGTCACGCCGCGGCCCGGCGCCCCCTCAAGCTGGGCCGGCTGTCCGCCGATGTGCGTCTCGAGGCGGGGAGAGGGAGCAATTCATCAATGGCACGGGAGCGAGCCACCGCAGCCGAGTGGGAACGGTACTACCGCCGCGCCGAGCGCGTGCGATCGATCTGCGGCGATCCGTTCCGGCAGCACCTGGCGCGGCTGGCGGCGCGCGAGCGCGCCCTGCTGATGGCCTTCACCGTCTTCATGCTGATCGCGATCGCGGCGTTCTTGATGCTGGCCGCGCAGCCCTGACGTCAGTGCGAGCCCTTGTGCGCCAGCCGGTGCGCGGTTTCGGCCGCGTCGCCCGAGCCGACGCCCCGCTCGCGTAGCTTCCGAAACTCCTGCTGGAACGCGATCAACTCTTCCTCGGTCGCGTTCTCGAGGTCGGCGAAGACGTTGCGCGCCTTGCTCGACCGGATCAATTCGTCGAGCTTCAGATGGATGGCGCGCGCGTCCCGATTCTGTGTGGCCTGGATCAGGAACACCATCAGGAAGGTGACCACGGTGGTGCCGGTGTTGATGACCAGCTGCCAGGCATTGCTGAAGTGAAAGATCGGTCCGGTCACCAGCCAGAGGACCATCAGCCCCACCGAGGCGAAGAACGCCCACGGGCTACCGACCCGCTCGGAGGCGCGGGCTGCAAAGGTTCGGAATCGATCGGCGGCCTTGGGCGTTCGCGGCGGGTGCATGATGTCCTTTCTTTCAGCGGCCTGCGTACCCGAGCAGCCGCTGAGCCTGGGCGTGCGCGCGCTGCCAGGCGCCCATGCCGCGCGCCCGGGCAGACGGCGAGAACCAGGCAATGGCCACCACCGCAACCATCATCAGGAACGCCACGCGCCTGGGGCCCGGGTGAATGCGCCGCCGCACCTTCCGGATCAGGCGTGCGGTCTGGCGGCCGGGCGCCGGGACGGGCTCCGGCTCGGGCGGCACCGGACGTGGCGCATCGAAGGCGCGCACCGCCGGGGGCGGGTCGGCGCTGACGTCCGCCTCCCATTCGGCCGCCGGGACGAAGCTGGGCGCCGGCGCCAATTGGGCGACGTTCATGACGGGCGCCTGCACGCCCAGCAGCGCCGCCCGCAACGCCTCGGCGAAGGCCAGCACGTCGGTGAACCGGTCGGGCGGCTTCTTGGCCAGGCCCCGCATGATGGCGGCATCCACCGCCGCGCTCAGCGGCGCGTAGTGGCTGGGCGGTGGCGGATCGTTGTGCACCACCTGATAAAGAACCGCGATCGGGTCCTCTCCAGCGAACGGCTCGCGCCCGGTGACCAGCGTGTACGCGATGGCCGCCAGCGAGAACTGATCGCTCCAGGGGCCGATCTGATCGCGCAGGCCGCAGGCCTGCTCGGGCGACATGTACTGGGGCGTGCCGGCCACGTGCAGGTTGTCGGTCAGCCGCGGGCGCCAGCTGGCCTGCGAGATGCCGAAGTCGAGGACCTTCACGAAGTCCTGGACACCGTCCGCGGCCAGCAACATGACGTTGTCCGGCTTGAGGTCGCGGTGCACGATGCCACGGGCGTGCGCCGCGGCCAGGGCCTGCGCGATCTGCCCGACGATCCGCGCGGCCGTGGCCGAATCCATGGGGACGCCCTCGGCGAGCCGCGCCGCCAGCGGCCGACCCTCCAGGAGCTCCATCACCAGATAGGGGAAGCCCTCGGGCGTGACGTTGAAGTCCAGCACCTGGACGATGTGGGGGTGCCGCAGCGTCGAGGTGATCTCCGCCTCCTGACGGAAGCGGGTCATCGCCTCCAGGTTGCGGATCAGCCCGCGGTGCAGGACCTTGACCGCGACCTGGCCGGGCAGCCGCGCGTGGGCGGCGGCATAGACCGCCCCGCAGCCGCCTTCGGCCAGCGGATGCAGGATCCTATAAGTGTCGTGAAGGACCGTCCCCGCCGGCATCTCCTGGGGCACCGGGGTCAGCGAGGGGGTCCAGTCCTGGGGGTTAGCGTGGGGGTTCATGCGTGCCTCACTTCGAGCCGCAACGTCATGCAGCGGCTGTGCCGCACGGATGGCCGCACGGGCTGGGCCTCGACGCACCGGGCGAGCGTTTCCGATCCGGAACATGACCCCTCCGGTTTCCGCCAGCGGTAACGGACCATCTCGGCCGTCGCCCCCGAATGTGCCGTAAGAACAGGCCGCAGCGCGTTGGCACGGGGGTTGAAAAGACTCTGGCGTAGGAGGCCAAAATGCTTTGGACAATCGCTCTGATTCTGCTGGTTCTGTGGGCCCTCGGGCTCGTCAGCTCGGTCACCATGGGTGGTTTCATTCACCTGCTGCTCGTGGCGGCCATCGTCATCGTCCTGATTCGTCTGATCCAGGGGCGCAGCTCGGTCGTCTGACCGACCGCTGATCGCTTCGTTTTGGAGGGGGGAGGGGCCGGCACGGCCATCGTGCCGGCACCTCCAAAAACTCGGCAACCTGGATCGGGGACCCCCGGATCGGGTCTAGCCAGGAGCCGAGGATGCTTTAACTTGGTCCGAACCCCACCTGAGCTTCAGATGACCGACCACGGCCCTCACCCGACCGCGACCGGAATCGCGGGTCTCGACGACATTTTACGCGGCGGCCTGCCACCCAACCGGGTCTACCTGGTCCAGGGTGACCCTGGCGCCGGGAAAACCACCCTGGGCCTCCAGTTCTTGCTGGAGGGGGTCCGGGTCGGCGATGTCCCGATGTACATCAGCCTGTCCGAGAGCCGGGACGAAGTGAACGCGGTGGCGCGCTCACACGGCTGGTCTCTGGACGGGATCCACCTGTTCGAGATGCAGGTGGGCCAGCAGGAGTACTCGGAGGCGGCGGAGAACACGCTGTTCGAGCCGTCCGAGGTGGAGCTGCGTGAGGTCATGCAGCGCCTGCTGAGCGAGATCGACCGCGTGAAGGCCACGCGCGTCGTGTTCGATTCTCTGTCAGAGCTGCGCTTGCTGGCCCAGCATCCGCTGCGCTACCGGCGGCAGATCCTGCAACTGAAACAGTTCTTCTCGGGCCGGCATTCGACGGTCCTGTTCCTGGACGATCGCACGGCTCCCGAAGAGGACCGCCAGCTCCAGAGCGTGGTCCACGGCGTCTTGCTGCTGGAGATGCTCGCCAACGAGTACGGCAACGAGCGCCGGCGGCTGAGGGTGGTCAAGCTCCGCGGCCTGGCGCCGCGCGGCGGCTATCACGACTTCGCCATCCGCAGAGGCGGTTTGGAGGTTTTCCCCCGGCTGGTGGCGGCGGAGCACCCGCCGAAGCTGGTGGATTCGGACACGCTTCCCAGCGGGGTGCGCGAGCTGGACTCGCTGCTGGGCGGCGGCGTCGACCGCGGCACCGCCACGTTGATCCTGGGCCCGGCCGGCTCCGGCAAGTCGTCGCTGTCGTTGAAATACGCGCTGTCGGCCGCCCGCCGTGGCGAGCACGTCGAGGTGTTCGCGTTCGACGAACGCATCCAGACGCTCATGCACCGGTGCCGGGGCCTGGGCATGGACCTGGAAGGGGCCATGGCCGACGGGCGGCTCACGATCACCCAGGTCGACCCGGCCGAGATGGGCCCGGGCGAGTTCGTCGCCACCGTCACGCGCGCCGTGACGGAACGGCAGACACGGGTGGTGGTGATCGACAGCCTGAACGGCTATCTGAACGCCATGCCCGAGGAGCGTACGCTGGCGCTGCAGCTCCACGAGCTGCTGTCCGTGTTGAACCAGAGCAACGTCACGACCTTCATGGTCATGGCGCAGCACGGGCTGCTGGGGCCTGCCATGCAGAGCCCCCTCGACATCAGCTACCTGGCCGACACGGTGGTGCTGCTTCGATATTTCGAGGCGGACGGCGCCGTGCGCAAGGCGATCTCGGTGGTCAAGAAGCGCAGCGGATCGCACGAGGACACGATACGCGAGTACCGGATGGGCTCGCCGGACGGCATTGCGGTGGGCCAGCCCCTCTCGGCGTTCCGAGGCGTGCTGACCGGCGTCCCGACCTACGTCGGCGGCACCGAGAAGCTGCTGATCCGGGATCGCGAGCGGCCCCATCTGGACGGCGCCCCGTGAGCGGATCGCGCGCCAACTCGCTGGCCATCGCCATCTACGCCCCGGTCGGGCGCGACGCCAGCCTGGCTTCGGACCTGCTGGGCCGCGCGGGCATCGAAGCGATCGCTTGCAAGACCTTCGTTCATCTCGAGGAGGAGTTGCAGAAGGGCGTGGGCGCGATCCTGCTCACCGAGGAAGAGCTCAACCCACCGCGAATCGCCCGGCTGAGCGAGTGGTCGCGGGCGCAGCCCCCCTGGTCGGACCTGCCCATCGTCGTATTCAGCTCGCTGCCGGGTGGGACCCGCCTGCGCGCGATCTCCCAGCTCCAGGAGGCGGCCAACGTCTCCTTCGTCGATCGTCCGGTCCAGCGGCGCACCTTCCTGGCCGCCGTCCGGTCGGCGCTGCGCGCGCGCGAGCGGCAGTACGAATCGCGGCGCGCCATCGAGGCGCGCGACCAGTTCCTGGCCATGCTGGGCCACGAGCTGCGCAACCCGCTGTCGGCGGTGCGCTTCGCCACCGATCTCATCATGCGGCAGAACGTGCCCGACCCGTGGGTGGCCAAGCACGCGGCCACCATCGAGCGGCAGACGGCGCACCTCAATCGCCTTGTCGACGACCTGCTGGACGTCTCGCGGGTCACCTCGGGCAAGGTCATCCTGCGCAAGGAGCGGACCGATCTGGCGTTGCTCACCGCGCGCTGTCTGGAGTCGCTGCACGGTATGGCGGTCGCGCAGGGCGTTTCCCTGACCCGGCGGCCCGAATCGGGGGCCGTGCTGGTCGACGGCGACGCCATCCGGCTCGAGCAGGTGGTCTGCAACCTGGTCACCAACGCGCTCAAGTACACGCCGCGCGGCGGTCACGTCGAGGTCAGCGTCTCGGGCCGCAGCGGCGCCGCCGTGCTCACGGTGCGCGACGACGGCATCGGGATCCCGCCGGACCAGCTCGACTCGATCTTCGAGGTCTTCAACCAGGCGCCGACCAGCCTAGATCGCACCAAGGGCGGCCTGGGGCTGGGCCTGGCGCTGGTTCGCGCGCTGGTCAACATGCACGGCGGGGTGGTCGAGGCTTACAGCACGGGCGCCGGCACCGGCAGCACGTTCACGGTGACCCTGCCGCTGGTGATCGCCACCTCGCGCGAGGCGCCGGCTCCGCCGGCCGAAGCGAGCGGTCCGCACGAGCCGGGCATGCGCGTGGTCCTGGTCGAGGACAACGTCGACATCCGGGACACGCTGGCCGAGCTGCTGGCGCTGGACGGCTACCACGTCGACGGGGCCGGCGACGGCCCCCAGGGGTTGAATCGGATCCTGACGCTGACACCGGACATCGCGCTGGTCGACGTGGGGCTGCCCGGCTTCGACGGGTACGAGCTGGCCCAGCGCGTGAGGGCCCGCCTGGGACAGACGCCGATCCTGATCGCGATGACCGGCTACGGGCAGCCGGACGATCGGGCGCGCGCCTTCGAGGCAGGCTTCGACGAGCACGTGGTCAAGCCGGTGAGCCTGGACGATCTGTCCAGCGCCATCGAGCGAACGCGCCGCAAGAAGGCGGAGCTGGGGGCGACGGCGCCCTCCGATACCGCCGCCGGCAACCCGCCGAGCGGCGGAACGTTGCGCATCGTCGCGCGCGGCTGATCGCGCGCCCCGCGCCCGTCAGTTGACGGCGACGGCCAGGATCTGCGCCAGCGCGTGGTCGTCCTCGATCCGGCGGGCGATCTGGTAGCGGACGCTGAACGGCACGCGCCACAGCGCCAGCTCGAACGTCACCGCGCCCCCACCGGCCGCGTGCGGGGCATCGCTGCGCCCGTCGGAGGCCCCGCTGGCGAACAGCTCGAGATCGATCTGGCGCAGGAACGAGGAGGGGAGGATCCAGAGGCTGGAGAGCGTTCCCCGATCGACGATCAGCGGATACCGGTAGGTGAGCTGGGCGATGAACACGCGATCGGTGGCGATCGGAAAGTCCTCGTAGCCCCGCAACGGCTCGGTGAAGCGCAGGTCGGGCAGGGCGTCCACGCTCACCTCGCGCGGCACCGGCTCGGTGGCGCCCCGCCGGGCCAGGGCCGTGGTCCCGCCGCCGACCTGCAGCCAGCGCTGGCCGTCGGGCAAGCCGGTCAGCGCGCGCCCCCGAAGGTCCAGCGAGAGCGTGTGACGGCGCGACAGCGGCAGCGGCGTGACGCCGACCAGCTCGAGCCGGAGGTCGGTCACCGTCGCGCCGGCCGTGTTCCAGGCGCCCGGGTAGAGGTCGACCGACGGCAGCGCGGCGCCGGCGCGCCGCACGCCGGTGTAAGGCGTCGTCTCGACGCCTTCGTAGGCCGCGCTGATGAACGGGCCGGCCACCCGCCGGTGCTGCACCCGCAGGGTCGGCTCGCCCGGCTGGCGGTCGTCGGTGACGTCGAACCCCAGCTGGAAGGGCGTGCCGTAGAAATCGCGCGTGACCAGCAGGTTCCCCTGCAACTCGGTCTTGGTCAGCAGAAACGGGAGCGGCGCGATGGGGACCGGGGACATTTGCGGCGGCGCCGCGGGACGCTGGTCGTGGTACCGGAGGGCCAGGCCGGTGGCGAGGATGGTCCAGGGGGCGAGCTGCCGGTTCGCGTACCCGGCGGCCACGCCGTACCCCGGGCGGTCGCCGTTGATCTGCAGCAATCCATCCAGGGCCCAGCGATGGAACTGCAGCCGGTCGCCGCCCGCCAGCACCAGGTCGCCGAGTAGCCCCGCGCGCCCGACCTGCTGCAGCGAGACCCCGCGAAGCTGCGGCGTCAGCAGGTGATCGGTGGCGTGATAGGGCTCGTCGCGTTCGATGACCACCGCCTCGGGCGGCTGCACCGCGACCTCGGGTGGTTGCGCCGCGGGTGAGGCGGTCGGCCCGGGCGAAGGCGCGGCGGGCTCCGGGGGCATCGCGGCGACCACCTGCTCGTCGAGGGTCCAGTTCCATCCCTCGCGGTTCAGGAAGCGCAGGCGATCGCCGTGAAGTTGAGGTTGAAAGGCCAGGTACGGCGCGTGGGTCACCTGCCGCGCGCGTCCCGTCGCCAGGTCGGCGAGCTGGACCTGAAATCCGGTCTCCGGCGTCTCCGGTGCCAGAAACACCAGGTGGGTCGCGTCCGCGAAGGCGGCGTCGTGCACCGGCCGCTGGCCGTCGCCGAAGGTGGCCAGCCGTTGCCCGGTGTGGGCGTCGAAGACCCGGATCCAGAAGCCGCCCGCCTCGAAGACGGTGGCGACCAGACGCGCGCCGTCCGGCGCGTAGCGCGGCAGCGAGACGAACGCCCCCGGCGGCTCCGGGACCAGAACACGCGCGCGCCCCGTGCTCAGGTCGAGCAGCGCCAGGTCGTGGTGGTCACCGTCGGCGTGGGGGAAGGCGTACGTCCCGCCGTCGGGGCTGATCGCTCCGCCGCCTCCCATCAGGTCGCGGGCCACCACGGACAGCGCGCCGGTGGTGGTGTCCACCCGGACCAGGTGGCTGACCTGGAAGGTCGCCCCCTGATCCAGCGACGTGAAATAGACGAAGCGCCCGTCGGCGGTGAAGCTGGGGGGACCGCAGCTCTCGGCCGACGCGACCACCAGGCGCCGCGGCGGCCAGATGTCGACCAGCAGGCGGTCGACGCGCGTCTGGCCGTCGGGTCCCCGCACCACCAGCCGCGGCGGCGTGTCGTGGCCGTCGGTGATCCAGGCCTCGCTGCCGTCGGGGCCCCGGCCGTAACGGGCGTCGGTCCCCAGCTGCTCGAGCACCCGCTGGTCGCGCGGGCGCGCGATGGCCGGCGCGCGGCGGGCGGCGTCGTCGGCGAACTCGTCGAACAGCGTCGACAGCGACCGCCCGAAGGCCTCCCGGAAGCGCAGGTTCACGCCCAGCAGGTAGAAGATCGACCGCGACTGGATCTCGATCAGGTTCCAGAGCGGCCACTCGCCGTAGCGGTCCGCCAGGTAGGCCACGAACGCGCTGCCCACCAGGTAATGGTTCCCCATGAATGCGTCGCGGTTGAACTCCGACAGGTCACCGGGCTTGAGGCGGCGCCCGGCCACGCCGGCCGCGAAGGCGCCGTTCCAGAACGGCCAGGCCAGGCGCCCCACGCCCGGCTGCAGCAGCGTCTCGTAATAGACGGCCAGCCCTTCGTCGAACCAGCCGTCGAACGCGATCTGCGGCGTGTAGATCTCGCCGAACAACAGGTCGATCACATAGGCGAACCCGGCCACCGCCTGCAGGTGCACGTAGTGGGTCAGCTCGTGGCAGGCAATGATGGCGGGGTCGGACGGCAGCCCGAACTCCAGCGAGAAGGCGTCGATGGTTTGCAGGGCCGGAACGACCGCGAAGGGGGCGTACCCCGCGGCGGTGGCGCTGGTGAACGCGTTGTTGAACGTCAGGTCCGGCAACACCACCACCATCCGGCGATCGGCGATGCGGTTGTGAAACAGCATCCGGGACCGCAGCGCCTGCGCGCAACGTTCGGCCCGGTCGGCGAAGCGAAGCGCCTCATCGCGCCGCTGGATCGGGTAGTAGACGCTCAGCGACGGGGTGTCGAGCCGCCGCATCGGATCGCGCGCCAGAGCCGCCGCCACGTCCTGCGGCATCTGAGGCTCGATCGACGCCGCGCAGCCGGCCAGGGCCACAGCCAGCGCGAGTAACCAGGCGCCGGGGCGAGGGCGGGGCAGGCGCATCTGCCCGCAGTGTAACCGGCGGGCGGCCCGTCCCTAACGCCAGCTCACGTCGTCGATGTAGATCGTGCCCGACCAGGTCCGGCGGTCGCCGCTGGAGTCGACGCGGACCACCAGGCCGTCGATGTGGGACGCGTCGGCGACGTTGGCCTTGGGCTCGAAGATGCCCGACGGGCCACGGAAGGTGGTGCTGACCGTGTACCAGCGGCCCGGGACCAGCCCCGGCGCGTAGGTGTGGCCGGTCCGGCGGCCGACGTCGTTGCCCAGCACGCGGACGTCGAAGGTGACGTCCGCCGGCGCGTCGACGTAGAGGTGGACGGTCACCGTG
>Ga0134125_10011223_pt1 | contig 10045 bp, 12 predicted proteins | sample KB31751_FD_96464 | JGI IMG/M metagenome (GOLD analysis project Ga0134125, IMG submission 96464) | Terrestrial soil microbial communities with excess Nitrogen fertilizer from Kellogg Biological Station, Michigan, USA - KB3-175-1 | ecosystem: Environmental > Terrestrial > Soil > Unclassified ... | reverse complement strand
ACAGTGATTTTGCCCGCGCGGCATTCTTCGCGCGGATCGGGGCCGTGGGTTTTGCTTTCGGCGCGCCGGGAATTGCTCCGTTGCCCCGCCCGCCCACGCTTTGGGAGCGTGTTTCCGGATTGGTGGAACGCATGCGGATGGCGGTGACGGCCCGCATCCGCGCCCAGTTGCCCGACAGCCAGGGCGCCATCGCCAGCGCCATCATTACCGGCGAGCGCGGCGGCATCGACCCCGACGATGAAGCCGCGCTGCGCGATGCGGGTCTGGCCCATGTGCTGGCCATCGCCGGGCTCCACATGGCGCTGGTGGGCGCGGGCCTGTTCTGGCTGGCGCGGGCGCTCATGGCGCTCTTCCCCGCGCTCGCGCTCAACTATCCGATCAAGAAATGGGCCGCCTGGTTGGCGCTTTTGGGCGCCGGCTTCTATCTTTTGATCAGCGGCGGCTCGTCCTCGTCGGTGCGCGCCTTTGTGATGCTGGCGATGATGCTGTTGGCGGTGCTGCTCGACCGCCCAGCGCTTTCCATGCGCAGCCTGGCGCTTGCCGCCGCGATCCTTCTTCTGGCGCGGCCTGAAGCAATCACAGAGCCGGGTTTTGAGATGTCCTTCGCCGCGGTGGCGAGCCTGATCGCGGTCGCGGAGTGGGAGCAGGGACGCCCGCGCATCGCCGGCCGCTCGCATTTTTACCGGTATGTTCGCGGCATCGCGCTGACCAGCCTGGTCGCCAGTCTCGCCACCTTGCCGTTCGCGATGTTCTATTTCGGCCGCGCCACCCATTACGCGGTCCTGGGCAATCTTCTGGCCATGCCCGTGATGGGGTTTGTGGTGATGCCGTCCGCCGCCTTGAGCGTCCTGGCCATGCCGTTCGGGCTCGAGCATATGCCGCTTCAGGCCATGGGCTGGGGCATATCACTGATGCTGGAATTGGGCCGCTGGGTCTCGGGATTGCCGGGTGCGATCACAGTCACGCCCGCTTTCCCGCTTTCCGCCTTGGTGTTGATGGGTCTGGGGGGCTTGTGGGTCGTCATCTGGCGGCGCAGCGCGCGCTGGTGGGGCGTGGTGCCGCTTCTGATGGGAGTGGTGTTTGCCTTGTCCGCGCCGCGGCCCGATCTGATGGTCGCGTCGGATGCGCGCACCATCGCGTTACGAGGTGGCGACGGAGATTTGTATTTTCCCGTGTCCCCCAAAGACCACTTCGCCGCACAGCGTTGGCTTTTGCGCGACGGCGACAGCCGGACCTGGCGCGAGGCCGTTAACGCCAACCTTACCTGCGATGGATGGGGTTGTGTCGCCCGCCGCGATGGCTTGGTGATCGCCCTTGCCGCGCGTCCCGAAGCGCTGGATGAGGATTGCGCCCACGCGGATCTGGTGATTTCCGCCGCCCGGGTTTTTGCCTGCAGCGGTCCCCGGCTGGTTCTGGATGGGAAAGCGATCGCTTCAGGCGGCGGCTATGCTGTGGAGTTTGCACCGCTCGGCGCAACCAGCGTCAATCAGGTGCGCGGCATGCGCCCCTGGGTGGTAGCGGTTCAATAGCGGCGGATCAGGCCTACCAACTTGCCCTGAACCTTGACCCGGTCGGCGCCATAGAGCCGCGTTTCATACGCCGGGTTGGCGGCTTCCAGGGCAATGGAATCGCCCCGCCGGCGCAGACGCTTCAAGGTGGCTTCGTTGTCATCGACCAAGGCCACCACGATCTCGCCGGTATTGGCGCTGTCGGCTTCCTGGATGATCACGGTGTCGCCATCCAGGATGCCGGCATTGATCATGGAATCGCCCGTCACTTCCAAGGCGTAATGTTCGCCTCGGCCGACCATGCCGCCGGGCACGGGAATATCGGCGATGCGGTTCTGCAAGGCCTCGATGGGTGTGCCGGCAGCGATGCGCCCCACCAGCGGCACATTGACGGCATGCTCGCTGTCGCCCATCGCGCGGCGGGGTGCGTTGTGGCGGGGATCGGAAACGCGGTCAGCGCGCCCATGCCGCGCCGAAGGCATGATGCGCTGGGCCTGGCTGCGTGTGGTGGCGGGGCGCGCCGTTTCGGCCATGTTTTCCGGCAACCGCACCACTTCCAGGGCGCGTGCGCGCTTTTCCATGCGGCGTAAAAACCCCCGCTCTTCAAGAGCGGTGATCAGGCGGTGAATGCCCGATTTGGACTTGAGGTCCAACGCTTCTTTCATCTCGTCGAAGGAAGGCGGCACGCCCGATTCGCGGATGCGCTCATGGATGAAGAGCAAAAGCTCATATTGTTTGCGCGTCAGCATCAGCCATGCCCTCCTAAGACCGGGAACTCCCGTGCGGATCCGTGCGATATGGCACCGCGAACAAACCCGAAACATGGAGAATCGTTCTACTTTAGTTCCATTGACCCGTCAACGCCGGAACGAACCCCCCAAGGCCGGTGTTTCTTGGAGAGGTGGGATCCACCCCCCAGAAATCTGGAGAGCAAGCATGAAAAAGCTGATGCAGGGCGCCGCCGCCGTAATTCTGGCCGCGGGCGCTTTGGCGTTTGTGACGACGGCCGCCTCGGCCGAGATCGTCTGCAACAGGGACAATCCCGCCGACTGCTGGCACGTCAAAGAGCACTACGATTATCAGCCTACATTCGGCCTGACGATTCATCCCGACAATTGGCGTTGGGAGGACCGGGATCGCGACCATTATCGCTGGCATGAGCATGAGGGCCGCGGTTATTGGCGCAACGGCCTTTGGGTCACGTTCTAATCGAGTTCATGAGAAAAACGGCGGTCTTCGGGCCGCCGTTTTTTATTCCAGAGCAAGAATTTCGACCGTCGCGCCATCTTGGAGCGCGGCGGCGCGAGGCCGGCGCATGATTAAGAGATCGGCTTCGCTGAAGTCCTTGAGCAATGAAGAGTCCTGGGCTGGAAGGGGCTTGGCCCACAAGACGCCATCGCGCCATTCGCTCTTGGCCCGCAGATAATCCTGACGCTCGCCATTGGCGTCGAGCGTGCCGGTCAGCTTCGCCGACCGGAGCATTTGTTTCTGCTCACGGCCAAGCATGGCCCAGATGGCGGGACGCAGAAACAAAAGTGCGCAAACCAGACTCGATACCGGATTGCCCGGCAGCCCAAGAAGGGGCGTGTCGCGCAGCCGGCCGAAGATTAGCGGTTTGCCCGGCCGCATGGCGATCTTCCAGAAATCAAGCGCCAGGCCTTTGGCCCCCAACGCCGTGCGCACCAGATCGTGATCGCCGACCGAGGCGCCGCCCAAGGTCACCAGCAGATCGCATTCTTCCTCCGCCAGCGCCGCGATTGCTTCGCTCTTGTCGGGCAGGATGCCGAGATTGCGGGGCAGGCCGCCCCATTGCGCGATCCAGGGTATCAATCCGTACACAGAGGAAGCCACAATGCCGCCTGGCTTGCGCGGCCGCCCGGGCAAGGAAAGCTCATCGCCGGTGGCGGCCAGCGCAATCACGGGGCGTCGCCGCACCTCGACATGGGAAAAGTCGCCCGCCGCCAGGAGCGCGAGATCGCGCGCGGAAAGCCGGGTGCCTTCGGCCGCCAGGACCTGGCCGGCGCGAAAATCGAGCCCTTTGGCGCGGATGAATTTTCCGGGAAAGGGTTCCGCATGGAATTCGACCATATCCCCGCTGACCCGCGCATCTTCCTGGGCCAGCACCGCATCGGCGCCGTCGGGCACCTGACTTCCGGTGAAGAGGCGTACCGCCTGGTTCGCCCCCAGCGTGCCGGAAAACGGATGACCTGCCGGCGCCGAACCGACTATTTGGCGAGAGCCTTGATCATTGCTTCGAACCGCGTAGCCATCCATGGCCGAGGAAGGGAAGGGTGGCTGATCGGCGCTCGCCCGTGCGGCGGCCGCCATGGTTCGGCCGATCGCGTCTTCGAGAGGTACGCGCTCGCTTCCCAGGGGCTTGAAAGCGGCGACGATACGTTGCGTCGCTTCCTCCACGCTCAGCATTTCTCACCGACTTGCTGACGCTTGGTCATGGCTTTCTTCCCCCGCGTCGCGGAGCGACTGGCGGGGGAAGATGTCCGCCTGCGGGCTTGCCCGCGTTGGCGGACAGATGGGGGCAATAAAATCATTTGAACATGTCTTCGACGTGGACTTTCGCGGCTCGGGCGAGTTTCTCCGCGACCTCCGGCGAAAACCCGCGCGAGCGGCCGGTGAGGAAGCTCAATATCTCGCCCGAGGCGATACCTGCCTGTTTCGCCCACAGCGTGGGGCGCAGGCGGCGCGAGGTCATAAAGGCGCGGAAGGCATCGCGCCGCTGGTCCTGGGCAGGCTTGGGCGCGGCCACTTCACCCATCAAGGTTTTGGGCTTGGCGCGAAGGAAAGCCGGCTTCGCGGGCGAGGACGGCGCCTTGTAGCGGCCGCTTTTGCCGCCGGACTTGGCGATCAGGCGCACATTCTCGATCACCGCGCCTTTGTCCACCGCCTTGATCATGTCGTAGAGGGTCAGCGCCGCCACCGAAACCGCGGTGAGCGCTTCCATCTCCACGCCGGTCTGGCCGCTGGTGGCGACCATGGCGGCGATACGGATGCTGTGGGTTTCCGTGTCGGGCTCGAACTCCACCTGCGCCTTGGTGATGGCAAGGGGATGACAAAGCGGGATCAGGTCGGGCACGCGCTTGGCCGCCATGATGCCGGCGATGCGGGCGGCGGCGAGCACGTCGCCTTTGGGCGCGGTGCCGTCCATGACGGCGGCGAACGCTTCTTGCGAAAGCATCACGACCGCTTCCGCGGTGGCCTCGCGCGCGGTCACCGGCTTGCCCGAGACGTCCACCATATGGGCCTGGCCTTTGGCGTCGAGGTGCGAAAGCTTGCTCATTGCCGGAAACCGTCGCCCAGGAGCCGCCGTGTCGCCGCTTCCACATCCTTCTGCCGCATCAAGCTTTCGCCGATCAGCACCGAGGTGACATGGACCTGCGCCAGCCGTTTCAAATCGGCAGGCGCGGACAGCCCGCTTTCCGCCACCAGATGCGCCTCCCTGGGCGCTTGGGGTGCCAGCCTCTGCGTCACGTTCAAGTCGGTGACGAAGGTCTTGAGATTGCGGTTGTTGATGCCGATCAGGCGCGCTTCCAGCCCGGCCGCGCGTTCGAGTTCGCTTTCATCATGGACCTCGACCAGCACATCCATGCCGAACCGCTCCGCCTCTTCGATCAGCACGCGCGCAGTGCCGTCATTCACCATCGCCAGAATGATCAGGATGGCATCGGCGCCCCAACTGCGGGCTTCGGCCACCTGATAAGTCTCCAGCATGAAATCCTTGCGCAGCACCGGCAGGCGGGTGGCCTCGCGCGCGGTGGTGAGGAATTCCGGCGCGCCCTGGAAGGACGGCGTGTCGGTGAGCACGGAAAGGCAGGCCGCACCGCCCGCCTCATAGGCCATGGCGATCTCGGGTACATCGAAATCGGCGCGGATCAGGCCTTTGGAGGGGCTTGCCTTCTTGATCTCCGCGATCAGGCCGAATTCCCCGGATTCTTTTTTGGCTTCCAACGCCGCGCGGAAGCCGCGCACCGGATCGGCGTCCTTGGCGCGCGCTTCCACTTCCGCCAGCTTGAGCTTGGCCTTGGAGGCCGCCACTTCCTCTTTCTTATAGGCGAAGATCTTGTCGAGGATGCTCATGCGTTGTTCGACGCTTTCACCAACTGCTCCAGCTTGTCCTTTGCCGCGCCGCTGTCCAGCAAGTCCCGCGCTAGGCTAGCACCGGCCATTATATCGCCCGCGCGCCCGGCCACCATCAGGGCGGCCGCGGCATTGAGCACGACCACGTCGCGATAGGCGCTTTTTTCGCCCTCAAACAGCGCCCGAAGGGCCCGGGCATTTTCCCCTGCGCCGCCGCCCTTCAGTGCCTGGAGGCTGGATCGGGTCAGGCCGGCATCCTCGGGCGCGATTTTGGCCTCTGTGATCGCGCCGTTTTCCAGGTTCACGGCATTGGTGAGGTCGGTGGTGGTGAGTTCGTCCAGTCCGTCCTTGCCATGCACCACCATGGCGCGTTCGCAGCCCAGCGCACGAAGCGCCTCCGCATAGGGCAGCAGCCATTCCTCGGCGAAGACGCCCACCAGTTGCCGTTTCACACCCGCGGGGTTGGCGAGCGGGCCCAACAGATTGAAGATGGTGCGCTTGCCGATCGCCTGGCGGGCCTTGGCGACATGGCGCATGGCCGGGTGATGGGTCTGGGCGAACAGAAAAACGATCCCGATCTCGCGCAAGGTCCGTTCCGCGATGCTCGGCTCCAGATCGATCTTCACGCCTAAAGCTTCCAGTATGTCGGCGGCGCCGCTTTTCGACGACATGGAACGGTTGCCGTGCTTGGCCACTGGCACCCCGGCCGCCGCCACGACGAAAGACACCGCCGTCGAAATGTTGAGCGTGCCCAAGCCATCGCCGCCCGTGCCACACAGATCGATCGCCATGGGCGGTGCGGTGATCCCGCGCATCTGCGCTTTCATGGCCGCGACCGCGCCTACGAATTCCGCCGTGGAAGGCTTCCTCGCCGACAGCGCGATCAGGAAGGCGAGGATTTCGTCTTCGGTGGCGCGCCCGCTCAACAATTGGCCGAACGCGCGCGCCGCTTCATCCGCGCTCAGGGGATGGTCCTTGACGCGCGCGAGGTCGGCAATCGCGCTCATTGGGTCATGCTAAGGAAATTGGCAAGCAGGGCGTGGCCGTTCTCGGAGGCAATACTTTCGGGATGGAATTGCACGCCATGGACGGGATGGCTTCTGTGCATCACCCCCTGGATCACGCCGTCTTCGCTGGTCGCGGTGACTTCCAGGGCCTTCGGCATGCTGTCGGGGGCGATGGTGAGGGAATGATAGCGCGTCGCCTTGAAATCATTGTTGAGGCCGCGGAACACGGACTTGCCGGTGTGATGCACCGTCGAGAGCTTGCCGTGCATGGGCTCAGGCGCGCGCACCACTTTTGCGCCATAGGCCTGGCCGATCGCCTGATGGCCCAGGCACACGCCCAGGATGGGCACGCTTCCGTCAGCCTTCTCGATCAACTCCAGGCAGATGCCGGCTTCATTGGGAGTACAGGGCCCCGGCGAAAGCACAATACCTTGGGGACCGAGCGCCAAAATCTGATCGCTTGTCAGCGCATCATTGCGTTCCACCCGCACCTCCGCCCCCAATTCACCCAGGAAATGGAAGAGATTGTAGGTGAAACTGTCATAATTATCGATCAGCACTATCATCTAAGCCACTGATTGTGAACGGTAAACAAGAGAAGACGCAGGCTGGAGCCTCAAGCCTCCCCATAGAGCTATATAACAGCAAAATCCATCCCCGCTGATACCCGCGCGGACCACGCTTGATTTTGGCCGAACGGCAATGCAAGCAGGCGCGCGTCCAGACCAATTGAGGAAGCATGCTGCGGTTTTTCCAGGCGCTGATGCCGCGCGAGGAAAAATTCTTCGCCCTGTTCGACCGCCATGCCCGCACGCTGGTGGAGGGCGCGCTGGCGCTGCGCGATCTGCTCGAAGGCGGCGCCGGCGTGCCGGAAGCCTGCCGGCGCATCGTCGCCCATGAGAATGACGCCGATGGCATCGCCCGCGAAGTCCTGATCCGGGTGAGGCGCACCTTCATCACGCCGTTCGACCGAAGCGACATCATCGACCTGATCGGTCTGCTCGACGATTCCATCGACCAGATGCAAAAGACCGCCAAGGCGATCACGCTGTTTCAGGTGCGGGACTTCCAGCCACATATGCGCCAGATGGGCGACATCATCCTGCGCGCGGCCGAATTGACGGTGGAGGCGGTGGGTCTCTTGGCCTCGATGCGCGAGAATGTGGGCCGCATCAACGCTATCACCGAGGAAATTACCCGCCTGGAGGAACAGGCCGACGAACTCAACGATGCCGGCATCCGCGCCTTGTTTCTGGCCCATCGCGGCGGCGACGCGATGGACTTCATCGTCGGCAATGAGATCTACGATCATCTGGAAAAAGTGGTGGACCGTTTCGAGGATGTCGCCAACCGCATCAGCGGCATCGTCGTCGAGCAGGTATGACCGGCCTTGTCATCTTTCTGATCGCGGTGGCGCTGGCCTTCGATTTCCTCAATGGCCTGCATGACGCCGCCAACTCGATCGCCACCATCGTCTCCACCCGGGTGCTGGCGCCGCGCTATGCGGTGGCATGGGCCGCCTTTTTCAATTTCATCGCCTTTGCCGTATTCGGCTCGCAGGTCGCCAACACCATCGGCACGGGCATCATCACGCCCGCCATCGTCGGCGACGCGGTGATCCTGGCGGCGCTTCTGGGCGCCATCATCTGGAACATCGTCACCTGGCTGGTGGGCATTCCTTCGTCCTCCAGCCACGCCCTGATCGGCGGCCTGGTGGGAGCAGGAGTGTGCAAGGCCGGCTGGCATGTGATCGTATGGAATGGCCTGGGCAAGACCATCGCCGCGATCGTGATTTCGCCAGTCACCGGCTTTGTCCTGGCGCTGGTATTGGTGCTGGCGGTGTCGTGGCTGTTCGTCCGGGTCTCGCCTTTCAGGGCCGATCGCATCTTCCGTCAGGTGCAATTTCTCTCAGCTTCCGCCTATTCGCTGGGCCATGGCGGCAATGATGCGCAAAAGACCATGGGCATCATCGCCGTGCTTCTTTTTGCCCACGGCCTGGAGGGCGGGCATTTCTATGTCCCGTTCTGGGTGGTGTTGGCCTGCCAGGCGGCGATGGGCCTGGGTACGCTTTTGGGCGGCTGGCGGATCGTGCGCACCATGGGCTCGCGCATCACCCATTTGACTCCGGTGCAAGGGGTCTGCGCCGAAACCGCGGGTTCGATTACCCTGTTTCTTGCCACCTTCGCCGGTATCCCGGTTTCCACCACCCACACCATCACCGGTGCAATCGTGGGCGTGGGGGCGGCAAGACGCGTGTCGGCGGTGCGCTGGAACGTGGCCAAGGACATTGTGGTGGCCTGGATCCTCACCATGCCGGCCACGGCGCTGGTCGCGGCGGGACTCTATCTCCTGTTACGCAGTTTCGGCTTCGCGCCCTAACTGCGAGTTTCGGCGCCGATCCAGTCGAGATAGGGCCCGAATCCGGCGGCGAATTGCTGCGCCGCGATCTCCGGCGTCTCGTAGGGATGAAGCGCCTTGATGCGTGCGATCACGCGCTGAAACAGATCGGCGCGGGTCTTGGCCACCAGCATCACTTCCGGCTCGTGCCTGATCTCGCCGTTCCAGACATAATGGCTTTCGATGTCCATCAATTGGACGCAAGCGGCGAGCCTTTCGGCCAGGAGCGCATCGGCAATACGCCGCGCATCCTCGCGGTTGGGGAAGGTCGAGGTGATGACGCCATAGTCGGAAGGCTTGGCCATGGAACCCGATCCTGTCACAAATCATTTCCCTTGTGCGCGAGAGGAAACGCGTCATGCCCAAAAAACTCAAAGGTTCATGCCGCTGCGGCAAGGTCCATTTCAGCGTGATGAGCCACGCGCCACAACCCTATCAGCTTTGCTATTGCTCCATCTGCCGCAAGACCCAGGGCGGTGGCGGCTTCGCCATCAATCTGATGGGCGATCACCGGACCCTCAAGGTGCGCGGCCAAAAAGCCATCCGCATCTTCCATGCCGAAATCAAGGACCAGCACGGCCATTGCCGCACCTCGGGCGGCGAGCGCCATTTCTGCTCGGGCTGCGGCACGGCGTTATGGGTCTATGATCCCGAATGGCCGGATCTGGTGCATCCCTTCGCCTCGGCGATCGACACGCCTTTGCCCACCCCGCCCTCCAAGGTGCACCTGATGCTGCGCTACAAAGCCAGTTGGGTAAAACCCGACTATGGCCGGGGTGACGCGAAATTCCGCGAATATCCCAAACTCTCGATCGAGGAATGGCACAGGAAGCGCGGTCTTTGGATTGAATAAGGGGATTGGGATCGATTAGGAGGCCCTCATGATCCGCAAGCTCGCGTCAGGCGAATATAGACTCTATTCGCGCAAGACAAAACCCAAGACCGGCAAGCGCCGCAATCTGGGCACGTTCAGGACCAGGGCCGCCCCTGAAAAGCATGAGCGCGACGTCCAGTATTTCAAACGTCACTGAAAGGGGGATT
>Ga0134125_10011221_pt1 | contig 10046 bp, 9 predicted proteins | sample KB31751_FD_96464 | JGI IMG/M metagenome (GOLD analysis project Ga0134125, IMG submission 96464) | Terrestrial soil microbial communities with excess Nitrogen fertilizer from Kellogg Biological Station, Michigan, USA - KB3-175-1 | ecosystem: Environmental > Terrestrial > Soil > Unclassified ... | reverse complement strand
CGGCTCCTCGCCGGCCTCGAGCAGCCCACCAGCGGCGAGCTGCGCGTGGGCAACGAGCCGATCCGCGGGCCCAGCGCCCAGCGCGGTTTGATGTTCCAGGACCACAACTTGTTTCCCTGGCTTACCATCCGAAGGAACATCGAATCCGGGCTGGTCGCGCGCGGCGTGCTGCGGGAAAAGCGACACGAGGTGGATGAATTCATCCATCTCGTCGGGCTTGAGGCGTTCGCCAACTCCTATCCGCACCAGATCTCCGGCGGCATGGCACAGCGGGCATCGCTGGCGCGGGCGCTGGTGAATCATCCGAAAGTGCTCCTGCTGGATGAGCCGCTCGGTGCGCTCGATGCCTTCACGCGCATGCGGATGCAGGATGAGGTGCTTCGTCTTTGGCGTGCCCGCGGCACGACCATGCTGCTGGTCACCCACGACATCGACGAGGCCATCTACATGAGCGATCGCATCGTGATCATGACCCCGCGGCCCGGCAAGATCGAACGGGTCATCGACGTGCGCCTCCATCGCCCCCGACAGCGAAACAGCGAAGACTTCCTGCACCTGCGGGCGCAAATCCTGGACATGCTTCACTTCGCGGGCGAGAGCGCGCGCGATCGCGATTCGCAAGCCTGAGCGGCTCACGATCTCGATGCATATCGCGACGTCACGCCGGCCGCGGTGAGTGCCAATGCGACGCTCGTCCCGGCCAGGGCCAGCCAGCCCCGATTCAGATTGAACCAAAGTTGGAAGCTGTGATCCGTCGCCTGGTTGTCGAACCGGCCATGTGCGCCCATGTCCCTGTCGCGATCTTGGGGTTCATACAGGTTGTTCGGCCGCTCGGGGTCGTGCGGGATATCGCTGAGGCTTCCCTCCCAGGCCACGTCCGCGATGTAATGATCGAGCAGTTCGCTGTTGACCCGCTCGCCGACAAACGACTCGACGGTGGGATAGCCGATCAGGATCTGTTTGCGCTTGTGGTGGGCCGCGTAGACGATCGCCCGGGCGGGCACCTCAGGCTGGTATATCTTCCCGACCGGCTGGCCTTCCGTGGGCATCAGGTTCTTGGTCCATTCGAACTGCGGCGTGTTGACGCCGGGCAGGGCGACGACGCTCACATGTACTTTGCTTCCCATGTGAATCAATTCGGTCCGCAACGATTCGGTGAACCCGTCCACGGCGTGCTTGGCCCCGCAGTAGGCGGACTGGAGCGGGATCGACCGGAACCCCAGGGCGCTGCTGACCTGCACGATGGTGCCGCGGTCGCGCGGGATCATGCGCTTCAGGGCCGCCTTCGTGCCGTAAACCTGACCGAGATAGGTCACTTCCGTGATGTGCTTGAAATCATCGAGGCTCATCCGGAGGAAGGGCCCGTAAACGCTAACCATGGCGTTGTTGACCCAGATGTCGATGGGCCCGAGTTCCTTTTCGACGCGTTCAGCCGCCGCCTCGACGGCGTTGGGGTCGGCCACGTCGCATTCGATGGTAATGGCCTGCCCGCCGAGCTGCTCGACGTCGCGTTTGGCCCCCTCGAGCCCTTCGCGGCCGCGGGCGATCAGCCCGATTTTCGCGCCGTATCTGGCGAACTCGCGGGCGGTTGCCCGCCCGACGCCCGCCGACGCTCCCGTGATGACCACCACTTCCGACCTGCCATTGTGTCCGCTGTCTGCCGGGCTCATCTGTGCTCCCTGTGTGAGTGGAAGAACTCCGCTTGGCAGGGAACAAAGTCCGTGCCGGAGCCCGCCAAAATGAATGGGTATGCATTTTACTGTGCCCAGATGCCTCATCCCGGGAGGGCGAGGCTCCCGCCGAGCCGCAGCCCGGCCGAAAAACCCCCCGGCTCGGCCGGAGCCTCGCCCTCCCGATCCATGGCAATCTGCACCGGATGCCGATCAGGTCATATACCATCCCCCATTAACCGACAGCGTCTGGCCGGTCAGGTAGGGGGTGACGGCGGCGAAGACAACGGCGGCGGCGACTTCCTCGCTCTGGCCAAAGCGGCCGACGGGGATCTTGTCGGGAGACGCCTTCAGGTTTCCGCCCACCATGTCGGTGTCAATCAGGGCCGGCGCGATGGCATTGACGGTTATGCCTTCTTTGGCGAGAAGACCGGCATACGCGTGCGTCAATCCGTGCAAGGCGGCCTTGCTGGCGGCGTAGTGAGGCCCGACCACCCCGCCGAGCTGCGCGGCCACCGAGGACATGTTGAGGATCCGGCCCCACCTGGCCGCTCGCATGTCGAGGAGAACTGCCTGCGTCAGGAGGAATGCGCTTTTGAGGTTTACCGCAATGGCGCGGTCGAAATCCTGTTCGCTCAAAGTGTCAAGTGTCCGCGGCTCGGCGATGCCGGCGTTGTTCACCAGCACCGTGATCGGCCCAAGCTGTTCACGACAGAGGCGCACAAGCCGGTTCACGCCGGCCGAATTTGCGACGTCCGCCTGCACCGGTACGGCCCGTCGGCCCAGCGATTTGATTTCGGTAACGACCGCGTCGGCATCCGCCGCTCGAGAGCGGTAGTTGACGCACACGTCGCATCCCGCGCGGGCCAGCGCCACCGCCGTCGCCCGACCGATCCCCCGGCTCGCACCTGTCACAAGCGCAATTCGCCCCACAAGTGGCTGTTCCATGCCGGAGCCGTTAACTGCCCGTGCTCTGTCAGTCAAGTTGCATCAGCCGTGCGAAGGCCCCGTCTGTGGTTGCAGGTCCTTGCGGACAAACACGCTGCGAATCCCCGGTCGCGAAAAATAGATGAGCACCGCAATTGAGAAGATGCTCCCCACGATCCATGCCAGCAAGCCCGCCAGTTCGTCCGGCCCGCGCATGTCGGCGTACTGCGAGTTGAGCCACGGAAACAGGAACCGTCCCCAGAAAAAGATTCCGACGATTCCATGAATCAGGCTCGTCCATGCCCAGATCAGCATCCCGTCGCGGCCCCACCAAAGCAGCCGGTATGTCGCCAGGCTGCTCAGCAGGAGCACGCCGGCTTGGGCAAGCCCGACAATCGTCGAGATCATCACCCAGGGTGCGATGGGGCTGCGGCCGGATGACTGCACCGGCCAGCCGTACGTGAGCCAGTTCCCGAAGTTAAATGGCAGGCAACTCAGGCCCAGCGTTCCGAAGATCACGCCAAAGACGGCGATAATGCGAACGTCCGCGGATTCCGGATCAATTCCTCTGGGCTCCAATGACGGCGGCGGGGCATGACTCATCGGCTCGGCTCCACATGTCTGTACGATAGGACGCCGCACAGCATAAGCATGCCCTCCCATTTGAGAACAGGTGTTTTTTTCGCAAAGTTGGCTTAGAGGCTCTCACTTCGCCTCGTACGTGAAATCCACCTCTTTGTTTTCACCCGCCCCAACCTTCACCGTGGCCGTCGCCGGGGTTGGGTGAATCCGCGAGGTTTCCTGAAGCACGCTGATCTCATACTCCCCCACCGGCAGGCCTTTAATCGCAAACGTCCCATCCGCACCGCTGACGGCGAAAAAGGGGTTCGGCAGCACGTGCACGTACCCGCTCATCCACGGGTGCATGAAGCACCGCAGGTTCATCTTGAACTCCGGATGGCTGAACACCTTGCGGATCACCTGTCCCTTGCCCGGCATGCCAATATTGAAGGGGGTGTTGTTCCGCGGCATGGCCATCACGTTGTGCAGCGTCGCGTCGCTGTTTCGAATTTCCAGCGTCTGCCCGACCATCACCCCAACAACGTGCGGCGTGTACATGCACCCGACCTGATCGATCACCGCCGGGTCCTTCGGCGGCTCGAAAGTCTTCCCCTCAAGCCCTTTGCTCACGTACACCAGCACGTTCTGGACGGTGTCGTCATTGCCGTTCTTGCCGAAGACAAGGTCGTCATGCATGGGGAGATCGTCGCCTTCGTAGCACTGCCGGCAGAATGCATTTCCGGCGATCTCCTCGATTGGCTTGATCTGGGGCTTGGTGCCTTTAAACCGGATGACGCCGTGAATGGTCGCGCCCTCCTTCGAGGCGATACCACCCACGTTTACCGGATCGAGCTTCTTTTTCGGTTCCTCCGCCAATGCCGACACACACAGGGTCAGTACAACAATGATGAGATACCGCATTTCCAGAAACTCCTGACTTCCTTTACTTCGCCGCCGGAGGGGCCGTCTTGGCCCCGCCGGACACCTTGTCCGCCGGCACGAGTTTCCACACGCTGCCGCGGGCGCTTTCAAAAGGGTTCCATGTTCCGTACTGGCTGGAGGCGTTGGTCACGTAGATGTTACCGTCCTCGTCCTCGTTCCCGCTGGTGATGTTCAGGCTCGTGTGCAGCAGTTCCTGCATCTGCCACTTGCCGGCGTCATCGCGCTTGATTCCCCAGACCCGGCCCGTGCCCCAGTCGCCGAAGAAGTAGGTGCCATCCAGCGACGGGTACTCCGACCCGCGATAGATCCCGAATCCCGCTACGCAGATGCCCGAATCGGCGTGGCTGTATTCCGCGACGGGCAGCACGCCCACGACAGGAGACTTCTCGCCCGTTTGCTCGTGTTCCACCGGGAACGAGTGGGTGCCGCACATGAAGCTCCAGCCGTAATTCTCCCCGCCCTTGCTCGAGGCGGGCTGGAAATCAATCTCCTCCCAAGTGTTCTGCCCCACGTCGGCGATGTACAGGTCGCCGGTCTTGCGGTCGAAGGAGAACGTCCAGGGGTTTCGCAGCCCGTACGCCCAGATCTCCGGCTTGGCCCGCTGCTTGATCTTCGAGAACTCCAGCTCGCTCTTGCCAAACAGCACCATGAGCTGAGGGTCGGCGGCATGGGCGAACGGGTTGGAATCTGGGACCGTGTACCGCTGCTTGCCATCGGTGTGCACGTCGATGCGGAGCATCTTGCCCATCCAGGTGCTGATGTCCTGGCCGGTTTCCAGAACGTCGCCCTCCCAGCCGCCGTCGCCCACGCCGATGTAGAGATAGCCGTCGGGGCCGAAGCCGATTTTGCCGCCGTGGTGGTTGCAGTACGGATAGTCGATCCGCAGGATCGGGTGGGCCGAGTTCATGTCGGCCTTGTTGGGGTCCGTCGCGGAAACCTTGTACCGCACGATGAACGTTGCCCCATTGAACCACATGTCGGCATAGCTGACGTAGAACAGCCCGTTCTCCTTGAACTTGGGATCAAATGCGATGCAGTAGAGCCCCTGCTCCAGGAACTGGAAATTGGTGTTCTGGATGTTGCTGAAGAACGGCTCATCGAGCACCTTGCCGCTCTTGTCGATGATGCGGATGACCCCCGGCCGCTCGCAGACGAACAGCCGCCCCGATCCATCCGGCGGGCTGGCGACGTGAATCGGATCGACGAATCCGCCGGCCACTTCGACAAGCTGAATCGCGACATTGCCCGGCAGCTTCCCGCCCGGCTGGGCCGTGTTCGGCGTCTGATACCAGTGATTCGCCGCGTCCGTGCCGCCGGCCGGTTGGTTCGCCTGCGGTGCTTTGCGCGCATTTCCCGCAGGCTTTGCAGACATCACTGACATGGCCAACAGCCCCAGCGCAACTTTTCCGATGTGGATTCTCATGGTCCTTCTCCTGATTTGGCAAACTCCGCCCTCGACTGTGGGGGACCATCATATCGCGGCGATCGGGACAGAACAGGGCGAGTGCGCGAATGGGCAGAAGAAAGCAAATATCGCGAGCGAAGTGAAAGGTGCCGCGTCAGCAAGACATGATCAAACAAAACGACCCGGCACCATGAGGCACCGGGTCCTTTTCTCAAGCGGGTGAAGGGGGTCGAACCCTCGACATTCACGTTGGCAACATGCCGTGGTCGCCGCGATTCCGAGCTAAAAATGCGGTTTTGCACTACATTTTCCGTCCATTCTGCACTACATTTCCATTCGGAGAGACCTAATTGCTCATGAACAATTCGCATAGCGCCGCAAATCGAACTGACCTACAGGCGCGGCGGCGCAACGGCGCCCCCGCTCTCCTGAGCACAGGCGCATTTAGTCAGCTCACCGCGTCTGTCGCCATCCGTTCCTCTGAATGGACCAATGCCACGAGGACTTCGGCGGGAAAGGGTTCCGCCTCTCGCACCCGGGGATGCGCGGACTCTTTGGATAAACCGATACCGTCCCACGCGCTCCTGGAGCGAATGGTCCCGCTGCAAAGAATGGCTTCTGTCGTGCCGCATTTCGTCGTAACCTTGATGGCATTCGGAGGGGACCGCCATGATGGTAAGTCGCGGTTCGAAGCGCGGTCGCGCTGCTCCACCGGGTCTGCCGGGGGCACCTCATCGCTAAATCGAACGGCAACACGGGCCTTAGGGCACTGGATCGTTCATGACTCGTCCATCGCTTGAGAGAGTCGCTTTCAGAAGAGAGGTGCATTCGGCGATGGACACAATCACATCAAAAAGAAAGGAGCCGCCTTTCGGCGGCTCCATGCATTCAAGCGGACGGTTAGAAATGGCCTCGGCCGGAGCCGCCCTTGCCGCTCCGTCCTCCGCTCCCGCTGCCAAACCCGCCGCGGGGACGCTCCTCGCGCGGCTTGGCCACGTTAACGGCCATGGCCCGGCCTTGAAGGTCCTTGCCGTCCAGCGCGGCGATGGCGGTCTGGGCCGCGCCGTCCGACTCCATTTGCACAAAGCCGAAGCCCTTGCTGCGGCCGGTGTCGCGGTCGGCGATCACCTCGGCGCTCCGCACGGTGCCGTGCGACGAAAACAGTTGTTCCAGGTCCGAGCTCGTGGTCTCGTAGCTCAGGTTCCCCACGTATAACTTACTGCCCATTCGAAATCTCCAATAGGTGGGCATGACGCCCTGGTTTACTTTCCGGGCGATTGCGAAAGAGGCCGACATTTAGGCCCAAAAGGTAGAAGAGAGGACGGAGCGGGGTGCGGGAGCCGCGAAGACAGGCTGCGTACCGAAGGCTCAGATTCAGATTTACCAAGCGTAGACTAGCATCACTGTGGGACGTTGTCCAACGCCGGTAGGATTATTTTCTGGTTAAGAAGGTTCAGGTCAGATGCTAAGAGCCCACGGAACGACTGAATTCAAATCAGCATCAGCTCCGATCGTAGTGCCGACCAACCACAACATTGAGCGTGCCCTCGCGTAGTATGATAAGCGGCAATTCACTTACCCGGAGCGAAGTTGAAGTATTTCCGTTGCAACCACGCAGACACGTCCCAGTCTGCGGCAGAGCCGGCAAGCGCCCCGAAAACAGATCGAGCCGATGAATTACTGCGACTGAAACGATCTCGCAACAGGGCGAATACGATCAGGAACTGGTCGAAGGTTGAAGACTACCTCATGCGCGTCGAGAAGGCCAATGGCTTTGCGAGGTCGTGGGTCTTGCGGGAGCGGCTTGAGCAGGGGCAGGTGTCGCTGGACGAATTGATGCGCGGTTGACGGTCAGCGTGCGTCGGATGACGGTCAGCCTGCGACCGAGGCGTTCGTGCCGTTGGTCATCGCGCTGGCAACATCGCGATACAACAGGGGTGTGAGAGTCGCGGGGACAGTGAGAGAAGCCAGATGGCATTGATGCGATTCGGCAACTGCGCGGTGGAATGGGCTCGCGTGTACGCGATGCAGCGCATGGCCGCCGATGACCAGACCCGCGCCACCGAACAACTGCTGGTTTACGTGGACGATCCGGGTGTGCCGGCCGGGCACCCTGTCGCTGTCCTCACCGACCCCGCGCAGATAACCGCCGCCTGGCAGCAGACCGGTGGTGACAAGCGGTTCGTCGTGTTTGGTCCAATCGCTATCGATAAGGCGAAGATCTGCGCCGTGGATTGCAATACATCTACCATTCGCTTCGAACTGGCTCAGGGCCGCGGCGTCAGCCTTGCGCTCAGCAATGACCTGCTTCGATCAATTCTCGACACGATAAGCGAACCCAAGGCGCCCCCTCACCGGATCAAGTCTGCAGATGTCTGAAAGCCAACGGCAGTGTTGGAGCACCGCTGTTAACGCTTGCGCCCTGCAACCGCCGGCGGATCATTGGAAGAATCTGCGATTATTGCGGAGGTCGGCCACCATTGTGTGCAGCGTCCGGTCGAGGATCGCCATGATCTGGTCCGCATCCAGGCCGGCGAGGTCGAGCGGCGGTCCGTACTTGACGCGAATGGGGAACGTGCGAAACCAGGGACGGTGGATCGGCCACGCGTCGTATGATCCGCAGATGACGGCTGGTATGACTGGGACTCGCGCGCGGCGAATGATCAGAGCCACGCCGCGCTGCAGGGGCCCAATGTTCCCGTCGGACGTGCGCTGGGCTTCGGGGTAGATATTCACCAAGTGCCCCGCCCGCAGCCGGTGAATCGTTTCCTCACCGCCCCGACGTCGCCACTCCCCTGGTGGACCGGGAATGCATTCACCGCGCGGAGCATTCGGACGGCCAAACGGCCATGGAAGAGTTCGGACTTCGCGATGTAATCCAGCGGGCGATCAAGTCTCACGCCCAGCAAGACCGGGTCCAGATTCCCCTGATGGTTCGAGACGAGCAGTGCGCCCGCCGGCTTTCGGAACGTTGTTGCGGCCGACCACCTTCAAGTCAAACAGCATCGTCGTCAGGATCCGCGCAATGACCTGCATGCACTCCCAGGCGAGCGGGCGGTGCGGGCTCAATGGCCGATCCGAGGCTTCGCGTCGGGAGCGGCCGTTGGCAGGTGGTCCAAGGCCCGAGGCGCGTACAAGCCGCCGTATCCTCCGAACAGTCGCTGCGGTTCTTCGTCGCTCACGACGCCACTCAGGTTCGGCACGTAGAACGTGATATTCATGGCGGCGCCTCCAATCCTGTTGCCGAAGCGGCTGCACGCTGAGGCAAGAGAAGATTCCAACGGACAGGGTATCGGCTTGAGAGTCAAACAGGGCGCAGGTGGCGGGCAAGTGAACAGACCGCACTGCACCGACTCTAACGTCGGTCAGCCACGCACAGCATATGTGGGCGGACGAATGAAAGATACGCGAAAACGGATTTCGCCGCGCCGACGCTGTACTGACGCCGCCGCGGCGAATACAATACGACTCAATCGGACCTGACGGCCGAGCCAGGGTTCTGCCCTTGTCTCCTCCCTCGGCCCGTCTCCCTCGCCTTTCTCCTCCGAAATCGCACGGCGTCCGGCCGGCGATGGTCGAATCAGATGCAGTTTCGAATGAGTCCGCGGGCATCGGCGCTGCAGTGCCTCCGGCTCGGCACCAGCGTCGTGCCGCTGAAACGCAGCAAAGCTCGGCGTGTGCCATAACAGACCCCGGCCATTCAACATGACACGCAATCAATTGGATACCAACGCATCGCAGGCCGTCCTCACGGCGTTGCCGATGACGTTTCGTACCGGCGGCGGTCCGAACGGTCAGCAGTGCTACTTGGCAGACCGCGCGGCGCACAAACTTGTCGAGTTCTTCGAAGCCAAGGGACTGCCCGCATTGAAGGACGAAGAGCGGCAGGAGCGGTGGTATGACGACTGGATTGCCTTCCAGGGCCGCCACCAGATCTATGCACAATTACTCACCCCGCAGCAATACTCAAGCATTGGAGGGCGACTCGATCTGCTCCGCCTCACGCGGTCTGTGGAACTGTTTGGTTACTTCAGCCCCGCACACGGGTACAGCCTGCAAGTGACGTTCCTGGGTCTCTTTACGATCCTGATGGGCGAGAATGATGTACTCAAGCGGGAAGCGGTAGCGACGCTGGAGGCGGGCGGACTGCTGGCGTTTGGTGTCTCGGAACGGGCGCACGGCTCGGACCTCATGGCCAACGAATTCAGCGTCGCGCCAGATTCCACGGGTCGATTCGTCGCCTGTGGGACGAAGTACTACATCGGCAATTCGAATGCGGCCGCGATCGTCGCCGTTCTTGGGCAAAAGCAGGCTGACGGTACCGTGGGTCAGTTAGGGCGGGCCAAGCGGCCGGGACCCGTCCTGTTCGCCATCCGCCCACCCACGGCGCCCGCTTACCGAGACGTGCGAAAGATTCGTACGCTGGGGGTGCGGGCCGCCTACGTCGGGGAGTTCGCCGTCGACAGCCATGTATTTGGGCCCGACGACCTGGTCGCCGTGGGGCGGGCGGCATGGGACGCCGTGTTGGGCACGGTGACCCT
>Ga0134125_10011220_pt1 | contig 10046 bp, 7 predicted proteins | sample KB31751_FD_96464 | JGI IMG/M metagenome (GOLD analysis project Ga0134125, IMG submission 96464) | Terrestrial soil microbial communities with excess Nitrogen fertilizer from Kellogg Biological Station, Michigan, USA - KB3-175-1 | ecosystem: Environmental > Terrestrial > Soil > Unclassified ... | reverse complement strand
GCCGATCAGCGCAATCTCTCTCCTCAAGGACCCAAGCTCGCCGACCGCAACCGGGCCGCCGTGCAGGCTGGCCCGGAAGTCGGGAATGACGCCAAATTCGCGCTGATAGGCAGGGCCCTGCGCCGAGGGCTTCCGACCTGCAGCCGGTTACGTCGACCGTATCCTGAAAGGTGCCAAACCCGGCGATCTACCGGTACAGGCGCCGATAAAATATCAGCTATTCATCAGCCTCAAGACCGCCAAGGCGCTGGGACTTGCCGTGCCACCGGCGCTGTTGGCCGTGGCCGACGAGGTGATTGAATAAGCGCGCACGGGCAGTTCGCTGGTGGCGCGCTACGGCTGCGCGCCCGGTATCAGGGCGTCCGCACCTTGAGACCGCCGAGAGTGCGGTTTGCCGGGACAACTTAGTGAGCCAAACATCGTCACATCAGAGACTGCGGGTCCGGCACAGTCGTGAGGCTCAACCGCAGCGTGGTCATAGGGCTCGCCCCCGTCAAATGGAAGCATTTCCGCTCTACCGAAACACGGATTTCAACCGCGTTTTCACTGGGACCGCCCACTATGGGTCCGCGCGAATGCGCGGGCCCCGCTTCGGCTTCACGCTCCAATGACTGAATGACTTCTAGTGCAGCCGCTCCGGCCGCTCGTCGGTCGGGCGCTCTACCAGCGGCGATGTCAGGGATGGCGCGGGCGCGGCTGGCGCCGTGGCGTGCGCATGCGCGGCCTCATAGGCGAGCTTGTGGTCGCGATAGGACTTCCACCCCATTGGCAGGCTCAGCAGATAAAGCACCGTCCCCACCGACAGGACGTGCCAGGGATAGCCGATCAGAAGCGCGATGAAGAAGATCACCGAGACGAACACCGGCAGCACCAGCTCCGGCGGCACGCGCATGCGGATGGTCTTGCCGGAATAGACCGGCAGCCGCGACACCATCAGGAACGCGATCAGAAGGGTGTAGAGCGCCGTCAATAGCGCCGGCGGCGTGAACACGCCGAGATAGGCCAGATAGATCGGCAGCAGCGCGGTCACCGCGCCTGCAGGCGCGGGCACGCCGGTAAAATAATTCGAAGCAAACGGCGGCTTGCCCGGATCGTCCATCGAGGCGTTGAAACGCGCAAGCCGCAGGCCGCCCGAGATCGCAAAGATCATCGCCGCGATCCAGCCGCCGTTATGCAGTTCGTGCAGCTGCCAGAAATACAGCATCAAGCCGGGCGCGACGCCGAAATTGACGAAGTCGGCGAGGCTGTCGAGCTCGGCGCCGAATTTCGACTGGCCCTTGATCATGCGTGCGATGCGGCCGTCGATGCCGTCGAGCACCGCGGCGAACACAATCGCCGCGACCGCAAGCTCCATCCGCCCTTCCGTCGACAGGCGGATCGCGGTCAGCCCGGCGCAGATTGCCAGCAGCGTGATGACATTGGGCACCAGCATCCGTACCGGGATCGGACGGAACCGGCGGCGGCGCAACTCGGCGTAGTCGTATCGGGGCTCGAACATGACAGGTAATATAGCAAGCGCCCCCGGCTCGCGCCATCCGGCGCCGCAACAGCCCAATTGCCGTAGTGCGATTGGTTACAATTGGTTAATTCGTGCGGAACGTGCGGCCCTCGTCCCGCAGCCCGAAATCGGCCAGTATCGTCTCACCGGCGATCGCCGTCTGGCCCTCGGACACGAGCGCCCGCGAGACCTCGGGCAGATAGACATCGAGCCGCGAGCCGAAGCGGATCAGCCCAAAGCGTTCGCCCGCGCCGATCAACTGGCCTTCCTTCACGAAACACACGATCCGGCGCGCCACGAGTCCGGCGATCTGGATCACGCCGATACGCCCGTTCGCCGTGGCGATCACCAGCGAATTGCGCTCGTTATCCTCGCTCGCCTTATCGAGCTCGGCATTGATGAAGGCGCCCGGCCGGTAGGCGATGCGCTCGATCTTGCCGGCCGCGGGCGCGCGGTTGACGTGACAGTTGAACACGCTCATGAAGATCGAGATCCGCGGCAACGGCTTGTCGCCGAGCCCGAGCTCGGCCGGCGGCACGGCGGGCGCGACCATCGAAATGCGGCCGTCGGCCGGCGCCACCACGATGCCCTCGCGCACCGGCGTGACGCGGATGGGATCGCGGAAGAACAGCGCGCACCAGATCGTCAGCACGACGCCGATCCACCCGAGCGGCGGCCATATCCAGAAAAAGATCAGGCTGGCAAGCGCAAACCCGCCGATGAAGGGATAGCCTTCGGGATGGATCGGCGGAATCTGTGCGCGGATGGAATTGGCAATGGACATCAAGACTCACTGATCGTTGTTGCAGCTTCACCGCTCCCAACCAAGCGCACGGTGAAAGCGTGCCCACCATCCTCGACGTGCTCGAGACGGTGGGCACGGCGCATCCGCGCCTTCCACCCTACCGGAACGGGCACGCTCACCGCCCCATGGAATCTACATAGCTATCTTTATTCCGCTCCGATGTCGCGCTCAATCATTCCGCCGCGGCGGCGATCGCATCGTCCACCGGCGGCGGCTCGCGGTTGGGCGCCTGGTTGTCGTCATCGACCAGCGCCAGCCGCTCGCGCGCGGCCTCGGCCTCGCGCTGCCGGTTCCACATGCTGGCATAGAGCCCGTCCCTTGCCAGAAGCTCGCCATGGGTGCCGCGCTCGGCAATGCGGCCCTGATCGAGCACGATGATCTCGTCGGCGGCGACGATGGTGGAGAGCCGGTGTGCGATCACAAGCGAGGTGCGGCCCGCGCGAACCCGCTCCAGTGCCTCCTGGATCTCGTGCTCGGTGTGGCTGTCGAGCGCCGAAGTCGCCTCATCCAGCACCAGAATCGGCGGCGCCTTCAAAACCGTGCGCGCGATCGCGACGCGCTGCTTCTCGCCGCCCGACAGCTTCAGGCCGCGCTCGCCGACCTGCGTCTCATAGCCCTTCGGCGACATCCGAATGAAACCGTCGATCTGAGCGAGCTGCGCGGCGTGCTCCACCTCGGCATCGCCGGCGTCCCAGCGGCCGTAGCGGATGTTGTAGCGGATCGTGTCGTTGAACAACACGGTGTCCTGCGGCACCATGCCGATCGCGGCTCTCAGCGAAGCCTGCGTCACCTCGCGGATGTCCTGGCCGTCGATCGTGATGCTCCCGCTCGAGACGTCGTAGAGGCGGAACAACAGTCGCGAGATCGTCGACTTGCCGGCGCCGGAGGGGCCCACGATCGCGACCGTCCTGCCGGCCGGCACCTCGAAACTGAGGCCCTTGAGGATCGGCCGGTCCGCCTCATAGGCAAAGCGGACGTCGTCGAAACGCAGGCTGCCCGACGTCACGACCAGCGGTTTTGCCCCTAGCCTGTCCTTGATCTCCGAATCGCGCGCGAGCACCTCGAACATCTTCTCGATGTCGATGATCGCCTGCTTGATCTCGCGATAAACCATGCCCATGAAATTGAGCGGCTGGTAGAGCTGGATCATCATGGCGTTGATCAGGACGAAATCGCCCACCGTGTTGTGCCCGCCGCGGATGCCGATCGCGCACATCAGCATGGTCGCTGTCAGTCCCAGCGTGAAGATCACGGCCTGCCCGGTGTTGAGCACCGCGAGCGAGGTGTAGGTCTTCACACTCGCCTGCTCGTAGCGCTCCATCGAGTGGTCATAGCGCACCGCCTCGCGTGCCTCAGCGCCGAAATATTTCACGGTCTCGTAGTTCAACAGCGAATCGATCGCCTTGGTGTTCGCCTCGGTATCGGAATCGTTCATCTTGCGGCGAATGCCGATGCGCCATTCGGTGGCGTAATAGGTGAACGACATGAACACCACGACCATGGCCAGCGTCGCCAGCACGTAGCGCCAGTCGAACTGCCAGAACAGGACGCCCATCAGGAGCGTGACCTCGACGATGGTCGGGATCAACTGCAGGATCACCATGCGCACGATGGTCTCGATGCCGTTGCGGCCGCGCTCCAGCACCCGCGTCAGGCCGCCGGTCTTGCGCTCCAGGTGGAAGCGCAGGGACAATTCGTGCATGTGGACGAAGGTGATGGAGGCGAGCTTGCGCACGGCGTGCATGGCCACGCGCGCGAAGATGCCGTCGCGCCATTGCGTCAGCACCGCCATGACGACGCGCATGCCGCCATAGCTTGCGGTCATGATCAGGGGCGAGGCGATCAGCCACAACGCCCAGTTCGGAGCCGCGATCGGCGCGCTGCCCTTCCCGCTCAGCGCATCCGTCGCCCATTTGAAGGTGAAGGGAACGGCAAGCGTCGTGAGCTTGGCGATCAGCAGCAGCACCACCGACCACATCACGCGCATCTTCAGGTCGGCGCGATCGTTCGGCCAGATGTACGGCCACAGATGAATCAGCGTCCCGATCAGGGTCGCCTGCTCGGCGGACGATCGCTCAGCTGGCGGCGTTGCACCGGCGTGCGGAGACCAATGAGGGTGAGCCATCAAAGAGAGCCTGGACGACCTGCGCCGCGCGCCGTTTTTTCATCTGTGTTGCCCGTCATATAAAGGCTCCGGTTTTCGGATGCACCCCTCGGCCGCAGCAAATCTTTCGCGAATCGCGGATATTTGCCCGGACCATCCAGCCGATTCCGGGAAACATAACCGGCTTGACGCCGTTTGCGCTGCAGTGCCACATGACCTGTATGAACCAAATCAAGACCGTCTGCACCTACTGCGGCTCCGGGGCCGGCAACAACCCCAGCTTTCTCGAAGCCGCCGCGTCCTTCGGAAGGCTGCTGGCCGAGAACGGCATCCGCCTCGTCTATGGCGGCGGCTCGACGGGCATGATGGGCGCCATCGCGAACGGCGTGCTCGATCATGGCGGCAGCGTCACCGGCATCATTCCGGAATTTCTGAACACGCGGGAGCGGATGCTGACGCGCGTGCAGGAGTTGATCGTCACCCCCGACATGCACGAGCGCAAGCGGCTGATGTTCGAACGCTCGGATGCGTTCGTCGCTTTGCCTGGCGGCGTCGGCACGCTGGAAGAGCTGGTCGAGCAATTGACCTGGCAGCAACTCGGCCGACACTCCAAGCCGGTGCTGCTTGCCAATATCGACGGCTTCTGGGAGCCGCTGCTTGTGCTGCTCACGCATATGCGCGCGACGCAGTTCATCCGGGCAGGGCTGCCCGTCGACGTGCTGAAGGCCGAACGCGTCGAGGATATCCTGCCGCGGTTGCGCGCCGCTGTAACGCTGGTTCCCGAAGAAGCCATGCAACTGGCGCCGGAAGTCGCCCGGCGGCTCTAACCGCCTAAAATTGCGCCGCCATTCGCGCGGCAAGCCCGGCATCATCTTGGTTCGTCAAATCTTTTAGGGCGAAGGCGGGGCGGATCCCGCAATCTATCGTGACGGCGAAAGAATCCGTCGCGGCCGGATAATCCCGTCAGTGTGACCTCACCGTCTCTATCTTTTGCAAAGCGTCGGCTATAAGTTATTGGAAGGTCATTCAACCGTCACACAAGTTTCAATGTCAGAAACGGCAGCAATACGACGCAGCGGCGAGACTGCGCGTAACGCTGCAGGCCTCAAGCGCAAGACCAACCTTGCGGACAGGAATGCAACGCAGCATTGCCTCGATTCCGTTTCGGCGCACGAGGCTTCCGCATCTCGCCCGCACGACACGGCTACAGCCGAAGTCGTCGCATCTCAAGCGACACCATCCGCGAGCGAACAGCTCGCGCCGAAGGCCGCTTCGGCTGAAGATGACGCGCTACGGGGCAGCGAACTCGAACTCAAATTGCTCGTCGATCCCGAGCTTCTTGCGGATTTCAACGATGCGCCTGCGATCGCGACCAATGCGCGCAACAAGGGCTCGCGAAAGCACTTCAAGGCTGCCTATTACGATACGCCCGAGCGGACGCTGTGGCGCAACCGCCTGAGCTTTCGGGTTCGCCAGAGCGGCGCGCGCTTCGTGCAGACGATAAAGGCCGAGGCTGGAGACGACCCGCTGCGGCGCGGCGAATGGGAGGCCAGCGTGCCATCGATCGCGCCCGATCTTGCGCTCGCGATGCCGTTCATCCCGGCCAAGCTCCGTTCCGATCTCGAAACGCAGACGCTGGAGACGGTTTTTGTCACCGACGTACGCCGCCACCGGCGCGTCATCGAGCTGCCGTCCGGTGCCGTTGAAGTCGCCTTCGATCGCGGGACGCTGAAAGCCGGCGATCGGTCAGTGCCGGTGAGCGAGATCGAGCTTGAGCTCAAGCAGGGCAGCGCGTCTGCTCTATGGGAGCTTGCGCTGCGGCTGGCGGACCATGGGCCGCTGCAGCCCTCGATCCGCAGCAAATCCGCGCGGGGATTTGACCTTGCAGCCGATCTGCCGCCCGCCGCGAGAAAGGCGCGAAAGCTTCGCCTCGAGCCGACGATCGCCCTCGACGACGCCTTTGTGGTGATCGTCCGCTCCTGCCTTCGGCATCTTCTTGAATCGATGCCGGCCGCCGAGGATGGCCGCGATCCCGAGGGCGTTCATCAACTGCGCGTCGCGCTGCGCCGCCTGCGATCGGCGTTCGATCTGATGAGATCGGTGGACTCCTCGAGCGAGCTCGAAGCGCTGCGATCGGAAGCGCGCTGGTTCACGCAAAGCCTTTCGGCTGCGCGTGATTGGGACATTTTCAGGAAAGGCACCTTGCCCACCGTCGCCAAAGCCTGTCCCTCCGTCGCGGGCTTCGATGCCCTGGCACAGCTCGCCGAAGAACGCCGATCCGCCGCCTACGACTCCGTCCGGCAGGTGATGGCCGACCGCCGCTGCGCGCGCTTCGTCATCGAGCTTGGTGGCTGGATCGAGGCGCGCGGCTGGCGCGGCGACGTGCCGCCCGAGCATCTAGGGCAATTGGCCGAGCCCGCCATCGAATTCGCCGGACGCCTGCTCACCGAGCGGCACACCAAGGCGCTGAAGCGCGGCCGCCACTTCAAGTCGCTCGGCACCGAGGAGCGGCATCGCTTGAGGCTTGCGTTGAAGAAACTGCGCTATGCCGTTGATTTCCTGCTGCCGATGTACGGACGGCGCAAACCCATCCGGCGGTTCTTTGCCAAGCTCGCGGACTTGCAGGAGGAGCTTGGTGCCTACAACGACATCGCGACCACGAGCGCGCTGCTCGCCGGTCTTGGTGTCGATACTTTCGACAGCGGGACCGCCGCGGCCGCGATCGCCGGCTGGCAAGCGCATGCCTTGGTCGGCGCCGAGACGCGGCTGCGCGAGGCGTGGTCCGATTTCGCCAAGACGAAAGCCCCGTGGTCGGACGAAGCCACCGCCTAGCTATCCACTCGCTCTACTTGTTCTTCCCCCTCTCCCCGCTCTTCCGCGGGGAGAGGGTGGGGTGAGGGGCTGCTTCCACGAAAGCGGTGAGAGATGAATTCGCGGAGAGCCCCCTCACCCGGATTGCTTCGCAATCCGACCTCTCCCCGCAAGCGGGGCGAGGTGAAGTGCGAGCAGGTTGCGCGATCCGCAGTAACACGCCCGAGCTAGCTTTGCGGGAAGGTCACCGCCTCGATGCGGTTGCCGTCGGGATCGAGCACGAACGCCGCGTAATATTTGACGCGGTCATGCGGCCGCAGGCCGGGCGGGCCATCCGAGATGCCGCCGTTATCGAGCGCGGCCGCGTGAAACGCATCGATCTCCGCCGTCGTCCTCGCGCGCACGCAGATATGCGTGCCGCTCTCGTGCGGCACGTTGCGCATATCCTTGCGCAGATTGATCCAGAACTCCGGATAGGTTTTGCCGAACCCGACCGTTCCCGGCCGCGTCACCAGGCGTGAAAGGCCAAGCGCTGCGAGCGCCGCTTCATAGAAACGTGCGGCGCGATCGAGATCCGCGACGCCGACAGAGACGTGATCGATCATTGATCCCCCTTTATCCGTCATTGCGAGCAGCCAACGGGTCCGCGCGAAGCGCGGCCCGATGACAGGCTGCGCGACGAAGCAATCCATACACTCTCCGCGGTGACATTGTGGATTGCTTCGCTTCGCTCGCAATGACGCCGTTATTGCTTCACGCCGGCGCGCCGGACTTCACGAGCTTGTAGATCACCGAATCCATCAACGCCTGGAACGAGGCGTCGATGATATTCGGCGACACGCCGACCGTGGTCCAGTGCTCGCCCGCCTCGTCCTCGCTCTCGATCAGGACGCGCGTCACAGCGCCCGTGCCGCCATTGAGGATACGCACGCGATAATCGGTGAGCTTCAGCCCTTCGATGTATTTCTGGTATTTTCCGAGATCCTTGCGCAGCGCGACGTCGAGCGCATTCACCGGGCCGTTGCCTTCGGCAGCCGAGATCAGGTGCTCGCCGGCAACATCGACCTTCACCACCGCGAGCGCCACCGTGACGAGCTGGGCATTGGCGTTGTAGCGCTGCTCGACGTTGACGTCGAACTGCTCGACCCGGAAATACTCCGGCACCTTTCCGAGTGTGCGACGCGCCAGGAGCTCGAACGATGCATTGGCGGACTCATAGGCAAAGCCCTGCGCCTCGCGCTCCTTCAGCTCCTCGACCAGCCGCGACAGCTTCGGATCGTTCTTGTCATAGGCAATGCCGGCGCGATCGAGCTCGGCGATGACGTTGGAGCGGCCGGCCTGGTCGGACACCAGCACCTTGCGATGATTGCCCACCGATTGCGGCGCCACGTGCTCGTAGGTCTGCGGGTCCTTCAGCACCGCAGAGGCATGGATGCCGGTCTTGGTGACGAAGGCGCTCTCGCCGACGTACGGCGCGTGGCGGTTCGGCGCGCGATTGAGCATGTCATCCAGCGTGCGCGATACCTTTACCAGATTTGCAAGCTTCGCATCCGACACGCCGATCTCGAAGCGATCGGCAAATTCACGCTTCAGTTTCAGGGTCGGGATCAACGAGCAGAGATTGGCGTTGCCGCAACGCTCGCCCAAACCGTTCAGCGTGCCCTGAATCTGCCGCGCGCCGGCGCGAACAGCCGCAAGTGAATTGGCGACCGCCTGCTCGGTGTCATTGTGGGCATGGATGCCGACATGGCTGCCGGGAATATGCCTGGTCACCTCGGCGACGATGCTCTCGACCTCATGGGCCATGGTGCCGCCATTGGTGTCGCACAACACCACCCAGCGCGCGCCGGACTGATAGGCCGCCATGGCACAGGCCAGCGCGAACTCCGCATTCTCCTTGTAGCCGTCGAAGAAATGCTCGCAATCGAGCATCACCTCGCGGCCGGCCTTCCTGGCTGCGGCCACGCTGTCGCGGATGGACGCGAGGTTCTCCTCGTTGGTGGTCTCGAGCGCAACGCGCACCTGGTAGGCCGAGGATTTCGCGACAAAGCAGATCGCGTCCGCTTTGGCTTCGAGCAGACCGGCCACGCCGGGATCGTTGGAGACGGAGCGGCCGGCGCGCCGCGTCATGCCGAAGGCGGTGAAGCGCGCATGATGGAGTTTCGGCTTCTCGGCAAAGAACTCCGTGTCCAGCGGATTGGCGCCGGGATAGCCGCCCTCGACATAGTCGATGCCGAGATCATCGAGCATGCCGGCGATGACCTTCTTGTCGGCCAGCGTGAAGTCGACGCCGTTGGTCTGCGCACCGTCGCGCAGCGTCGTGTCGAAGAGATAGAGGCGCTCGCGGCTCATGCCTGTCCCCCGCCCTCAAGTGTCTTCTGCATCGTGGTATTGGCGAGCCATTCGCCGTTGACGGTGATGCTGTTGCGTTGCTTCGCCACATAGCCGCGCTTCCTGAAGAAATTTTGCGCATTGTCGCTGGCATCGACTGTGAGGCTCTTCGCGCCGCGGCCGCCGGCGAGCTTCTCCAGCGCCTCGCACAGGGCCGAGGCCACGCCCTGGCCTGCCGCGCTCGGATGCACATAGAGCATGTCGATGTGATCCTTGCCCTCCAGCGAGGCAAAGCCGACCGGCACATTCCTCAAGGTCGCGATCAGCGTCAATTCGCCGGCGAGCTTCTTGCCGAACGCTTCCTCGTCGTCGGCGACCGCGGCCCAGGCTTCCTGCTGATCAGCGCTATAGTCGTCGCCGGTCAACTCCCCGATCGCGGCAGCGAAGATCGCCGCGAGCACCGGCGTGTCCGCGGAAAGGAACGGCCGCAGCGCGGG
>Ga0134125_10011219_pt1 | contig 10047 bp, 9 predicted proteins | sample KB31751_FD_96464 | JGI IMG/M metagenome (GOLD analysis project Ga0134125, IMG submission 96464) | Terrestrial soil microbial communities with excess Nitrogen fertilizer from Kellogg Biological Station, Michigan, USA - KB3-175-1 | ecosystem: Environmental > Terrestrial > Soil > Unclassified ... | reverse complement strand
GCAAACTGGCGGATCGCAATACCCTGCTGCTCTGCGGCATGGAGACCCACATTTGCGTCACGCAGACTGCTCTGGGAGCGCTAAACCAGGGCATGAACGTGCACGTGGCGGCAGATGCGGTGAGCTCGCGCACGGAACTGAACTGGCAGCTGGGTCTCAACCGTATGCAGGCCGCCGGCGCAGTCATTTCTTCAACCGAGATGCTGGTCTACGAGCTGATGGGAAAATCCGGCACGGCGACCTTCAAAGAGATGCTGAAGTGGATTAAATAGCAAACATCACTTAGCCCCTGATGAGCGCTGATAACCTTTAAGAAGACGGCTGGCGCAACGCGGCAAGTCGCAAGCGAATATGCCCTTCCTCGACAATGTATTCCTGAAGCCCGCGGCACGCTTGGCAGAGAGATTCCATTACAGATCAATGCGCGGGTTGAAGGACCTGCTCCGCCGACATTCCGCGGGAGCCAACCAGGTATTCAAGGACCTTCGCCCAGCAAAATCATTCCGAAAGCAAAAATTTTCTTAGCAATACGTGGGCTTCCGCAAAACAGCAGCGGGGCCGATCCTTCACCCGCGTCGGGTAAATCGCGGCTGATCAGCGAGAATTCAGGCCGCGGGTTCAGGATTGGGAATCCTCGGTTGGGAGAAGCTCCCCTCCTGGAATGGCTGCATCGAGAGGGACAGACTCACAGGCGAGGGCGCCTGTGCTACCGCAGTCCCAAATCGGGGTGGCTGTTTACTAGCCGCTAGTAGCTGCCAGCTAGCGGCTGATTCACCCTGCTTCTCCCGCAATCTGGACCACCTTCTGCCCAACCACTTTCGTCTCACCGCCGCTGAGTTCCAGCCGGATCGGCTCTTCGCCCGAATATTCCTCCACCAGTTCGGCCAGGCGGTGCGAGTGTGTGACCACCCAAAGCTGCGAATTGCGGGCAGCGTTCACCATGGCTTTGGCCAGCGGTTCGTAGAGATCGGGGTGGAGACTGGTTTCAGGTTCGTTCAAAGCCAGCAGCGCGGGCGGGCGCGGGCTCAGCAAGGCCGCGAGCAGGCATAGATAACGGAGCGTACCGTCAGAAAGTTCACGCGCGCGCAACGGGCGCTTCAATCCCGGCATGCGCAGCAGGACGGCGAACATTCCGCTTTCCTCGTCGTGATCAATTTCCAGTGATGCCCCGGGAAACGCCTGCCGGATGGCGTCGTGCAAATCCTCTTCCTGGCCGATTTCGATAATGGTCTGCAGCGCGGCGGCCAGATCGCGGCCATCGTGGCTCAGCACCGGCGTTCGTACTCCAACCTGCGGATGCCGCAGCGGCGATTCGTGGTCGGTGCGGAAATGATGGTAGAAGCGCCACTGGTTCATCTCCGCCCGCAACGCCGAAAGTTCCGGATAGAGATGGGGTTCGCGCAATTGCGACAGCACCGACTCCGTAGGCAGCAGTTCGCCGGAGTAGTCGGCCAGCCGCTCGTCGCGATCGAGGATCCAGGCGCGCTCGGAGTTCCGTTCAAAGAAGGTCACTTTCATGCCCCGCGGCGTCTCCATCCATACCCGCTCTTCCTTCACTTCAGGATCAAGGTCGAACGCCGAACGATACGGCTTGGGTAGGCCGCAGACCAGATCGTAGTTGAAGGTATCTGTCTTAACGCCCAAACCCATGCGCACCGGTTCCAGGCGCGATGAGCTTATGGAGCGGCCTTTGCGCTCGCCCGCCCACAGCACTGAGGGCATGCCGCCCTCATCGGCGATCACGCGGGCAAAGCCGCCCTGCGCCGCCTTGGCCAGCAGAAACACCGAGTTATAAAGGTTGCTCTTGCCTGAAGCGTTGGGGCCGGTCAAGACGTTGATCTGACGCAGCCTCAGAGTGACATCGCGAACTGACCGGTAACCGGAGACGCGGACTTCTTTGATGGGCACGGGGAATGCTCACTTTAAACCGCACAAATTCAGCGGGTAATGGCTGCATTCTACCGCAAAATCGCGCAAGACCAGCGCAGTTTTGCGGCCGCTTGTAACCAGTTTTGCCGCCGCTGGCCATCAGGACTTGCACGGGGCCGCCATGATCGCGCACGGTCGCGGCAAGCCGCGTCATGAGCTCCATGCCGTAGTTTGCCGCTTGAGGCTGACTCCTGACGCGGCTAACCTGCCCCGGTGAAAAGGAGATGGATCGATGTTCAAACCATTGATGTTCAAACCAACGATTAGCCTTGCTTGCCTGGTTCTGGCCATTGCGTCGCCATTGCAGGCGCAGCAAGCCGAGCTTAACCAGGCAGCGCGGCAGCTTGCAAGTCCGGCTTCAGCTCCGGCGCCCAGACATAGCCTCAGGGTTCCGCGGAGGACCGGCCTTAAATTTCTAACGCTGGTGCCGCTCAGTTCTGCCACGGCGAAGGCCGGCGACAAGATACCCCTGCGGCTGAATCGTCCCCTGATGATCAACAACGAGACAGTTCTGCCGGCGGGAACCGTGGTCAATGCAACCGTGACGCAAGTCAAACGCCCGGATAAGTGCCACAACGGAGACGTGCAATGGAAACTCGACCGGGTCTCCTTTCCGGATTCCAGCACGGCCAAAACAAAGATCTGGTCGTCAGCTCCCGGGCCTACGCTTGAAGTTCCGGCGCGTCTCTTTCTAGAGGACACCGAGGATGGTTTATTTGATTGGCCACCGATCAATGAGTGGTGGGAAGCTCCGCTCGCCGCTCCCATGTATGCTGTGCTGATTGTCGTCTCATCACCCCTTTTGGCCCTCTTTGCCATTGTGCTCCCTTTCAGTTTCGCCAGCTCGTCATGTACCGAGCCCGGAAAGGAATTTGAACTACCGGCCGGATCATCTGTCGCCGTCATGGTCACTGAGGCTCACTCGGTGCACTACTGAAGTTTCCGGCATTTCCATTGGAGGAGATCATGTTTCGCAAACTCACATCTATTCTTCTGGCTACGGTTTTGATACAAGTTCAGCTCCCTGCTCAACAAAAAACGCTGCAGGTGCACAAGGTGCTCCGTGGGGAGGTAGTGAAGCTTGCCACCACGGCTCCGATGAACTCGGCCATGGCCAAGGAGCGCGAAGATGTTGTGCTACGCGTTGCAGAGCCTTTGAGGTGGCATTCGGTGACTCTGTTGGCCTCCGGCGATCTGGTGCATGGACGGATCAGGAAGGTGAAGCATGCCAAACCGAGTTGCAGCGACGGGGCGATCTCCCTCGATGTGCCTGCGCTCAAACTTGCAAATGCAGGCAAGGTGAAGGCCCGGGTCGCATTCACCAATCCTGACCCTGATTTCAAGGTCCCTGCACAAATGCCCACGGGGCACATGAATGCCGGTGAATGGGCGATCGGCGGTTCGCTTTTGGCGGTGTTTCTGCCGTTGTATGGCCCATACGCCGCTGGAGAGGCCCTGGCGCGCCACTGTTCGGGCCTGGGCAATGATTATGTGCTCCCCGCAGGCGCGACTGTAGCTGTGGTGATTACAGAGGACTACAACGTCAGCTATTAGAAATGTATTGAGCGCGCGCGATTATAAACCCGGCGGAGCCACACGACGGCCCATTCACGCTCCAAACTTCCATTAGGCATGCCCGGAACTTTGGAGCGTGGCAGGAGGCGCTTGTCCCTGCTTGAGCAGCCCAATCTGGATCAGCAGGTTCACGGTCTGGGCGGCCGCGTTCTGGAACTTCCAGTCACAATTCTCGAATGTGGTGTTTTCCCACAGATAGGAGCCGCCGCTGTAGAAGAGGTGGCACTCGCGCAAAATACAATTGACGAACCAGCATTCTTCCAGTTGAAAAACCTGTTTGGTGAACGTCCTTCCTTCGTACCGGGTAACTGCCATGCCATGACTCCAGAAAATTTGATTGCATCGGGATTGTACGCCCGCCCGAGCGGTCCTCCGGCCGCGCCGAAAATCGTATAATAGAAAGATTCAGCCACAAGCCCGGGCTCTTCAGAGGGCGGTACCCTTTGCTCGGGAATGGCTGTGCTTAAGAAGATGTCTGTTTCTCCGAACGAAAGCATCGTAGTTCGCGGCGCGCGTGTCCACAACCTGAAGAACATCGATTTTGAAATTCCCCACAACGCCATGACGGTGGTGACGGGTGTTTCCGGGTCGGGCAAGTCCTCTCTGGCGTTCGACACCGTTTATGCGGAAGGGCAGCGGCGGTACGTGGAGTCGCTCTCCGCCTACGCCCGCCAGTTTCTGGAGCGAATTGAAAAGCCTGACGTGGATATGATCGACGGAATCGCTCCGGCCATCGCCATCCGCCAGAAGAACACCACGCGCAATCCTCGCTCCACCGTGGCCACCGCGACAGAAATTTACGACTACCTGCGTCTGCTCTATGCCCGTGTAGGTCGCACCTTCTGCCGCAACTGCGGCCAGGAGGTAAAGAAGGATACGGTTGATGAGATTGCGCAAACCATCCTTGGTCTGCGTGAAGGCACGCGGCTCAACATCCTGTTTCCGGTGAAGTATGCGTCCGCGGGGTCCGGTGAGAAGAAGAAGTCGCGTGGCCGGAAAACCAAAGCGGAAGCGGCTGCGGCAGCCGAATCCGCCAACGCCGCTCTTCGTGAGAAGCTTTTTGATTTGCGCAAGAAAGGATTTGGCCGGCTTTTCCAGAACGGGCAGGTATTTGAGTTCTCCACCCCCGAGTCGCTGCTCGATATTGATTTCAACCAGCCACTCTTCATTCTGGTGGACAGGATCGCCGTTGCCGCCGATCAGCGTTCCCGGATCGTGGATGCTGTGGAGCAGGGCTTCCGTGAGTCAGGAGAAATTGTTTTCCTGAGTGCCCCGGGGGAGGGCGAGCAGGCACAGCAGCTCCGGTTTTCCGGCAAATTCGAGTGCAAGAACTGCCACATTGTTTACCAGGAACCCGAGCCTCGGCTGTTCTCCTTCAACAATCCGTTCGGCGCCTGTCCGCGCTGCCAGGGATTCGGTAACACCATTGATTTCGATCCGAATCTGGTGATTCCGGATCCTTCCCGGACGTTGGCTGAAGGCGCCATTGATCCCTGGACCAAACCCAAGTACCGCACGCTGCATACCGAATTGCGGAAGTTTGCCAAGCTAAAAGGCATTCCCATTGATGTGCCCTGGCACGATCTTGACCGCGATCAGCAGCAGATGGTTATGGCCGGCGAAGGAAAATTCCCCGGCATACAGGGTTTTTTTGCCTGGCTGGAGCGGAAAAAATACAAGCTCCATGTGCGCGTCTTCCTCAGCCGTTACCGGGGCTATGCGCAATGTCCTGATTGCGGCGGCGGCCGTCTGCGCGCCGAAGCACTTCAAGTAAGAGTTGAAGATAAGAATATCTGTGCAGCGTCGGCGCTGACAGTGGAGCAGGCAGCAAAGTTCTTCCAAAGCTTGAAGTTATCTCCGGAAAAAGAAGAAATTGCCGGAAAAATCCTGGAGCAGATCCAGGAACGGCTTAAGTTCCTCAATGATGTCGGCCTCGAGTACCTCACGCTTGACCGACTTGCTTCTACGCTTTCCGGGGGCGAGGCGCAACGAATTCAGCTTGCAACGTCGCTTGGCTCGCGGCTGGTGGGCGCACTCTACGTACTGGATGAACCCTCGATCGGACTGCACAGCCGCGATACCGACCGGCTGGTCAACATCCTTCACGAACTTCGGAACCTGGGAAATACCATCCTGGTAGTTGAACATGATCCGGACGTGATGCGGGCGTCGGACCGCATTGTTGATCTGGGGCCAGGCGCGGGTGAAAACGGCGGACGCATCATGGCGACAGCTCCCTACCAGGAGCTCAAGAAGCTGAGCTCATCCCTCACCGGTCGCTACCTCAGTCAGGAACTTCGCATACAGATACCGCCCCACCGTCGCACCCCGGGCGTTCCCATGATCCGCATCGAGGGCGCGCGCGCTCACAACTTAAAGAACATCAACGTGGAAATTCCACTTGGCATGCTCACCGTGGTGACGGGAGTATCGGGCTCGGGCAAATCCACCCTGGTGCATGATGTGCTCTATCAGGCGCTCGCGGCGGAGAAAGGCATCACCGCCGGTCCTGCTCCGGCAGCCGGTGGATTTAAGCGTGTCACGGGAGGACAGTTTGTGGCCGATGTGGTGCTGGTGGACCAATCCCCCATCGGCCGCACACCCAGATCCAATCCTGTGACGTACATCAAGGCATTTGATTCCATCCGCGAAGTGTTTGCGGCCGTGCCGGAAGCCGTAAAGCGCGGCTACAGCGCCGGGCATTTTTCCTTCAATATTCCCGGTGGGCGCTGCGAGACCTGCCAGGGAGACGGCACGGTCACTGTGGAAATGCAATTCCTGGCTGATGTGGAACTGGTGTGCGAAGACTGCAAGGGCACGCGCTACAAGCCGGGTGTGCTGGACGTGAGGTATAAGGGCAAGAATATCCATGAGGTGTTGAACCTGACCGTGCGCGAGGCAATGCAGTTCTTCACCGGACAGCCGAAGATCATCGACAAGCTGCGCGTGCTGGAAGAAGTGGGCCTTGGCTATCTACGGCTTGGACAATCGGCGACAACCCTTAGCGGCGGCGAGGCACAGCGCATGAAGCTGGCGGCGCATCTGGTTCCAGCCGGACGTCCGCGCAACTTTGAACCAGAAACGGAAGAAGAGAAAGAAGCCCGCAAGCGGGCGCGCGCCGGCAAAGGTACGCTCTATATCTTCGACGAGCCGACCACTGGCTTGCATTTTGATGACGTGAGCAAACTTCTCGCCGCGTTCCGAAAACTGATCGAAGCAGGCGGCTCCGTTCTGGTGATTGAGCACAACATGGACGTCATCAAAACGGCCGACTGGGTTATCGACCTTGGGCCGGAGGGCGGCGATCGAGGGGGCGAAGTGGTGGTTGCCGGGCCGCCGGAAACCGTGGTGAAATGCAGCCGGTCTTATACCGGAAAGTGGCTGGCGCGCATCTTACAAAACGAGAACTCACACTCCAATGGTCACAAGTAGCGGCATTGGCGCGCTGTGCCTGGCACTGTTGTGCGCAGCGCCAGCCTACCAGACGCGGCGTCCACAGGCTGCTTCAAGCCCGGCACAGCAAACGCCAGCGGCACAGAGTCTGGCGGATGCAGAGGCCCTGCTGCAACAACAGCAGTTCGCTCCCGCTGCGGAAAAGCTCCAGGCGATTGTTGCACGACACGCCAGCAATCCGCAGGCGTGGTTCGATCTTGGATTTGCGCAGAGCCATCTCAACAAGCCTCAGGAAGCTGCGGCGGCGTATCGCAAAGCTGTTGAGTTGGCGCCCCCCTGGTTTGAGGCCAACTTAAACCTCGGTCTTGCTCTTGCGAAGGCCGGCAATACTGCACAAGCCATATCTGTTCTGAAACATGCGGTGGAATTGAAGCCGTCCACTGGTGGCGATCAGTCGCTCGGCCGGGCATGGCTGTCACTGGGGGAAGTGGAGGCGGAAAGTGCACCGGCGGATGCGATAGCCGCCTATGACCGCGCGGCGGCTCTGTTGCCCAACGATTCTGACATTCACTTGGATTCCGGGAATCTGCTGGAAAAGACCGGAAATCTTGCCGGGGCGGAGCAGCGCTTTCAGCGGGCCGCAGAGATGGGGAATCGCCAGGGCATGTTGCGGCTCATCAATGTTCTTATCCAGCAGAAGCGCTACCCTGACGCGACTACTTGGCTGCAAAAGTACATAACGCAAGACCCTCAGGATGCCTCGGCACGCGTCGATTTGGCTCGCCTGTTGGCTTCGAATGGCAAGGTTGCAGACGCCATCGCCGTGCTCCAACCAGCCGCCGGGTCGGCGGGAGATCGAAACGCAACTCGCGAACTGGCACAACTGTATCTTCAAAACAAGCAGTATGCGCTGGCTGCGCCGTTGTATCAGCAACTGCTCTCAACAAATGCGAACGATGCGCAACTGCACGCAGGATTGGGGGTTTCACTTCTTTATCAGCTCAAGTATGCTGACGCGGAGCAGCAACTGCTACAGGCGGTAAAACTCAAGCCTGACTATGCGGAGGCGTATGATTCGCTGGCGGACGCCGCTCGAGAAAACAAGCATTACGCGCTCGCCATTCGCGCGCTGGATGCCCGCGGACGCTTTCTGCCGGAGAATCCGAAAACCTACTTCAATCGCGCCAGCTCATACGATCATTTGCGAATCACTAAGGAAGCCATTGCGAACTACAAAAAGTTTCTCGAAGTGGCGGGAGGCAAGTATCCTGATCAGGAGTTCCAGGCGCGGCACAGACTGAAAGCGCTGCAACCACAGTAATGCGTAAACTGCCATACATATTTCTTGCCTTGCTGCTTTCGCTGACAGCCCTGGCAAAAGAAAAGACCATTGACCAGCTCAAGGCGGAAGCGGAAAAAAGCCATGGCGGGCACCAGGCCGAGATCTACGCCGAACTGGCTCGGGCTCTGGTGGACGTTGCCGATCAGCAGTTCACCGCCGGCGATACGGCCAAGGGCCATCAAACTGTTCAGGAGATCCTTGCCGACGCCACTCGCGCGCATGATGGCGCCGTGAGTGCGCGCAAGAAGATGAAGGACGTGGAGATCCGGCTGCGCGAGACTCAGAGACATCTCGAAAATGTGCGGCGCACTCTGGCCGCTGATGACCGGCCGCCCATTGAGGCCGTTGAGAAAAAGCTGGCCGACTTCCGCCAGGACCTTTTGAACGCAATGTTTGCGCCGAGGAAGAAGAACAAATGACCAGGGCGAGAAAAACGCTCATCATCGCGATGCTGCTGTTCACGGCAACAGCGTTCGCCCGAAAACGGGATCCGCTGACCGATGCCGAGGCTGACCAACTGCGACAGGTGGCGATGGAGCCGCAAAAACGCCTCAAGTTGTACATCAAATTTACAGAGGCGCGACTTGATTCCCTGGATCAACTTCGCAGCGACCCAAAGCAGGCGGATGGCCGGGGAACAAAAGTCCACGACCTGCTCGAAGATTTCACTTCACTGATTGATGAGATCAATGACAACCTTGACCAGTACGAGGGCCGCACTCTGAGCAAGGATGACCAGAAAGATTTCCACAAAGGATTGAAAGAAGTAATCACGGCCGAGCAGCGCTTCCGCGCCCGGCTGCGCACGCTGCGGCACGAGATGGAAACCGATCCGCAAACGCGCACGGAATCAAAAGACTACTCATTTGTCTTGCAGGACGCAGAAGATGCGCTGAAATCGAGTCTGGACATGGCGCAGGAATACTCAAAGGACAAAGATGACAAGGCCGATGAGAAGAAGAAATGATCCTTTGCAGATCCTCTTGGTCTTCTGACCGGATCCGGATGAACCCCAATCTCTCCAGTCTGTTTGAGCAGGTCTATCATGAGCTGCGTCCGCGCGCGCCTTTGCCGGAATTCGAAGTGCGCTTCTTTCCTTTCAGCAATCTCAACAACACCATCCGGCTCAGGCAGGGCCGCATTCTCGTCCGCCTTTCTGATCTTCTGGAAGGCGCTCCTAACCCGGTGCTGCACGCCATACTCCACATTCTTATTGCCAAACTGTACCGCAAGCAGATTGATGAAGCTCACGCGGCGCGCTACCGGAAGTTTGCCGGCACAGCCACCGTGATGGCGAAGATGCACCTGATTCGCCAGATGCGCGGTCGCAAGCGGATGGCGGGAGCTAATGGCAGCCACTATCATCTGGAAGAAATTTTCGATGACCTCAACCGGCGCTTTTTTCATGGCCTCATGGGCCGTCCGCAGATGACGTGGAGCAATAACCACTCCCGCCACAGTCTTGGTCACTACGATCCGGCCCACAACACAATTGTGGTGAGTAGGATTTTTGATCAGCCGCACGTGCCTCGTTATGCCGTCGAATACCTTGTCTACCACGAGATGTTGCATCTGAGGCATCCGGTAAAGATGCGCGGCAGCCGGCGCTGCGTACATTCCAGAGCCTTTCAGGAAGAAGAGAAGCTGTTTCCGCAGTTGGCAGAAGCGAAGAAGTTTTTGAAACATCTGTAAATTCCGCTGGTGGTGATTCCAGTCAGGACGGACTTAGCTTGCCATCTTCAGTTCGTGTGCGCTTGCTTGCGCCGCCGATGCCAGTTGGGCCTGGCTGGCATTGACATGGAACAAGT
>Ga0134125_10011216_pt1 | contig 10048 bp, 9 predicted proteins | sample KB31751_FD_96464 | JGI IMG/M metagenome (GOLD analysis project Ga0134125, IMG submission 96464) | Terrestrial soil microbial communities with excess Nitrogen fertilizer from Kellogg Biological Station, Michigan, USA - KB3-175-1 | ecosystem: Environmental > Terrestrial > Soil > Unclassified ... | reverse complement strand
CGTCCTCGAGCAGCACGTCGTAGTCGTCGCGTCGCAGCGGGACGTCCCACCAGGTCTCGTCGACGCGCCACGGCCCGCAAACGTGCACGACCGGCTGCGGAGGCGTCCCGACGAAGCGCGGGACGTGCGCCTCGGTGACGACGTCGATTTCGCGAAGCTCGAGCAAGCGGTACTGGAGTGCCGTGTATGCCGCGAGGGAGAGTGACGGTTGAATCGCTTGCGGCGGCGCAAGAGAAAACGGCTCGTAAGCGACTTGTGACTCAGGCCGATTCCCGTCGACGATTTTCGCGCGCAGGGCATGTGTGCCGAGCGCCGCTTCGATCCGCGCCAGTGCGACGCCCAGTGCTTGCGGATCCGGGTCGCGTTGCGCGAACAGCGAGAGCGCGCTGCCGCCGTTTTCGAGACGCTCGGCGCTCAAGCGCAGCCCGACGACGGGTGACTCGAGCACGATGCCCTCGAGCCGCGCGCGGACGAGATCGAACAAGACCGGCGTTTCCGCCGTCGGCTGGGCGATCGTCGTGACGACGTCGCGCACGTCGCCGTTTTCGCATTCGAGCACGAGGGTCAAACGACCGCAGCGCTTTCCCGCGACGGCGACGTCTTCGCCTATCCGGGCGACGAGCGTCCGCAACGCGAAGAGAACCTGTTCTTCGTAAGCGGCACTCCCTTCGCCGAAGAGCGTTCGCTCGATGCGTAGCGAGCGGGCGCGTGGGAGAAAGGGACGATCGTCAAGACCGCGCGCATGCTCGTGCCAACGCGCAGCCGCCGGCCCGAAGCGGCGGACGAACGGACCGTGAGGCAGCGCGGCGAGCTCGCCGAGCGTCGCGACGCCGAGCAACTGCAGACGGCGTTCGACGTCGTCATCGAGCTCGAGCACCGAGAGAGGTAGCGGCGCGAGCAGCGTGCGCGTTTCCACATGCGTCGAAACGGCGCGTCCGCCCGCGAGCGCGGCCGCGCGTGCAACGAACTTGTTCGGGCCTAGGCCGAGCGCAAACGGCGGAGTCCCGGGCAAGGCCGCCGAGGCGGCGGCGAACCAGCGTTCCGGACTCCCCTCGATCCCGTGCATCTCGAGGAACGCGAGCCCGTCGCGTCCGTCTTCGACCAGGGGCGAGACCGCATCGAGCGCCTCGAGAATCGTCTCCCAGCGTGCCGTCGGCGCGGCATAGAGGACGCAAAGGATCGGCATGGGAGGCCAGCATAATCGAACATACGTTCGAACGTCAAGGCTTCGCCTCGCGCCGGCTCGTACACTAGGCGGCCTCCCCGCGCGCGGAGGCTGTTTAAAGGAGAACCGCTGCCGTGCTCTTCGAACCATTGACCCAACGCGGGGTCACCTCGCGCAATCGCGTCATGGTTTCGCCGATGTGCCAATACTCGTGCGAAGGCCGAGACGGCCTTGCAACGACTTGGCATTTGGTCCATTTGGGTCAGCGTGCCGTCGGCGGCGCGGGGATCGTTGCGACCGAAGTCAGCGCCGTCAGTCCTGAGGGCCGCATCTCACCGCAGGATCTGGGAATTTGGAGCCCGGCGCACCGCGATGCCCTCGCGCCGATCACCGCGTTTCTCAAGGCGCAAGGCGCGGTCCCGATGCTGCAGATGGGGCACGCCGGCCGAAAAGGCTCGACCGGCCGGCCGTGGATGGGCGGCGGATTCGTCGGGCCGCAAGACGGAGGCTGGGAACCACTGGCGCCGTCGGCGATTCCATTCGATCCGACCTGGCCCGCGCCGCGTTCGATGACGAAAGCGGATATCGAGAAGACGCTCGCAGATTTCGCCGGCGCGACTCGTCTTGCCGACGAAGCCGGTTTTGAGATGATCGAGCTGCACGGTGCGCACGGATATCTTGCGCACCAGTTTCTCACGCCGCTGGCCAACCAGCGCACGGACGAGTACGGAGGCGGCTTCGAAAACCGCACGCGCTTCACGCTCGAGATGGTTCGCGCCGTGCGCAAGACGTGGCCCGAGCGCAAGCCGCTTTGGTTACGTCTCTCGTGCACCGATTGGATCGAAGGCGGCTGGGACGTCGAGCAGTCGGTCGAGCTCGTCCGCCTTTTGAAGAAGGAAGGCGTCGACGCGATCGACTGCAGTTCGGGCGGCGCCGATCCGCGCCAGAAGATCACGCTGGGCCCCGGCTATCAGGTTCCGTTCTCCGCGCGAATCCGGCGCGAAGTAAAGATAACGACCGCCGCCGTGGGGCTGATCGAATCGCCTCAACTGGCCGAGGAAATTCTCTTCAACGATGACGCGGACGTCATCGTCATGGCGCGCGCGCATCTGCGCGATCCGTATTGGACGCTGCATGCGGCGCAGGCATTGGGCGTCGACCTCGAGTGGCCGCCTCAGTACCAGCGCGCAAAACCGCCGCTCCCCGTGAAAGTTTAGTATTGACCGAGGCACGTCCCACACTTTTCAACTTGGCGCGAACGTTCGCGTTCATCTCTCTCACCGCGTTCGGCGGCGGACAAATGACCAGCATGCGGCGCGAGATGGTTCGCCGCTTGGGATGGTTGAGCGACGAAGAGTTCGTCGAGATGCTCAGCCTGTTGCCGACGATGCCGGGCCCGAATCCGATCAGCATGGCGTGTTTGGTCGGCTACAAGTTCCAGGGCGTGGCAGGCTCGGCCGTCTCGCTCTTCGCTTGCATCATCCCCGCGTTCGTCATGCTGATGCTGATCGCGAAGGTCTATCTCTCGCAGCCGCCCGGCTCGCTCTTGTTTTCGATGTTTCGCGGCTGCGCCGCAGGCGTCGTCGGGATCAACGTCGCGAACGCCCTCGAGCTGACCGCACCGTACCTGCGCGTGCCGGTCGCGCTGCTCTTCATCGGAGCGACGGCCTTCGCCGTGAGCGGCTTGCATTTTTCCCTCGAGCTCGTGCTGCTGATCCTTGCACCGATCTCGATCGGGCTGCGCGCATGGCGAGGGAAGGTATAGTGTACTACCAACTCGTCAGCGTTTTCGTCGTTCTGTCCCTTCTGGGGTTTGGAGGTGGTAACGCGATCATCCCCCAAATGTTCAGCGAGAGCGTCCACCACTACCACTGGCTGACGGCGAGCCAATTCTCGCAGTTCTACGCCATGGCTCGAATGGCGCCGGGCCCCACGACGACGATCAGCGCGCTGGTCGGCTATGCGGTCGGCGGCTTGCCCGGCGCCGCAGTCGCGGCCGGCGCGATGTTCATCCCGGCCGGGATCGCCGTCACCATCGGCGGGGCGCTGTGGTCGCGCCTGGGCGAACATCCGTTCAGAAAGGTCTTCGCCGCCGGGATGGCCCCGGTCGTCATCGGTTTACTGTGGTCCGGTACCGTCGTGATCGCCTCGGGCGGCGTGCAAAGCTGGGCTGCCGGCGCAATCGCGGCAATCACGCTCCTCCTCACGCTCAGGACCAAGGTTAGCGTCGTCATCCTCATTCTCGGCGCGGGCGTTCTGGGTATGCTATTTCTGCGTTAAGCGGCAGGGAAGAACCCGAGCTGGGGGAACCGTTGAGAATTCGTTGCAACGGAAGTCCGGAGTAGACGTGGCGCGACAGAAACTTCTACAAGTGAATGTCCCGGGAATTGCCTTTGCCATCGGCTGCATAATCGTTTTCGAGATTACTGCACGCCTCGGGTGGCTGACGAGCTATGTCCCGCCGCCGTCCATTATCTTTACCGCGCTCGGTCAAGGGATCGCGAACGGGGAGATTTCGAGCCAGATCGGCGCCACGTTGCACTCGTATTTCATCGGCTTAGCGCTCGCCACGGCCCTGGCCGTCACGCTCGGGATCCTGATGGGGACCTACCAGCCGGTCTTCGACGCGTTCAAAATGATCGTCGAGTTCATGCGCCCCGTGCCGTCGGTCGCCATGATCCCGCTCGCTATCCTTTTTTTGGGTCTGGGCCCGCAGATGCGCATCTCCGTCATCACGTATGCCGCCTTTTGGCCGCTGCTGATCAGCACGCTTTACGGCGTCCGCGGCATCGACCCGCTGGCGCTCGACGTCGCGCGCAACTTCGGCATCACCGGCGTGCACGCGCTCTGGCGCGTCACGCTCCCCTCGGCCCTGACCGGCATCATGACCGGCTTTCGGGTGAGCGCAACGATCGCGCTCGTCGTGACGATAACGACCGAGCTCGTCGCCGGCAACAGCGGAATCGGGTTTTACATTTCGCAAATGGAACAGGCGAACCGGCTGCCTCCCATGTACGCAGCCATCATCCTTACGGGCATCCTCGGCTTCCTCTTAAACGCACTTTTCTTCCAGCTCGACCGGCGCATCGTTTTCTGGACGCCGGCGGCACAGGATAAACCCGCATGAGCATTTCGACGCGCGCCATCGCCTCGCAACGGCAAGCAGACCTGCCGGCGGCCTCCATTCCGCAGAGCACGCGTACCGCCAAAGGGACGGCGCTCTCGATCTCGACCGTCGTCATCGCGCTCCTGGCGTGGGAGCTGATCGCCCGGCACATGCACAGCGTCTACGTGCCCTCGGTGACGCAAATTGCGATCACGTTCTGGCACGAGTGGTTCTCGCCGACCTTCAAAGAACAAGCTATTCCGAGCCTCTATCGCATGTTCTTCGGCTACATCATCGCGGCCGTTTGCGGGATCGCCCTGGGCGTGATCATCGGATCGTACCGGTTCATGTTCCGGCTCCTCGACCCGGTGCTGCAATATCTGCGCGCCACGCCGCCTACGGCGATCATTCCGGTCGGGATCCTGCTGATCGGGATCGGCGATTGGATGAAGATCCTCGTCATCGCATTCGGCGCCTTCTGGCCGATCCTCATCAACTCGGCCGACGGAGCGCGGCTTGTCCCGCGCGAGCGGCTCGACACTGCGAAGATCTTCGGCCTGACGTCGTTCGAGACGCTGATTCGCGTCATCGTCCCGTCGGCGCTCCCGCAAATCGCGGCCGGGCTGCGCACGGGCCTCGCGATCGCGTTCATCCTCATCGTCGTCTCCGAGATGATCGGCAGCACGAACGGTTTGGGCTACTACATCCTGCAGGCGCAGCGAACGTTTGCCATCCCCGAGATGTACGGCGGCGTCGTGCTGCTCGCGATTCTCGGTTTTCTATTGAACACCGTGTTCGTCTTCGGCGAGTCCAAAGTGCTTGCGTGGCACTACGGACAAACCGCGCGAACGCGTTAGCTCCGGAGGTACGTACAACATGATCGTAGAGCGCGAGGTTATTCTCGAGGTCGCAGCGCTCCAGAAGCGCTACGCCAACGGGACGCTTGCGATCCAAGAGATCACGATGGACGTCCGAAAGGGCGAGTTCGCTTCCATCATCGGTCCCTCGGGTGCCGGCAAGACGACGTTGCTGAAGACGATCTGCTCGCTGCTCGCGCCGACGGACGGATACGTCTCGCTGCACGGGAAGAAAATCGAAGAGCCGCCGCCGGAGATGATCCTGGTCTTTCAGGACTACGCGCGTTCGCTGTTCCCGTGGCTGACGGTCATGGGCAACGTGATCTTTCCGCTGAAGAAGCGCTCCGACGTCAGCAAGACGGAAAAAGAGAGTCTCTGTCGCGAGGCCATCAAAGCCGTCGGGCTCGAGCGTTTCGCCAACTATTATCCCTGGCAGCTCTCCGGAGGTATGCAGCAGCGCGTCGCCATCGCCCGCGCGATCGCGTTCCGCCCGGAGATTCTGCTGCTCGACGAGCCGTTCGCGTCGGTCGATGCGCTGACGCGCGCCGATCTCGAGGACCTGACCCTCCAGCTGCGCTCGGACTTCGACATCACCATGCTGCTGGTCACGCATGACATCGACGAAGCCGTGTATCTTTCGGACCGCGTCTTCGTGTTGAGTCCCCCCCCGTCGGTCCTCGTCGCCGAGATTCCGGTGCCCCTGCCGCAACCGCGCGAGCAGATTCGCACCCGCAGCGATCAGAAGTTTCTGGAGCTGCGGAACCGGATCCACGGCATGATCGGGAAGCCCAAAGAGCAGGCGCTGGCCGAAGACGAAGAACACGTGCTGGCGACTGCGGCACTGGAGCTCAACAAAACCACGTCGTGAGCGTCGAGGGGCTTCCGCAGCAGCACCCCGCCGCACTGCGGCGCTCGGCGCGGACGTTCGACGGAAAGATCGTCCTGCTTGGCTCCGTGTCGGTGATCGTCGCGTACCTGGCGCTCGTCCCGGTCGCGACGATGATCTATGCCAGCCTGCAGGCGGGCTTCCTCACCAACGAGGCGCACTGGTCGTTCGCAAACTACGTGCGGACGTTCGGGGATCCGGCCTTCTACCGGCTGTTGCTCAACTCGATGGTTTTCGGGCTAGGCGTTGCGCTGGTCGCGATCACCTTGGGCTTCTCGCTCGCCTTCCTGTACACGCGGACGAACGCGCCGTTCCGGACGTTCGGCATGCTGACCGCGCTCATTCCGCTGATCATTCCCGGCATCTTGAACACGGTCGCATGGCTGTTCTTGCTCTCGCCTCGAATCGGCATCATCAACGCGATGACCGAGTCGATCTTCCACGTTAGGCCGTTCAACGCGTACTCGCTGCCCGGCATGATCCTTATCCAGGCACTGCACGTGACTCCGACGGCGTTCATCATGGCGGCGGCGACGTATACCGCGATGGACCCCTCGCTCGAAGAGGCGGCCGTCGCGAGCGGGTGCGGTCCGTTGACGGCTTTCCGGCGCATTACGCTCGGGCTGGCACGACCCGCGATCTTTGCGGCGGCGCTGCTCGTGTTCATTCAAACGATCGCCGGCTTCGAGGTCCCTCAGCTGGTCGGCGTCCCGGCCGGCATCTACGTGTTCGTCAGCCAGATCTATGCGAAGCTGCAGGCATTCCCGCCGGATTACGGCGGAGCTGCGTCGGTCGGATTCGTCGTCCTCATCATCGCAGGAGCCGGCGTGATGTTCTCGCATCGCCTCTCGCGCGGCGGCCGCTATGCGACCGTTACAGGTAAAGCATTTCGTGCGCGCCGGATCGAGTTGGGCGCGTGGCGCTGGCTCGCGGGGCTCGCCATCGTCGGCTTTTTCGTTATCGCCGTCGCACTGCCGCTGCTGGTCTTGTTGTGGTCGTCGCTCCTGCCGTCGTATGAAACGCCGTCCCTCGCGGCGCTGCACCATTTGACGTTCGCAAACTATCAAGGCGTTTGGACGTATCCGCTCATCAAGAACGCGCTGCTCAACAGCATCATCACGTCGGTCTCGGCCGGTGCGATCGTCACCGCCTTAACTGCGATCGTTTCGTACATCACGCTGAAATCGAAGATCCCGGGCGTTTGGCTGCTCGATCTGCTCGCGTCGCTCCCGATCGCCGTGCCGAGCATTCTAATGGGCATCGGGATTCTGTTTTGGTATCTCGTCGCGCCCCTTCCCGTCCACCTTTACGGTACGCTCGCGCTCTTGATCATCGGTTTCGTCACGATCGGGATTCCGTACGGCATGCGCTATATGAGCGTCGGCGTCAACCAGATCAAAGACGAATTGGAAGAAGCGGCCGCCGCGAGCGGGGCGACGTGGATCACGACGTTCTGGCGCATTTACGTCCCGCTGCTCATGCCTTCGATCCTTGCCGCGTTCTTGACGACGATGATCGTCGCGTTCCGCGAGATTTCGGCGGCGATTTTCTTGTATTCTCAGGGCAGCGAAGTCGTTTCGATCGCGATCTTCGACCTCTGGTCGAACGGTCAGTATCCGGCGATCGCCGCGCTCGGTACGATCATGGTCGGTTTCCTCGTCATCCTCGTCGCGATCATCCAGCGTTTGGGCGGACGCATAGGACTCGCCGCCGCCGAGTAGCCGTGAGGTCGGTTCGTATGAAACTTGCCAAAGTAAGCCTGAGCATCGCGCTTCTCTTGGCGTTCGCGGTCCCGGGCTTGGCCCAGACGCCCGCCAAGCTGCGCGTCGCCGTCATCCCGCTCGAAAATAGCGCGCAGGCGTTCTATGCGAAAGACATGGGCTTCTTCGCAAAGCAGGGGCTCGACGTCGATATGATCTCGATCCAAAGCGGGAGCGCGGTGGCGGCCGCGGTCGCGGGGGGCGCTGCGGACGTTGGATTCGCGAGTCTCGTTCCTTTGGCGATCGCGCACATGAAGAGCGTCCCCTTCGTTCTCGTCGCGGCCGGAGCGATGTGGACGCAGGCCGCGCGCAACAGCGCGCTCTACATCCCGGCGAACTCGACGGTCCGTTCCGGAAAGGATCTCGACGGCAAGACTCTCGCCTGCGCCGGCTTGGGAACCCTGACCGAGTACGCGACGCGAGCGTGGATCGACCAGCACGGCGGAAATGCTTCGACGGTCAAGTTCGTCGAGATGGGCTATCCGTCGATGCCGCCTGCGCTTGGCGCCGGACGCGTCGATGCGGCGCTCGTGAACGAGCCGTATTTGGGCTCGGTCAAGAGCGACAGCAAAGTCTTGGGCTACCCGTTCGACGCGGTTTCGAAAGAGTTTCTGATCGGAGGCTGGTTCTCGAACGCGCAATGGGCGAAAGACCACCCGGACCTCGTCAACCGTTTCGCCGCAGCGATGCGCGAAGCGGCCGCCTGGGCGAACCAGAAGCAGAACAACGCGAAGAGCGCCGAGATCCTCGAACGCTACACGAAAATGGATCCGTCCGTCGTCGCGAGCATGGTCCGCGTCCGGTTCGGCGAACGGCTCGGCGTCGCGTCGATCCAGCCGCAAGTCGACATCGCCGCCAAGTACGGAAATTTCACGACCTTCCCGGCGTCGGAGATCATCTACTCACCGGGGCGCTGACGTAGGACCTACGCGAGTATCTCGGTTCCTTGACGCTCCATGCGGTGCGCAAAGCGCTCCGGGTTGAGCTCTTCGACGGCCGCCCAAAGATCCTCGAACTTGAGAGCGGAGGGATCCTTGACCGTTTCGTCGCGTCGCGCTAGCGCGACGAGGGGAAGCTTCGTCAAGCGGCGGCCGTCCCAACCCTCGAGCGCGGCAGCCATGCGCCGGATTTCGGCGGCATCGTTCGCGAGCGCAAGGATGTCCGGCCATGCCGTTGCAAGTGCTTTGAGCGAACGAGTGATGATCTGCGCCGCGACCTCGACGGTCGCGAGCCGAAAGGGCAGGATGAGGTACGCTCGCGAGAGCATCGCTTCGTCGATCGCCTCGATGAAGTTGGTCGTCGCGACGAAAAACACGCCCGGGCACTCGCGAGCTACTTGATCCATTCCCATGAGGACCGCGTCGGTTGCGCGGTGGAGATCGGCGGGATTCGTCTCGAACGACGCGGCCGAGCGCCGCACGGCGAACGCCTCGACTTCGTCGATCAAGACGATCGTCGTCGCACGGCGCTGCGCGTACTCGGGAATCGTCTTCGTCAACAGCCGCATCACCGCGCGTTGGCTTTCGCCGAGCATTTCGCTGGGCAGCGAATGCGGATCGATTTCGATGAACGTCGTGTTGCCTCGAGTCGGTGCGAGTTCGTGGGCGACCTCGAACGCCAAGCCGCGCGCGAGGGTCGTCTTTCCCGTCCCGGGCGGCCCGGCGAAGACGACCAGCCCTTGCGGCGCGAGGCCCAGTTCGCGCAACTGTTCTCGATGCAGGAGGGTGAGGATCGCTTGATTCTTGAGCCGATCCTTCACGCCGTCGGGGAGGATGATGCGGTCCCAGTCAGCGTCGCCGCCGTGATCGTGAGGCCCGGGAAGAACCCTGACGCTCGAGATTCCTTGCGGGAGCGTCGTGCTCGTGCCGTTCGAACTCAATCGGGCCTCCGGTCGGGCGGCCAGATCACCGTCGAAACGTCGGGTTCGCTATTGGCTTCTTCCTCTTCGAGCGTCATCGGATCGAGCAGGACGCGCATCGCGTCGTAGATCCCGGCGAAGTTGTGGACGCGGATCAGCCGCGCCGTGAGATCCGGATCGCTGTTGTGGTGCTGGTGCCAGGCCCAGTGATCGACCACGACGAGGTCGCCCTCTTCCCAATCGTAACGGTTGCCGTCGATGACGCTGTGGCCGCGGCCTTCCAGCGCGTAGAGCCAAGCCTCGCCGCCGTGGCGGTGTTTCTTCTGCCACTTTCCGGGTGCCATCTGATTCATCGCGAGCGTCAGCCCGGACGTCTTGTGACCGAGGAACGCATCGAGCATGAACGTGCTGCGCGT
>Ga0134125_10011215_pt1 | contig 10048 bp, 9 predicted proteins | sample KB31751_FD_96464 | JGI IMG/M metagenome (GOLD analysis project Ga0134125, IMG submission 96464) | Terrestrial soil microbial communities with excess Nitrogen fertilizer from Kellogg Biological Station, Michigan, USA - KB3-175-1 | ecosystem: Environmental > Terrestrial > Soil > Unclassified ... | reverse complement strand
TGCGGATCGTCTCCAGCCTGATCGGCCTGCTGATGATCGCCATGGGCGGCGTCTGGATGCTCCAGGGCCTGAACCTCGCGTTCAAGGTCGGCTTCATGGTCGGCGATCCGCACTGGGTCGTCTACGGCGCGATCCTGGCGCTGGTCGGCGTGGCCCAGGTCGTGTGGTCCAACACCCGCCAGGTGAAGGCCTGATCGTCCGGCAGTCGGTAAGCCCCGGTTGAACTTTCGTGCTATCGTTGCGACTTAAGGACCAACCTCATTCCAACTGACGCGGCTTTGAGCTGCGGGATAAGCCCATCATGTCCACCGACATCGCCGCCTCCGGCCTGACCGACGCCGAGTTCCGCACCGGCCAGATCAAGATCCACACCCCAGCGGACTTCGAGGGCATGCGCCGCGCGGGCAAGCTCGCCGCCGAGTGCCTGGACATGCTGACCCCCCATGTGGTCCCCGGCGTGGTCACCGACCGGCTCGACACGCTGGCCCGCGAGTTCATCCTCGACCACGGCGCGATCCCCGCCTGCCTGGGCTATCGCGGCTACACAAAGACCGTCTGCATCAGCGCCAACCACGTCGTCTGCCACGGCATCCCCGGCGAGCGCGTGCTGCGCGAGGGCGACATAGCCAACATCGACGTCACCGTCATCGTGGACGGCTGGCACGGCGACACCAGCCGCATGTACGGGGTGGGGCCGGTGGCGCCCCGCGCGAAACGCCTGATTGACGTCACCTACGAGGCCATCGAGCGCGGCTTGGCGGCGGTGAAGCCCGGCGCGCGGACGGGCGACATCGGCGCGGCCATCCAGAGCTATGTCGAGAGCATGCGCTGCTCGGTGGTCCGCGACTTCTGCGGCCACGGCGTGGGCAAGGTGTTCCACGACGCGCCCAACATCCTGCACTTCGGCCAGAAGGGCACGGGCGAGCTCCTGCGGCCCGGCATGTTCTTCACCATCGAGCCGATGGTGAACCTCGGCAAGCATCAGGTGAAGCTCCTGGCCGATGGCTGGACGGCGGTCACGCGCGACAAGTCGCTCTCGGCCCAGTGCGAGCACTCCATCGGCGTCACCGAGACCGGCTACGAGGTGTTCACCGCCTCGCCGACGGGCCTCTTCAAGCCGCCGGTCGTCAGCGCCTGAGCTTGCCGGGCTGAACGCGACTCGCTTAGCTCAGCCCCATGGCGTCCGACATCCCCGAGCCGCCGAACCGCCACCGCCGCGGCCTACCCCACTGGCTGGAGTGGACGACGGCGATCTCGGCCCTGGTGATCTCTGTCTGCTCGATCGGCATCGCGGTCTACAACGCCCGCATCGAGTCGCGCCTGCTCAAGGCCAACTCCTATCCGTACCTCGTCTCGGGCGTCAGCGACGCCACGCCGGACGGGCCGGAGCGCGTCTCCATCGACCTCCTGAACAACGGGGTTGGCCCGGCCGACGAACGGAGCCTGAAGATCCGGCTCGGCGGCCGCTATGTCACCGACGTGAAGAGTTTCATTCGCGCCGCCGTCGGGCCGGCCGACGCGGACAGGGCGGTCGAGATGCTGCCGGACCTTCACGACAACGAGCCCACCCGCTTCATCGCGTCGAAGGACCGCGCGATGATCTTCCGGATCGACAAGACCCCGCAGAACGCGCGCTACTGGCAAATGCTCGACGACGGCATGAACCGCCAGGGCGTGCGCGTCGACTACTGCTACTGTTCGGTGTTCGAGGAATGCTGGGCGGTCGAGGGTGAGGCCCGCAAGCCTGTGAAGGCCTGCGTCCGCGACAGCCAGTTCGAATTCATCCCAAAGCCGAAGCGCGTAGCGTCGCCCTTGCCGCCGGGCTGAAAACGCCCGACGCTGAGCTTGCTCAGGGAGGGACCGCCATGAAAGCCGCAGCCGCCGCGCTGGCCATCCTGGCGCTCGCCGTCCCAAGCGCCGTGGGCGCGGACGCCACCGCGCTCGGCATCGGCTACATCTGCGGCGCCGAGCGCCCCGGCCCGGTCGTCGCCGCGACGCAAGCGGTGATGCTGCAGGGCGTCGGCAACGGGTCCTCTCCCGCCGACACCACCAACCGCGAGGCCCAGGCCTGGTTCGACGAGGGGCTGAACCTCTACCACGCGTTCAACCATAACGAGGCGCGCGCCGCCTTCGCCAAGGCCGCGGCGCTGGACCCCGATTGCGCGCTCTGCGAATGGGGCGTCGCGCTGGGGCTTGGCCCGACCCTCAACTACGGCGTCACCGAGGACGAGACCGCGCTCGCCCGCAGCCACGCCGAGCGCGCGGCCAAGCTCGCCAAGCCCGGCGACGCGCGCGCCCGCGGCCTGATCGACGCCCTGCTGGTGCGCTATGACAAGGCTGCGCCCGGCAAGCGCGACGTCCTCTTCGCCAAGGCCATGGACGACCTCGTCAGCCGCTATCCCGCCGACGACCAGATCGCCGACCTCGCGGCCGAGGCCCTGATGATCCCGGGCCGCGGCGGCGACGCCGCCAACGTCGCGCGCGCCGAGGCGATCCTGAAGGCGGTGCTGGCGCGCCATCCGGACGACACCGCGGCGATCCACTACGAGATCCACGCCAGCGAATTCGCCGGCCATCCGGCCGAGGCCCTGCCCTATGCCGAGCGGCTGGCGGGCCTGGCGCCCGGCGCCAGCCACCTCGTCCACATGGCCGCCCACACCCTGATGCACGTCGGCCGCTACGAGCAGGTGGCCGTCGTCGACGCCGAGGCGCTGAAGGTCGACGCCGACACCGAAAAGCGCCTGGCCTATCCCGGCCCCTTGAGCGCCCAGATGTACTACCTGCACAACTACACCTTCGGCCTGGCCGGCGCGCTGATGGCCGGGGACGCCCGCCTGGCGGTGAAATACGCCGACCACGCCGACATCGCCTTCCCCGCCGGCGACAAGACGCCCGTCGCCCTGCCCGCCGGCCTCACCCGCAACGAAAGCGCCCCGGACCGGCGCACCACCGCCACGGCCAAGCGGCTCGTCGCCTACGGCCGCTACCGGCCGGCCAAGGCGCTCGCGCTGCGGGAAGCGCCGGACGAGGCCCGCGTGATCCGGATCTATCGTCACTATGCTCGGGGCGAAGCCTTCGCCGCCCGTCGCGATGTCGCCGGCGTGCGTGCCGAGGCCGCCGCGCTCGCCCAGCTCGGCGCAGAGGCCGCCAAGGCCAACGAATCCGGCAACGGCGACATCGCGGGAATCGCCGGCGGCGTGCTCGAAGGCCGCGCCGCCCTGCTCGAGCGCCATCCGGCCAAGGCGGCCGAATTCTTCGCCGCCGCCGCGGCCAGGCAGGAGAGGGCCTTCCCCGTCGCCCATAACTTCGACCCGCCGCCCTGGTGGTATCCCGTCCGCCGCAGCCTGGCGCTGGCCGACCTGCGGGCCGGCAAGCCGGACGACGCGGCGCGCGAGGCCCGCGCCAGCCTCAAGGACTGGCCGGACGACGCGCTGGCGCTGCGCGTGCTCAGCTTCGCCGAGACGCGCCTGGGCCAGGCCAAGGCCGCGCGCGAGCACATGGCCGCCGCGCGCCGCGCCTGGCGCGGCGACCTGACCATGGTCCCGCTGGCGCTGACCTGAGGCGACGCCCCCTCCGTCAGCTTCGCTGACACCTCCCCCGCACTCTGCGGTGCAAGGGAGGAGCGTGGCGCGCGTCGCTCCTCCCCTGAAGGGAACACTTCGGGGGAGGTGTCACCGAAGGTGACGGAGGGGGCGCGCCGCCCCGCCGATCCAAGCTCGGCCTTGCCAAGGCGCCAATTGACATGACGCAGTAGGCGCCCGAGCCTTTGGCTCGATGGCCAAGCCAAAGCTTATCGCCGAAGACGAGTTCGATCGCTGGCTAAGCCCGGCCGCCGTCTACATCGCCATGCAGGACCATCTTTCGACCCGCATATGGCGCCCGCTCCTGTTGAAGCGAATGGAGGATGGCGAGGTGTTTGCGGCGGCACGAAAGGCCGTCTACCGAGTTGGTAATGAACCGGAACAAGTCGCCTTTCGGGAACAGTTGGGGTGGGACCACTGGAAAGAGAGCGCACCCAAGCACGACAACAGTCCATTTTGGGAGTCAGGCGATATCGTCCTGACGATCCGGAGTAATTCTCGTTACGTACAAGATATCAAAGTCTCCTGCGTTGACGTGAGATTTGAGCCCAAGGGGATCATGGCCATGATCCCGCCGGTCGCGGCCCTACCGCGCCCGCCCGCGCACGTCGTCAAGCTCCATCCAGACCCGCCAGCGCCGACGCCAGCAGCACCGACCTTCAACGCCGACGCCGCCTATATCCACATCAACGCGCTCGAAACCATGAACGAGGCTTTGAGGTCGGAAGTGTCGGCCCTGAAGGTTACACCAGCCCCAAGGCACCCCGGCGGGAAGCCCTCCCACCCTTATTGGGAGGAGGCGATTTTGCGCGTTGCGCACCAGATGCACCTCGGCGACTTCAAGCCGCAGCGGCAGGCAGACGTGGCCCGCGCCCTGGCCGACTGGATCGTTGCGGCGGGCCACGAAGAACCTGGCCCTACGGCGCTCAAGACACGCGCGAAGCTGGTCTTTGACCTGTTTCGGGACTGACGGTCGGAAACTAGTTTCCGACCAAGTTTCCGGCTGAAATCGACCGTACGTGACCGACCTAAGGCGACGGTTCGGCCATGTTCTCCGTGCTGCTGATCGGTGCTTCTGCCGTCACCAGCGGGAGACACGCCATGCGGTGGCCGCAAGCGCCATGAGCCTAGCCTAGGCCTGAAACGCAAAGAGCCGCCCTGCGTGATGCGGGCGGCCCTTCAACATCAACCGGGCCGTAACGGCGGGGCTGAAGCTCGACAACCTTCCAATCCCACGTCACGGTCCAAGCCACAAGCGGAGCAACGAGGGGCCTGCCGTGAAGTTCAACCCGTTTCGGCCAAACGGCATGGTCGGCCCCGGCATGTTTTCGGGCCGCCTCCCTGAGATCAAGACTATCGAGCACTGCCTCTACCAAGCGAAGAACGGCAATCCGGTGCATTTCTTGGTTCAGGGCGAGCGAGGTATTGGTAAGTCTTCCCTGTTCTATCTTGTTAGCCTGGAGGCATCTGGAAAGGTTCCACTAATAGACGGAACAAAGATAAACTTCCTTGTTGTCTCTTGTGATCTCGGAAACGCAGAATCTCAGCTTGACATTATCCGCGCTTTAGCGTCGGAACTTCGACAGGCACTAGCCAGTCATGATGTCCTGAAAGATTCAGCAAAGGGCTTTTGGAATTGGCTTACAAATTGGGAGGTCGCTGGGGTCAAGTTCCGAAAGGAAAAGGAGGAAATAGACCCCGCAGAAGCAGCAAACGTTCTCGTAAATGAGATTGCCAAATTCTGTCTTCAGTCTGCTGATGCAATAGATGGCGTTCTATTTCTGGTGGATGAGGCCGATAGGCCGAGTGAGAGTGCCGATCTTGGTGCGTTCTGCAAGCTATTCACCGAGCGCTTGGCCCGAAGATCGTGCAACAAAGTCGTTCTCGGATTGGCGGGACTACCCCCACTGATCCAGAAGCTGCGCAACAGCCACGAGTCGTCTCCACGCATCTTCACGACACTTCTCTTGGAGCCGCTGCTCCCCACTGAACGGGAGTCGGTAGTCGAGAGCGGGCTGCGGGACGCCAAGATCAAGAATGGATACGAGACAGAGATTTCACCCGATGCGCTCCGCATGATTGCAGAACTATCGGAAGGCTACCCGCATTTCATTCAACAGTTTGCATATTCGGCGTTTGAAGCTGACGAAGACAACAATATTGAGACGGCAGACGTCTCTGCGGGCGCATTTGAAGAAAATGGCGCACTCTCACAGTTGGGGCAAAAATATTTCAGTGAGATGTACAATTCCAAAATCGCCTCGGACAACTATAGAGTTGTTCTAGACACTATGGCTAAGCATGGTGACAAGTGGGTCAGCCGCAAGACGATAATAATGGAGTCTGCCCTCGCCCATACCATCGTTACTAACGCTCTTAACGCCCTCAAGGCACGGAACATCATCTTCGCCGACGACAGTCGGAAAGGTCAGGGTTACTACCGCCTTCCGACGCGCTCGTTCGCCGCGTGGATTAACGCCATAAAGTCCGTGGGAGCGCAGCGAGGCGAAAGTCTGCCAATGCAGAGTGACGGTCCCTCTGACGAGGGAGCCCCTGTAGAGCGATAAGCCCAGCGCCCATTACCACCTATTACCACCTATTAGGGCCTATTGGCGCCTATTGACCGGAGTTGTCAGACCGCCGCTTCGCCGCCTTCTGGCGCGCTTCCTCAGCCGCGAACTGTTCGGGCGTAACGCGAAAGAGGCCCTTCGCCAGGGCTTCAAAATTACCGCGTGTCACCTTGTCCTCGGGCGCCTCGTTTTCCGCGCCCTTGTCCGGACTTTCAGTTGGCGGGCGAGAGGGCATGGTTCGTCAAATCCTTCCACGTCAGGCGCTTGCCCGACACGGAGCCTAGCACAGACCGGAAGCGCGTGAGGTCGGTTCCCTTGCGCTCGTTGAAGCGGAAGACCTGTTCGCCGACGTAGGCCTGCAGGTGCATCGGATCCACACTGACGTAGGTCCCCTTCACGGTGCGCTTAAGGAGCGACCAGAAGTTCTCGATCCCGTTGGAGTGGACGTTGCCGCGCACGTACTCGTCGGCGTGGTTGACGCTCTCATGAATGTAGTCGGCGGAGAGGCCCAAGTAGGCCGAAGCCGCGTCCGTCATGAGCGCCGAGCCGGGCTCGACGTGCTGGCGCACGACGCTCTGCACCGCCCTGGCGGTCGCGGCGCGGATGACGCGGGCCACGACGCGGCTCGGGATCGTCCCATCGGTGCGTTGAAGGATGCCCATGACCGGCATTTTGTGGTCGCCAGCGCCGCGACCGACGATGCGGTGCTTGCGCTGCTTGGCGTGCATGTTCTTGGCGAGGCCGCCCACGTAGGTTTCGTCGGCCTCAGCCGTCCCGCTGAACTTCTCCAAGCCACCCGCAGCCATGGCGACGCGGATACGGTGAAGGACGAACCAGGCCGACTTCTGCGTGATGCCGGTGGCGCGGGCCAGCTCATACGAACTGATCCCGTTCTTGCAGTTGGCGACCGACCAGATGCCGACAAACCACACGTCCAGCGGAAGCGCGCTATCTTCGAAGATGGTCCCGGTCTTGAACGTGAACTGGCGCTTGGGGTGCTTGGCCTTGCACTCGAACAGCGGGCGCGGCGTGACGACGCCGGTCTTGCGGTTCTTGTTCGAGGCCCAGAAGAACTTCACCTGATCGCCGCAGCAGGTCGGGCAGCGAACGCCTTCCGGCCAGCGCAGGCGCACCGCCATCTCGTGCGTACGGACCGGCTCGGCGAAGTACCGAACCGCCTCCATGAGCGTCTTGGGTTGCGGGAGAGAAGGCGTCGTTTCCATGCTGCGATCCTACGGATCGGGCCTTACTGCGTCAAGTCAATTATTGCCCTTGCCAAACCGGAACGCATGGGGAACATTGCCGCCCCATGGACACGCCCACCGCCGTCGAGGACGCCAGCGCCCAGCCCGACCTCTGGGCCCAGGCTCGCCGCGTCCGCAAGCCGCCCCCGCACTACCTCGGCCATCGCGATCGGCTGCGGGAGCGCGCGCTGGCCGGTGGCCTGGGCGCCCTGCCCGACTACGAACTCCTGGAACTGCACCTCTTCCGCTCGGTCCCGCGCGGCGACGTCAAGCCGCTCGCCAAGCAGCTCCTGGCCCGCTTCGGCTCGCTGGCCGCGGTGCTGGGCGCGACGCCGGAGGAGCTGAAGACCGTCAAGGGCGTCGGCGACGCGCTGGCGCTCGACCTGAAGCTGTTGCACGAGGCCACCCTGCGCACCGCGCGCGAGGCGGTCGCCAGGCGCCCGGTGATCTCGTCCTGGTCGGCGCTGCTGGCCTATGTGAAGACCGCGCTGGCGCATGAGGCGCGCGAGCAGTTCCGGGTCCTCTTCCTGGACAAGAAAAACCAGCTCATCGCCGACGAGACCCTGAACCGCGGCACCGTCGATCACGCGCCGGTCTATCCGCGCGAGGTCATGCGCCGCGCGCTCGAACTGGCGGCCAGCGCCGTGATCCTGGTGCACAACCACCCGTCGGGCGATCCCACGCCATCGGCCGCCGACATCGACATGACCCGCCAGGTCGTCGAGGCGGGCCGCGCCCTGCGCATCGCCGTCCACGACCATCTGATCGTCGGCCGCGACGGGGTGGCCAGCCTCAAGGCGCTCGGACTGTTCTGAAATCCAGGCTCGGCGCGGCGCGGAGCCACCGAGCCTTTTTATGTCTGCGCTGTTTCAGCGTATCGGTGTTATTTTATATCGCAACCCTTCTGTCCGTTCGCCTCTTATGCGAATTTTTCTCTGCTCTTCCGAAGCAACCATTCAGATCGATTCAGGTTCTGCGGGCTCTTTATCAAGTCGATATAAAATACCCACGTTTACGCCTACTGCCGGTCTGCTCTCAATCCATGCCACCCGCAGCGCGACGCCTCTTCTATATTCGCATGTCAGGGGAACATGGTTGACGGTGGATTAACATTTCATATTCGTTACGCGATCGACCGGATACGGCCGCAATGATGGGGTTGGGCTTATGTTGCAGAACAGACTCTTTTGTGGGGCGGCTATCGGCCTCGCACTCGCCGCGGTCTCAGGGACCGCCTGGGCCGACACCTTCGTCAACGGCGGCTTCGAAGACGGCACGGCGAACGGCTGGACGCAGAGCGGGGGCCAGCGCGGCAACCTGCTCAACGCCGACCTCAACGCCGCCAACCTGGCGAGCGGCGCGCAATTCTCCACGCCCGACGGCGGGCGTGGCCAGATCGTCACCACCAGCAGCATCGACCCGAATGTCGGCGCCGCGATCGGCTCGCTCGTGCAGAGCGGCGCCTACGCCTATCGTATCGAGGACACGGTCGCCGGCGGCTACGCCACGGTGCTGAGCCAGACGGTGAACAACTACACCGACAGCGACATCTTCTTCGCCTGGAAGTCGGTGCTGCTGGGCGCCCACGGCCCGACCGACGCGGCGACCATGATCATCTCGCTGACCGACCTGACCACCGGCATCGAGGCGATCCACCGTGAATACAACGCCGCCGCCGGCGGCGGGGGCGTCGACGCCCGCTTCAGCCTGCTGAACAACAACTACTACACCCCCGATTGGCAGATCGAGGACCTGCAGATCACCTCGGGCCTGCAGGGCCACGACTTCCTGCTCTCGGTCCTGGCCTCCGACTGCCAGCCGACGGCTCACTGGGGCTACGTCTACCTCGACGGCTTCGGCTCGGTCGCGCCGCCTCCGGGCCCTGTCGGCGGGATCCCGGAACCCTCGACCTGGGCCATGCTGATCGTCGGCATGGGCCTGTCGGGCGCCGCGCTGCGTCGTCGGCGACGTCACGATCTGGCTCCAGCCTAGGCAATGAGCCACGACGACCTTCGGGTCGAACGCCGTCGGTCCCAGCGGCCGGCGGCGTTCTCCGTTTGAGCGCGCCTGACCGTCCTAGCTTCGCACGCCCGTCGCGGCGCGAACCTTGCTAGAAGCCACGGATGACTTCCACGAACATGCAAAAGGGCGTCGCCGCCGCCCAGGCGCGTAATGTGCGCGAAGCGATCGGCTGGTTCCGCAAGGCGGTCGAAGAGACGCCGGACGATCCCAACGCGCGGGCCTGGCTCGGCCAGTCCCTGTGCCGCGCCGGACAGCGCATGGATGGCCTGGCCCTGCTGCGCACCGCCGCCTACGACTTCCTGCCTGCGCCGCCTGCGCCCGCGCGCCTCGACGAGGCGCTGCACACGATCGGCGAGATCCAGGGCTGGGGCGACTTCGGGACGGCGCTGAAGCTGAGCCGGCTCGCGGCCGGGGCCGCGCCGGATGACGCGCGCGCCCAGCAGCTCCTGGCGGCCACCTGCGGCCAGCTCAACCTGACCGACGAGGGCCTGGCCGCCGCCGCCCGCGCCCTCGAGCTCCAGCCCGACCAGCCGATGATGCGCGTGCTGACAGGCAGCCTGCAGGCCGACGCCGGCCGCTACGCCGAGGCGCGCGCCACGCTGGAAGGCGTGCTCGCCGCCGGCGCGCCCGA
>Ga0134125_10011213_pt1 | contig 10049 bp, 8 predicted proteins | sample KB31751_FD_96464 | JGI IMG/M metagenome (GOLD analysis project Ga0134125, IMG submission 96464) | Terrestrial soil microbial communities with excess Nitrogen fertilizer from Kellogg Biological Station, Michigan, USA - KB3-175-1 | ecosystem: Environmental > Terrestrial > Soil > Unclassified ... | reverse complement strand
GTGTGCGTGGACACGGTGTCGGGCATCAACGGACCGCGGCCCATCATGGGGCATACGAACGACGTTCACAACCTGATGGTGCATGACAACGTGTTCTTCAAAATGGGGCGCTCGGCCATCGAGTTCAACAACGGCAAGAACGACGCCGACGGCAACGTGTACGGAACATCGGACAATCCGCGTTTCATGCAGCCGTTTCTGCGGGTCAAGTTTCCCGAGCCGGCGGAGTGGGACAATCTGGAATCCTGGCGCGAGCAGCGCGGGTGGGACAAGAATGGCGCGATGGCGCAGATAACCGCGGATCTCGACCCCGACAAACTGGAGCTGACGATGACGGTGAAGGGTGACGTGAAACCTGCCGCAGCTTTCAAGGGAATCGATTCGGACTTCTTCGGCCGCACGATAACAGGCGAACGCATGCCGGGCCCATTCAGGGATCTGACGTCGGCGGCGGTGCGGAACATCGATCCGCGATAAGCGCCTTGCCGGGGGCAAGACCCTATGTGACAGCCCTCTATTTAGGCACCGCGCACGAGAGCGATGTCGTGGGCGGCTGCCCACTCTGCGATACTGCGGCCGGTGAGCGCGACTGCCATCAGGTCGGGGAACTGGTCGGGAGTGCAGGCGAACACCGGGCAATCCATGGCGGCGATCCTGGCTGCGTGCTCGGTGTTGTACGCAGGATGACCGTCATCGGAAAGAGCAAGCAGCACAATGACGTTGGCTCCGGTTTGCCTGAGCGCGGCGATGCGCGCCAGCATGGCCTCAGCGTCGCCGCCCTCGAATAAATCGCTGATCAGAACGAGATTGGTCTTGAAGGGCTGGTCGACGTGGCGCTCGCAATAGGCGAGTGCGCCATTGATGTCGGTCCCGCCACCAAGCTGAATGCCGAACAGGACGTCGACGGGATCGCTGAGCTGCTCGGTGAGGTCGAGGACCGAGGTATCAAAGCAGACCAGGCGCGTATCGACTCCGGGTATGGAAGCAAGGACGGCAGCAAAGATCGAAGCATAGACGACTGAGCTGGCCATCGATCCGGACTGATCGACACAGAGCACGACGCGGTGCAGGTTGGCGCGGGTGCGGGTGTGCCGGCCATGACCGATGAGCGTCTCGGGAATAATCGTGCCGGACTCCCGCTGGTAATGGCGGAGATTGGCGGCAATCGTGCGCGGCCAGTCGATGTCCGCGGCACGGGGCCGGCGTGTGCGCTGCGAGCGCTGCAGTGCGCCGCGAATGGTGGAGACGGTCTTTTGCTCAAGGCGCGCCAGAAGCTCGTTGACCACCTTGCGTACGACGGCGCGGGCCGTATCTTTCGCTTTCTCCGGAATGGCGCCGCGCAGCGACATGAGGTCGGCGACAAGGTGAATGTCGGCTTCGAGAGTGGCGAGGAATTCCGGCTCAAGCATGAGCGACTTCAGGTTCAGGCGCTCAAACGCGTCCTTCTGAATGACCTGTACGACAGGCGTCGGAAAGAACTCGCGAATATCGCCCAGCCAACGCGCCACACGCGGGGCGGAGGCGCCGAGGCCGCCACGTCCCTTTGTGCGTACGGGGGAATAGAGGGCGTCGAGCGCAGCGGCGACCCGAGCATCACGCGGCGAAAGGCCGCTGTGATCTTCGTCGCCAAGGGCGAGCTTCCAGCGGCGTGCGCGTTCGGAGAGAGTAATGGTGGTTTCGCTCATGGGCCCTCCACCGCTGATGGCTCGATGCCCAGGATTTTACAGAGGAGGGGCAGAGCGCGCGCAAAGGCGTGGTCGGAGGCGGTGGAGGAGGTTGGGCCGGTGACTTGCCCCGTGCTCTGCGCGTGCGGTTCACGGGTGACCTGTGCCAGCAGGCGCCGGCGCGCCACCGGGTCGAAATCGGAGAAGCTGCGGCGCAGCAGAGGAAGCATTTCGACGAGATCCGCCTCCGCGAGCGCGCAAAGCCAGTCATCCACCAGATCAAGCAGCGGCTGGTCCTGCAGGAGCAGCTCCGACCCGCCACTGAGAAAGCTTTCGAGAAATGGGCCTGCGCGCTGCGGTGTTTCGCCACGGGTGCGATGCGAAAACGCGGTTGCTACCGCTGCGGGATCCCACCGGCGCGCGTCGTGTAAGCGCCGCAGGCCAAGGCCGGCAACGGACGGGACTACGCGGTCGTCGTGCACCATGTCGCCAAGATGGCGCTGCCACGTTTCGAGCAACGCCCCTTCAGCGAAGAGCCGCAGCGCATCATCGTAGGCTCGCATCGCCGCCAGCCGCGCCTCCGCCGCATCTTCATCGAGATCATGCGAACCGGCGCGCACGCCGGCATTGACCTCGACGCTGAGCGCGCAGATGAGAGAGCGCAGCTGCTCTTCCGGCAGCCGTCGTGCGGAACCATAGCGCAATACATTGACCAGCGGCGCGACCGCCTGCATGAGCTCCGTAATTTCGCTGGCCTGGACAGCAGCAGCCTGAAGCTTCTCAATGCACGCGGCTGCCGCGTCGGGTAAATCGGCGACGAGCGCCGCGCGAATCATGCCCGAAAGGGCGCTGATGGAGCTGGTCTGGGAAGCGCGGGACAGCAGGGCGTTCGCTGCCGCCTGTTCGATGGTGCCGCCATAAACCAGCGCTTCGGCGAGCGCGACGGAGAGCTCCGGAATCCAGCGCAGCATCCACATCTCGCGAAAGGTGCCGCGCCCGCCATCGGCTTCGAGAAGCCGTCCCCAGGGAACATGGAGGATGGTCAATCGATGGAGGAGCGTCGACTTGAGCAGACCGGCTTCGCTGCGGAGATCGACGCGAAGCTCCTGGTCGACATCGGCCGGTTTCAGCCGGGTCTTTTTTTGCCACGCGGCGAGGTCGCGCGCCAGCGGCATCTGCGGCACGTCCCTGTCGATCTCGCCGACATGTTCTCCGACGTAAAGCTTGCGCTGGATGAGGCGCAGCGGAACATCATCACCGTGGCACAGGGTAGCCAGAGCGGCTTCGCGCATCTCCTCGATACCAGGGACCGGGAGGGTGCGGATGGAAGCGAGGGCCAGCGCAAGCCGGGCCGCTTCGATGGCTGCGGCTGTGGATGCAGGGTAGCCTTCGGCACGCAGCAGAGCCGCGGACCGCGCCTGCCACTGCGCGGCGAACTGCTCTACGCTTCGAGCGCGGGGCTCTTCGTAGAGCGCCCACAGGTGCCGGTACCATCCTGGCGAGATGACACCAGCAGCGTAACGGGAAGCTGCGCTGAGCCGGCTGTCGGTCCAGGGAACCCACGTGACTTCCGCCTTCTCGCGGGGCAGATCTTTGATGAGTTCCCTGTCGGCGGTCGCGCTGGTAGTGGTGCGCAGCGCCGGCGTGTGCCATGCGCCGGTAACAACAGCCATCGTGCCGGAGCATTCCTTCAGCGCCTGGCGGATGTGGATGCGCATCCAGGCCTCGCGCTGCGATTCGCGTCGCGCGTCCTCTTCACTGCGAGCGGGCGAGTCAGCCCGAACAGCGGTCATCGCGCTCTCAATGGCGGCGAAGACTTCGAGCACACGGCCGCCGGCATTCTCGCGCAGATGGCCCTGCTCGATGATGGCGTTCCAGAACGCTTCGCCGTCGGTAAAGCCGGCAGCAGCGGCCAGGGTGTCGAGCGGATCGGGCTCGGCCTCGGCCACCACGCGTTCGGCTTTCTCTTCGCTGTTCGCTTCGGCGACGAGCCGGTGCAGATGGATCCCGGCAGGCCAGTCGATGAAGCGCACGATGCGCTCGTGGCGAAGCGCCCAATGGATGGCCTGCCACTCTGGCGAGAATTCCGCGAAGGGAACGAAAAAAGCCGCGTTGGCATTCGAAGCAGCGTGCAGCAGGAGCGCGACCGGCGGCTTCATTCCCGCCAGACCCGCGTACCTGATCATCTCGTCGGCTTCGGGAGGACCTTCGATCAGCACGCAGGCTGGGTCGAGGGCATCCAGCGCCCGGCGCAGCAGCGCAGCGGAGCCTGGTCCGTGATGCCGGATCCCGAGAAGATGAACCCGCTCGTCCATCGCTCTTCAGATCACCTCGCGGATGGCCTGGTAGAGGTCATTCCAGTCCTCGCGCGAGCGAACCACATTTTCGAGGTATTCCTCGAGCGCGACCGCATCCTGCACGGGATCTTTGACGATGGCGCCGACCAGGTTCGCCGCCATGCTGCGCGCGTCCATGGTGCCGTTGCCGAAGTGCGCGGCCTCCGCCCAGGCATTCACGCCCACGGAAATCGCCTCTGCGGTGGAGAGCGAGCCGGAGGATGTCTTGAGCTTTGTCTTCCCGTTCAGCGTCTGCCCTTCGCGCAGTTCACGGAAGAGGACGACGATGCGGGCGAGTTCCTTCTCGGCCGGCTCAATCGGCGGCAGGCTCAGGTTACTGCCGATCTCGCTGACGCGCTTGACGACGATGCCGGTCTCTTCCTCCACCGTGGCCGGCGATGGCAGCACGACAACATTGAAACGGCGCTTCAGCGCCGACGAGAGATCGTTCACGCCCTTGTCGCGGTTGTTGGCCGTCGCGATCACATTGAAGCCGCGCGCGGCCTCGATGGCCGTGTCCAGTTCCGGGATGGGCAGCGTCTTCTCGGAGAGGATCGTGATCAGCGTGTCCTGTACATCGGACCCCATGCGCGTCATCTCCTCGAGGCGGACGATTGAACCTTCCTCCATCGCCCGGGTCACAGGCGTTTTAACGAGTGCATCGCGCGAGGGACCCCTGGCGAGCAGCAGGGCGTAGTTCCATCCGTAGCGGATCTGGTTCTCATCGGTTCCGGCTGTGCACTGAATCAGTCGGCGCGAACTTCCGCTGATGGCGGCTGCCAGATGCTCCGAAACCCACGACTTCGCCGTGCCGGGCAGTCCGAGCAACAGGAGAGCGCGATCGGTGGCGAGGGTCGCAACGGCAGTTTCGATGAGGCGGCGGTTGCCGATGTATTTTGCGCTGATCTCGGTGCCATCGGCAGCGGTTCCGCCCATCACGTAGGTGACGACGGCTTGCGGAGAGAGCTTCCAGTTCGGCGGCTTCGTGCGCTGGTCGCCACGCGCCAGCGCAGCCAGTTCATCGGCATAGATTTCTTCCGCGCTCATGCGCATTCTGTTTTCCGTCATGCAAAGCTCTCCAGTCGTTCAAGAATGTCCAGCAGAAGCAATCCTTCGAGGTTCGACTCCGGAGCGAGTGCTTCCACCTGTCCTCGCAGTTGTCCGCGAGGTTGCGGCGGGCACAAAGCGCAGATCACCTGGATCACTTCGGGACGCGGCGGCGGATCGCTCGCAGCCTGCTCGCTCCACCACTTCGAGCGCAGCAGCTCATCCATAACCGGCTGCGGCAGCGGTCCTTCCAGGCGCCGCAGGAGCCAATCCCATGCGGGATAGGGCACTTCCGGGTTCCACTGCGCAGGGTGGACCAGCGCTCGCGCCCACTCCTGGCGCTCGGCGGCATCGGAGAATGAGGGCTCCTCATCGTCCACAGCGCTCATGCGGCCCCAGGCGTCAGGCAGAAGATGTGTGATGGATTCGAGCAAAGCGAAGTGCTTTTCCCGCGACGCCATCAGGGCCAGGGCGAAGAGCAGATTCGGATCCTCCTTCGCTGCCGAAGGCATGTCGTCCGCCGAAATCTCCAGCGCGTTAGCGAGTTCCTCCAGGCAAACGCCCTCAAACTGCTCCTGGATCCAGCGGCTCGCTGCCTGTTCTTTCACGTTGGCGGGCAATTCGAGTTTCAGCGCAACCGATCTGCGCAGCTTGCCTTTCTGCAATTTCTGAATACGGCTCAAGCAGGAACGCAAGGCCGGATTTTCGCCGGACGCGCCGGGCAGCTTCGCCAGCAGCCTTTGCGCCAGCATTCGCACGCGCGGTGCGCGGTCCTTGTCGAGAGTCTTGAGGAACTCTCGGTCCGCCTTGGTCAGTCCGGTTTGCAGCGCGGCGAGCAGACGCAAGCGAGTTTCCGGTTCTTCGCGACCCCAGGAGGATGCGAGTAATTCGCGCGCCGCGGCCGGGTCATGCTGCCTCATCTCCTCGAGGAATCGCAGACGGCTGGCTCGGGGCGCCTCTGTCCAGTTTTTCGCGCTGATCTCCTCTGCATCGAAGTACTCGTTCCTCCGTTCCGCCGGCGTGTCCCGCTGGGCCCAGTGCTGAGCAGCCACACCCAGATGCTGCGCGTATTTCCGGACAAACTCGCGGATGCTCGGGAAGTCGAAGGGGTGAGGGCGCAATCGTGTGCGAGCGAAGGTCCAGGCAAGAATGCGCTCGGATGCGTCGGCACATTTCCTGGAATAGAGAAGGTCCACCAGCTTGCCACGCAGGTTCGGGGGAAGCAGTCGCCGTTCGTCTCGCGGCCAATGCTCGACGGCAAACTGCGCCGGAGCCGGCGGCCTTTCGAACCGTAGCGCCTGCCCGACGAGGCTGAGAACATGCAGAGCCCGCGCGGGCTCCTCTGCCGGCGACAATGCCAAGTCGGGCAGCGGCTGCCGCCGGGTGCCACCGAGCAGAATGGGCATCACACGATCCCGCAGTGTGGCTGGGCTCATGGCATCCCCCAGAAGCCCAGCTGCGTCTGGCCAAGGCACATACGAATCCAGGAGCCATCCCACAGGGCGAATCCGTCAACGCGTTCGACACAAAGCAGCGGGGCCACCATCTCCGCCTGTGGCCGCAGGATCGGCAGCGCAATCGCGGTCTGCGTTGAGCAGAGGTAGTACTGCTGGCCACTGCGCCTCACCTGAGTGCCCCGAAACTGAAGCGGCCAGACACGCAGCCAGGGCTTCAGGGCCAACGCAGATTCCCACGAGGCCCAGGCTGCCTCCAATCCGCTGTCGGGCAGCTGCATCTCCTGATGACAGGCCTGTGCCGAGCCCTCCATGTTGCCGATGATCGCGCGCAGCGCTAGCGGAGACGGGTAGAAGACGAGCGTCGCTTCCAGGCGCTCACCCTTGAGCCACGGGTTGCGCGCGCCGCCTGCGGCCAGGGGCACAAAGTCAATCAGCACTGCGAATCGCGGACCATCGCCCGGGCTCTCGCGCCACATCCAGGTCTCAAAGCGCCGCAGCCGATCCTGCTGAGCTTCTTCGATTGTCGCGAAGATGCGCCACGTTCCGGTTGTCCGCAGGGCGGATCGATCGTCGAGCAGCGCCTCACGGGTTAAACTCCAGCCGATCTCGCGGCGAAGATCTGCCCGCAATTCCGGATCGAGAGAATCCTGTCGGCGCCATGCTTCAGCCAGCAGATGGAGTTGTCCGAGCTCTTTGATCGCCGCGACCGGCCTCATCGCATCCGGCAGCGTGTACAGATAACCGGGCAGCTCATCGAGGCGGTTCGCCAGGCCACCTGCCTTTGCGTCCACCAGGCGCTGTGCAATCAGCCGGCATGCCTTGCCTGGATTGGCGGCAAAAGCCGCGATTCCCATATCGATCTGGTCGGCAAGCCACTGGTCGAGATCGTCCATACCGGCGGTAACGGACGATTCGCGTTCGAGACGGCTGCGCTCGCGTGCCGCCGCGGCGCGTGCTTCGGAGATTGGGTCAACAGTGGCAGCTTCCTCCGATGCGGTCAGCGCGATATTCTTCGCCGGGCGCGGCGCGCTCTCGTCCGCTGCTTCGTCACCCGCATCGGATTTCGCCGCCGGCCGCCGGCGCCGCAGCCAGTCCTGCACCCATGCAGGTGGTGCCGCGTCTGCAAAGGCGGCTTTGCCTTCGACGCGCATCCACATCAGCGCGAGGGAATGTTTGCAGGGAAATTTGCGGCTCGGGCAGGTGCATTTGTAACCGGAGTCGGGCTCGGAGATCACGACGCGATACGGAGCTGCCCCTGAGCCCTGGCACTCACCCCACACCAGGCCCGCGCTGGCGGTCGAGAGGCCGGACCAGATGCCCGGCTTCATCAGCTTGCGGGCAGCCTGCAGCGAGGCCTGATCCGGCGCAATCGCTTCGATCTTCTGCAGGCTCAGCTCCGTCATGTGTGCCCGTGGTCCCGGACTGAATCTGGTTCAGCTCAGCCATGGTACCAACAGCAGCCCGGCTTCCTTCTGCAGTCGGCTGCCTCGCTGATGCGGGAACAGACTCGGTGCTTAGCCGCTGATCTTCGTCAGGTGGACATCGAAGGATTCTCCTGGCAGCAGCGAGTGCAGCGTGAGCACTTTGTATCCGTCGCCGGTGACGTCGACACGCCGATACACGCCGGGAATGGTTTCGACCACCTCTCTGCCACCGCTCAACTGCTGCATCCATTCCTGTGCCTGGTGCACGTCGGGAGCCGTGATGGCACCGGCGGTGGTCATCGCTTCTGCCACATAACTGCGGATGAGCTTCGGCCAGTAGCGAGCCAGCAGATCGGTGCTGGCAAAGACGTCGGCCCACACGATGTTCCCGCCGACGGCAACTACTACGCCGGTCGCGCCTTGTTTGCGCAACTCGCGGAGGATCGCTGGTTCGTTCTCCAGCCCACCATACTGCTCGATACGCTTCTCCACCGGGGCGCTCTGGAAGGCCTGGGCATATGAACTTGTTCCGGCCACGGCCGCGGCTTCGGGAGCGTTCAGCTGATTTTCCATGCTCGCTTTTGCCTTTGCGACTCTATCCCAGACCTTCCCCTGGTTGCCCTCGACCATTGCGGGCATCCGCACGCTTGGCTGGGCCATGGGCGTGGCCACAGCACCAAACTTCGCGCTGGGACCCGTCCAGCGACCCGGTTCCACGCAGAAGACCCCAAGATCAATCGGCCCGGTTTGCGCCGGAACAATGCTGTCGGCCCCCACGACTCGATCCTGATGGCCGCCGGTGACAATCTCGCCGGCAAGTAGCAGCAGTGGCCGCGAAGAGTTGTTGTACAGCACCAGCCGGTTGACCTGTGGACCGGTTCGCGGCGGCATTGCCTGGCCCGGGCGAACCAGGCCGCGCTCCTGGCCTTCTTCCGTAATGATGACCTGACCGGAGCGTATTCCTTCATCCAGGGTGAGCAACTGGCTGGTGTCGAAGGAGTGATTTGCCACCAGCGGAAAGATCGTCAGATTACCGCGCTGGATGGGGGGAAGCACCCGGTACGGCGACGTTTCTCCGGCATGAACACCAATTGGAGCAGCGAACAACGCGATGACGGATGCGAACAGAGCGACGCGGCAGCGGCGCGATTCTGGAGTCGAGGACATATCTACCTCCGCGCACGCGTGTTTTCCGGGTGCGCATCCATAGAACGGCGGCGGTCTCGACTCTTGCACAAAATTGTGCCAGCATCTGTGGCAATGGTTCCGGAGCCCCTGATCGCGCCGCACTCTCCTGTTCCGGACGCCTCCGTCAAAGCCGCGATTGCGCGGCGTTACCTGGAATCGGGCGCGCAGCAGTTTGACATCACGAGTGAGGCGTTTGAGCAGATCGTCGGCGCCGTTCTGGTCCGCTACGCAGCCGGCGGCTCGGCAGAAGAACAACTGCAGCTGATCGTTGCAACCCGGCGCCCGGCGCGGGGGCTCCTGTTTTTAGAGCACAAGAAACGGTTTGCTCCCTGAGATCTTCAGCGGAAGGAGAACTGCCATGGTGAAGTACTCGTTGAACGCCGACATGTTGCACTCCCACCGCAAGCCACTGATTTGGCGGTTGTACACTCGCGAACAGCGCCCGTGACCCTGGTTTCCCCGCTTCATGCAGGTTTTGATCGCTCGCGTTACGATAATGGGTGGTGTCGAAGGCACGAAAGCGCGCCGTCGTCTGTCTGTCCGGAGGGATGGACTCCTGCGTATGCGCGGCGCTGGCGGCGCGCGACTATGACGCGTACGCGCTGCACTTTGGCTACGGGCAGCGGACGGAAGAGCGGGAACTACGGGCCGCGCGGGAAGTGGCCGATGCGCTGGGCCTGAGTGACTTTCTGCATCTCCGGCTGGACCTCTTTCGCCGGATCGGCGGCTCGGCGCTGACCGACGCGCGCGTGGCGGTTCCGAGGGCGCCGGAAGCAGGCAAGATCGGCGCGGAAATTCCTGTCACCTATGTGCCGTTTCGGAATGCTCATTTTTTATCCGCAGCCGTCAGCTGGGCGGAGGTTCTGGGGGCGTCGGCGGTTTTCATTGGGGCCGTGGAGCAGGACAGCTCCGGCTACCCGGACTGCCGGCCCG
>Ga0134125_10011212_pt1 | contig 10050 bp, 12 predicted proteins | sample KB31751_FD_96464 | JGI IMG/M metagenome (GOLD analysis project Ga0134125, IMG submission 96464) | Terrestrial soil microbial communities with excess Nitrogen fertilizer from Kellogg Biological Station, Michigan, USA - KB3-175-1 | ecosystem: Environmental > Terrestrial > Soil > Unclassified ... | reverse complement strand
TCCGCGCCGTGCAGGAGTTGCTGGGGCACGCCAGCCTCGGCACGACGCAGATCTACACCCACGTCTCCGCCGAGCGGCTCAAAGCCAGTTACGCCTCGGCTCACCCGCGCGCCTAGCTGTGCAAACGGGCCTCAAGCACTCAGGCGAGTTCGCCTGATGGCTTCTCCAGCACGCGCTTGCCGAGCGCAACAAACAGCAATACCAGGCCTGCGGTCAGAATGATGTGGCCGGAACCCGAAATCCCCGCGAGCGCAGGGCTGATGGTCTCGCCGAGCACGAGGAGCACACCGTTCACCGTCATGGTGGCCGCGGAGATCACGAGGCCCACGTTATACAGCCAGAAGAACCAGCTGAATACGGGGCTCCGCGAGAGACCGAAGACCTTCTCGAGTGCCAGCACGACGAGCAGCACGATGACGCCGAGCGTCAAGAGATGGGTGTGCACCACCGAAAGCTGGGTGAACCCATCGGCGGCGGTGTAGCCGTTCGCCTTGGTGAATTCGCGGTAGAACAGGCCGGATGCCAGCCCGAGCACCACATATACAGTCGCGGCATAAAAGAGTTTCTTCATGCCTCCAGCCTCGACGAGTCCCTCGCCGGCGGCATCGTCCGAAAGTTGGTGCTTGCCAAGGATGGCTAGGCGCGAATGGCGCCTGTCGCGCGAGCCTTCGCAACGGCTGAGGTGCGGGAGTTCACGCCGAGTTTCGTGAAGATGTGCACGAGGTGCGACTTCACGGTCGCCTCGCTGAGAAACAGCTCCCGCCCGATGTCCCGGTTCGACTTGCCCTCGGCGACGAGCCCGAGCACCTCGGCCTCGCGCAGGCTGAGTCCCTGCTCCGTCGTGCGCGCCCGTGAGCTCAGGCGGTCGGCGATCTCAGGGGCGAGCGCACTCTCGCCCGCTGCAGCCGCCCTGACGGCCGCAATCAACTCGGTCGGAGGCGCGTCTTTGAGCAGGTAGCCGCTCGCACCTGCCTCAACCGCCCCAAGGATGTCCGCGTCGGTGTCGTAGTTGGTGAGGATGAGAACGTGCGGTGGGCGCACGCCGGATCGAAGCATCCGGGTCGCGTCGACTCCCTGATTGCTCGCGCCCGACCCGAACTGCAGGTCCATGAGTACGAGGTCGACCTCCACGTTGACACAGGCGAGCACCGCATCATCAGCTGTGGCTGCTTCAGCGACAATCTCCATGTCCGGCTCGGCGGAGAACAGCGCACGCAGCCCAGCACGCACCACCGGGTGGTCGTCCGCAAGCAACAGGCGGATCATTCCGTTCCTCGTGCCAGGTCGAAGCCCACGGCGACGGCAGTTCCGGCTCCAGGGCGGGATTCGATCGTGAGCGTTCCGTTTAGCTGTTCCACGCGCTGCCGCATTGCGGTCAGGCCGAATGACGTTCGATCGGAGGCCGCAGCAAAAATGGTGCGCGGCGCAAAGCCCTTGCCGTCGTCGACGATGTCGAGACCGACCCAGTCGTCGAGGTAAGTGAGAGTGATCTCTGCACGCCGGGCATCCGCGTGCTGCCGCACGTTCGCGAGCGTGGCCTGGGCGATTCGCAGCAGAGCTGTCTCCAGTCTCATCGGCAACTCCGCCGGCTGGCCGCTGCAATGGAACGTCACGACCAGAGAGTCGACCGAGTCGGCATCGGCAAGTCTGGCCAGGGCGGCGGCAATGGTCTGCTGCTCCAGCGCGGGCGGCGTGAGCTCGCGGATGAACCGCCTCGCCTCCGCGAGACTGGTCGCGGCCGTCTCGCGGGCGAGCTTCACGTGCTCGAGTGCGGCCACACCGGAACCCTCGCGCTCGACAGCGTGCAGCAGCATCTGGATGCTGGACAGCCCCTGCGCGACCGTATCGTGGATCTCGCGGGCCAGCCTCGATCTCTCATCCAGCATGCCCGCCTCACGCTCGCGCGCGGCCAGCCTTTCGCGAGTGGCCAGAAGCTCCTCGATCAACACCTGGCGTTGTCGGGCTTCCCGATACAGCGCGCGGTAGGCCAGCCCGATCACGATGGCAACCGTTGCGCCGATGAGCGGACCAAGCACGCCACCGACTGTCCACTCACTGTGCATCGCGAAGGTGATTACGGCGAAGACGGTCGACACCACCACGGCTGGGATCGCCCATCGGAAGGGCAGGAGGTGCAACTGGAGGAAGAACAGGGGGAACACCAGGAACGTCGCATCCGGAGTGAGCACGAGCAGGGCGAGAACGATCGCCGTCAGCACGGCGAGCCACACCCGCGGCACAGATGGACCACCTGCCGATCGGCTGAGGAAGGCGCCGGCGAGATAGGTCACGAGCAGAACGATGCCGAGTGCGATGACCCAGGGAGCCCCCGGCTGCGCCAGGATGATGGCCCGCAGCACCACGAAAGCGTTGAGCGCCACGAAGATGCCGTGCAGGCCGATCCGCAACCCGATGAAGATCGGGGTCAGCGGAGCATGGACGCGGGCGTTCACGAGGCCGGGCCCTACGGAGTCTGTCACGACCATGAGCCTAATCAGCATCACCTGAGCGGGCATCCATCCGCTATTGCAGCGAAAAAGGAGGAGCATCTCGCGTTCCGCACGGAAGGGAGGAGTCTTTCGCCCTCACAGTGCGGTCTCTCCTCCCTAGCAGCGCACCGCGTGGCCACGTCCGCCCGGATGGCTCGATTCGAGGGCGTGTGCCGCGACGCGGGCGATCGTCAGGGTAGCTGTCTGGTCGGAAGCAGCACCGGGGGAGGAATTCCGCCCAGATAGTTGAGTGGCGACACGTACTGCCCGTGCAGCCTCACACCGAAGTGCAGGCATCGTGACTCGCAATGTCCTCCGGAGTCGACGACGCCCACCGGCTCGCCGCGCCGCACCACGGTTCCGGGCGTGAGCTCCGAGCTCACCGGTTCGAAACTCGAGACGAGATCACCCGCATGCTCGATGGAGAGCACGGACCTGTCGACCACGGTTCCGGAGAAGCGCACCACGCCGTCCGCCGGAGCGACAACCATCGTGCCGGCGGCGGCGGCGATATCGATGCCACGGTGGCCGGCCCCGTACTCGCTCTCCGGGGCGATAAACGGTTGCACCACCCGCCGCGGCGGCGCGATCGGCCAGCGCCAGTCGGATGCCACTCCCGCCACCCGCGTCTCGGTCGCCGCTGCGGATGCCGGGGAGAGCGACGCCGTCAGCAGCGCGAGCAACACCGTACCGACGAGTCGGATCGGCCGGGCCGGAAGCGAGAGCAGCACAGCAACAGGATGCCCGCGCACAGCATCCGCGCGTTCGCAAACCCTCGCCACTGTGGGCCGTTCCCGCTGGGCGCCGCCTGGGATGGAGAAGTGCCAGCGCGTTCCCGCCGGATGCTAGACTCTTGGCAGCATCCCGCTTCGCGGGGTGACTACGCGTGCCCGTTGCGTAGCCGGATCTCTCGCCAGTCGAGTCGTTCCGGCAGATCGCGCCACCGCATCCCCTCAGTCCCGTCACAACTGCGAAAGCAGTACCGTGCCGGGTTGGATGCGAGCCGGGCACCAGGATTCGCACCAACCGGTGCGATAACAACTGAGTGTGCACCACGAGTGACTGCCGAACGGTAGCGCGCGCCGGTGCCAGAAAAGGAGACGGCAATGGCCGTTGTCACCATCCGCCAGCTGCTCGATAGCGGCGTTCACTTCGGACACCAGACCCGCCGGTGGAACCCGAAGATGAAGCGCTTCATCCTCACCGAGCGTTCGGGCAGCCACATCATCGACCTGCAGCAGTCGCTCGCCTACATCGACAAGACCTACGACTACGTCAAGGACACCGTCGCGCACGGCGGCACGATCCTCTTCGTCGGCACCAAGAAGCAGGCCCAGGGCTCCATCGCCGAGCAGGCACAGCGCGTCGGCCAGCCCTTCGTCAACCAGCGTTGGCTCGGTGGCCTCCTCACCAACTTCCAGACGGTCTCCAAGCGCCTCGCGCGCATGAAGGAGCTCGAGGAGGTCGACTTCGACGACACCAGCAAGGGCTACACCAAGAAGGAGCTGCTCATCCAGCGCCGCGAGCTCATCAAGCTGCAGCGCTCGCTCGGTGGTATCCGCAACCTCACCAAGACGCCGTCCGCGATCTGGATCGTCGACACCAAGAAGGAGCACCTCGCCATTGACGAGGCGCGCAAGCTCGGTATCCCGGTCATCGCGATCCTCGACACCAACTGCGACCCCGACGAGGTGCAGTACCCGATTCCGGGTAACGACGACGCCATCCGTTCCGTCGGCCTGCTGACGCGCATCGTCGCCGATGCCGCCGCCGAGGGCCTCATCCAGCGTCACCAGAAGGCCGAAGAGGGCAACGTCTCCGCCGTCGAACCGCTCGCCGAGTGGGAGGCCGAGCTGCTCGGTGCTTCCGAGACCCCGTCAACCGAGGCCGAGAAGGCCGACGCCGTCGACGGCCTGGTCGAGTCCGCCACCGAGACCCCTGCCGCCGCAGAGGCCGTCGCGGCGGTCGTGGCGAGCGAGGTTCCCACCGAGGAGAACGACGCGGATGCTGTAGCGGCCGAGCACGAAGCTGCGGCGGACGAGACCATCGTCCCCGAGCACAAGGTGGAGTCCGACGCCGAGGCCGAGGCGAAGATCGAGGCCGAGGCCACCGCCGCCGAGAAGGCGCCGAAGGCGGCTGCAAAGCCCGCCGCCAAGAAGGCCGACGCTGCCGACACCGCAGCCGACGCGAAGTAAGCCGAGCTAAAGAGAAGGAAAGAGCCCATGGCAGATTTCAGCCTGGATGACCTCAAGACCCTGCGCGAGCGCCTCGGCACCGGCATGGTCGAGACCAAGAACGCGCTCGTCGAGGCGGGCGGTGACCTCGACAAGGCCACCGAACTCCTGCGCCTCAAGGGAGCGAAGGGCAACGCGAAGCGCGCCGACCGCTCCACGAGCGAGGGACTCGTCGCCGCCAAGGAGAACGGCGCCACCACGACGCTCATCGAGCTCGCGTGCGAGACCGATTTCGTCGCGAAGAGCGAGAAGTTCGTGACCCTGGGCAACAAGGTGCTCGACGCCGTGGCGGCCGCGGGCGCCTCGACCGTGGAAGAGGCACTCGCCGCTCCCGCGGGGGGCCAGACCGTCGCCGAAGTCATCGGTGACGAGGCCGCGATCCTCGGCGAGAAGGTGGAGCTTCGTCGTGTCGCTCTCGTCTCCGGCGAGAAGTTCGCGATCTACCTGCACAAGACCAACAAGGACCTGCCGCCGCAGGTCGGCGTGGTCGTCGGATACTCGGGAGACGACGCAGACACCGCGCGCAGCGTGGCACAGCACATCTCCTTCGCCGACCCGCAGTACCTCAGCCGCGAGGATGTCCCCGCGGCCGACGTCGAGAACGAGCGTCGCATCGTCGAGGAGATCAGCCGCGGCGAGGGCAAGCCCGAGGCGGCCCTGCCGAAGATCATCGAGGGTCGACTCACCGCCTTCATCAAGCAGGTCGCCCTGCTCGAGCAGGACTACGCGAAGGACAACAAGTTGTCCGTCGGCAAGGTGCTCTCGGATGCCGGGCTCACGGTGAACCAGTTCGTGCGATTCAAGGTCGGCGCGTAGCCGCCGCACAGCACCACAACGGCGACGGGGCCCGGTCCGCGAAAGCGAACCGGGCCCCATTTTCGCGTTCGCGGGCAGCGGCCCGAACGATAATCTGTAGGAAGCCGAACCCAAGGAGACACGATGACATCAGCGACCGGTAGACGACGGGTTCTGCTCAAACTTTCCGGAGAATCCTTCGGTGGCGGTCAGTTGGGCGTCAACCCCGACATCGTCAGTTCCCTGGCCAGGGAGATCGCCTCGGCCGCGCAGGATGTCGAGATCGCCATCGTCACGGGCGGTGGCAACTTCTTCCGCGGTGCGGAGCTCTCGCAGCGTGGCATGGACCGCGGTCGGGCGGACTACATGGGCATGCTCGGCACGGTCATGAACGCGCTTGCCCTGCAGGACTTCCTCGAACAGGCAGGCGCTGCAACCCGTGTGCAGTCGGCGATCTCGATGACGCAGGTCGCCGAGCCGTACATCCCGCGTCGAGCGGAGCGCCACCTCGAGAAGGGTCGCGTCGTCATTTTCGGTGCGGGCGCCGGCCTCCCGTATTTCTCCACCGACACCGTCGCCGCCCAGCGGGCGCTTGAGATCGGAGCGGATGTCGTGCTGGTCGCCAAGAACGGCGTCGACGGCGTCTATTCGGCCGACCCTCGCACGGATTCCAGCGCCTGGAAGCTCGAAGAGGTCACCTACCAGGAGGCCCTCGTGAAGGGGCTCAAGGTGGTCGACTCGACCGCGTTCAGCCTGTGTATGGACAACAAGATGCCGATGGTCGTGTTCGGCATGGCCCCCGAGGGCAATGTCGCGGCGGCGCTTCGCGGAGAACGCATCGGCACCCTAGTCTCCAATTAGCGGGCTCCCGCCCCGGTAAACTACGAAGCGGTTGCACAACACCGAAGGAGCCCCCGTGATTTCCGATGTACTGGCCGAGGCCAAAGAGAAGATGCAGAAGTCTCTCGAGGCCGCGAAGGACGACTTTGCGAACGTGCGCACGGGTCGTGCGAACCCCGCGCTGTTCCAGAAGATCATGGTCGACTACTACGGCACGCCGACCCCGCTCGGCCAGCTCGCCGGCATGACGAACGCGGAGGCTCGCGTGCTCGTGGTGACGCCCTACGACAAGAGCGCGCTCAAAGAGATCGAACGGGCCATTGTCAACGCGCCGAACCTCGGGGCGAATGTGGGCAACGACGGCACGATTGTGCGCGTCACCCTCCCCGAGCTCACCGAGGAACGCCGCCGCGAGTTTGTGAAGATCGTGCGCTCGAAGGGCGAGGATTCCAAGGTCTCCGTTCGCAACATCCGCCGCAAGGCCAAGGATGACCTCGATGCGCTCAAGACGGAGGTCGGCGATGACGAGGTCGCACGCTCCGAGAAAGAGCTCGAATCGATCACCAAGTCCGCCATCGACGCGATCGACGACGCGCTGAAGAAGAAGGAAGCCGAGCTGCTCGAGGTCTGATGACGGATCCATCAGAGCGGCCCCCGGGTAAGCGGCGACGACTTCTGAAGCGTCGGCAGGAACTCGAAGCGCGGGCCAACGCCTTCAAGAGCGAGTTCCAGACGGAGCTGAAGGCCACCAAGGCCCAGATTGATGCAGCCAACGTCAAGATCGAAGCGCGCACCGGGCGCAACCTGCCGCTCGCCATTCTGATCGGACTGGGGCTCGGCCTCGTCATGCTGTTCAGCCTCATCGTCTACAAGTGGCTGTTCATGATCTTCGCCGGCGCGATCATCGGGTTCACGGCGTTCGAACTCGCGAGCGCGCTTCGCTTCGCGGGGCGAGACGTTCCCCGCTGGCCCACGGCGATCGCCGCGGTGGCGATGGTGCCCGCCGCGTTCTACCTCGGTGACGGCGGCCACTGGCTCGCGCTGCTCGCGGCCATCCTCCTGGTAGGGCTGTGGCGAGTCGCCGAGCTCGGTGGCTCCTCGCATCGCGGCTCGGCGGCGGAGGTGGGCCGCGACCTCGCTGCCAGCGCTCTCATACTCATCTACGTGCCCTTCCTGGCGAGCTTCGCCGTCTTGCTCGACAGCAAGCACGGCGGAGAATGGTGGACCCTCGCCTTCCTCATCCTCGTCATCGCCGTCGACACGGGCGCCTACGCGAGCGGACTGATGTTCGGCAAGCACGCCATGGCGCCGAGAATCAGCCCGAAGAAGACCTGGGAGGGTCTTGCCGGTTCTGTGCTGACCGCGCTCGTCGGGGGTGTGCTGCTCTCGGTGTTCATGCTGCAGCAGGAATGGTGGTTCGGCCTGATCTTCGGCGCGGTCATCGCGTTCACCGCCACGACCGGGGACCTGACCGAGTCGCTCATCAAGCGCGACCTCGGCATCAAGGACATCAGCACCTGGCTGCCGGGCCACGGCGGGCTTCTCGACCGACTCGACTCCATCCTGCCGAGCGCCGCAGCGGCTTACGCGCTGTTCCTGGTGTTCGGGTCACGCTGATCGGCGTAGTGCAGAATAGTGTCGTGAGCACAACCTTTCCCCGCACCCGTAAGTCCCGCCGTGGCTACAACGTCGACCAGGTCGAGGATTTCCTCGAGGATGCGCGTCGCGCGTACTCCGCTGACGGCACGGCACCGACCGTGGTGAATGCCGCGAACATCCGCACCACCGCCTTCGCGATGCAGAAGGGCGGCTACTCGCCCGTGCACGTCGATGCAGCGCTCGAGCGACTGGAAGATGCCTTCGCGAGCCGCGAGCGCGACCTCGCCGTGCAGCGCGCGGGCGACGAAGCCTGGTTCGCGCAGGCGCGCTCCACCGCGCAGGAGATTCTCGATCGACTCTCACGACCGCTGGGCCATCGCTTCGATCGGATGAGCTTCCTCAGCGACGGCTATCACCGTAAGGATGTCGACGCGTTCGCCAACCGTCTCGTCCAGTACTTCCAGGACGGCACCTCGCTCAGCGTCGAAGAGGTGCGCACGACGACCTTCCGGCAGCAGAAGGGCGGCTATCGAGAGGCGCAGGTAGACCTGCTGCTTGACACCGTCGTCGACGTCATGCTGGCGGTTCGCTAGCCGCTGTCGGGCACGATCCAGCCTTTTCGGCTAAAATCGAGTCACTGTGGGTAGGCATAAGAGCGACGAATCGCCCCAGGCGTCGAAAACGGGTGCCGGGGTCGAGCCTTTTGGATGGCGGATTCGTAACCGCGGTTCCGTGTCGGTGTTCGCCTTCCTGGCCGCCGCCGCGTTCCTCGCCGTCGCTGCGATAGCACCGAATCCGCCGGCGATTGCTGCAGCCGAACCGCAGGCGTACGTACCCGCGAATAACCAGACGCTCGTCGTCTCCTCACAGGCCGCGGGCGGCAAGACCGTGCACGGCGAGATCGAAGCAGCCGTCCTGCGAGACGAGTACACGGTCACGCCGAAGAAGAAGATCGTGCTCGCGGCTCCCATGGCGGGCGTGCCCGACCCGGGCAGCGCTCAGGCGATCGGTCACGAACTCGTGCTGGCCAGGGGCTGGGGCGAAGACCAGTTCAGTTGCCTCGTCGCGCTCTACAACCGCGAATCCCACTGGAACGTCTACGCGGGAAACCCCGTGAGCGGCGCCTACGGCATCCCGCAGGCGCTCCCTGGCACCAAGATGGCCTCGGCCGGCGCCGACTGGCAGAGCAACCCGCGCACCCAGATCACCTGGGGCCTCGGCTACATCGCGGGCCGCTACGGCACGCCGTGCGGCGCATGGGCGCACAGTCAGGCCAAGGGCTGGTACTAGCCGCATAAGCTGGAGGCATGCCAAGGTCCAATCGTCCGCGCGGAGCGCGCTCGACCGGCCGCGGCGAAGACGAGGAGCAGACCGACCTCACGCGGGCCCTCTACGGGAGTTTGCGCACGGAGTCGAAGCGTGACGGGCTCTGGAGCGTTCAGCCGCTCGCACCCACGTCCGCGCTCAAGTACTACACCTGTCCCGGCTGCGGCCAGGAGATCGCTCCGGGCACGGCGCACATCGTCGCGTGGCGGGCCGATGGCCTGATGGGCGAGGCCGACGATCTTGCGGCAAGGCGCCACTGGCACTCCCACTGCTGGCGAATCAAGTAGCGAGGGCGAGGATCGACGGTTGGTGGACATCAGGGCGGGCATCGAGCTTCCGGCGCGGCGCCAGGACATCGAGCTGCACACGGCAGACGGACTGACCCTCGTGGGCGAACTCGCGTTGCCGCTCACGGCGACGCCCGTCGCCACTCTCGTGACGCTGCATCCGCTGCCCACCGCCGGCGGCTTCATGGACTCGCACATCCTCCGCAAGGCGGCCGCGCGCCTTCCCGCTCTCGCCGATCTCGCCGTGCTGCGCTTCAACTTCCGCGGCACCTCTTCGCCGCGGGGAACCTCGCAGGGCACGTTCGGAGAGGGTGACGACGAGCGATTCGACCTCGCGGCGGCGATGGAACTCGTTGACCGCGAATCGCTGCCGCACCCGTGGTTGCTGGGCTGGTCGTTCGGCAGCGAGGTCGCGCTCAAGTACGGCCGTGAGCATCCGATCGACGGCGTCATCCTCCTTTCGCCACCCCTCCACCGCAC
>Ga0134125_10011211_pt1 | contig 10050 bp, 7 predicted proteins | sample KB31751_FD_96464 | JGI IMG/M metagenome (GOLD analysis project Ga0134125, IMG submission 96464) | Terrestrial soil microbial communities with excess Nitrogen fertilizer from Kellogg Biological Station, Michigan, USA - KB3-175-1 | ecosystem: Environmental > Terrestrial > Soil > Unclassified ... | reverse complement strand
GAGCATTGCTTTGAGCCCCTCCCATCGGTCGCCGGGGGAGAAGGGCTATGCCAACGTGATCGCAATCACTCTTTCCCGCACTCGGCCCACCGCTTGTCGGGCAATTCCTACCGCTGGTCGGCTGGGGGCTGGCCGCCGTGGGCCAGATGGGTACAGTGCATGCAGGGGTATCAGGGAGAATTCCATGCAAGTCCTGTCGCGTCAGCGAGGCGTCTCGTTGATTGAGGTGCTCGTCGCCATGCTGATTTTCAGCATTGGTGTGCTGGGCATTGCCTTGATGCAGATCAAAGGTTCGCAATTCAGCAAGCAGGCCGGGGGGCGCACAGTTGCCGTGTTGCAGGCTCGTTCGTTGGCGGATGCGATGCGTGCAAATCTGGCGGGTGTGTATGGGGTAGCCAGTGAAGGCGATATTGCCAGCAAGAACGGCGACCTTTCAGCCAGCTATTACTTGTATGACGGAACGACTGCACCGAATCCGAGTGGCTGCAGCAATGATCCCTGCCAGCAAGCCAAGCGCGATCTCCTGCACTGGCTCGATCAGCTCAAGTCGGGCACAGCGAAACCGACGGCGACGGTTACTGCGAATACCGATACCGGTGCCCTGACCATCACTTCGGGGTGGGCGGACATGACGGCGGGAGGCACGGCCACCAGTGCCAGCGATGCCTACAAATTCGACTTTCAGCCCCAGTGGAGCGGTCAATGATGCCTGCGAATTCGACATCCCGGGGCTCGCGGAACGATGGTCGTACAAGACGATCATCCATGCGTTGGAGCAGGTCAGGGGGCTTTTCGCTGGTAGAACTGCTGGTTGCCGTGTTGATCGGTCTTTTTGTGGTCGCGGGGCTCATCAATTTGTTCATAGCCAACCGACGGGCATATCAGGTCCAGTCGGGTAACAATTTCCTCCAGGAAAACCTGCGCGTGGCTGCCGACCGTATTGGCTGGTCACTGCGCATGGCGGGCTTCTGGGGTGGCAATAGCGCTGCCAGCGTAGTGGTGGATTCCTCCGCCACGTCCGTCATTACCGCCAAGGGCAATTGCACGGGTGCATGGGCCACGGCGGTCAATCCCACAGGGACGGGCGGCGGTGCCGTCTATGGCTACGATGGCGCTGCTGCATTCCCGATTGATCCGGCCTGCATTGGTGGCGCAGCCAACTATGTGAAAGGCTCGGATGTCGTCGTCATCAGGTACTCGGATTCCGAGGCGCTGGCACCGGGACCGGCCGAAGCGGGATTCGCTCCGGCCGAATCAGCCACGATCAGCGGGAATCCCAAACAGGTGTTCGTGCTGACCACGCCTGCGGCCTCTGCCGAAGTCTTTGCCGGGACGGTGCCAACGACCACCACCGTCAAGACGCATCGTTACGTGTATCCCTACAACATCGATGTCTATTACTTGCGCCCGTGCAACGTCTTGCCGGCGGGTGGCACGTGTACCGCCGCGGCAGATGGAGGACAGCCGATACCGACCCTGATGCGCATGCATCTTCAAAGTGATGGCACCTTCAATTCCGAGCCGTTGGTCGATGGTGTCGAGCAGATCAAGTTCGAGTACGGCGTGGCCGGCGATTTGACCAGCCCCGTCCCTACCTATGAATCGGCAGGGGATGTAACCACCAACAATCGGTGGGCGAACGTGGTGTCGGTCAGAGTCGCACTGGTAGCGGTTAGCCCTGTCCGGGATGTCGCTGTGCCGCATGCTGGCCTGGTCACGGTAGGCACCTTGGGCGACTGCAAATACACCATCAACAACGGAAGCGCGCCGACGGTATCCGGATGTGCCAACTTCACGCCTTTCGGCGACAAGCCCTGGCAGTTTCCGCGGACGCAGCAGCAACTCGTCGTGCAATTGCGCAATCGGGTGAGGGGATGAACGACATGTCGAATGCAGCTGCCATCAGCACTGCGCCAAGGGTAACTTCCAGCAGGCGCGTCGCGACAGGACCCTCAGCCCAACGAGGCATTGCGCTCTTTGTTGGCCTGGTGTTCCTGGTGATGCTGACGATGATCGCCCTGGTGGTGATGAAAGGGACGCTTCTGGAGTTGCGCATGACCACGGCCACGGCGCGTCACGAGGCGGCGTTCGAGGCATCTGAAGCATTGCGCCCGATCCCCGAGGCAGTACTTGCCGATCACGTGTTCAATCGTGGTTGGCCGTCAAGCTGGGGCGGCGATGTGCCAGACGCAATGTTCGACCTCAACCAGACCTTTGCCAATCGTACGGCCTGGATCAATCTGCTCAATCCCAACACAACCTCAGGGCTTGGTCTGCAAGGTGTATGTGGCGGTTCGACACTGGTGAGTTTCTATCTTCCGGCGAGTGCCTGCTCGGGGCAAACCGACGCCTACAACTACATGCCTGGCTCTTGGGCCCCCGCGGTGAAGTTCACGGTCTGCGAGACCGGGGCTCCGACCGGGTGCGGCTCGAACCAGCAGGTCAATGCGACCATTTCAGTGGTGCGCGACGGCGTTACCGTGAACAAGGGTGCCGGTGCTGCCATGTCGCAGGGGTATGCAAGCATCGGTGTGGGTACGGCCAAGGCGGGCAGCGCTTTGCTGCTGCAGATACGCAGTGAGGCGACCGTACCCGGAAACGGGCAGGCGGCCACCATTGCCCAGTACAAATTGAATGTCGCCAATTGAGGGCGTGATCATGTCCAGGTTCAAGAACATCTTGCGCGGCGTTGCGCTGAGCGCGCCCTTCATTCTGGTCAGCGGCGTCGCATTGATCGGTCTGCATGCGCAAATCGTGCCGGCGGGGACCGTGTACGGACCGATATCGACGCAGACGATGGCTGATTTCGAGTCGTATCCATCTGGCGTCAATGCATTGGGCGCGCCGGCGGTGCCTCCGCTCATCATGCTGGTGATGTCACGCGATGAGCAGTTGTTCAACAAGGCCTATCCTGATTACACGGACATCAATGGTGATGGCGTCATCGACACCACGTATCAGAACGCCTTTGACTACAACGGGTACTTTGATCCGACGCTTTGCTACTCGTACAACGGATCGGTTTACGCGGCCAGTGCGACGGCGACGAATCATAAATGTACCAACAAGCAGTGGAGCGGTAACTTCCTGAATTGGGTGTCGATGAGTCGCCTCGACATCATTCGTTGGGTGCTGTATGGGGGCACGCGGAGCGTTGATACCCCTGCCAAAACGGTACTGGAGCGTGCAGAAATTCCTGATGACCTGCACGCATGGGCCAAGGTCTATACGGGTTCGGACATCAGCAGCTACACCCCGTATTCGACCACGGAAACATTTTGCAACGTTTCCAGCGGAGCGACAGGTGGATGGAGCAGTGCCACGACAACCGCATCGGGCATCAAGAGCACCCCTCAGATTCGTGCTGCCAGCGGCAATTGGGCGGACTGGGCGAGCACGGCGAAGCTGCAGTGCCAGTGGAACGGCGGTGGCGGCAACGAGGGCGACAGCAACCGCCCATCGCAGACTGGCAACGACACCTATACCGCGCGCGTGCAGGTGTGCCAGAACGTCAGCGGCACGCCGAATGAATCCTTCTGCGTTGCTACCGGCACGTCGCTCAAGCCCGAGGGACTGCTGCAGAAGTACAGCACCAAGGATACGGCCAGTCAGAAGCGTTTCGGCCTGATCACAGGCTCCTGGACGACTCCGCGCAAGGGCGGCGAGTTGCGCAGAAATGTCGGTCAACTGAATTTCAATACGCCGGGCACTGCTTGTGCCACTGGTGATGAATTCAGCAGTGCCGACGGTACGTTCTGCTACAAGGAGGCGGCGACTGCCCCGACCGAGGGTATTGTCATGACTCTCGATCGGCTGCAGATTATCGGGTGGAATGGCAGCGACTACGGATCATCCGGCAGTACACGCTGCGATGCCCCCGGCGACGGCACGCCCTGGGGCGCCCGCGGCTACGATATCCAGGCCAACGCAACCAAATGTCCGGACTTCGGCAATCCGCTGGCGGGTATGTATGCAGAGGCGTTGCGCTATATCCAGGGCAGTTCCGGGCCGACTTATTCAGACAGTGGCGCACTTCCGACCCCTGCGTGGGTGGACCCCTATGGCAGCGTCGGTGGCAAGCCGCGCAATGCTCCCTGCGCCACCTGCTCCATCGTGGTTATCAGCAGCGGCCTGAACAGCTTCGATGATGCGAACGTGCCCTCTGTGACTGGCCTGCCTACGGCTGCTGCATTGACCAATACCCTGCAGACCAAAGAGGGTCTCTCCGGGCAGTATCTGCTTTCGACCTACTACAACAACAGCGCTCTCGCTGGCGCGCCTGCGAACGGCACGCTGACGGCGGTGGGTACGAAATTCAGTGACATGGCGCTGTGCACACCAGCGACCATTGGCAACCTTTCCGACGTCACCGGTATCTGTCTGGGTACACCTGGTCAGGAAGGTTCCTATTTGCTTGCCGGCTTGAGTTATGGCGCCTGGACCACGCCAATCCGGACTGCGAACGTCAGCAATAATTTCAAGGTCAAGACGTACGGAGTTTCACTTTCCGACAATTTGCCTTCCTTCTCGATCCCTGTCGGTACGGCAAGCATTTCATTGTCGCCCACTTGCCGCGCAGATCCTGCCGGAAAGGGTACCTTCGCCAGTTGCTTTATCGGCTATGTGGCCTTGGGCGCGCGACAGAATCAGAGCGCGAACACCACCTATGGGTTGACGCCGACGGCCACCTATCCAAATGTCGGCAGCTATTATTTCGTATGGGAGGATTCGCAGTTCGGCTCTGACCACGACCAGGACGCGACGAACGTCATCACGTGGTGCGTCGGTACCAGCTGCAACATGCCGTCCACGGTGGTTCCGGGTGGAGTTGCGATATGCGATCCACTGGTAGTCGGTGGAACAGCTTCGTCGAGTACGCAGGGGACTGCCTGCAAAGCCAACGGTACGCTGGTGAGTCCAATGGGAGCCAACCAGGTCCTCGTTCGCAATCAATGGCTCGGCTACAGCTCCGGTGCCATGAACATCGGTTATCAGCTAAGTGGCACGACCGCGGATGCCGTAACCGAGGTCAGCAACAGCGGTGTGTCTTTCGGCTGCAACATGCTTGCCAACATCATCTGCAATTCCAAGCCGCAGGTGAACGTTTATACCTTGGGCAGTACGGCCGCGGTGACCACATTGCAGACGCCGCTATGGTATGCAACCAAGTACAGTGGTTTCAGTGGCACCTCGCCAACCCTGTTGCCGGGGCAGGACCCGCCCAATTATTTCTTTGCCCGCAACGCAGGCGAGTTGAAAGCGCAACTGGATTCCGTGTTCCAGCAGATCACGTCGTCGGCCGGCAACAATTTCGGCAACGCCACGACGCCGTCATCCAGCAACGATGTACAAGGTAACGGCCTCGCCTACCAGGTGCAGTATTACCAGCAACTGCTGGGCGTGAACTGGGTCGGCAGCCTGCAGGCGCTCTGGTCCGATAGCAACGGCTTCCAGCGCGAAGGCACGATCTCCGGAGGCAACCAGGTTCTTGATTCCGGCGCCGAGTATGTGACCTTGGGTAAAGACACGTCTGCGGGCGCCCTGCCGAATGCGCAGACCAGGTATCGCTGCACGGCAGCGCCTGTGGCTGGCGTGGATGCGTCCACGGACAGCAACTGCAGTGTGGTCTCGGCGACCAACCCCGTGGTCCCCGTCTGGGATGCGGGCACCTTGCTCAACGCGTACTACGACCCCACCGCGGCTGCGGGCACCGCCGATGCCAAAGCCATCGCCAACCTCAGCGTACAGCGAGCCTACGCCGCAGACGCCAGCGCGGCGGCGAATATCGGCCAGCGCTACATCTTCACTTACCTGACCGATAAACCGAATGGTGCGGGGGCGTCTGGTTTTGACAGTACGGGAACGCAGACTGACTTCGTATGGAATGCAGCATGGACGGATCCGACAAACTGCCCTGCGACAGCCGTCGCCCTGTCCAGTACTTCGGGATTCTGGGGGTGCATCAGTGCTGCGGGTACGACGCGTACCGGCAACTACAGCCGACTCAATGAGAAAGATCCAGCCCTGGCGCAAAATCTGGTCAATTGGGTGCGTGGTGTTGAAGATCCGAAGGACTACCGGAGCCGCACCAATAACATTGCGACGGTAGCCGCAGGCAAGAAGACGTACCGTCTGGGTGACATTGTCGACTCGTCGCCCACCATCGTCGGGACACCGGCCGAAGCGTTTGATCTGCTGTACAGCGATTTCAGCTACGCAGCTTTCAGAGCGAACTACAGGAACAGACGGCAGATGGTCTATGTGGGCGCCAATGACGGCATGCTGCATGCCTTCAACGGAGGGTTCTACGTTACTGGTCAGGCGGCGAACGGGAGCACCCCTGCAGTCGAGCCCACTGATTACCGGCAGTTGCCCAGTGGCCTGACTTCCGGGGATGCAGGTGTACCGCAGGGCAACAACTGGGCGCTGGGGCAGGAGGCGTGGGCATTTGTCCCGGAGAACCTGCTACCCCATCTGCGCTGGTTGGCACAGAAAGACTACTCGCATGTGTTTTATGTGGATGGGTCACCGGTGGTAACCGATGCCCAGGTGTTCACTTCGACGACGATCACCGGAGCGAGCAGCTCCTGCCAGGCGGGCAAGCCGGTAGCTGCCGATATCGATACGGCCGGGCATGTGTGTGGTTGGGGCACCGTGATGGTCGTGCCATTCCGTCTCGGTGGCGGCCCGATAAGCGTCAACCTGAGCAACAACGGCTACGGTAGTGGGGAGGCGGCCAACATCCAGACCTCGAACTCGGCGTACGTGTTGCTGGACATCACCAATCCGGAGAAGCCACCGGTGGTGCTGGGTGAGATCACGACGGGGACCTATACCACCGGCGAACCCGCATTTCTGGTTCACCGCGAGCAAACCGACGGGAAACTGCACTTTCTGCTGACGCTGGGTTCGGGACCTGGAGACAATGGCGGCACCAACAACTCGCCGAACTCCGTTTCGGCCGCCCCGGGCAGCAAGCTGACGGTGTCCGTCTACGACCTAGCCGACTTTGCCGCCAACGAAGTAGCAAGCACGCCGGCTGCGGTCGCTCCGGTCGTGAGCCTCAACACGGGGCCAGCCAACAGTTTTGCCGGCGACATGATCGCGTCGGATTTCAACCTCAACAACAGCGCCGAGGGTGTGTACTTCGGCGTGGTGACCAATCCTGCGGCAACCACGCCGACTCCAGCTTTTTCGGGTGGGCTGTGGAAGCTGGACATGAACGGTGGGCCAGCGACCAATGCCGATGGCTCGGCCAACCTTCCCGATACGAGCGATCCGGGCTCGTGGAAGCTGGTCCAAGTGCTCAGTGCCGGGCAGCCGGTGACAATACGGCCGACGGTCGGCGTGGATACCACAGGACGCCCGATGGTGTATTTCGGCACGGGCAGGTCGTTCACGACGGACGATGACAGCGGTGCGACCTTGCAAGGCACGCAACAGCAATACATCTATGGAGTGTCCGACAACAGCTTGCTGCTCGGCCTGGCGACGGCTTGCCAAACCATGCCGACTGCGTCAACGCTGTTCGATGCCTCAAATGTCGCCGTCGGCAGTAATGGCTCCGTGACCGGTGTACCCACGACAGGGTTTACCGGTGTCTCCACCCTCAGCGGATTGGCCGGGGCTCTGACGACAATCGACCCAACTTCCGGATGCTATACGTACTCGGGTTGGAAACTTGCGTTGACAGGCGGCAGCATCACTGCCGGAGCGGACGGAACGGGTGCCCAGACGCCGTCCGAGAGGGTCGTGAGCAGCCAGACCCTGCTTGGTGGCATCTTGCTCACCCCGACCTATGTGCCACCCAGCAAGGCTGCTATCGATGCGGCCGGGTCAAGCGATTGCAACCCCGTACCGGTTCCAGGCACCAGCAATCTGTATGGGCTCAACTACCAGACTGGTACGGCCGATACGTCGCTGTATGGATCATTCGGAGGCACTTCGACGGCGATCAGCAAGTCCGTTTCGCTGGGTACTGGCAAGGCGTCGTCTCCGGTGCTGCATACCTCGAATGGCAAGGTGAGCGCCGCCTTCGGCATCAGCGGTGGTACCAGGCTGCAGAACATCGGCACGCTCAGCGGTGCGCAGAATGGCGAAATTTCGTGGCGTGAGCCGGTGGACAACCAATGAAGACAGTAGCCAGATACGAATCGGGGTTTACCCTGCTTGAGTTGATGATCGTCGTGGTGATCATCGCGATCCTCACGGCGATCGCCCTGCCATCTTATCGGCAGTACGTGCTTCGCGGACATCGAACGGAAGCGACGCGCGCGCTGCAGGATCTGTCATCGCGACAGGAGAACTATTACTTCTCCAACAACAAGTACACGTCGACGCTGTCCGATCTGGGAGCAACCAGCAGCATCGCCGGTCAATACTTCACGGTAGGGATTGCATCGGCCAGCACCACGGACTACGTGGTTCAAGCTACGGCGGTGGGCACCCAGCTTCAGGATTCGGGTTGCCAGACATTCACGCTGCACCGTTCGGGCCAGCAGGAGTCGACGGGCTCGGCCCCGGTGGCGACATGTTGGGGGGGCAACTGATCATGCACAGCAAGGGTCTGGCGATTGCCGTCCTCATTCTCGGCATGTTCGCTGTCTCTTGTGTTTGGGGGCAGACCTATTACAAATGGAAAGACACCCATGGAGTCACGCATTACAGCGAGCAGCCGCCAGCGGGCCACGCTGCTGTCATTACGGTCCGTCCGGGCGTATCCGAAGCACCGGCGACGGCCGCAACTGTGCCGCCTGCGTCAAATCCGACTCAGGCCCTGGACGCTGCCGCTGTTCGTTTCAGGAAGCAGGCCTGCGTCACGGCAAAGGAAAATCTCAAGCTTCTCGCGAGTGGCGGCATGGTGGTGGCCAGCGGTACCGTCACTCATCCCGCGGGTGTGGAGGCGGCCACGAAGCTGTCCAGTGACCAGCGCGATGCAGCGAAAGTCACGGCTCAGAAAAATGTTGATACCTATTGCAGTCGCGGATGAAATCCATGTCAGATAATCGCCAATCGGGATTCACTCTGCTTGAACTGATGATCACGCTGTCAGTCCTGGCCATTCTTACCGCGATCGCCTATCCAAGCTTGCGGGACTTCCTGAAGCGCAACAGGGTGATCAGCGTATCCAACAGCATTCAGTCCGACCTTCAGCTGGCGCGGGGCGAGGCGGCTGCGACCCGCAAATACGTGTCCATCTGCCCCCTGTCTGCAGCCGGCACCACCACTTGCGACACCACGTCGGGAAGTTACGACCTGGGTTGGTTGGTATATACCTCGGCGGCGCCATTCACTACTTATGACAGCACGAAGGACACCCTGGAACATGTCGCACCGGCCGTAACGGGAATATCCGTACGCGGTTCGTATGCAGGTGTCCTGACCTATAACTCACGCGGCGAATTCACGGTCAGTGGAACGACGGATCCGGCGGGTACATTCATGACTTGCGCCAAGGATAGCGATGACGACGTCACCGGGGTAAGCACCACGAAAGCCCCGGGAATCCTGCTCAGTGTGGCAAGTTCCGGACGCATCGGTTCAACCACTATCGCACCAGGTGGCGCCTGCAGTTGATCGGAGTTGGTTAGCTGAGCGATGCAAGGCTCAAATCGGCAATGGTGTCTGGGAGATCAGTTCCCGGCGATTGGGATTGCTGGAAATTTGGCCGCACATGCTTGCGGCCGCGACCGACATTTCCGAGACGATATGTTTCACTATAGATCGGCTCGAGCGTTGCGTGAGTGACGTCCTGTTTGCCGGCATGGCGGCGTTGTCATCCAGTCATGTCAGCAACCGCTCGCGCAAGCCGCCCTGGCGCTGGATCGGTCTGCGCAGGGCCGCGCGAAGCGACTCGTCGGTGCACCACAGTTCGGCCCGGTTGCGCGCGCGAGAGACCCCGGTGTAGACCAGTTCGCGACAGAGCAAGCGGTTGTCCGCATCCGGCGGCAGCACGACGGCGACATCGTTGTACTCCGAGCCCTGGCTGCGGTGGATGGTGATGGCCCAGGCCGTTTCGTGGGTGGGCAGCGCGCGTGGCGAGTAGCTGCG
>Ga0134125_10011210_pt1 | contig 10050 bp, 3 predicted proteins | sample KB31751_FD_96464 | JGI IMG/M metagenome (GOLD analysis project Ga0134125, IMG submission 96464) | Terrestrial soil microbial communities with excess Nitrogen fertilizer from Kellogg Biological Station, Michigan, USA - KB3-175-1 | ecosystem: Environmental > Terrestrial > Soil > Unclassified ... | reverse complement strand
CCAAAATGGAGCCCGGATCTTCGCACATAGCTGTTCGGTTGGCTACTGTCATGGAGCGGCGGGAGCGGCGGGGCGTGGTCCCCGCCTTCGTGGCCGCACATTCGAGGAGAGCTATCTGATCGATGTGGTTCGTGACGGAATTCCGCGATCGGCCATGCCGGCGTGGAGAGGACGTCTTTCCGAGGCCGACATTCTGGCCGTGGTGAGATATGTGGAGAGTCTTTCGAACGTTTCCGCCACGGATGCGGCATCCGCGGAAACCAACCAAGCGGAGACGACCAAACCCACCGCTAATGACAGACCGGCGCAGGTAGAGCGGGGCCGTGCATTATTCTTCGATGCAACTCGGGAGACATCATGTGGCAGATGCCATGAGCTGGACGATCGCGGTATTGCCGTGGGACCTGACCTTAGAAAAGTTGCCAAGGAGTCGCCCCGTGAGATTGTTGCCACGTTGCGTGGAGGGGAGCCGAATCATTTCGTCATGGCAATCACCACTGATAATGAGCGTTTTCCCGCGGTGATCGTATCGGACGATCCAACGTTTGTGAAGCTTTACGATCTTACAGCACCGTTGCCCGTGCTGCGTACGCTGTCACGCTCGCGTATCAAATCCCGCAAACCGGCAACCGGCTGGAATCATTCCGCTTACCTTCGAGGGATCGGACCCGCCCAGATGGAAGACCTGATCGCCTATCTGCGGTGGATAAGGAACGGGATCTCCAAACGTGGATTGAGGTAGTCCGACGCCGATGCCACGTTTAACCCTCATACGAGGATCAAACGTCGCCGTACTCTAGAACACAATCTTCAGTGCTACTTGCCCAATCCGGGCTGGCATCGCCTGTGTAATAATTCCGCCCGAGTTCCAGGTTGCATTGGCGGTCGATGTCGGATACAGGAAATTCGAATGGTTCAGGATGTTGAAGAACTCGCCCCGAAGCTGTATCATGCGCCCCTCGCCAAACTGGAACTTCTTAAAGAGAGAGAAATCGAGATTGGCGTACCCAGGTCCGGGAATGATATTACGGCCAGCGTTTCCGTACTGGCCCGCGGCAGGATCCGTGAACGCATTCGGGTCAAACCAGCCGTTAATGCTTTGGTGAAAGCCGGAAGGCAGAGGATTGCCGATCAAGTCCGGACGGAGTTCTCCCGACGTGCAACCGCATTGCGCATTTGAAGTAGCGAAGACCGAAAAAGGCAGTCCGCTCTGAAGAGTCATAATGCCGTTGATCTGCCATTCACCCAAAATACTGTCTGCGACTCGATTCCAGTTGGCTCCGTACCTGAGTCCGCGGCCGATTGGAAGATTGTAATTGAATGCGGCAACGAAACGATGTCGCCGATCGAACGATGACAGCGCGCGATCGGACCTCCAGTCAAAGGGATTTTGCGGCTTATCAGAGGGATTCGAGTCGCCACCGCCTGTCACTGCGCTTCCGCTTTTGTCATCGATAGACTTTGAGAAGGTGTAAGTGGCAAGGAACTGCAAACCGTGGGAGAAGCGTTTCTCTGCTTTGAGCTGCAGCGAGTGGTAAGTGGAGGAGAAAGCATCGAGCATATAGGTGATGCCGGTGACGTTCGGGACCGTGCCGTAGTAAACACGGCGCTGTTGTTCGGTGGCCGTGTCGCCGGGTGTGGCTGGATCTCCTTCCACCTCCCCGGGCAATCTCGTTCCTTTCGTACCGACATAACCGGCTTCCACAACGATATTGCCCGGCAGTGAACGCTGAACGTTTAAGTCGAACGACTGTGTGTAGGGTGTCCGGTTGTTTGGATCCGCTTCGTCGAAAGTTCCACTCGGATTGTGCGTATCGAAGTTCGCAACTGTCGGAGCCAGATAGGTGGGCAGACCGTCGCTGATGTGTACAATCGCGTCGTATGACGAACTAAGATTCACTAAACTGAATGACTGCGTGAACGGAGGGTTTGCACCAACATAGCTGACGAAATTATTAGCATTCAAATAGGAAATACCGTAACCGCCGCGCAGAACTGTTTTCGAATCCAAAGCGAAGGCAAAGCCAAAACGAGGCGCGAAGTTCAGGAAATCGGTGTTAATGAAGCTCCGCGAAGCTCCATTCTGGCCGGCTAGTTCGACCATACCCGTTATTGGATTGAGGTTCGACAGTCGATCGTGGTTTTCATAGAAGCCGGGGAAAATGTCATATCGAAGACCAAGGTTCAAAGTAAGCCGGTTGTTGAATTTGAAATCATCTTGAACATAAAAGCCATACTCCTGCCCCCGAAGCCCGGTGGTTCCGGGGGTTAGGCTCTGTGCAATCACGAGCGGCCGGCCTGTTAAGAAATCTGCGAACGCGTTGCCGGTGAAGAACGGCGTGAAGACATATTCGCCTTTACCGAAGAAGTTACCGACGCCGTTGTTCGCCTTGCGATGCATGTCGAAACCTACTTTGATCGAATGCCGTCCGCGCAGCATGGAGAGATTGTCGCTTTCCTCCCAATCGGTGAAGCCGCCGAGCGCCGGAGTAAAGGGCGACGTGCCGATCCAACTCGGCGATGGCGAAAAATAAAACCACGGCAGACCGGTGGTGAAAGGACTGACATTGACATTCGCAATACCCAGTTGATCTGACAGGTTCTTGCCTCCATCGGAGGTTTGATAGAACGACCAGTTCCTTGTCACGCCGATACGGAATTCGTTGACAGTGGAGGGATTGAAGCTGTGTGTTTCCGTGATCCCGCCAATTTGGCCACGGCTTTTTGGCGCGCCGGCCAACAGGTCGAGGACGACTCCACACCCGATACACGGTCCTACCGTTCCTCCCCCGAACGCCGCAGGAATTACCTGACTGCCCTGAGCAAAAGTATAGTGACCGGAAAGTGTGTCGCTGTTGGAAAAATAGTGGTCCAGTTTGATGTCAAATTGATTACTATCGTTCGAGCTCACGCCAGAAGCGGTGTAGTTATTGATGGTTCCCTGACCGGGAATGAAGGTACCAGGGGTATTTGGGAGAGGATAAAGGCTGGCTAGCTTTACCGCTGCGGGATCGAGAGCCGAAGCGGGGATCGTCTGATCCGGGAAAACGGTCTTTAGCAGCGAATTCTCATAAAGGGTTGCTCCCGGCGCCAACGTGTGGCTGAAATTACCCTGCCGTTCCAGCAGAGTGGGCACACTCTGTGTGGTTGTGCCGCCCTCCACCTGACGCGTTCCCTGGTAATCAAAAAAGAAGAAAGTTTTGTCGCGGATGATCGGGCCGCCTATGGTTCCCCCGAATTGGTTGCGGCGTAAAGGTAGTCGCTGAGCATGAGTCTGGCCGGGTTGGATCGGAACATCGTTGGCAAAGAAATTGTTAGCGTCCAATTTGTCGTTGCGCAGGAATTCAAATAGAGACCCATGAAAGTGATTGCTACCTGATTTAAGTTGCACGCTAACAATGCCGCCTCCTGTCCTTCCATATTCGGCCGAAAAGGAAGCCGTCTGGATCTGAAATTCCTGAATGGAATCGATGGGAGGCCGGATTAGTAAATTATTGTTGATATCAACGTTATCCTGTCCTTCCACCATGAACAGATTGGAGTCCGAACGAGATCCGTTTATGTTATAGCCGCCATTGGATTCGCGCTGCATACCTGTGGTCACGCCTGCGTTCAATGGAATCAAATCGTCGAAGTTACGGCCATTCAGGGGGAGATCGGCCACTTGACTGGTGTTGATTACCTGGCTTACTTCGGAGCTTTCCGTTTTCAGCATTTGTGAGGCGGTGTCACTCACTGACACGGATTGATTCACATCGCCCAATTCCAAAGTCACGTCCACCCGCATGGTTTGTCCGATGGTCAGGATCAGATTAGTTTTCACCATCTTCTTGAACCCGGTCTGTATAGCTGACACTTCGTAATGTCCGGGCGGCAGGAACTTGAACTCATAAATACCTTGCTGGTTGCTCGAGGTATTTCTGACGGTACCTTGTTCCAGATTATTGAGCGTGACACCGGCCCGCGGTACCACCGCGTGCTGGGCGTCCGTGACAGTGCCGGTAATTGTTCCTGTGGTGTCTTGCGAAAACGCGGAGCACGCGGTCAACAAGGAAATCATGCACGGAAGAAAAAACGATTTGATGCGCAACACACTTGCCTCCAGGTACCTCGGGTTTTACGTCGAGCGGAGCAGATGGGCTCCAAGCGTGTAATCGCAACAAAATTCCACCCCGCCCTTTCGATTTCAACTCAGTATAGAGTTATGGATGAATAGTGTCAACCATTTTTGATCATCATGGTTTTAACCGGCACCCCCGGGGCTCCCCAAGGCTTAAAAATTCTATTTCTTGACGCAATTTCGAAGCGTAATCCATAATGAGTGTGTTTTGCTTCAACTCCTGACTCTCCATCTCGGAAGCGGCCATATTGATCCCTCTTCCCGCTTCGCCTACGCAACCCTACCGGCAGCCGAAAGTGCCCAATTATGAACCGACGAGCCTTTGAAAGGGCACTGACCGGTGGATTCATGGGCTTGCTAGCGGCATCGGACGCCGGAGCCGCCTCACCCGCCGGACAGAAAGCAGCCGACGCCAATATGGCAAACAAAAAGTGGCCGCAAGGAGCATACCGGCGCATTCTTGTGGACACACACGTTCCCGATTGGGATGAACGGCTGCTGGCGAAATTCGATGCGAGTCGTTACGTAGACACGATCGCCAAAGCCGGCTTCAATTCCGTAATGCAATATGCCAACTCCCACGTTGGCCTCTGTCTCTGGCCCACTGAAATCGGACAGGTTCATGGTGCCCTCAAGGGCCGCGATTTCTTCGGCGACGTAATGAAGGAATGTGCCCGTCGTGGACTGCACCGCGTCGCTTATTACAGCCTTATTTATGACATCTGGGCCTTTGACACTCATCCCGGCTGGCGTGTTCTGCCCGATGCGGGAGCGGAAGAGGTCCTGAAGGGACGCACCGGTACGGTCTGCCCGAACTCACCTTATCGCGACCACGCCGCCGCGTGTGTTCGCGAATTGACCAGCAAATATGATTTCGATGGCATTTTCCTCGATATGACGTTCTGGCCGGCGGTTTGCTACTGCGCTCATTGCGTCGAGCGTTACTGGAAAGAGTCCAATGCCGAACCGCCCCGCGTCATCGATTGGGATGATCCCGAGTGGCGGCGGTTTCAGAAATCACGGGAAGCATGGATGCTCGAATTCGCGCATCTGATCACCGACACGATTCATAGTGTTCGTCCCGTCACCGTCACTCATCAGTCAGCGCTGATCTTTCATGGCTGGCAGGTGGGAGTTCCGCTTGAGCTGCGCGACGCCTGCGATTATGTTGGTGGTGATTTCTACGGCGGACCCACGCAATATTCGCTGGTGTGCAAAGCATACGACGGCCTCACTAAAGTTAAACCGTTTGAATTCTACACCTCGCGCACCATCGACTTGCATGATTTCGAATCCGTCAAGCCTCTTGATGAGCTGAAGATCTCCGCCGCGGTAGCCACACTGCACTCGGCCGCATCGTTGCTGATCGATGCCATTCGTCCCGATGGCACGCTTAATGAAGCGGCTTACGAGTATATGGCCAAAGTGAATGCTTTTACGCAGCCCTATGAACCATTCCTCGGCGGTGATCTCCAGGCCGATGTCGCCATTTATTACGACAAGGAATCAAACTACGATCCTGACGAACACGGTGTCCCGGTAAGCAAGGCAGGAAATAAGCACCCCCATCTCGATGCTGTGATCGGCATGGCGAGAATTCTCCGCGAAAATCACATTCCATACGGTGTGGTCACCAATGCCAATCTCGATCAGTTGACTCGCTACAAGGCCGTGATCATTTCCGACGTTTGGGAGATGACTGCGGAACAAGCCGCGCGGTTTCGGGCATTCGTGACCGATGGTGGCTTGCTATATGCCAGTGGTGTGACATCACTGGACCGTCTAGCGAAAAAGGACCGTCGATTCCACCTTGAAGATGTCCTTGGAGTCCGCTTTCAAGGATTCGCCGGCACAACATGTACATATCTGACTCCCGTCGATATGCAGGTCAAGGCATCGGTTTGGCCGCAGCAAAACGTGACCTTTCCCGGCAAGATGGTGAAGGTTGAGTCGCTGCCGGGAGCGGAAGTTCTGGCGACAGTGACGCTGCCGTTCGTCCGCCCCGAGATTGGAACGTCCATAAATCGGCGATTCGCGCAAATCTGGAGCAATCCGCCCTCGCTCGAGGCCGGTACGGATCCCGGCATCGTTGTCCATTCGTTTGGGAAAGGAAAAGCGATCTGGCTTGCGGCGCCGATCGAATCGTCCGAGCACGTTATCAATCGCAGTGTGGTTGCAAATCTGCTACGCCGATTCATTCCTGGTCCCGTAGCCTTTGAAGTGGAAGCCGCTCCTTGGGTGGAGATGACATTGATGCACCAACCCAGCGAACACTGCTTGCTGGCCGGGCTTCTGAGTTTGCAGAACCAGATTCCACCGCTGCCCGTTGGGGCTACCGTAAGAGTGCGTGTGCCGCAGGGGAAATTGATTACCAAGGTGCAAAGCGTGCCAGGCCGCGTACTGATCCCACATAAAGCAAAAGGACCATTCGTAGAATTTCGAGTTCCGGAGTTCAATGAACTGGCCATGTTCCTGCTCGATTACGCGTGAGCATTTCGAAGCGGTTACAGCTTGTCCGTTCCAGCCCGATACCAGATGCCCGGGTGCTTAAAAGAACCCTGGAGAACGCTTGACCACTCAGTTTAGATAAACCATAATGGTTTATACTCTACGCGGCCGATCCATCTACTATCGCGACTTTGAATCATGCAAATTACAGGCATCGAGACCATTCTTCTGGGAAATGATTTTCCGCCCGACCAGATCCAGCGGTGGAATGGAGGCGCTATTCGCGGATGGACTGCCGCCTTAATCCGCATTCACGCGAAGGGGGGATTATCGGGCCTTGGCGAAGCGTATTTCGGCGGCTTTGTTCCACAAATGATTCCACCCGCTGTAGCGGACCTCGGCAAGTTGCTCATGGGCGAAGATGCCTTCCGCATCGGCTATTTATGGCGCAAGCTGAACCATGTGACCAGATTCTGGAATCGGCATGGATTCGGCAAAAGCGTCATCGCGGCGATCGATATTGCCCTCTACGATCTGGTGGCCAAAGCTCTGCACGTCCCCGTATATCAACTCTTGGGAGGATTGTGTCATCCTCGCATGCGCACGTACGCAAGTGGCGGCTGTTCAGAGTCTCTTGACGTTTTGATCGCTGAATTGCGCCGCGCTCGTGAAGCCGGTTTCCGGGCGTTCAAATGGCGGCTCATTGATCCGTCGCAAGCGGGTCCGCTGATGGCTGGACTCCGCGAAGAGGCGGGCCCCGAGTTCGATCTGATGGTGGATCTGGTCCAGGGAAGTGCGCCACAGCCCTGGTCGAGGTCCACAGTGTTGGAAGTTGTCCGTGCGATCGAACCATACCGCCCCTATTTTCTCGAAGAACCCTTTGCCATTGACGACAAAGACTCCTACCGCGAGCTGCGCTCCCGGGTGAACTGCGCGATTGCCGGCGGGGAAGGCGTCAGCAGCCTGGAAGAGGCTCGCGCGTTTCTTCAGAACCGTGCCGTCGACGTACTGCAACCTGACGTCACCATTGCTGGCGGCCTGACGTTGTGCCGTTCGATGGCTTCGTTGGCTTTGGCTGAACATGTCGATGTCGTGATGCATAGTTGGGGGGCGGCCGTGTCCCAAATGGCCAACTTGCATTTCTCGCTGGCCAATCCGAGTTCCACGCTGGTGGAGTATTGCTACGTACCAAGCGCTTTCCGCGAGGATCTGTTCACTGAACCGTTGCAAATTGTGAATGGCGCAATCGAACCCCCGCGCGCGGAAGGCCTGGGTATCGAGCTTAGCGATGACGTAATCAACCGCTACTCGTACCACGCATCGGCGGGACATCAGTTCCACTGGGATGAGCAACAACCCGTTCTCGCCGCGCAGAACTAGGCCACACGCTCTATGTTCCATGCGAGTTCCTCAGGTGAACGGCGATGGCCGATTTTAAAAATGGCCTCGATGCTGCTGGCCAGCGTCACTCTGTATGCGGCATCGGCGCAGCAATCGGCTGACGTCACTGTCGAGGTAGCTCATCCTCTCCACGCTGTTGATCGGCGCATCTATGGCCAGCATGTCGAGCATTTCGGGCGCGTTATTCAGGGTGGGCTATGGGCGGAACTGTTGCGAAATCGTAAGTTTTATCCGATCGATTCCGACCGTAGCCAAGTTGCCGAGCCGTGGAAACCCGAAGTGGACCGCAGCGACGTCAGTTACGTGATCGATCGATCCGTGACATTGGATGGAATTTCCTCGCAACGCGTATCCGTGTTTGGTGAGAGCGGGCGCTGGCGCGGAATCTCACAGACCGGCTTCGACGTTCTCGGCGGCAAAGAGTATGTCGCATATGCGTGGATCCGTGCTCAGCCTGCAAGTGGAGGCGTCTCATTTGTCCTCGAATCAACTGATGGGCGGACGGCTGCTCATGCCGAGGCGCCGCTTTTAGAAGGAGATTTTCGCCGTTATGAGGTTCGTCTTCGATCGGATCGCGATCTTCGCCCGGCGGTCTTCCGAATCGCTTTCAACTCGCCAGGGGCGCAGTGGATTGGTGCCGCGTCGCTGATGCCGGGCGACAACATCGACGGGATCCGCCGCGATGTTTTCGAGCTGGTCTCCTTGATGAAGCCAACGGTCTTTCGCTGGCCCGGAGGGGGTTATACCGATTCCTACGATTGGCGCAAAGCCATCGGACAGCGCGATCGCCGGCCTCCACAAGATTTGCTGCCGTTTGGACAGCCACTCGGATACAACCACGGCATGGATCCCAACGATTTCGGTACGGATGAGTTCCTACGATTATGCGAGCGCCTGGGGGTTGAGCCATACATCAGCGCGAACTTCGGGTCGGGGACGCCTGAGATGGCTGCCGCCTGGGTGGAATATTGCAATGGGCCGGCGAATTCGACGTGGGGCCATCGCCGTGCCGAGAATGGTCACCCAAAGCCCTATGGCGTGCATTTGTGGTCGGTCGGCAATGAGATCTGGGGACCATTCGAGTCCGGCTTCAGCAATGCCGAGGGCTATGCGGCCTTTTTCCTCCCAATCGCGCGATCTATGCGTCATGTGGATCCATCCATCGCCATCACCGCCGTCGGGCATTTCGATGAAACCAATCGCCACGATTGGAACGATCCTGTACTGAAGACAGCATGGCAACAAATGGACATGCTTTCCATGCACCACTATTATCCGGGTGGATTTGTTCCAAGCGCGCTGCAGAACGATCCCATTGCCCTCTATAACGCGATCGTCGCGGAACCGGACATCGCGGAACGGGGTCTCCGTGAAATGATCGCCATGGTGGACCGGATCACCGGCGAACACAAGAAGATCCTGCTTCCGCTCGATGAATGGAATGAATGGGACTGGAATTATCCAATTCCAACGGAGAAGCCGGAGCGTTCGCTGACTAATCAATTCATCGATCTAATCAACCAGAGCGGTCTCGAATTCAACCAGACGGAACGGGATGCGATCTTCGGCGCTCGCATGCTGCACGTCCTCATGCGCCTTTCCGATCGTGTGCCGATTGGCATCCGTACACATATGATCAACAGTCTCGGGGCAATCCGTACCGATAGCACGCGCGCCTTTCTGACGGCCTCGGGGAAGGCGATGGAACTTTATGGGCAGCACTCGGGTACAATCCTGCTGAACGTGGAGCGCCACGCGCCCTCCTTTGACGTGCCGCAGACCGGGTGGAATGGTATTTCCCTCTTGGACGCGACAGCTACCTACGATCCGGCCACCCACACCGTTTTTCTGCACCTGATCAACTTGAGCCCTGCTGCCATATTGAAAACGTGGATCTCTGTAACGGGAGGATCGCCGTTACCCTACGGCACGGCGTGGCAGATTGGGCCCGCTGACTTCCTCTCACGGAATGATTTTGACGTAACGAACGTTGAGATTCAGAAAATTCCTTTACGAGATATTGCAAATCGCTTCTTCTACGATTTGCCTCCGCATTCCATAACCACTCTGGAATTCCGGAT
>Ga0134125_10011208_pt1 | contig 10051 bp, 7 predicted proteins | sample KB31751_FD_96464 | JGI IMG/M metagenome (GOLD analysis project Ga0134125, IMG submission 96464) | Terrestrial soil microbial communities with excess Nitrogen fertilizer from Kellogg Biological Station, Michigan, USA - KB3-175-1 | ecosystem: Environmental > Terrestrial > Soil > Unclassified ... | reverse complement strand
GTGCGCCGGCGTTGGGCTAATATGCTGTGGATCGGACTATGGTGCCGTCGAGCTGGAGTGGGGTGGTTTACTGCGGAGCCGCGTCGTCGCTGGCCGTGGTACGTTCTACAACCTCGCTCAGACAAGGCTGAGCGACATCATAGAGTGGTGGATCTTCCTTTATAAGCTTCCATGACTTCTGCAATTGCGCCGCTCATTACCACTTCGCCTCGATCGAGCCAGATCGCACAATCGCACAACTCCTGGACCATACCCGACGCGTGCGATACACAAAGGAGACTCTTGCCGGAATTTCGGAATTCGCGCACCCGTCGAAAACACTTTTCCTGAAAGGCTGAATCCCCGACGGCGAGAACTTCGTCAACCAGCAGCATATCGGGGTCCATGTTGATAGCGACCGAGAACGCGAGACGCATTTGCATGCCGGTGGAATACGTCCGCAGAGGTTCGTTGATGAATTCCTCGCTGATTCCGGAAAACTGGACGATCTCATCGAAAAGCTCCGTGGTGCGTTTGCGAGTGAGGCCGAGTAAAGCAGCATTGAGATGAACGTTTTCGGCGCCGGTAAGATCCGGGTGGAAACCAGAGCCGAGCTCAAGAAGAGCGGCGATGCGGCCTTTCACGGAAATAGAGCCCGTGTCGGGCCGGGAAAGACCAGCGACCAGGCTCAGCAGCGTGCTTTTGCCGGCGCCGTTGGGGCCAACGACAGCCATACTCTCGCCGCGGCGGAGTTGGAATGAGACATTCCTGAGGGCCGCAAAACTCTCCGGTTTACGCCCCGAGAGCATAATCTGCAAGCGATTGCGGAGCAACATTCTGCCGCCATGCCGGTAGTAAATTTTTGAGACCTGGTCAAATTCGAGGATATGCATGGCTCAGAGATAGTCGTAAAATCGCCGTTTGAGCCGCTGAAATACGACGAAGCCGCAGAAAAACGTGAACAGGGCTGAACCCGCCAGTTTTACGAGAAGCTCCCAACGCGGAGAATGGCCCTCGATAATAATCTCTCGCATCGCAAGGATCAGCGCCGCCAACGGGTTGAGTTTGTAGAAATCCGCGAAGACTGCCGGAATCATCGCGAAAGAATAGACAATGGGAACCATCCAGAACATCACCGTGTTGATGGATTCGACGACATATCGGGTGTCGCGGATGTGCACGTTGATCGCGGAACTGATGAGCGAGAGGCCGCAGACAAATATAATTTCGAGCATCCAGAGCACAGGTAACCATGCCCAGTAGCGATTGATCGCGAATCCGGACGCGAATGCAAGGAGAAAGAGAAGGCCAATCTGGATCAACAAATGAAGGCAGTTCGAAAGTACGGCGGCAAGCGGTACCACTTCACGCGGGATAGGTACGCGCTTGATGAGATGGGCGTTATCGACAAGAGATGTTGTCCCACTGATCCATGCGATGCTGAAAAAGTTGAAGGGCACGAGGCCGCACATCACAAACACCGAAAAATGCGGGATGGATCGGTTGGGCGTCAGCTCTGTGAATACGAAGACGAGGACGCCCATCATGACGATCGGGTTCAGGATTGACCAGAACACGCCGAGCGACATGTTTCGATAGCGGATGCGGAAGTCTTTGGCGATCAGGCTACAGAGGAGGAACAGGATGTCGCCATGCCATGCACGGGAGGAGGAGTAGTATGTGGGTGGGGTGCGCCCGTCGGCCTCAAGACCGGACGATGTTTCAGGGAACAGGCGGTTCGTCGGCATGTGACTGAAAGCTTATTCCGGGCGAAAACCGAGTGGATTTAATTTTATCATAGACATCTGATTCGTTCGATTAGCAATAGTGTCCTAAAATTCAGGACACTACCCGATTAGCGCTGCCTCTGGGCGAGATTAAATTATGCGCACGAAACGGGCCTTCTGTTGACTCTTATCAAACGCGAGCGCTGAATCCGCCCGGCGCGAACCCGCTCTACCCTTCCGCGCGACTGGGGAGAGGAGGGACTGCATCAAACAGGTCGCGGTAACTACGGCGGAATCCTTCCAGACTATACTCGACTTCCACCTTGCGCCGCGCCTTGCTGCCCATCTTGACGCGCAGTTCTCGTGAATCGAGGAGTGTGTCGATGGCCTCCGCGAACGCGTCCGCTTCTCCTTTACAAGTTCTGATGAGGAAACCCGTATCGGCATCTACGATCTCGTTCACTGCGCCTGCGTCCGAAGCAACCACAGGTTTCCCCGCGGCAAAAGCCTCCAAAACAACCATCGGTATGCCTTCTGACCTGGAAGTGAGAACCAGGAGATCAGCCTCGGCCAACAGCGGCGCAATATCCGGCACATGCCCCAGAAATTCAAATGACTCCGTGATACCGGCCTGGCGGGCGCGCTCGCGCAATGGGGCGTCCTCGGGACCGTCACCCGCGACAATCATGCGGAAGTCGGCTTTCCCGCGGCGTTTTTTGAGCGCGACGGCGATGTCCACCAAAAGCGAAGGACGCTTAACCGGATCGAGCCTGCCGGCGAAAAGGATGCGCCGGGAGTTGGCGGTCTGGGCAAGAGCGAACCGTGCGAGATCGACGCCGTTGCGGATCAAGCGAATGCTTGCGTCCGGCGTACCGGAGCGGCGCATCTGTGCTCGCGCTACTTCGGAAATTACGATCCGCGTGTCGATGAAACCAGCCACCGGTTTGGTCGCGGAGACAAAGTCCCATTCTTCATCAACGGCGTGAACCAGATCGATGATTCGAATCGCGGGCAGATCCGTCTTCAATTCATGAATCACGCTGTAGGCCGGCAAGGCATTCTGGATCAGCAGAGTTTCAAAGCGCCAGTTTTTGACTATGGAATACAGCGCGCCCGGCACACGCTCCGGCGGTACCAGAGCAGCCAGGTCGAACACACTGTTGACCGTTTGCTCCCATTTCGCGAGCCAGCGCAGATCCGACGACTGCGTCGCGATCAGAAACACCTCGAATTGAGTGGTATCGAGCGCACACGCAATATCGAAGAGAACCTTTTCCGCCCCTCCGGGCCCGAGATGTGGCGTGACCAGAGCCACGCGCCGCCGACGCGGGTTCAACCGGGGAAAGTAAGACAATGGGGCGCCAATGATCCCACCCAACAATACCGAGGCGGGCTGGAATTGGAGATAAAAGGAGAGATCGAAAATTGCACGACCAGTACGGCGATTCATCTCTTCCTTGATTCGCAAGGGAATCAGGCGGAGGGCCATTTGAACGGGGTGCGTGAACCACGTGCGGGCGCTAAGAAGCCCGACGTTCAAGAGGTGACGATGCACGAGCCTTACAGCCTCGGGCAGGTGGCGTCCCATCAGAGCACTGCGGTGGTTCGCCTGCGGATTCTCCGGTGACAATTCCGCCAGGCTTTGGCATCGCGCCAGTCTCTCCCGCGAGACGGCTAAAGAACCATCAGGCAATCGAACGCATCGATGCCCCCCCCACACCGCAAGAGCAGCAAATTCGGCTGAGCAGGGCTGGCCTGAACCGCTCGCGACAACGAAGGCTTGCGCCCGGGAGTTGCGCAGAATCTCCTGAGGGGCGGCGACGTCGGCAGTTTCGCAGTCCAGAAGCGAGGGCTGGATGGGGCCCACCATGCACGCGGCCGGTTGCCAGACAGCTTTGACACGGGCGCGAGATTCGTAATCATATAGGGCCGGATGTTTTTCTCGAATGTACTTCCGGATTTCGCGCTCGTGCCTGAGAGCTATATCGAATAGCGAGGGCCCATGCTTGCGGTAATGGAACAGAGTCTCGGGGATATGGGCGCCATAGTGACCCTTTGCGCCGAGACGCAGCCAGAACTCCCAATCTTCAAAGCCCAGTCGCATGCGCTCGTCGTAACCTTCCGCGGCTGCCCAGGCTTCTTTGCGAATGAGTGCGGCATAAGGAAGCGTATTGCGATCGAGCAGAGAATAAAAATCATACTCCTCGTATCGTTCAACGTAGTTCTTCAGTCCGAACACACGGCAATCGGCGTACGCAAACGCTCTCGCCGGAGAAGCCGCGAGGGCAGCCAGACATGCGGCCGCGTAGCGGCGGTTCAGGATATCGTCTGAATCGAGCGGTATGACGAACCCGCTTTTTGCCGCGCGAAAGCCGGTGTTGCGTGCGGCTGGCAACCCGCGGTTCGGTTGCCGGATACAGCGATCGATGTGGCGCGAAACCGATTGGAGAGCCGCTCTGCCTTCTTCGGTGTCGGTCCCGTCGTCCACTACGATGATTTCGATAGCGGTATGCGTCTGGCGCCGAACACTCAGGACTGCGTCGAGCAGAGTCGGACCTGGATTATAAGACGGAATGACAAATGAAATAAGCTCCATTTGTGCGGTTTCGATCCGTCCTCGCGGCGGAAACGTGGAAGGCTTCAGTATAGCAGCGGGTTGACGTCAAATCTCGATAACACTGAGCGTGTTTGCGACATAAAGTGATATAAAAGGCGGCATCGCAGACACGGCTGAAAGCCTTCCCGACGATGCTCCGTTGGCTAAGTCCGGGCGTGAACAACGTGAGGTGGCGATTGAGGAGGAAGTGCGCCACTACAGTATGCATCTTAAAACTCGACGCCCATACTGTGGTATGCCGGGAGTGTTAGATTAAGCATGGGGCAGACACCACTTGTCGGCTCAGAATAGGTCTGCAAATCATTCGGTCGCCGGAATCTTGATGAGACGCTACGATTCGACCTGCAACGTGTGCGGCGGCCATGCGTTTCATCACTTCGCGCGCCGAAGCGACGGAATTTCGGTCATTGTCTGCGATCGGTGCGGCCACGGCGTGGTGGAGAGCTTCACCGAAAATGTAGACGCCTTGTACGGAGATGAATACTTCGCCTCTCAGCAGGACGCGGGCACCGGATACGAGGATTATTCGTACATGGCCGAGAACGGGTTGGCCTGGGCCGCGCAACTGATCCACCTTCTTCGCCCGCGTGGCAGTGTGCTCGATATCGGCTGCGCAACCGGCCGGCTGTTGACGATGCTCGGTTCCCGATATGAGTGGTTTGGAATCGAAATGAACGAAACGATGGCCGGAGAGGCGGACCGTGCCGGTGTTTCAATGCTTGCCCGGGATTTGCTGGACGAGTCTTCGCTCGCCGCATACGTGGGCCGCTTTGATATTGCTCTGGCAATAGCGGTTTTCGAGCATATTCCGGAGTTTCGGCAGGCCTTTGAGGCAGCAATCCGCTTGCTGCGGCCGGACGGTCTGTTGCTGTTTGAGGTCCCCCTGATCCGTGCGGACGATGACATTTGGTTCCGCTCGTCCCTCGAGCATTTACATTACCCCACGGAGGAGTCATTACACTACCTTTTCGAGAACGTCCTTGGGTTGCCATTGGCTGGCGCTGTCGTCGAGGTCGAGAACTACGGATGCGTATATGTTGGCTTGACGTCCAAATCGCCTGACAAAGCGCGAGCGGATGGCGCCAGATTTGAATACCTGAGGACTGCTCAGCCAGCGGCGCTTGCCCCGGATGAGGCGCGCTTTCGCTGGTTCTTCGACCTGATTCATGCGGCAAAAGCGAATCCGGAAATCCTGACAATGCCGTTGTCCCTTGGTCCGGAAGACGTCAATCCTCTCATTCTGCGTCGGGTTCTCGGCATCTGGGCTGGGCGAGAGCAGCGATGGGAGCACCTTCAGACCTACATCCCCAAGGTCGAGGAGGCGCGCGACTGGCACGCCGCCGAATCCCAAAAGCGCGACGTTGTGATTGCCGACCTCCAGCAGCAACTTGCCGCCGCCGAGCGCCGTCAGGCGGGGCAGAACGCCTGGCTGCGCAGGGGAAAGAAGGCTCGAGATTGGGATGTGGCCGAGTCAAAACCACAAACTGGCGTCATCGCGACTCAGGAGCCGCCACCGGAAGAAACGTTAGCGGCGGCGCTGGCGTCGCGGGAGAAAAGAATCCGCGAGCTCGAGACATCCATGTCATGGAGAATAACCGCGCCTTTGCGCCGCATGGGCGGCATCTTCGGGAGACTCACAGGACGGCCCAAATCTGCCCCAACGGAGAAAAACTAGCCTTGTTACAATTAATTTCCATGTTAAGCGGCGATAATAGGGGCTGCCCCCAGCGGCTCGCTCTCCGGTTTCAGCTTCTATGATCCTCGAAGACAAGAATATTCTCGTCACGGGCGCCGATGGTTTCATTGGCTCACGTCTGGTGGAGGAACTTGTCGCAGCGGGCGCTCACGTTACCGCGCTCGCGCAATATAATTCCTTCAACAACTGGGGATGGCTGGAAGATGTTTCGGCCCTGGACCAGTTCCGCGTGATCACCGGCGACGTTCGCGATGCTCATTTTTGCCATTCTCTGGTGCAGAACATCGATGTCATATTTCATCTGGCGGCCCTGATTCCTATCCCCTATTCGTATGTCGCGCCGGACAGCTTCGTTGACACCAATATTCGCGGCACTCTTAACATTTGCCAGGCGGCGCGGGCCGCAGGTGTGGCAAAGGTAATTCATACTTCGACCAGCGAAGTCTATGGCACCGCAAGGTGTGCGCCAATGGATGAGACGCATCCACTGACTCCGCAATCGCCATACAGCGCGACCAAAATCGGCGCTGATGCTATAGCGCTCAGCTTTTATTACTCGTTCGAATTACCTGTGGTTATCGCGCGGCCTTTCAATTGTTACGGCCCACGGCAATCTGCCCGGGCTGTCATTCCAACAATCATTTCTCAGATTGCGTCCGGCAGGAAAGAAGTGCGGCTGGGCGACATCTCCACTACGCGGGACTTCACATACGTCGAAGATACATGTCGCGGGTTCAGGAGTATTGCCGAACACGATGGAGGACTTGGGGAAGTCTTCCATATCGGCTCACAGAGTGAGGTTTCCGTCGAACAGCTGTTTCAAACGATTGCCGAATTGATGGATAGTGAAGCCCGGATTGTGGGAGACAGCGCGCGCATACGCCCAGGCGGCAGTGAGGTTCGACGGCTCTGCTGCAACAACAATAAGCTCTTTGCCGCGACTGGCTTCAGACCGTCCGTTTCCCTTCGCGAAGGATTGACCCGCACCGTAGCCTGGTTTCGGGAAGATCGCAACCTCGCCAAGTACAAGGGATCCATCTACAATGTGTAAACGCGCGGTCGTGTTAGCGGGTGGGAAAGGTAAACGTCTTCGACCCTACACCGTTGTACTTCCAAAGCCACTGATGCCGATTGGAGAGTATCCCATTCTGGAAGTAATCATCCGTCAACTTGTGTTTTTCGGATTCGATCACATAACACTTGCCGTAAACCATCAGGCGGATATTATCAGAGCCTTCTTTCAGGATGGTGAAAAATGGGGTACCCACATCGATTATTCGCTGGAAACGGCGCCCTTGAGCACTATAGCTCCACTGAAGCTGCTTTCCGATTTGCCTGATAACTTTCTGTTGATGAATGGTGATGTCCTGACAGACCTGGACCTCAGCGAATTTTTTTTGAAGCATGTCAGCGAGCAACGCCTGTTTACAATTAGCGCCTCCAGACGTGAGCATGTCATCGATTACGGCGTACTCGACACTGACCATACCGGCCGGCTTTCCGGATTTCGCGAGAAACCGGCGCACGAATATCTGGTCAGCATGGGTATCTACGGCGTGAATCGAGGGGTCCTGGATTTAGTGCCGGACTCGCTTAAGTTTGGATTCGATGATCTGATGTCCAGTATGTTAACCGCGAATTTGCCAGTTCATGTGGAGCCGTATTCGGGTGAATGGCTGGACATCGGCCGGCCCGACGATTACCTCAACGCCATTGAGACCTTCGAACAGAAGAAAAAGCAGTTGTTGAGACAGCCATGCGCTAACCCTGCTGTAACCGTATGAGCGGAAGCATCCTGGTCACTGGCTCCGGCGGCTTCATCGGCAAACATCTCGTCCGCATGCTCGAATCTCTCGGGTATTCTGTCCAGAGACACGCTCTGGCGGCTGGGGATCTTGCCCAATGCGCATTGGGATATTCTGGCATATCTCACGTCTTTCATCTGGCGGGGAAAACCTTTGTCCCTGACAGTTGGGCCGATCCACTGAGTTTCTATTCCGCCAATGTCCTGACGACAGCAAATGTCCTGGAATTCTGCCGCCGCTGTGGTGCTTCCCTGACCTTTGTCAGCTCTTACGTTTACGGCCGGCCGCAGGTGATCCCCATTACTGAAGACCATCCCGTTCAGGCGTTCAACCCGTACAGCCACAGCAAGATTCTGGCTGAAGAGATCTGTCGGTTCTATGCTTCGCACCACCAGACTCGCGTCGCGATCGTTCGTCCTTTCAATGTCTACGGCCCGGGACAAGACCCACGGTTTCTGATCCCGACGCTGATAAGGCAGGCACTCGCGGCCGATTCGGAGATTATCGAGGTGGCCGACGATCGCCCGCGACGCGACTTTATCTATGTGTCAGACCTCATTGATCTCCTGATCGCGACGCTTACGCGAGGCGGGACCGGCGCCTACAACGCCGGAAGTGGTCTTTCAACAAGCATTCCCGAGATTGTGGCGAGTTTGAACTCGTTCCTGCCGAATAAAAAACGGCTGATCTCGCGTGGTGAGTCGAGGCCGCAGGAAGTGCTGGATGTTGTCGCGGATATCCGCAAAGCGGAGTCAGAGTTGGACTGGAAGCCTCGCATCGATCTCGAAAGCGGGCTTCATCTTATTGTGGAGAAAGGCCTGTGATCACCTGGGACTGCGACCCCACAGGCGCCCGTAACATCGATGACGCTCCCTGATGCCTCGACTTCGCACGATCAAACTGACGGCGGAAGGCCTCTGACCCCGCCTGTTGCGCCGCGCGCATCTCTTCTGCGGTATCTGCGTGGCGCTGCATCCACAGCGGCTCTGCTCCTCTCGCCAAACGGCGTCGGTCGCCGGTTACGAAATCTGGCTTTGTTGGCGAAAGCCTGTCGCAACAATGACAGCCTGCGGGTTCTGCGGACCTGTTACCAGGATGCCTACTACCTCGCGCAATACCCGGACGTCGCGAAATCTGCGGTCTCTGGTCTCTTCCATTACATTTGCGTCGGCTATCTTGAGGGTCGGCAGCCGTCGGTAAGTTTCGACTCTGCGTTTTATTTGCAGCGGTATGCGGATGTAGCGGCCTCCGATATCCAGCCTCTGCTGCATTACGCGCTCTTCGGCGCGAAAGAGGGTCGGATGCCACGAGGATTGACAGGTATCCCAAGACTCCCGAACGGCGAAGAGTGGCCGGCGGTTTCAGCGGAAAAGGTACGGATCGAGAATCGATGGCCCATTGACTTGCCATTGGTAAGCGTCGTGATTCCGTGTTTTAACTATGGTGCTTTCGTGGAGGAGGCTATAGAGTCGGTCTTGCGGCAAACCCTTCCCAACTGCGAGATCATCGTTGTCGAAGGCGGCTCTACCGACAACTCAACCCGGCTACGGGTTAAAGAATTAGAGGCCCGATATTCCGGCGTGCGGTTCTTTTTCCGGAACTCACCGCACATGGTGGGCGATAATCGAAACTACGGTATTCTACGCGCTCGTGGCCGTTATATTTGTTGCCTGGACGCAGACGATCTCCTTCGCCCGACCTACCTCGAAGTTGCGGTTTTCCTGGCCGAGAGGTATGGGTTTGATCTCGTATACCCATCCGTGCAATGCTTCGGCGACTCCGATTTCCGCTGGTTGCTGAGCGACGCGACATTTCCGGAGATCGCGGAACTGAATCAGGTTTCCACGGTCGCCCTTTTCCGTAGAGAGGCGTGGGAAGCGGTGGGCGGCGTTCGCGACTGGGGAACTGGTGAAGCGCACGTCTGTGAAGACTGGGATTTCTGGGTGCGCATCGTGGGCTTTGGGTTCCGTGCCAAGTCTATTCGCGAGCCATTGATGCTGTATCGAGTACATTCTTCTGGTCTGACAAAGGCTTGCACGAATGATCGTGAAAATCAGCGGCGCGCCATTAAGGAAGCCACCCCCGAGCTGTTTAAATCACCCCGCCGATTGCCCCGTGAGACGGAAGTTGTAGAGCCCTGGATCAACCTCGGACCGATAACACGGCCCAACGGCAGGAACCTGCTCCTGGCGCTTCCCTTTCTAACCGTCGGCGGGGTCGACACACT
>Ga0134125_10011206_pt1 | contig 10052 bp, 11 predicted proteins | sample KB31751_FD_96464 | JGI IMG/M metagenome (GOLD analysis project Ga0134125, IMG submission 96464) | Terrestrial soil microbial communities with excess Nitrogen fertilizer from Kellogg Biological Station, Michigan, USA - KB3-175-1 | ecosystem: Environmental > Terrestrial > Soil > Unclassified ... | reverse complement strand
TCGTTCCTGGCCGATACGGTCGGCATCGTCTTCTCGTTCCGCTGGACCGGCGCCGCGCTCGCGTGCGGCATCATGGCGTTTCCGCTGATGGTGCGCGCGATCCGCCTGTCGATCGAAGCGGTCGACCGCAAGCTCGAGGAAGCCGGCATGACGCTCGGCGCCAGCCGCTTCTGGACCTTCGCCACCATCACCTTGCCGCTGACGCTTCCCGGCATCATTGCCGGCATGATGCTGGCGTTCGCGCGCGCGCTCGGCGAATTCGGCGCCACCATCACATTCGTCTCCAACATCCCCGGCGAAACGCAGACCATCTCGGCGGCCATCTACACGCAGACGCAGGTGCCCGGCGGCGACGCCGCCGCGCTGCATCTCGTCGTCGTCGCCATCATCATTTCGCTCGCCGCGCTGGTCGCCTCGGAATGGCTGGCGCGGCGCGCCGCCATCCGGCTGCACGGAGGCTGACATGCTGTCGGTGGCCGTGACCAGGACGCTCGGGGATTTCGTCGTCGACGCCGCCTTCGACTGCGCCGGCGCGGCCGCGCTGTTCGGCCCGTCCGGCAGCGGCAAGACCAGCATTATCAACATGATTGCCGGGTTGATGGCGCCCGACCGCGGCCGCATCGTGCTCGACGGCGACGTGCTGTTCGACGACGTCACGCACGCCAACGTGCCGCCGTGGCAGCGGCGCATCGGCACCGTGTTCCAGGAAGGGCGGCTGTTTCCGCATCTCTCGGTGAAGCGCAATCTCGATTACGGGCGCTGGATGAGCGGGCTTGCCGCCGATCCCAAGGCTTTCGCCCATGTGGTCGAACTGCTCGACATCGGTCATCTGCTCGATCGCCGCCCCGGCAAATTGTCGGGCGGCGAGCGCCAGCGCATCGCCTTCGGCCGCGCGCTGTTGATGAAGCCGCGCCTCTTGCTGCTCGACGAGCCGCTCGCCTCGCTCGATGCCGCGCGCAAGGCGGAGATCCTGCCTTATCTCGAACGGCTGCGCGACGACTCGCGGGTGCCGATGATCTACGTCAGTCATGACGCCGGCGAGGTGGCGCGCATCGTCACGCACGTGGTGCGGCTGGAGGACGGCCGCGTCGTCGCCACCGGCGGCGTCGAGGTGCTGCCTTCGAGATAAAACGAGTGTTTATCGGCGCGTCGCCACACGTGAGGGCAGGCTCCCTCTCCCCGCTGGGGAGAGGGTTGGGGTGAGGGGGTTCCTGACTCTCAGATGCAGTAACCCCTCACCCGGCTCACTTCGCTCGCCGACCTCTCCCTATGGGAGAGGTGAAGAGCGCCTACGGTTCGGAAATTTTACCGCGGCTTGGCCGCGGTCTTGGCGCGGCGCTTGACCGGCGCCTTCTTCTTTTCCGGCGGCTTGGCGCCGATCGGATCGAAGCCGACATAGACCACGTAGGCATCCATCAGCCCGAGCGGCTGCGGCAGCGGAAACGAGATCGCGTCGTCGATGTGCGTGAAAGTCGCGCGGTCGACGGCGCTGGCGAGCGTGACGGTCTCCTTGCCGAAATTGGAGACGATGGGCTTCGGGGTGAGGCCATCCTGCACCACCGCGACGCGCAGCGGCACCTCGACCGTGCCGGGACCGCCGGCCGGACCGGTGATGATGCGGCCTTCGATGCCGACCTTCATGGTCATGACGCCGTTCGCGACATGGCACTCACGCGCGGTACGTACGATGCTGCCCTGATAGCGCACGTCGAGCGGCGACGGCTGCTGCTCCTTCGGATTGCTGCCGATGGTCAAGGTGGCGGCGCCGTCGCGAATCTTGACGTCGGGACATTCGATGTCGGTCGTCTCGGACGTATCCGGCGCGGCCGCATTGGCCTGCGTCGCCTTGGACGAGGTGCTGAACAGATCGAGCGGCGACCCGTTGAACATGCTGCTGTTGCCGCCGCAGCCCGCCAGCGCGATCAGCGCTCCGACCGCGGCCAGCCCGGCCGCCCTGCGTGCGGCCCAATCCCCTACCCGACTCATGCCCCGGCTCTCTTGGTTCCAGACGTCTTCGGCACAGCCCTGTGCCGCCCCGCGCCCGCTTTATAGCAAGGCGAGCGTGGCAACCCAAAGGCGACACGCCGCCTCACTCAGGGTCGCCCTTGAGCCGCGCATAGAGCAGGTGATCCTGCCAGGCGCCGTTGATGCACAGATAGCCGCGGGCATAGCCCTCGCGCTCGAAGCCCACTTTCTCCAGCAGCGCGATCGAGGGCTTGTTGGTGGGGATGCAGGCGGCCTCCAGCCGGTGCAGGCGCAGGCTGCCGAAACAGAACGGCACCAGCGCCCGAACGGCGGCGCTCATGTAGCCCTGATTGGCGAAAGGCCGGCCGGTCCAGTAACCGATGCTGCCGGCCTGGGCGACGCCGCGGCGGATGTTGGCGAGCGTCAGGCCGCCGACCAGGGCGCTGTCCTGGGTGCGAAAAATGAGGAAGGCATAGGCCGCGTCGCTGCGCTGATCCTCGGCATAGCGGCGCAGGCGGCGGCGGAAGGCCGCCCGGGTCAGGTCGTCGGGCGGCCAGATCGGCTCCCAAGGCGTGAGAAAGTCGCGGCTCTGCTCGCGCAGGGTCGCCCATTCCGGGTAATCGCTGGCGACCGGCATGCGCAGGAATACGCCCTTGCCGGTTACCGCCGGCAGCACCTCGCCGAAGCTCACGCTGCGAAAAAACGCCATAGCAGGTCCAACCGAGCGTCCCCCGTCGTCGCTCAGGCGGCCCGGCGCACCAGACTTTCCGCGATTGCGGCAGTGCTTTCAAGGCCGTTGCCGGGGCCGAGCGCCGCGATCGCCGGCCGGCCGCGGTCGACCAGAGCTCGGCCGGCGGCCCGGGCGCTCTCAACCGTGACGGCGTCGACCTTGGCGACGATCTCCTCCAGCGAAATCGGCCGGCCATAGGCGAGCATCTGCCGCGCGATCTGCGCCACGCGCGCTTCCGAGCTTTCCAAGGCCATCAGCAGCCCGGCCTTCATCTGCGCCTTGGCGCGGTTCACTTCGGCTTCGGTGAGCGTCTCGGTGGCATTGCCGATCTGGTCGATGACGACGCGCATCAATTCCGGCGCATCGATCTCGTCGGTACCGGCATAGAGGCCGAACATCCCGGTATCGCTATAGGGCATGTGGAAGGCCTGGATCGTGTAGCAGAGGCCACGATTCTCGCGGACCTCCTGGAACAGGCGCGACGACATGCCGCCGCCGAGCGCGCTGGTGAAGACCTGCAGGCTGTAGAGTTGCGGATCCTTCACCGGCAGGCCGTGCAGCGCCATGGCGCTGTGCACTTGCTCGCGGTCGCGCGTCTCGACGCGCGAGCCGCCGCTGAACGTGGCCGGCTCCGGCTCAGGGCCGGCCGGGCCGACAAAGCTCGCGAACCGCGCCTCCGCTTCGGCGACGATACGGTCGTGCTCGACGGCGCCGGCGGCGGCGACGATCATGTCGGGCGCGCGATAATTGCGCGTGAGATAAGAACGCAGCTTCGCTGCGGTGAACGAGCGCACCGTCTCGGGCGTGCCGAGGATCGAACGGCCGACCGGCTGCTTCGGAAACGCCGTCTCCTGCAGGCGGTCGAATACGAGATCGTCGGGCGCGTCTTCGGTGGCGCCGATCTCCTGCACGATGACGTTCTGCTCGCGCCGCAATTCTTCCGGATCGAAGGTCGGCTCGGACAGGATGTCGGCCAGCACGTCGAGGGCGAGCGGCACGTCGGCCTTGAGCACGCGGGCGAAATAGCCGGTCGACTCGATGCTGGTTGCGGCATTGAGATCGCCGCCGACCGCCTCGATGGCCTCGGCGATCTGCCGCGCCGTGCGGCGCTTGGTGCCCTTGAAGGCCATGTGCTCGAGCAGATGCGAAATGCCGTGCTCGTCGGGGCGCTCGTCGCGACTGCCCGCGCCGATCCAGACCCCGAGCGAGGCGGATTCCAGATGCGGCATCCGGTCGGTGATCACCGCCAGGCCGGAGGGAAGACGCGTAAGTTCGACGCTCATGCCGCTGCTCCTTCATGCGCGGCACGCGACGCCGACGCGACAAACTGTTCGACCTTGGTCTGGTCCGCCGGCAGCACGGTGACGCGCTCGGGCCGGGCATTGAGATCGCCGACCCAGTCCGGCAGCGCCGGCGTGCGGCCGCAGGCGGCCCGCACCGCATCGGGGAATTTCGCCGGATGCGCGGTCGACAGCACCACCATCGGGATCGCGGGATCGCGCGCTTCCTTCTCGGCGACCGCGAGCGCCACCGCCGTGTGCGGATCGGCGCAATAGGACGCCTCGCGCATCCAGGCGCGGATGGTGGCGGCGCTCTCCTGCTCGTCGGCGCGGCCGGCGGCAAACAAGTCGCGCATCGCCTCGAGCGCATGGGCCGACACCGAAAAGCGCTTCGACTGCGCCAGCGAGTTCATCAGCCCGCGCACGGCGCCGGCGTCGCGCTTGTAGGCGTCGAACAACAGCCGCTCGAAATTGGAAGAGACCTGGATGTCCATCGACGGCGAAGCCGTCGCGACCACGCCGCGCACCTCGTAGGTGCCGGTCGCGAAGGTGCGCGCGAGGATGTCGTTGACGTTGGTCGCCACCACCAGCCGGTCGACCGGCAGGCCCATCTTGTGCGCGACGTAGCCGGCATAGACGTCGCCGAAATTGCCGGTCGGCACGGTGAAGGCGACCTTGCGGTGCGGCGCGCCGAGCGCCGCCGCGGCGGTGAAATAGTACACCGTCTGCGCCACGATCCGCGCCCAGTTGATCGAGTTGACGCCGGACAGGCTGACCCGGTCACGGAAGGCGTGGTGATTGAACATCGCCTTCACCAACGCCTGGCAGTCGTCGAACGTACCCTCGACGGCGACGGCGTGGACGTTGGCATCCGGCGCGGTGGTCATCATCCGCCGCTGCACCTCGGAGATGCGGCCGTGCGGAAACAGCACGATGAGGTCGACCTGCTCGCGGCCGCGGAACGCCTCGACAGCGGCGCCGCCGGTGTCGCCGGAGGTGGCGACGACGATCGTCGTCCGCTTGTCGCGCTGGCGCAGCGCGTGATCCATCAGCCGGGCGACGAGCTGCATCGCCAGGTCCTTGAAGGCGAGCGTCGGCCCGTGGAAGAGCTCGAGCACGAACAGGCCCGGATTGAGTTGCACCAGCGGCGCCGTCGCCGGATGGCGGAAGGTGCCGTAGGCCTCCTGCGCCATGCGGGCGAGGTCGGCGTCGGCGATCGTGCCGCCGGTGAAGCGGCGGATGACGTCGGTGGCGACCTCGGCATAGGGCCGGCCGGCAAAGCCGGCGATCTCGTCATTCATGACCGTAGGCCATGTCTCCGGCACATACAGACCGCCGTCGCGGGCCAGGCCAGCGAGCATCACCTCGACGAAATCGAGCGGAGCGGCATCGCCCCGAGTAGAGACGTAACGCATTGAAATTATGCTTGTTTTCGCGTCTGAATGGCCAAGAAGCTTGCCACACTAGCGGCCCCGGGGGGCTTTCACAAGGAACGCTCAGGCCGGCTTGCGGAACCGGCCGAAGAGCCAATAGCCGTAGACGCCGATCAGGGCGGCGCCGAGGCCGAACCAGGTGATGGCATATTGCAGGTGGTTATCCGGCAGGTTGACGACAAGCTTGCCCGGCGCCGGCAACCCGCCCGGCGGCACCGGCGATTCCTGGTCGACATAGAACGGCGCGACGTTGCCCCAGTGCAGCACCGCCGCCATCGCCGCCGGGTCGCGCAAATACCAGACATTGCCTTTGACGTCGTCGGCCGGCGTGAACATGCCGCGCGACTCCGGCCAGCGCAGCACACCGACGACGGTCACGGGGCCCTGCGGCTCGCCTTGCGCGCGCGTCGCCTTGTCCTTGCGGCTAAGCGGCACGAAGCCCCGGTCGACGGCGACGATGCGGCCGTCGGCAAGCTTGGCCGGCGCAAAGACGAAATAACCGGGCCCCTTGACGTCGGTGCGCAAGGCCGAGCCCGGCGTATAGACCAATGCTTCCTGGCCGGGAGCGAACTCGGCTGTGAAGCCGACGCGGCGGAATTCGTCGGCGTCGGGCGTCAGCGCGCTCCATTGCGCCGCCAGCGGCAGAGGCTGCGGCGTCACATTGAGACGCGTCGTCATCGCCGCGATCAAGTTCTCCTTCCAGACCTTGCGCTGGAGTTGCCAGACGCCGAGGCCGACAAGGATGACAAGACAGACAAGAGTGGCGAACGTCGTCGCGACGACGCCAGGGCCTCCGCGCGCCGCTTCGTTCACGGACCGCTCCGCTCGTGGCGGCCTTCGGCGGCCTTGTGATGGAATTGCAGCGCGATCAGCACGCCCTTGAGCGGCCGCAGCGGTCCGAGCGTCACCAGCAGGACGAGCGGGATCCAGAGCGCGGCGTGCACCCAATACGGCGGCGAATAGGCGACCTCGACGGCCATGGCCGCGAAGACGACGATGAAGCCGCCGATCAGGATGACAAAGACGGCGGGCCCGTCGCCGGCGTCGGCGAAACCGTAGTCCAGCCCGCAATGCTCGCATCGGTCGCGCAGGCCGAGAAAGCCCTTGAACAACTTGCCGTCGCCGCAACGCGGACAACGCCCGCGCAGACCGCGCACGATCGCGCGTTCCGGCCCTGCGTTCTCACTCATCGTCTCGTCCTCACGCCAAAACAAAAGGGCGGCGCTGCCGCCGCCCTTCGTGTCATCGATCCGGGCTCTAGCCCCCGTGCCCGGCCGCGGCGGCACCCGCCCCGGAGCCCCACACATATATGCAGGCGAACAGGAACAGCCACACCACGTCGACGAAGTGCCAGTACCAGGCGGCGAATTCGAAGCCGAGGTGCTGGGTCGGCGAGAAGTGCCCGCGCATCGCCCGCACCAGGCAGACGATGAGGAAAATCGTGCCGATGAGTACGTGCGCGCCATGGAAGCCGGTCGCCATGAAGAAGGTGGCGCCGTAGATGTTGCCGCTGAAGGCGAATTCGGCGTGCGAATACTCGTAACCCTGGATGCAGGTGAAGGTCGCGCCGAGGATGATGGTGAGGATCAGGCCCCACTTCAGGCCCTGGCGGTCGTTCTCGAGCAGCGCGTGATGCGCCCAGGTCACCGTCGTGCCCGAGGTCAGCAGGATCAGCGTGTTGAGAAGTGGCAGGTGCCACGGATCCATGGTTTCGATGCCCTTCGGCGGCCACACGCCGCCGGTGAAGGCAATCCGGCCGATTTCCTTCGCCGCGTCCGGAAACAGCGCCGTATTGAAGTAGGCCCAGAACCAGGCGACGAAGAACATCACCTCCGAAGCGATGAACAGGATCATGCCGTAGCGGTGCGAAATCTGCACCACGCGGGTGTGATAGCCGCCGAACTCGGCTTCGCGGATCACATCGCGCCACCAGCCGATGAAGGTGTAGAGCACGCCGAGCACGCCGAGACCGAAGATGAAGGGCGCGGCGGGAAACAGGTGGTGCATCCAGGTGATCGCGCCGACCGCCATGATGAAGGCGGACAGGGAGCCGACCGCCGGCCACGGGCTCGGATCGACCAGGTGGTAGTCGTGATGCTTGATATGAGCCTCAGCCATCGTCGTCTCCGTTCAAGTCCCGTGTTCGTCAACCGGCGCGAGCCGCGGCCGATTGCCTTGCCCCATTACAGCTTTTTCGACGTTGGATTCGCCGTCGGCACTTCGGCCACCGGCTTCTCCGGATTTGGTATGCGATAGAAGGTGTAGGACAGCGTGATCGTGTTGAGACCGTCCTGGTCGTGATCCTTCACGAGCGACGGATCGACGTAGAACACCACCGTCATCTCGCGCGTCTCGCCCGGCTTCATCGTCTGCTGCGTGAAGCAGAAGCAATTGATCTTGGCGAAGTAGGCGCCGACCTGCGGCGGCGAAACGTTGTAGCCGGCCTGCGCCGTGATCTCGCGCGCGGCGTAGTTGGTGACCTTGTAGTGGACGGTCGTCACCGCGCCGATGTGGACCTTGATCTCGTTCTGCTCGGGCTCGAACTTCCACGGCAGGCCCGGCGCGACGTTGCTGTCGAAGCGAATGGCGAGCGTGCGGGCCAGCACTTCACCCGGCGCTTTTTCGGAGACCTGGGTGGTGCCGCCGTAGCCGGTGGTCTGGCAGAACCAGGTGTAGAACGGCACCGCCGCGTAGGACGCTCCGACCATCAGCGCCACCACTGCGCCGCAGATGGCCGCGACGGTGACGTCGCGGCGGAGCGTCGATTTGGGCTTCTGCGGCTTGGCTGCGGTCATGGCTTCACACGCTCGCGATCAGATCGGCCGGACCAGAACGCCTGGCCCCTTCACCAGAGTCATCACGTAGAACAGGATCACCAGTGCGGCGAGCGCCAGCGCGATCGCGATCGACCGCGAGCGCCGGGCGCGCTTCTGCGCCTCGGTGAGAACGACGCCGTCGTTCCTGTCGTCGTCCTTGCGCGGCTCGTCCATGACAGCCTCTGCGCTCACGTTGCCAGCCGGGCCAGGAGTCCGCCCCAGCCGCGCTCGACCAGCAGAACCGCGAACAGCAGGAACAGGTAGAGGATCGAGAAAGCGAACAGGTTGCGGCTGGCGCGCTCGGCCGGGGCGCGCTCGCGCAGCACCTGCGCCGCGAGCAGGAGCATAATGGCGCCGGTCACGCTCGCGACCGCCCCGTAGAGCAGCCCGGCAAAGCCGAGCGCCCACGGCGCGATGCCCAGCGGCACCAGGAGCAGCGTATAGAGCAGAATCTGCCGACGCGTGGAAACCTCGCCCGCCACCACCGGCAGCATCGGCACGCCGGCGCGCGCGTAGTCCTGCATGCGGTAGAGCGACAGCGCCCAGAAATGCGGCGGCGTCCAGAAGAAGATGATGAGGAAGAGCAGGATCGGCTCGAGCGACAGCGAGCCGGTGACCGCCGCCCAGCCGACCATTGGCGGGAAGGCGCCGGCGGCGCCGCCGATGACGATGTTCTGCGGCGTCGAGCGCTTCAGCCACATCGTGTAGATCACGACGTAGAAGAAAATGGTGAAGGCGAGCAGCGCGCCGGCGACCCAATTGACCAGCAGGCCGAGCGTCATCACTGAAAAACCGGACAGCGTCAGGCCGAAGGCCAGCGCCTCGCCCGGCTTGACGCGCCCCATCGGCACCGGACGCCGCGACGTGCGGGTCATGATCGCGTCGATGTCGGCATCGTACCACATGTTCAGCGCGCCGGAGCCGCCGGCGCCGACCGCGATGCACAAGAGCGCGGTGAAAGCCGTCACGGGATGCAGATGTCCCGGCGCGACCGCGAGCCCGACCAGCGCGGTGAAGATCACCAGCGACATCACCCGCGGCTTCAACAGGGCGATGTAGTCGGAGACGCTCGCCATGCTCGGTTCGGCGAACCCGATTTCCGATCCGGCGGCCAGAGGGCCGGACAGCTTGGCGCCTTCGCTGACGAACGTCATCTACGCATGCTTCCTGACGTCTTGCGCGTGGCCCCCGGACCGGCTCGCGGTCCGCGGGGCCACGCAAGTTCTCACTTGATCCGCGGCAGGGTCTCGAACTGATGGAACGGCGGCGGCGAGGACAGGGTCCACTCCAGCGTCGTCGCGCTCGCGCCCCACGGATTGTTGCCCGCGACGCGCTTCCTGGCGAAGGCCTCGATCACGCCGACGAAGAAGATCAAGAGGCCGATGCCGGAGATGTAAGAGCCGATCGAAGCCACCTCGTTCCAGCCGTGGAAGGCGTCCGGATAGTCGACATAGCGGCGCGGCATGCCGGCGAGGCCGAGGAAGTGCATCGGGAAGAACACCAGATTGACGCCGATGAACGTGACCCAGAAGTGCAGCTTGCCGATGGTCTCGTTGTACATGTAGCCGCTCATCTTCGGGAACCAGTAGTACCAGCCGCCGAAGATGGCGAAGACCGCGCCGAGCGAGAGCACGTAGTGGAAGTGCGCCACCACGTAATAGGTGTCCTGCAGCACGCGGTCGACGCCGGCGTTCGCCAGCACGACGCCGGTGACGCCGCCGACGGTGAACAGGAAGATGAAGCCCATCGCCCACAGCATCGGCGTCTTGAACTCGATCGAGCCGCCCCACATCGTGGCGATCCAGGAGAAGATCTTCACGCCGGTCGG
>Ga0134125_10011205_pt1 | contig 10053 bp, 10 predicted proteins | sample KB31751_FD_96464 | JGI IMG/M metagenome (GOLD analysis project Ga0134125, IMG submission 96464) | Terrestrial soil microbial communities with excess Nitrogen fertilizer from Kellogg Biological Station, Michigan, USA - KB3-175-1 | ecosystem: Environmental > Terrestrial > Soil > Unclassified ... | reverse complement strand
TCGCAAAGGCGTTAAGCTAACCAGACTTCGCAAGATGAGACCAGTTCTCTCAACGAATGCCAAATCGCCAAGTCACTCATCGAATCCGGAAATGAAAGGGAGTCCGCTTCTCAACTGCGACCCTCGCAAGGCTGTCAAGTTGACGAGAAACGCGCATCCCGTCACTTTGATTGCTTGCCGGCGACCGGAGATTTCACGGGGCAACATAGCCGACTGTACGGACAACTGAATTCCCGGACCCGGTGTGCTCAAAGCGCGAGTCTATCGCTATGGTCGGTTCTGCGAGCCCAAGACGAAGCGCGGTGACGGTGTGCGCTTAGGCGGCGAATCCGTGATAAAACTGACGTCGAGAGAGAACGCCGTGAGGAAGCTAGGCCTTTCGTTCGGTTGCGCCTTCCTGCTGGCCCAGGCTGTCTCTGCCGAGAGCCGCGTGATCGCGATTTCGATGGACAACGTCATCCACCCGATCACAGTCGAGATCCTGGCGCGCGGCATCGATCTGGCGAAGCGGGAAAGGGCGGACCTGGTTCTGATCCGCCTGAATACGCCAGGCGGGGTCCTCGATGCCACTCGCGAGGCGATTGAAAAGATTCTTGCTTCTCCGGTTCCAGTGGCGTGTTACGTAGAGCCGAGCGGCGGACGTGCTGCTTCCGCCGGGTTCTTTCTGCTCGAGGCAGGGGATATTGCAGCCATGGCCGATGGGACAAATACTGGCGCTTCCTCTCCGGTGCTGCTAAGCGGGCGGCAAATCGACTCGGTTTTGCGCAAGAAGGTGGAGAACGATGCGGCTGCGCTGCTGCGTAGCCTTTGCGCGAAGCGCGGGCGAAATGCGATGCTGGCAGAGACGGCAGTATTCGAAGCAAAATCTTTTACTGCCGCCGAGGCGCTGAAGAATAAGTTAATCGACGTGGTCGCGCCCGATGAACGGAATTTATTCGCACAACTTGACGGGCGTGAGATTGTACGCTTCGACGGCAAACACCAAGTGCTGCATTTGGCTCGGCCGCAAGTAACACCTTATGAACCGACTATTCGCGAAAGAATTCTCACGTCCATCAGTGATCCCAATATCGCGTTCATTCTGCTGATCTTAGGTGCTTTCGGAATATACGTCGAATTTGTATCGCCGGGCTTGATTTTTCCCGGCGTGGTAGGCGCCATTTTCGCCTTGCTCGGTCTTATGGCGCTTGCCGTTTTGCCGATCGACTGGGTTGGGGTGGCGCTGCTGCTGCTCGCGTTTGCATGCTTCGCGCTCGAGATCAAATTTGTTTCACACGGCATACTCGCGGCGGGGGGCGTGGTTTCCATGATTCTGGGAGCGCTGCTTCTGGTTAAGGGGCCGCCGGAAATGCGCATCCGGCTCAGCACAGCCATCTCTGTAGCATTGCCGTTCGCCATCATCTGCGCGCTTCTCGTCTCGCTGGTGATCCGGACACGCGCGCAACCCGTGGTGACTGGCGCGTCTGGCATGCAGGACGCCCTCGGAGTCGCGCTGACGGAGCTTTCTCCAAAAGGACAAGTCTTTGTTCATGGGGAATACTGGAACGCAATCAGCGCTAAGCCCGTCCCTGCAGGTGCTTCCGTGCGTGTGATCCGCGTTCGAGGCCTCACGCTAGAGGTGGAGCCCGCTTCATAGAAACCAACTGGTAAAAGCGCTACGCTTCAATCTCCGAGATGCCGACAAACCGTCAAAGTGGATTCCTGAACACTGCCCGTATAGAGGATCTTTGGCCGAAAACCAGATCTCATGTTGAACTCCACATCGGGCAGCGATGGCCCCTGATCTCACGGATCCACGCGCGCCGGCGGCGGACAAGCCGCTCGGCGTCCCACAAGAGCGGAACGCCCCTCTGGCCTTTTCTATTCACTCCGTAGAGCAATCACTGGATCGACTCGCGATGCGCGACGCGCGGGACCCAGACACGCGAGAAGTGCCACGCTCAGAAGAATCAGTGATACGACGGTGATTGTCGGGATGAGGTCAGGCCGGAAGCCATAGAGCAGAGCGCTCAGGAAACGCGAAGTGACTATTGACAGGCCCAAGCCTATGGCGAGACCGGCGACCGTCAACACCAAGCCGCGTTTACTAAAGGTAAGCAGTATCTCGCGGGAAGTTGCGCCTAATGCTATGCGCACACCGATTTCGCTGGTGCGCTGCGTGACAGCGTACGAGAGCACTCCGTACAGTCCGATCGACGCCAGCAGCAGCGCCAGCAGAGCGAACGCGCCCATGAGCGCTGTGCTTTCTGTAGGCGTGGTCAATTGGTGGGCAAATATGTCTTTGAGAGTCTGGACGCGCCACATGGGCTGGTTCTTATCGATGGACCAGATCGCCTGACGGATTGCCGAGACAATCGACGCCGGCTCGACTGCGGTCCGAACTGCGATTCCGCCAGGAGGGATCATGAGTTGCTTGTTACCTTGCCCGTGCAGGAGGTAGACGGCGGGTCGTGCAGCTTCCTCCATTCCGACCTCATGAATTTTTTTCACGACACCGACGATCCTGTACCAGTAGCCCTTGTCGCCGGTATCGCCGAACTTGAATTGCGCACCAATCGCGGAGCGCCCGGCAAAGTTTCGATTCGCAAAAGTTTCGTTGACAATCGCCACCTGCGCGTCCGAATGCCGGTCCGATTCCTCAAAGAAGCGGCCTTCGCGCAGACGCGCGCCGATGGTTGGGAAGTAATCGCGAGTCACGAGCCGGATGAGCGCGACCTGGTTGCGCTCACTCTCGTGTGGTTGGCCGGCGATACAATAGAAGGTTGCGGAAAGGTCGTTCGGCTTCAGCGGGAGTTGTGACGTTGCGCCGGCATTGATCACACCGGGAATCGCACGTATCTTTTCCAAAACGGCAGTGAGGAATGCATCGCGCCGATGGAACTCCTTGTAACGGAACAGCGGGATCTCAAAGGTCAACAGCTTTTCCCGCCGCACACCGAGGTCCGTATTCTGCAGATGCCGAAAGGTCTCAAGCAGCAGGCCGCCGCTGGTCAGCAGCATCACCGCGAGGGCCGTTTCGATCACGATGAGCGAATGCTGGAACCAGTAACTGCGCGCGCCCGCGGCGCCGCGTCCGCCTTCGCGCAGCCCGTGCTGCAGGCCCGTCCATGACCCGCGCAAGGCGGGCGCAAGTCCGAAGGCCAATGCGGCGGCAATAGCCGATGCCGCGGAGAATGCGAGCACACGCCAGTCCAGCGTGAGCCGCACCGGACCCATGGTTTCCGGCACAAGCCTGGAGAGAAATCGCATCGCGGGCATGGCAAGCGCGAGCCCCGCAAGAGCGCCGAGTCCGGCGAGCACAAGACTTTCAGTAAGGAATTGCGCGGCCAATCTTCCACGGCCCGCACCAAGCGCCACACGAACCGCCAACTCCCGGCTGCGTGCCAATCCGCGAGACATCAGCAGATTCGCCAGATTAACGCAGGCGATCAACAGTAGCGCCGCCGATGCTGCCAGCAGGACAACTAGCGCGGTTTGTGTCTTGCCCGCTATGTCTTCGCGCAACGATGTCACGATGGTCTGGTGCGGTCGCGGGAAGGCCTTTGCAGTGAGTTGCAGACTCAGCGCGACCATGGATTGCTCCGCCTGCTCCCGTGTCACGCCGGTCTTGAGGCGCGCAACCACCTGTTCGTCGTGCCACCCGAAGGCCGTCCGCATCCAGGCGGGAAAGGACGCGGGCATCCAGAGGTCGATATCACGCGCGGGTAGAAAGTAGAATTCGTGGGGCATGACGCCGATCACTTCATACGGTGTATCGTTCACGTCGATCTTCCGGCCCAATACGTCGGGCGACCCGCCATAGCGCCGCTGCCATAGTCCGTAGCTGATCACTGCCACCCGCGCACCGTTCCGATCTTCTTCCTCGCTGAAGACACGTCCGATCAGCGGTTTCACACCCAGCACACTCCAGAGATTGCCTGTGGCTTTGCGTGCCGGGACCTGTTCGGGAGCGGCATCGCCGGATAGCGTGGCTTCTGTGGGCTGGGTGGAGGCGATATCAGTGAAAACCGTGTTGAGGCGCCGCCACTCCAACCATTCGGCGGGCGCGGGGTCGGATTTGGTCCGATCGTCGGATTTGCTCAGGTCGTCCCAGATCATGACGAGGCGGTTCGGGTCCGCATAAGGCAGAGGACGGATCAGGATCGTATCAAAGGCGCTGAACATGGCGGTGAGGCCGCCGATACCGAGTGCCAGCGTGGCAATCGCAACAGCCGCGAAACCAGGATTGCGGCGTAGGTTTCGCCAGGCATAGCGGATGTCCCGCAGGAACGTTTCGGCCCAGTATGCGGGCCGGACGTCCCGGCATTCCTCCTTGACCTGCTCCGCGGCACCGAACTCCAGCCGGACGCGGCGGCGTGCGTCTTCTTCGCTGACACCGGAGCGCACCAACTCGGCAACTTTTTCTTCGATATGGAAGCTCAATTCCCTGTCGAGGTTGACTTCCCGATCGTCGCGCCGCAACCAGCGAGGCAACATCATCGTGGGCCTCCTTCCGCCATGCCCAGAATCAGGCCGACTGTCTCCGAGAGCCGCTGCCAACTTGCCGACCCAGCTTCAAGATGCGCCCGCCCGCGGCGCGTCAGCCGGTAGAACTTCGCATCGCGCCCCGTCTCGGTTTGTCCCCACTCCGCCACCAGGAGTTTGCGATTCTCCAAGCGGTGCAACGCAGGATAAAGAGATCCTCCCGGAACCTGGACTACGTCGCGCGAGATCTGCTGGAGCCGTTGCGCGATGGCGTAACCGTGGACAGGACCGAGCGCGACCGTCTTGAGGATCAGCAGGTCGAGCGTGCCTTGGGGAAGATCACACTTTGGAGATGTCATGCCATATACCTTGTACTTCTATCGATCATACTTTTTTGATAAGTAGAAGTGCAAGGCATCTATCATCATCTGTCACTCGCCCATGCTGTTCACAGCGCGGCTCCATGCATTTCGCCCCGAAGCGATGTTGGCGGTTTTCAACAGATGGTCATCTACGATAGGAACTTGCACCCAGGTAAAGGATGCGTAATCGGCAAGTGTAGAGCTTGATCAGTCACTTTGCCGAAAAACGCGCATTTCTTTCTTATGCTGTGCGCGGCAATCCGGTGGAATGCGATTACTGGCTCCGGTGGTTTACTCCCGGTTGCGGACCAGGGACTTGGCCGGAATCCGCGTGTCGCGCGTGGCGGGGCGTGACTCGAGCTGGATCCTGGTGACCGCCGGCAATGGTACGATTTGCCGAAAGGAGACTTGACCCTTGATTATTGTTCGCAACAGTTTCATCGCCAAGCCAGGCCAAGCGGGCAAGCTCGCGGCTCAACTGAAGAATATGGCCAAAGCTGGGAACCTCCGGAATGTCCGCGTTCTGACCGACCTCGCTGGGGATTTTAATCACGTGGTAATGGAGCACGAGGTCGAATCGGCGTCTGATTTTGAAGAGCTGATAGCAAGGTACTCCTCGGACCCGCAGGCTCGCGAAGCGGCGAAGGGATACACCGACCTGTGGACCACCGGCCGTCGGGAGCTGTTTCGAGTCGCCTGAACCAAACTGTTGTATCGAGCTTTCGTGCCGTGCAAGGCAGTTCCAGACATGCCTCTTTTCCAATCCGGGCTGTAGCGCTGAGCTGATACTGTGTTAATCACGGCTGAGGCATACCGCTGGATTGCAAAGTTATTGATGAACGCAGGCCCCGCCGAACCGTTCAGCCTCACGTTGACGGGAAACGCGCGACGATTCTACTGGTGGTCGCAACCGCGGGTCCAGTCCCCGATATGCGACTTCTCGTCAAAGGCGATTTGAATTGAATCAATCAGGCGCACGTCTCTGTCGAATCTGCCCAATGGAGGTGAGCCAGAAGACCGCCGAATCCGCTAACGCTGGCGACATTCCCGATCTTTGATGTGAATTCTCATTGTTCTCCGCATCCGGTGCGTCTTCCGATGCGGGACCCATCGTTGCGCCTCTGACACTGACGTAAACCCTCACGATTTGCTTCATCGGTGTAGCACTTCACGATCGCATAGGTTGCTCCGATCAGTGCACGGAGACCGCCGCTGGCAAGAACTGCCGAGAACTGTTCTAATTCGTAACGACGGATGGATCAAACGCGCAAATCAAGACCTGCTTCGTGTCGGCCCCGCAAGGAAGCTCTTTGGAGAGCTTACGCGACGCGCTGCTGGCGCATGACATACAGCCGCTCATTCCGCAGGAACTGTCCGCCGGGAGCGATTGGGCATCTGAACTTCAACGCCAGCTTGTCCGGGCCGATCTCGTGATCGGGATTTTGCCTACTGGTCGCCAGTCGGCTTGGGTACTCTTCGAACTGAGCCAAGCACGGGCGCTCGGCAAGCGTAGTTCTCGTCATCGCGCCGCCCGGCTCCGAGTCGATCCCCTCGACATTGCAACGCGTATTGGTTCTGAGGATTGCCCCCGATAATCGACAAGCCATTGATTTTGCTCTCGACCAGATGCTCTCTGCGCCACTGGGTGCACAACAACTCGAGACGAAAAAACGCTTCGAACCCACCGTTCTTGGCATTCAGGTGGATTCACTCCTCTTAAGGCTAGATCAGTCGCTGGCTGCGGGTGCAGGTCTTGATTTCGAGAAGACAGTAGCTGATGCCATTCGGAATTCCGGCACGGATCTTGTCGTGGAGTCGCCCGAACGAGATCGTGGCGCTGATCTGGCGTTTTGGTCGGACTTGCTTGAATCTTTTCTCGGGAATCCCTTGCTTGTAGAAGTGAAGCTGAGAATCAAGACCGAAGCCAGAGCAGCAGAAGCCTTCAAGCAAGTGGGCTCGTACCTAGCCTTGTCGGCGATCGGCTGGGCTTTACTGTGATATGGCGAAGGCCCACCTGCCGACGATCCAATTTGGCGCTCTTGCCCGCCGAACATACTATTGATGCCTGCCCGCGCGTTGGTTGAAGGGCTGCGGACCCAGACGTTCCCGGAAATTGTTCGAGATCTGCGGAACCGTCGCGTGCATGGCGTGAGGCCCTGATGACGGTCATCGCTTCGGCTATCATCCAAGACTATCTGGATACTGGCCGGAACGGCCACACAACGGCGGAGCAAGGTCGGGCACTCGAAGATCTGATCTGTTATGTTCTCGGGCAAGCCCGGCGTGGCGATCACGCACAGAAACGAACTCAACGTATTCAATACCGAAGAGATCGACGTTGCAATCTGGAATGATGGTGCTCCGGACGGGTTCTTCTTCTTACCGAATATCGTGCTGATCGAATGCAAGAATTGGTCGAACCGTGTTGGCAGCGCAGAGCTGAACTGGTTCGATAACTGCGGAATCGTGCCTAACATTTGGAATTCTCATCACGACGCTCGGCATTACGGGACAAGCCGCAGATATTATCGCAGCGCATTCTGTTGTCTCAGCAGCGCTTCGCGAAGGACGGCAGCTCATTGTTATAACTGCCGATGAACTGTTGGCGATTGAATCCACTGAAGCGCTCGTGCGCTTTATCAAGCTGAAAATGTGTGATCTGGCCGTGAAGGGAACGGTCGGCTAGAGCTCGTCGCAAAACTTGCCCTTTGTGAGACACGCTCGCTGATATTGGTCGCTCTTCGTCATTGTCTTCGTATTGCGCTCAGCTGAGTTCTTGGGGGAGTCCGATGAGAAGCCCTTCAGAACCGCGGATGTAGCAGAGCCGATATGCGTCTTTATACTGGACTACTTCGCTTACGAGCTGCGCGCCGCGATTGCGGAGCCTTTCAAGCGTCTCGTCGATGTCGTCCACGGCGAACATGACGCGGAGGTAGCCTAGAGCGTTCACCGGGGCGTTGCGGTGATCCGCGACAGCAGGCGGCGGGAGGAAGTGGGAGAGCTCGAGCCGGCCGTGGCCGTCCGGGGTGCGCATCATGGCAATCTCGACGCGCTGATCGCCCAATCCAGTGACACGACCGGCCCATTCTCCTTCGATTGTGGCCCGCCCCTCGAGCTCGAGGCCGAGCTCGCGAAAGAAATCAATCGTCGCTCGAAGGTCATCGACGACGATTCCTACGTTGTCCATCCGTTTGAGCGCCATCTGTCCAATCTACAAGGTGTCGTCTGGTCTTCACGACCGACTCTTTTTGCGACGCGGTTCACGCACTTTGACGTAGAACGCGCGACGCTCTGTTGTGCTCGGCGGACCCTCAATCAGCGGAACGCCGACCATGCGCTCATGTGGATTGATTCCGGATCGCCGGCGATTCGGAATCCCCAGTGACGGGCCCAGCGTGATAGCAAAAAACCCTCCGGTATATCGGCTGGTTCTTTATTCTTGCGTTTGCAGCGGGAGCCTTGCAGGCTATCGGCAAGCCACCGTTGATCGGGACCGTGTTTGAAGTGCCGGTGCGCCCAATTTAGAACCTGAGCAGGCCACGAAACCCCTGGCGGCATAGTAGGACTCCGCGCCGTTGTGATAGACGAAAACAGTGTCGTAGCGGCGATCACAAAAAGCGGCGATCACAAAAGAGGGCGCCGCCGAGTTTTCTGATTCGCGAAGATATTCTGACCCAACTCGAAGTTTTCGTATCGAACTCTCCGAGTCTCTGCAACTCTCGATACTGCTCTTCCGTTAAGAGCTCGATGCCCATAGCCGCTGCCATATCGAGTGCATTATTGTCTGGCTTATGTTGCTTTCTCGACTCCAGCGCTTCACGGTCATAGCAGAGACTTCTGCGGCCCTTCGGACTTTCCGCTGAACAATCGTAAAAGATGTATTCGCCCGTACTTTCATCGTGGCCGACAACGTCCGGTTCACCTCCGGTTCGTTCCATTTCATAGAGTGACCAGAGCTTTTCAGCGCTAGCTTCCAGCTTTGCTTGTACTTGAGGCCATACGAGACCTTCATGAAGATTCATGTGTTTCTCGAAACGGACCTTCAACGCTCTGAGTAGTTGCTCCGTCTGTTCTGGCGACAAGTTCTTTTTGCCGCTGTTTGCGCTTCGCGGTGTTGTTGCCTTCATCACCCCATCACTCGTCTGCTACACGAAAAGCCGTCAATTCAGGTGCGCAAGAGCGCATCCACCCCCGTCGCCTCGCGTGCATGAGAGAGTATCTCACGATCATTGGATCATGCATGTACACTAGCCCGGGCGGATGACGCTGACCGGAATTTGGCGGCGCGGGATCACGTTGACGGGAAACGCGGGACGATTCCCTTCAATTTCCATAGTCTGCGATATGAGGATATGGCTTTTCTCCTGTCAGTCGAATGCCGATAGGCGGACACACCCGTGCGATCGCACGAGCCCCGATTTCATCTGCGGGGATGTATTAATCCGGCTCGCTAAAATCGCCGAGCCGCTGGGCTGAGATGGAGAGCGTGTCAAGTTTAGCGGTCCCGATCCCTCACAGCAGCCGGCGAGTTACCAGCTTCCATGGCTTACTGCCTTCGTGTGAGTTGCTCAATCCGCCGCGCCATTTTTTGCCGCGCTGCATAGAGCCGATCGGGCTCCCGTGAGAAAGCGCCGACCGTCGCCACCATGCTGTGAACGACCTCGTCAGCGAAAGCCTCGTCACCGAGCGATTTCAACATCCAGAGATATTCGTAGTCCTCGATACCTTCTCGCAGCAACTCGAAGCGGATGGATGATACGGGCCCATCCACATCTCTTTGTCCGGTATGGCGGCGAACTTCACTGCCGGGGTATAGAAGCGAGCCTTCACCATTCAGATTTCGGCCGCCGCTACATAGGTATCCGGACAGGTACGTCGTCGGGTTCAACCACGGGTCCACTGTCTGTGACCAGAACTTCAAATCCCAGTAGAGGATGCCCTGCAAACCGTACCTCCACGTGATCCATGGAACCATCACAGGATCCATCGCGGGCGCATCAATGAAATAGTTCGGCTGAGGATAGGCTTGATCGCAGGAGATGTACCACGTCAGTTCGCCCTTTCTTGAGCGTTCAGCCGCTATTGCCGGTTCGATGCGGATATCGTTCAGATCGTTGCCGTGGATCGAATAGTCATTGACATAGCCGCTCAGCGTACCCCATGCCGGATTTTCGGGAACCGGCGTTTTGGTCGCGAGGAAGTGAACGCCTGGAGCGGCTTCGTGCAC
>Ga0134125_10011204_pt1 | contig 10054 bp, 11 predicted proteins | sample KB31751_FD_96464 | JGI IMG/M metagenome (GOLD analysis project Ga0134125, IMG submission 96464) | Terrestrial soil microbial communities with excess Nitrogen fertilizer from Kellogg Biological Station, Michigan, USA - KB3-175-1 | ecosystem: Environmental > Terrestrial > Soil > Unclassified ... | reverse complement strand
TGGAATCGCCAAGGATGGCGCGAAGCTCGTCACCGCAGTCGCATGCGCGCGCGTGCCGAAGCTCACCGTGATCATCGGGGGCAGTTATGGCGCCGGCAATTACGCCATGTGCGGCCGCGCATACTCCCCGCGACTCCTCTTTCAGTGGCCGAACTCGCGCATCTCCGTCATGGGCGGTGAGCAGGCCGCGAGCGTCCTCGCGACGGTCAAGCGCGCGCAGCTCGAGACTTCCAACGGCGGTTGGACGGCCGAGGAGGAGGAGGCTTTCAAACAGCCCATCTGCGAGCAATACGAGCGTCAGGGACATCCCTACTATGCCTCCGCGCGCCTGTGGGACGATGGCGTGATCGACCCGCTCGAGACCCGCCGGATCCTGGGACTCTGCCTCGCCGCCGTGCGCAACGCGCCGGAGGAAGAGACGCGCTTCGGCCTCTTCCGGATGTGACAGGCACCATGGCAACAGCAAAAATGATCCGCAGCCTCCTCGTGGCCAACCGCGGCGAGATCGCGTGCCGCATATTCCGCACCGCCCGCGCAATGGGGATCCGCACGGTCGCGGTGTATTCCGACGCGGATGCCTCCGCGCGTCACGTCCGCGAGGCCGACGAGGCCATCCGCATCGGTCCCCCCCCGGCCGCAGGGAGTTATCTCGATATCGAGGCCGTCATTCGCGCGGCTCGCGCCACGCGTGCCGAAGCGATTCATCCCGGCTACGGTTTTCTCTCGGAGAATGCGCACTTCGCGCAGGCCTGTCTCGACGCAGGGCTCGTCTTCGTGGGACCGCCGCCGGCCGCGATCGCCGCCATGGGATCGAAGAGCCTGGCCAAGGCGAGCGTGCGTGCGGCGGGAGTTCCGGTGCTGCCCGGCTATGACGGCGAGCGGCAGGACGTCGACTACCTCGAGGCGCGTGCGCTGGAGGCGGGTCTGCCGCTCATCGTCAAGCCCGCCGCCGGCGGAGGCGGCAAGGGCATGCGTGTCGTGCACGCCAGGGATGAGTTGCGCGAGGCGCTGACCGGCGCGCGCCGCCTGGCGGAGAGTGCCTTCGGTGATGGAACGCTGCTCATCGAGCGATACTTGCCGCAGCCGCGGCATATCGAGGTGCAGGTATTCGCCGACGCGCACGGCAATTGTGTGCACCTCGGCGACCGCGACTGCTCGGTGCAGCGGCGGCATCAGAAGCTCATCGAGGAGGCTCCCGCCCCCGCGCTGCCGCAGCCCGTACGCGAGTCGCTGCACGCTGCGGCGGTGCTGGTGGCGCGCGGCATCGGCTATCAGAGCGCCGGCACCGTGGAGTTTCTCTTCGACGGCCACGACTTCTACTTTCTCGAGATGAACACCCGGCTCCAGGTGGAGCACACCGTAACGGAGGCGGTCACCGGGCTCGATCTCGTCGAGTGGCAGTTGCGCGTGGCCGGGGGTGAGCCGTTGCCGCTCACACAGGAGCAGATCCGTCTCAGTGGCCACGCCATCGAGGCACGCGTCTGCGCGGAGGATCCCTGGCGCGACTTCCTGCCGAGCGCCGGTACGCTCCATCTCGCGGACTGGCCCCACGGTGAGTCGCTGCGCGTGGATGCGGGCTTCGCCGGCGGAGATTCCGTGCCCTCGGTGTACGACTCCCTCCTCGCCAAGGTGATCGCCTGGGCACCGCGGCGGGAGCAGGCGGCGCTGCAACTGGCGGATGCTCTCGAGCACACCTATCTCGCGGGCATTCGTACCAACGAGCGCTGGCTCGGGCGGATACTGCGCTCCAAAGTCTTTCTCGATGTGCGTCACAGCGTGGCGCTGCTCGATCGCGGCGCGGCGGAGTTCTCGGCGCCGGTCCCGGTCACACCCAGCGCGCTCATCTTGGCGGCGCTGGCGGCGCGGCATACTCCCACCCTGGCGGCAGCGGCCACAGGAGGTTCCCCCGCAAGCCCCTGGGAAGTGAGCGATGGGTTTCAACCCAACCTGCCTTGGCGTATCGAGCACACGTTGGCGTCGGACGGACGGTCGCACAGGGTGGCAGTGACGCTCGAGGATGGCATGCCGTGCGAGGCTCTGCTCCAGGATGGCACCGGGCGGGTCGGCCTCGCCGGTGTGTCGGTCACGGACAGCACGGTCATTGCGGTGCTGGACGGAGAGCGGCACGGCGCCCGCTGGTTTCGCCGCGGTCCCCACCTCCATGTCTGGATCGGCGAGCAGCATCAGCAATTCCTGATCGAGGACCCGCGCACGCGAGAGTTCAGCGCGAGTGCCTCTACCGGTGGACTCACCACGCCGCTGCCCGGCGTCGTATCGGCGGTAAGCGTGCAGGAAGGCCAGGCCGTCACCGCCGGCGAAGTGCTGATGGTGATCGAGGCGATGAAGATGGAGCACAGCATCACGGCTCCCCATGACGGCGTGGTGCGTGCGATCCACTTTGCCCGCGGCGATCGCGTCCCGGAAGGCAGTGAGCTGCTCGCGCTGTCGCGGGTCGGCGACAACGCGAGTTAGTTTCCGTTCAGCCACTGGCTGCTACGCTTGTCGTCGTTCGCACTAGGAGGGGACGACGACAATGAACAAGTCTCTGTGGATTGGCGTGGCGGCGGGTGCCGCAGTGGCTGCGGGCGCGGGCGCCGTGGCCGGTCTCAAGATCATGAACAAGGGCCCGCAGTACGCGGACGTCGTGCAGGTGACTCCGCTCACGCGGACCATCCGCACGCCGCGGCAGGACTGCCACGAGGAGTCGGTGGTGCATCAGCGCCCGGCGCGGGACTCACACCAGGTGTTCGGCACGGTCGCCGGCGCGGTGGTCGGCGGATTGCTGGGCCATTACGTGGGTGGCGGCACGGGACGCGATCTCGCGACGGCCGCGGGCGCCGCGGCAGGTGGCTATGCCGGCAATCGCATCGAGAATCGTGTCCAGCGCGGCAACACCTACACCACGAGCGAGCGCAAGTGCGCGACGGTCTACGACCGTTCCGTCGAGTCTGAAGGCTACCGGGTCCGCTATCGGCTGGGGGACAAGGAGGGTACCGTGCACATGGATCATGACCCGGGCCGGCGCATTCCGGTTGCTCACGGTCAGTTAGTCCTTGGCGATGACGGGTCGCAGACGAGCTGACGCGGTGGACACATAACGAGAGTCCTTATCATAGAAGCGCCAGGGACGGCGCGCCCAGGCGCCGGCGTAGTCCACTCCGATGCGCGTGCTGCGCGCGATGCGCGGCCGGACGAGGGCGCGACCCGACGGCCTTTCCAGCCAGAGGGCATCGCCGCAGAGGTCCGCACCGTTCAACGCCTTGTCGATGTGCATTGCGCGGCAGAGCAGGCCGGGTCCCCAGGTCTTGTCCTCGACCCCGGCGACGGGCTCCAACGCCCGCAGCAGCACGGCGTGCGGCACCCCCTGCGTCTCCGTCACGAGGTTCAGGCAGTACCAGAAGCCATAAATGAAATACACGTAGGCATGACCGGGTGGTCCGAACATGACCTCCGTCCGTGGAGTACGGCCCCTGGAGGAGTGGGCCGCCAGGTCCTCAGGGCCCTGGTAGGCCTCCGTCTCCACGATCCGGCCCACACGCCGTGTGACGCCGTTCGCATGGACCAGGTGCATACCGATCAGCTCCCGGGCGACGGTGAGCGTGTCCCTGGCGTAGAAATCGCGAGTTATTTTCCGTGTCGGAGGCATGGGCCGTGCATGTTACAATGGTAGTAGTGCCCAACCGGGCCAAGAGGTTTGCGGGAATCGGACTGATGCGAAAGCTGATTCGGAGAAGCTACGGCTCCAGCTGGGCGGCCACCGGCATATTGCTGGCAGCCGGCGCAGTGGGCTCTCTCCTGGCCACGCACAGCCAGGCGGCCGTCTTCACGCTGCCTCCCAACGGCGGCTCGCTCATCGGCCAGGATGAGCAGATCCAGGCGCAGTCTTCCGACACGCTGCTCGATCTTGCCCGCAAATACAGTGTGGGTTACTGGGAGATCCAGGAGGCCAACCCGAAGGTCGACATGTGGCTCCCGGGACAGGGCACCAACCTCACGATTCCCGGCCGCTTCATCGTGCCGTCCGTGGAGCACAAGGGCATCATCATCAACCTGCCGCAGCACCGGCTCTTCTACTTCCCGAAGCCGAAGCGGCACGATCAGCCGATCGTGATCACCTACCCGGCAAGCCCGGGCGAGGGGGATTTCCCGACTCCCGTGGGCGTGACCCGCATCATCCGCAAGGTGCCGCACCCCGTCTGGATCCCGACGGCACACATCCTCAAGGCCCATGCGCTCGCCGGCGATCCGATACCCAAGATCTGGCCGGCCGGACCCAACAATCCCATGGGTGAGTGGGCGCTCCAGACGACCCTGAGCCGGGGAGAGATCTACATCCACGGGACCAACAATCCCATGGCGATCGGCATGTCGGTCACGCACGGCTGCGTGCGCCTCTACCCCGAGGACATCGCGGCCCTCTACCCGGTCGTGCGCGTGGGCACTCCGGTAACCATTGTCAATGAGCCGGTGCTCGCGAGCCTGCAGGACGGAGAGCTCTATCTCGAGGTTCATCCGCCGACCAACAGCAACCACGTCGCGGCCGCGCCGGACTTCGACAAGATCTCGCAGATCATCGACGCGGCCATCGGCCAGAGCGTCGTCGCCATCGATTGGGACAAGGTGCGCCAGGTGGCGGCCCAGGCCAACGGCATCCCGCAACTCGTCGGCATCCAGGCCGACTACACCCCGCCTGGAACTCCCGCGGGGCCACAGACGCAGGCGACGCAGGAGACGACGCTCAGCGCACCGCGCCACTCAAAGAGCGAATCTGCCGGAGCAACCTGACGATTGCGGTTGCCCGGGAGAGCAGCGCCACACCGGCGCTCACCTTGCCGATCAAGCCGACCACACGGCGCTCGCGCATCATGACGAGCAGCGTCGCGAGCGACACCAGCCACTTGAAGGGATGAGTGGCGGCCGAGGTCGGTGCCCGGCGTGTCCAGTTGGAGAGCTGCGCCGCCGGGCTGAGCTCCGCCAGCCGATACGCGATCTCCAGCCGCTGTTGCTCGCAGCGCGCCATGAGGCTGCGGCGCCGCGCCTCGAGCTCGTGCAGGCGCCTCATGATTCACCCTCACTACCGCCGACGCGGCGCTGATCATGCTCGAACTGGGAGAGCGTCCCGGCGAGGAGCGGCGGGCGCGCCCGGAAAATGCGCGCGCCGATGACGCCACAGATGACAGCCAGCGCCAGCAGGACGACCATGCTGCCGACCAGACCTGCCATGCGATGCGTCTGCCAGACCGCGATCACCACCGCGGTCAATGCGAACACAATCGCGAGCAGGGCACAGGCGACCGCCGCAAACCCCCACAGCAGCAGTTGCGCCACATAGACGAGATAGATCTCCGCTTCGACCGCGGCGAGATCGAGACGGGTCTTGGCGGAATCGAGGATCGCGGCGATGAGTCCGCGGAAGAGACCGGGCCCCCGGGGCGCGCCGGACCTCTCCTCGGTCTCTTCGGTGGGGGGGACGAGCTCATCCATCAGCGGCGGCCCATCAGCAGGCCGACGAGCAGCGCGACTCCGCCGACGACCGCCACCGCGGCCCAGGGATTGTCGCGCACGTAGCCGTCGAGGACCTCGGCGCGGCCCTTCAGATCGCGCTCGATGTCACCGAGCTGGTTGCGCAGCGCACGCAGCGAGTCCTCCGCGCGCTGGCGCGCCTCCTCGGTCAGGTCTTCGGCGCTCTCCGCGCTGGCGCGCAGGAGCGCTTCGGCATCGCGCACCAGGGTCTTGATGTCTTCAGCGAGCTTTCCGGCATCGAACTGTGGGCTCATGAGAGCGTCCTCGGCGTGAACTTTCCAGGAAGTTTAGCCACCGTCAGCGCCGACCGCACCATGAGCACCTCTTCGTCCACCGGTATCACCCGCACACTCACGCGGGCGTCCTCCGCGCTGATGCGGGACTCTCTGCCCTTGGCGGCCTGGTTGGCGGCGCGATCGAGCTTCAACCCCGCCCACTCCAGTCCCGACAGGATCCTTGCTCTGACCTCCGGCACATGCTCGCCGACGCCGCCTCCAAAGGCGACGCCATCGCAGCCGCCGAGCACAGCAAGATAGGCGCCGAGGTACTTGCGCGCTCGATAGCAGTATAGCTCGACCGCGAGCTGCGCCGGTTCTGACCCCTCATCGAGCAACGATTGCGGATCGGCGCCGCTGCCGGCGACTCCGGCGAGGCCGGAGCCCTCGTTCAGCATCTCCAGCACGCGCTCACCGCTCACCCCGAGGTGGCGCTCGAGGTACGGTACGATGGCGGCGTCCACGTCGCCGGAGCGGGTCGCCATGACGAGGCCTTCGAGCGGTGAGAAGCCCATGGACGTGTCGCGCGGCTGCCCCCGCTCCAGGGCCGCCATGGAGCAGCCCCCGCCGAGCTGCAGCGTGATGAGCTTGCCGCCGCCGGGCAGCTGCGGCTCGAGCTCGCACCAGCGGCGCCACATCGCCTCGTGTGCCAGCCCGTGAAAGCCGTAACGGCGAACGCCAAGCTCAACTCCCAGGTTGGGCGGCAAGGCGTATTCGGCCGCTACGCGAGGCAGGGTGGAGAAGAAAGCGGTATCGAAGGCGGCAACGTGAGTCACATCGTTTCCGCAGGCCGCGCGAGCGGCGTCGATCCAGCGGAGCGCCAATGGATTGTGCAGCGGGGCCAGCTCCGAGAGAGCGGCAATGCTAGCGCGCACGCTGTCATCGATCTGGGTGGGGCGGGTGAACCGGGTGCCGCCGTGCACCACTCGGTGAGCCACGGCGATGGGCGGCTCGGGCAACTGCAGGAGGAATGCGCGCAGGGTCGCTGCCGGATCGGGGCCCGGACCCGCCAGATTCTGCGTCGCAACCCGCCGCGGCGCCGTTTCGGCTTCGCCCGCCGGGCCGGCAACGGCGAAAGCAGCCAGTTTTACCGACGTACTGCCGGTGTTGACGGTTAACACGATCATCGAGCGGTTATATTACGCATTAGCGTTGCTCCTGCATTTGCCGGGAGGCTCCAGTGGATACACAAGCGGTACGCGCACGTCTGCTCAAGCGCCGGGAGGAACTACAGGTGCGAGCGAGCAGAGCCAGTGCGGACTTGAGGCACGAGTCCGATCCCCTGAGCGCGGATTTCGCCGAGCAGGTGACTCAGCGTGAATCCGATGATGTCCTTGGGGCCATTTCCGAATCGGCGCAGCAGGAGTTGCGCCTGCTGCAGGCGGCGCTGCGGCGGCTGGAGGAGGGGCGCTACATGACCTGCGCGGTCTGCGGCGAGCCGATCGAGGCGGAAAGACTGCGCGCGGTGCCCTACACCGACCGCTGCCGCACCTGTGCGGAAGGCGCGCGGCGGCGCTCGCCGGGCTCCGCTCCACCGCGTAAAGGCTGACCCATGCGTCCTTGCGGTGTCATCACCATCACGACCGACTTCGGGCATCAGGGCCCGTTCGTCGGCGTGATGAAGGGACGCATCCTCGGCCGACTGCCGACGGCCCGGATCATCGACCTGACCCACGAGATCGTGGTTCATTGGCCCGCCGAGGCCGGGTTCTGGCTGGCACGGGCCTTCGGCTACTTCCCCCCCGGCACCGTGCATGTCGCGGTGGTGGATCCGGGAGTAGGGACCTCGCGGGATATTGTCGTGGTGAGCGCCGGCGAGCATCTTTTCGTCGCCCCGGACAACGGGCTTCTCGCGCCGGTGGTCACCCGGCATCCGCAGGCCGCCATCGTGCGCCTGCGTCCGGAGGGCCTGGCGCGGCTCGGCATCCATCACGCCAGCGCCACCTTCCATGGCCGGGACATTTTCGCCCCCGTGGGCGCAGAGCTGGCCGCCGGCCGATGTACCCCCGCCGACCTGGGCGAGCCGGCGACCCCGGACTCGCTGGTGCCGTCCTGGGTGGATGAGCCCTCGGTCGAGCATGCGAGCGTCTCCGGCGTCGTCATCACCATTGATCATTTCGGCAATCTCATCAGCAACATCGATGCAGCCCTGATCGAGCGCTTCCGCCTGCCGCTGGTGCACGCGGGCAGCCATGCCTTCCCGCTGCTGCGCACCTACGGCGACACCAAGCCCGGGGAATACCTGGCGCTCATCAATTCCTTCGGGGTCATCGAGATCGCCCGCGCGGAGCAGAGCGCGGCCGAGGGCTTGGGTCTCAGCCGGGGCGCCCCCATCACCGTGCGAGACCGGATGGAGTCATAGCAGCTCAGCTCATTACTCTTGGATATTGCTCTCGGACGGGAATCCGCTATAGTTCGCTGCCTTGCTCCGTGCCCCAGATGCACTTACGCATTGATTTAACTCAGGATTTGCACCGCTAGATGTCGGAACGAGATAACGAGAGCTTCGATCTCGACGAGGAATTCTTGAGCGGGGCCACCGAGGACAGCACCGACTATGACCGGCTGCTCGACCGGGTGGACAAGCGTGCCCGTAATCAGGTGAAGCGCGGCAAGGCTGCGTGGAGCCGGCTCGAAGAGGTCCTCGCCGACAAGAAGCTCGAGAAGGACCTCCGCGACTTCGACGAAGAGCTGTAACAGCGCTGCACGATTCGAGCAGGGCGGCCGGGCGTGACAGCGCCCGCACCCGCCTTGGGGGACTGCTCGACATAGGGCCTTGCACGAGGCCTCACACGGCGGTCTCCCTCGCCGCCGCTTGCCTGCGGAAAGACTTTTGTGACTCGCACCGCGTCCGACTGGATCGTCCTCAAATTCGGCGGTACCAGCGTTTCCTCGCTCGCCAACTGGCGCAACATCGCCAAGGTCGCCGCCGCGCGGCGCGCGGACGGCGCGCGGGTGCTCATCGTGCACTCCGCGGTGACTGGCATCACCGACCGTCTGGAGAAGCTCCTGGCGGCCGCGCGGGGCGAGGCGCAGGAAGAAGAGCTCAGACTCATCGATGAGCGGCACCGCCGGCTCGCAGCCGATCTCGACATCCCGCTCGGGCCGGACTGTGAGCGCCGGCTCGCCGAGCTGCGGCAGATCGCCGCGGGCATCGCGCTCATCGGCGAGGTGAGCGATCGCACCCGTGCCCGCGTCATGTCGAGCGGCGAGCTGCTCGCAACGGAGCTGGGGGCCCGCTTCCTGCGCACCCAGGGGCTGGAAGTCGACTGGGCCGATGCGCGCACGATGCTCATCTCGGAGGAGCGCACGAATGCCTCCGCCAAGGCCGGCATGCTCAATGCCACGTGCAGCTTCACTCCCGATCCCGACCTGGAGGAGCGCCTGGCGGGCCTCGCGCCCATCGTGGTGACGCAGGGGTTCATCGCGAGCGACGCCGAAGGCAACACGGTGCTGCTCGGACGGGGCGGGTCCGATACCTCTGCAGCCTATCTTGCAGCGAAAGTGCGCGCGCGGCGGCTCGAGATCTGGACAGACGTGCCCGGTATGTTCAGTGCCAACCCGCGCTCGACGCCCACCGCGCGTCTACTGCGCGCTCTTCACTATGACGAGGCGCAGGAGATCGCCACCAGCGGTGCCAAAGTCCTGCACCCGCGCTGCATCCTGCCCGCGCGCCAATACCGCATTCCACTGCACGTCTATGCCACGCAGGCGCCGGACCTCGAGGGCACCGTGCTGAGTGCGGAGGGAGGCGACGGCAATGCGCAGGTGAAGGCAGTATGCACCAAGAAGGGCATCACGCTGATCTCGCTCGAGAGTCCCGGCATGTGGCACCAGGTGGGCTTCCTCGCCGATGCTTTCCAGGTCTTCAAGAGCCATGGCATGTCGGTGGATCTGGTCTCGACATCGGAGACGAACGTCACGGTATCGCTCGACCCGGCGGCCAATACTCTCGATGAAAGCCTGCTCGCGGGCCTGGTGAGCGACCTCTCGCGGCTCAGCCGCGTGCAGGTGATAGGTCCCTGCGCCTCGGTGAGCCTCGTCGGGCGCAACATCCGCGCGATCCTGCACCAACTGGGCGGCGCATTCGAATTCTTCGAGGAGCAGAAGATCTACCTGGTGAGTCAGGCAGCGAACGATCTCAACTTCACCTTCGTCGTCGACGAGCGCCAGGGCGACAGGCTGGTCGACCAGCTGCATGAGCTCCTGATCCGGCCGGTGCCGGGCGATCGGGTACTCGGGCCCACCTGGCAGGA
>Ga0134125_10011202_pt1 | contig 10055 bp, 10 predicted proteins | sample KB31751_FD_96464 | JGI IMG/M metagenome (GOLD analysis project Ga0134125, IMG submission 96464) | Terrestrial soil microbial communities with excess Nitrogen fertilizer from Kellogg Biological Station, Michigan, USA - KB3-175-1 | ecosystem: Environmental > Terrestrial > Soil > Unclassified ... | reverse complement strand
GTGGCGGCTCATGGGGCAGCTCGCCCGCTCAGGTGATTTCCGCCTATCGGCAAGGCGTCAACAGCGACGCGCGCAGCGGACGCGTCGGCTTCCGCGTGGTGCGTGAACTCTAGGCGGGAACGAAAAACCCCGCCGAAAGCGGGGTCCGTCAACTGGTACCGGTGAGAGGACTCGGCATCCTAGCAATCATGCGGCCTGCGTGATGTGATTCTCACAAGTACCGTCAAAAGTACCGTCATTCGCTGCCAGCTTGCTGGCGATCCACTCGTGTACCTCGGCAGCCGACCACGCCACCGTGCTGCGGGTGGGTGTCAGTGCACGGGCCTGCGGGAACATCCCCGCGTTGGCCCATCGGTACAAGGTGGCCTTGCTGACCCCGACAAGGGCGAGCACGGAAGGCAGCCGGAGCAAGGCAGGTGTGGGAGTGGTGAAGCGGGTGGCGTCGGTCATGCTGTCATTCCTTCGGGTGTGGCACGGCAAGGCAGCCGATGGACTGGCTGCGTTCGCTGTGGGAGCTGGGGATGGTGACCGGGGCACGGGGGGTTCGCGCTCTGCCGGTCTGTTGGATGGGGTAACGGAAAATTGCGGCTGATTTTTCAGGGGATGATGTACGTGCCGCTGGCCTTGTCCGATGCCTTCCTGCGCTATGAGTAACCCACGCTCGGCGCTGGTGCCCTCGGGGTCTCGCTGGGCCGTACAGGGGCCGCATGGGCGTCCTGCGTATGTGCCTTCGGCTTGCGGCGCGGTGGCGTGCCGTCATTCGGTTTCAGCCAGGCTGCTGCGGTCTTCGCGCCTCCGCCACCTTTGACCGCGGTCAGATTTTCCCTACGCAGATTCAACCGGTCGCCGTCTGCGTAGCGCACACGCTGACCTTTCTGCGCGTCGGCAATCCATCGCGCGACGGGCACTGTTCGCGTGCTGTTGCTGGGGGAGCGTGTATTCGCTAGCACGTACTGGAAGCGCCCGCCCGTACTGGTAAACGACCAGAACGCGGAGAACCCTGCGGCCAGCCAGCGTTGGAAGTCTTCGGCGTACATGGTGGCGCGCTGGTCGGTGTTCGCCAGTGCAACGTGCACCAGCAGCTGACCATCTGCCGTGGTGGTGTACTCGGGTGTGGCTTGCTGTTTCTTCTTCATGCGTCTGCGTCTCTCAATTCCACGGATGCCCGTCACCAACCGCAGTGCGGGCAGTGGGTGGGCATCGGTGATGGGTGGGGGGTGGCTTCCTGTTGGCGCGTCAGATACAGGAACAGGCGAGCCGTTCGCTGGATCAGTGACTTGGCGTATCAGGTGCCGGGGTGGGTGTTGCTGGTGCCCGATTTGCTGCAGCAGAGTGACCGCTGTGGGCTATGGGTGTCGGTGGGTTTCGCGCTGTCCTCATGGGGACAAGCTGGGGTGCTGTCTGCTACAGACACTGCTGTCGGAAACCTCTTCCCTAGGTCAGACAGTGGGCGACCATCTGAAGCCATTCCTACAAGGGTCAGAAGTCCACTTCTTCAGCGGTCTCTCGGTCAAAGGCCAACGTGTCAGGATTGGTTGCTTCCTGCTCAATCTCCAGCGCCATCATTCGCCACATCAGCCGGAAAGCTTCGGGATGCATGCTGTCTCTCAGCGCGCCCATCTTCTTCACGCCTTTCTCTGCCTCTCGCTGTACCAGCTGTTCCATCGTCATCTCCACTTGGTTATGTCCATGCTGGGGCCAATCTCGGATGTCCTTCCACCGCGGCCAGCCGGTACCACTGTCCAGTGCAGCGCCCTGCCAGTCCCTCGGGTTCACATCAGGCAATTTGCGAAGCATGGTGCGCACGGTGTCCTTGCCGATTCCGAACCGGCCCGCGATGGCCCGCAAGGATTCCCCCTCCGGCAACCCCCGCGCCCCTCGGTGCGTCACTGCGGCCAGGTACTGCCATGCAGCGTCGCGCTTCTGCTCGGGGTGCATCTCCAGCGCACGCTCTGAACAATTCACTAGCTTGGATACCAGCACGGCCCCTGTGCGTGTCATGGGCAACACACGGGCCGGAATGGTCTCCCGCTGTGCCCTGCTGTACGCCTTCAGCCGATGGTGACCATCGACCACGTACAGAACTCCTTCCACTTGTGCGACCAGCACCGGCTCCAACTCGATACTGTGGGCGGCTTCCAGTGCAAGGCGCATCGTGCCGATGTGTTCCTCGCTGCGCCGCTCGCCCTTCACTTGATCCTTGAAGGGCACCACGCGGGCCTCGCGGGGTTGGAAGGTGTCATCGGTCTTCAGCACGGCGAGTGGTTGCCGCTGCACCTCGGCGGCCTTTAGACGCTGCAACGCGCGATCAACGTCCATCACCCTGCACCTTCACTTCGGGGTGGGTGTGGATCAGGTACTTCAATACCTCGGCGTTGCCGGTGTCTCGGCGGATGCGTCTCTCCAGCTTCCGCTGAAACTCCTTCAGTCGGTCAAAGGTGGGCACGTCAAAGGCGATGGTGCGGATGTTCAGCGGCTCGCACAGCGCGATGGCTGCGGCGAGCGCTGCGGGGTCAAAGTCGATCATGTGGTCGTCTCTCTCTAGGCTATCGACGGCTGCGCCGTCTCTGTGGTCGGTGGTGGTGGATATACCCGGATGACGGGCACGGCAAAGCGCCGCGGGAGCCGCTGGGGCTTCCTCGGGATTCGGTGGCACGTGCTGAGACGGGGGAAGGCTAGAAAATGCCGCTATCGTAATAGAGCGAAAGCCGCAACCCACCAAACAATATCAGGGACTTACGTGTGGCGATCCGAGCAATTTCGGAGCACCCGAAGTCCCACTAGTAATGGCCCATGTCGTCGGGCCATTCGTCGGTAGCCTCAGGATCAAACGGCGGAAGATTGAACTTTCGGCTCGACTGCGGGCGCTCGCTCCGCAGGGCACTGCGCGCCGATAGGATCGCCTCTCGGCTCGCCGGGGTAATCTTCGGGTGTACCTCGTCTCGAAACGGGAGCAGCAGAGTTTTTCGGGCAGCGTCGGCGATGAACTCTCCGTCCCATGTGGCAGCAATTTGCTCCCATGGCGTCAGATGACGGCGTGCATCGGCATCGAGTTCGACGGGGAAACTCCATTCGATGCACCACATCCTTACGAATACAAAGCGCTCGGCATCCGTGCCGGTTGGAGCCGAGTAAAACGCATTGAGTACTGAACTGGCGCGATGCCATGCCTGATACGTAATGGATTCCCTAGGAGGTGCCGCATGGGGTTTGGCTTGTGCGGGTGACTTACTAACCGCAAGCGGCTGCTTCTTCGCATGCTGGGCAGGTTTCACAACGGTGCGGAGTCCAGCAGCCTCTTGATACTTGCGGTTGCTCACAACTCCGCGTGCATCAGCGAGCGCAACCAGCGCGCGCTCAGGAAGCTTACGCAGTGAGTCCGCGCTGTGGCCGGAGGGAAGCTTCGGCGTCTCAATAAACGGCCCATGAAGCGTATCCAGCCGCTGGCGGGTGGATGCACTCAGCGGGGGCCGCGTGCCGTTACGTCCACGCGGGAGGTTTCGAGCCAAGGCACCTGCCTCACGCTGGCTGAAATCCCAATTGCGAAGAGTGACGTAGCGCTGTTCCTCGGTCGGGGTCAGAGACGATGGCCTGCCCGCGGCCTTTTGGGTGTGGGTACTGCCCAGCGAGGGCGTATGCGACTTCTTCATACGGGGATGGTAGCGACTCGACGCAGTTTATTCAGCGCTTCGCGCGTGTTGGTCGGGAAGTCACTGGCTGTGGTGGGAGCAGCGCACCTCACGCTAGCCCTTGCTTCGGCCCATAACGTATCCTCAGGGCATCCAGAGGGAAAGCCATGCCGCTGAGTTGGAATGAGATCAAGGACCGCGCGATGAAGTTCTCGCGCGAGTGGGCCGACGAAAGCTCCGAAGACGCCGAAGCGCAGTCATTCTGGAATGGCTTCTTTGATGTGTTCGGCGTGCCGCGCCGCCGCCTTGCCACCTTCGAGCGCAAGGTGAAGAAGATCGACGGCAAGGACGGCTACATCGACCTGCTGTGGAAGGGCGTGCTGCTGGTCGAACACAAGTCGAGAGGCAAGAACCTCGACCGCGCGCACAAGCAGGCCAGCGACTACTTCCACGGTCTCACCGATGCCGAGCTGCCGAAGTACCTGCTGGTCTCTGACTTCGCCCGCTTCCGCCTGTACGACCTCGAAAGCGATGCGGAGCCGGTCGAGTTCGGGCTGAAAGACCTGCACAAGCAGGTGCGCCGCTTCGGCTTCATTGCGGGCTATCAGGCGCGATCCTTCAAGGAAGAAGACCCGGTCAACGTGCAGGCCGCCGAGCGCATGGGCAAGCTTCACGACGCGCTCAAGGCAGCCGGCTACGAGGGGCACGCGCTGGAGGTGCTGCTGGTTCGCCTGTTGTTCTGCCTGTTTGCCGATGACACTGGAATCTTTCCGCCGCATACCTTCCACGAGTTGCTGGCGCAGCGCACGTCGGCAGATGGCGCGGACATTGGTCAGTGGTTGGCGCAGCTGTTCCAGACGCTGAATACCGACATCGACAGGCGTCAGAAGACGCTGGACGTTCAACTGACGGAGTTCCCATACGTCAACGGCAAGCTGTTCGCCGAGCCGCTGCCGCTGGCCGCGTTTGACACAAAGATGCGGGGCCTGTTGCTGGATGCCTCGCTGCTGGATTGGAGCCGCATCTCCCCGGCCATCTTCGGCTCCATGTTCCAGTCGGTCATGGACGCTAAGGCCCGCCGCAACCTCGGTGCGCACTACACCAGCGAGAAGAACATCCTCAAACTGATCGGCCCGCTGTTCCTCGACGACCTGAAGGCCGAGCTGGCGCGCATCGGGCACACCGAAGGGAAGCTCAAGGCGTTCCATACCAAGCTCGCCCATCTGCGGTTCCTCGACCCGGCTTGCGGCTGCGGCAACTTTCTCGTCATCGCCTACCGGGAGCTGCGACTGCTGGAGCTGGAGGTGCTGCGTCGCCTGCATCCCGAAGGGGCCTCCTCGCGTGCCCTGTGGGTTACCGAAGAAGTCCAGGTGGACGTTGATCAGTTCTACGGCATCGAGATTGAGGAGTTCCCCGCGCAGATCGCCCAAGTCGCCATGTGGCTCATGGATCACCAGATGAACATGCAGGTCAGCGAGGCGTTCGGGAACTACTTCGCACGTCTGCCATTGAAGAAGTCACCGATGATCGTGCATGGCAACGCGCTGCGGATCGACTGGAACGATGTTGTGCCGAAGGAACAGCTGAGTTACATCCTCGGCAATCCACCGTTCGGGGGGAAGCATTACCAGAACAAGGAGCAGCGTGAGGATCAGTCCTCCGTCACGCTCGGCATCAAGAGCGGGTCTGATCTCGACTTTGTGGCGAACTGGTTTATCAAGGCCGCCGAGTACACCCAAAACACTCCTGTCATGGCTGCGTTCGTTGCCACGAACTCCATCACGCAGGGCGAGCAAGTTTCGCTTCTGTGGGATCACCTGCTCAACCGCTTTCATATTCTCATTGAGTTCGCCCATCGCACCTTCAAATGGAGCAATGAGGCGCGCGGAAAGGCCGCTGTGCATTGCGTAATCATCGGTTTCGGACAATCTGTTCCAGGGCAATGCCGCCTGTTTGAGTATGAACAGCCCGACGGTAGCCCTCACGAATTATTGGTCAAGCAGATCAATCCATATCTCGTGGAAGGGCCGAGTTTAGTTGTGAGCAAGCGGAGCAAGCCGCTGCTTGACGTGCCTCCCATGCGATATGGCAACAAGCCAGCGGATGCCGGGTATTTCATACTATCGCCGGAAGAACGTGAGGTATTGATCGCGGCAGAGCCAGCAGCAGAACGATGGATCAGGCGATACGTTGGGTCGGAAGACTTCATCAATGGAATTGAGAGGTGGTGTCTCTGGCTTGTCGGAATCCAGCCGGACGAGTTGCGGCGCATGCCGCACGTGCTCCAACGGGTGGAAGCCATCCGTATGTTTCGAGGCGCCAGCACCGCCGCTCCAACACGCAAAGCGGCAGATACGCCGACAGAGTTCTTCTATAATTCTCAGCCAGATGGGCGCTACGTCGTTGTGCCGGAGGTGTCATCCGAGCGCAGACGCTATATCCCGATGGGCTTTCTTCCTCCCGAAGTAATCTGCAGCAACACGAACTATCTCGTGCCGGACGCAGACTTGTTTACTTTTGGTGTGCTGACTTCTGCTATGCACATGAGCTGGGTGAATGTCGTATGCGGTCGGCTGAAAAGCGATTACCGATATTCCGGGAGCATCGTCTACAACAACTTCCCGTGGCCCGACTCGGCCACCGACAAACACCGCGACGCCATCGAAGCCGCCGCACAGGCCGTGCTCGACGCGCGTGCCACGTTCCCGAACAGCACGCTGGCTGACCTGTACGACCCGATCACCATGCCGCCCGCACTGGTGAAGGCTCATCAGGCGCTTGATCGTGCCGTGGATGCCGCCTACGTGGTTGCCGAAAAGATTGCTGGCCGGAAGGCTCCGAAGCTAGGCAGCGACGCCGAGCGCGTGGCGTTCCTGTTCGAGCGTTACCAGCAACTGACCTCGCTGCTGCCTGCCGATAAGACAAAGCGCGCCTCGCGTAAGCGTGTCGCACCGTAGGGGCACCGACACTGACGCGCCAAAGGCTTGAAAACTTATCCACAGAGTTATTCCCAATATATTGGGTTGACTAACACAAAATCGCCCTATATGTTGGGGGCGAGGGCATAAAAAACCACTTGCCGGCTGGAACCGAACAAGTGGTTGGTGCTCTCAAAACCCACGGCGCGAAGTGCGCGCAGATTCCAAGTGGACGCACCACTGACGATATCTGCACGTGCAACGGAGTGTCAACAAACTGACAGCTCGCCAAGCAATGGCCGCCGTGGAATCTCAATCCTGTTTGGAGCTATTCCAATGAGCAATAAAGAGCTGTATGTGGAGCAACGCGAACAAGGCGACTTTGCGGTTCGCCGTGCCAACTCGGAGCGGGCGAGCGCTGTACTGCCTACCCAGCGTCAAGCCATCGAGCGGGCGAAAGAGTTGGGCGCGGAAAAGCCTCTGGTCGAACGTGTCAGACATACGAGTAAGGGCAAGCCGGATCAGTGGCGTAAGCCCTGACGCCCAGTCGCATAACGGTAAGTGAAAGCGGCCCGGTGTTCTGTCGAGCACCGGGCTCACAGTCAGCGCTGGGCAAGACGACCTATCGGATCAGATGAGGACAGTCAGGCGAAAAACATGCTCGCCACTCGCTCACGCTTTGCGCTTCACCGCCACATCTTTTGCGCCGCGGCGCGCGCCAGCCAGATAGTCGGCCCATGCCTGCGTCATGCGGGTGCGTACCTCCTAGCACTTTGCGGTAAGAGTGTGCGCCTCGTGTACCGTATTGATCTCCGCGTGCGCCTGTTGACGCTCGATGGCGTCGGGTCTTCAGCCCATCTCATTTAAGCGGGTTGCCGTCATGCTGCGGAACCAATGGCCGGTCAAGCTCTTTCCTCCTACGTATGCAGTTGAACCCTTCAAGACTCCCGATGATCTTCTGGAGTCCCGCATCAGTCCAAAGGAACGATGAGTATGTCTACTGATGCAGAACTTCTGAGCATTGCTAATGCCACGGGGTTTCCGCTGCAAATCGCGTTACAAAATGCGGTGGAAGCCAACTGCCCTGACTGGCGTGTTCATCACAGGGAACACGCTTGGCGTAATCTCGAAGATGGTCGAAGCGGATTTATTGACGTTGTACTGGAGCATAAGAGCACATCTGACAGCGTCGTAGTCGAATGCAAACGAGTGCGGGAAAGTTGCTGGTTGTTCTTGGGTCACTCGGGACGCGACACACCTCGCAGGAACTGCAAGGCGTGGGTAACACAACATCGCCAGAACGGCCTCTCCCACTTTGGATGGACGGACATTACGGTAGACCCACCGACACCTGAAGCTCAGTTTTGCGCAGTTCGTGGACAATCCACAAATGACAAAAGTACCTATCTAGAACGTATCGCTAGCGAGTTGGTCTCGTCTACGGAGGCCCTTGCATGTGAGGAGCGCGAGCGTCCGATGGAAAACCATGACCAAACGCGTATTTACCTCAACGTCATAGTCACCACGGCGGTGCTTCAGTTTGCGGCCTTTTCTGCGGAATCGCTAAACCTCGCTGATGGTCTTCTCTCCCCCGACACCAACTTTCAAGAGTTACCGTCCGTGCGAGTGAGAAAACAGTTTTCAATGCGCAAACTTCGCCTGACCGAAGACGACTGGTTCTACTCTGACAAGGTGGACAGCAAAAGAGAGGACACCGTTTTCGTAGTCAGTGCACGGCACTTCATAGAATTTCTCAATAGCCTTGACGTGTCTAAGGTCAATACAGGGGGAGTGAGGGGTTTCTCCTAGGATTATTCACCCGCCGACGAAGTGGCACGCTAGCGTCATTCTCGATCCGCTATCCAAAAAAAACGACAGATCAGAACGGACAGGCACCAAACACGGGCAAGCCTCAAGCCTTGCGCTTGATCGCTACAACCTTTGCACCGTGGCGCAGACCGTCCAGATAGTCGGCCCATGCCTGCATCATGCGGGTGCGCTCGTCCAGGTACTGCGCCGCGTGGGTGTACGCCGCTCGCACCTTGTTTGACTCCGCATGCGCCAGCTGCCGCTCGATGGCGTCGGCGTTCCAGCCCATCTCATTCAACCGCGTGGCCGCCATGCTGCGGAAGCCGTGGCCGGTCATCTCGTCCTTTGCATACCCCAACCGTCGCAGAGCCTGATTGACGGTGTTCTCGCTCATCGGCTTGCCGCTGGTGCCGATGGCAGGGAAGACCAGCACACCGCTACCGGTCAAAGGGTGAAGGTCGCGCAGTACCTCTACCGCCTGAGCAGACAGCGGGACAAGGTGCGCCGCCTTCATCTTCATACTGGCTGCGGGGATGCGCCAGATACCGCCATCCAGATCGAACTCTGACCATTCCGCCTTGCGCAACTCGCCGGGCCTAACGAAGGTCAGCGGAGCCAGCTTCAACGCTGACAGCGTGGTCAGCCGTCCGGTGAACCGGTCAATCGCCCGCAGCAACTCTCCGATCTTCGCGGGGTCGGTCAGGGCTGCCCGATGGGTCGGGGTGGGCGTGGTGAACAAGCCACGCAGCGGCGCTGTTGGGTCGGTCTCTGCCATTCCCTCCAGCACTGCCCAGCGGAACACCTGCCCCGCGGTGATCTTCACTCGACTGGCCGTTTCCTGCTTCCCACTCTCCTCAATGGGCCGCAAGGTATCCCGCAGTTCCCTCGCTGTGATCTCGGCAATGGGCCGTGCGCCAATGACGGGATACAGGTACGTCTCCAACCTCCAGCGATCTTTCACCAGCGTAGTCTCGGCAGTGTCGCCGCTGGCCTCGCGCTTCTTCAACCAATGACGGGCGGCCGCCTCGAAGGTATCCACCGACAATGCCGCCGCTACCGCCGCGGCCGCCTTCTCCGCAGCGCGTACCTCGCCGGGGTCGGTACCGTTCGCCAGCAACCTGCGGGCATCCTCGCGGCGCTGTCGGGCATCAGCAAGGGTCACGGTGGGGTACACCCCTAGCGCCAGCGTCTTGCGCTTGCCGCCGAACCGGTAATCCATCCGCCAATATCGTCCGTCATCGGGCTTGATCAGCAGATACATCCCGCCACCGTCTGCGAGCTTGCGGGCCTTGTCGGCGGGCTTCGCCTTGCGGATGGCGGTATCGGTGAGCATTGACGGTATCTCCTGACGGTATCTGGTGGCGCTCCGGGGTGCGAAGCGGGGCGACTCGGGGGCGCTTGCAGCGGCCTTCGACCGTCATCCTACACAAGATACCGTCAGAAGTACCGTCAGATACCGTCAGCTTCCTTGCGATCCGGTGAGACCCCTTGGAATACCTCAGGCATGAAAAAGCCCGCTTCTATGCGGGCTTCGGGTGTTTCGCGGGTCTCGATGGTGTCACCTGAAACCTTCAATTGGTACCGGTGAGAGGACTCGAACCTCCACTGTGTCACCACAAGCGGATTTTGAGTCCGCCGCGTCTACCATTCCGCCACACCGGCATGTGTGAGTCGGGCATTATGCCGGCTTCAGTGCACG
>Ga0134125_10011201_pt1 | contig 10055 bp, 6 predicted proteins | sample KB31751_FD_96464 | JGI IMG/M metagenome (GOLD analysis project Ga0134125, IMG submission 96464) | Terrestrial soil microbial communities with excess Nitrogen fertilizer from Kellogg Biological Station, Michigan, USA - KB3-175-1 | ecosystem: Environmental > Terrestrial > Soil > Unclassified ... | reverse complement strand
TTAAAGCCAAGTCGCCGGCTGACAAGGCCAAACACAGAGTCACGAAATGGCAAGAGCGGTTCAAGTGGCACCTGCATTTCTGCTGGCTACCGGTTCGCTACAACGATATAACAATTGTGTGGCTGGAAACGGTCGCCCGCAAGAAAGCAACATCGGACGGAAAAACGTTGCGGCTGGGCAACTTCAGTTACTACAAGTCATCATATGACTATGGCCCTGTGTCCAATCTGCTGACGCAACCCGGAGTACATGTCTTTGGAGGCGAAAATATTTCCGCGGCACAAGCAAGTGGTCCTACCGTTCAGGGCGGACCTGCATTCATTCTTGGGGAAGGCCTGCAAGAAATTCAGCGTCTCAAACAAGCCTATGATAGCCGTCCCCCACCGGGAAGACTCAACAAGGCTACTAAGAAACCTGGGCTATAACATTGCAGGCCCGATACAGTATTACTATGACTGGAACAATGGCCACCCCTTTGATTCTCAGCGAGTTACTGCTGACCTCCTGTCCACCAATCCTCGCGCTTATGTGCTTTCTGAGATGGGTGTCGGAAAGTCGCGTGCGGCTCTGTGGGCTTTTGATTACCTGCGTCGTATCGGAGCTGTTAGGTGTCTGCTTATGGTTGCTCCGCTATCAACGCTGGTGGGCGTCTGGGAAAACGAGATCTTTGAGAACTTCCCCCTGCTACAGACAGCGGTGTTATATGGCGATAGAAAAAAACGAATTAAAGCTCTTGGCAACAATGCTGATGTCTACATCGTTAACCACGACGGCGTTAAGGTGTTACATAGAGAGCTGTTCAGCAGAGGAGATATCGACTGCATTATTGTCGATGAACTCGCAGTGTATCGAAATGCTCGGTGTGAACGCTGGAAGTTTCTTAGACCAATTGTGCAACGAGCTTCGTATGCTTGGGGACTCACTGGCTCACCCACACCTAACGAACCCACCGACGCCTACGGGCAGATCAAACTCATCACACCGGAGCGAGTTGGGTTTTCGTTCAAGTCCTTCAAAGACCAGACCATGCGGCAGCTCGGACAGTTCCGCTGGATACCCAGGAGAGAAGCCAACGACATAGTCTATGAGCGCATGCAGCCCAGCGTGCGCTTCACTCGCGCGCAGTGTTACGACCTGCCGCCCACGACCTACTCCAGCCGCCATGTTGATATGGACCCGAAGGCGGCCAAGCTCTACAAGAAGATGTTCGACGAGCTGGCCGTACAGGTTGCCGCAAAAGAGATCACGGCGGCCAACGAAGGAGTGAAGCTCTCGAAGTTGTTACAGATTGCGAGCGGCTTCGCATACGATAACGAAGAGATGGGCCACTATATTGGCTGCCTCGACCGTATCAAAGCTATCATTGAGATCATCGAACAGACTGACCATAAGGTGATCATCTTTGGAGGGTTTAGGTACTTTGTAGTGCTTCTTGGGAAAGTGTTAGGCAAGAAGTACAGCACGGCCATTATCCACGGCAAAACGCCGAAGGCCGAGCGGGACGCCGCGTTTATAAGCTTTCAGCGTTCGCATGAGCCGCGCTTGCTGGTGGCGCACCCTAAAACCATGGCCCACGGCTTGACGTTGACCGAGGCAGCGACCATTATTTGGGCACAGCCAATTACAAGTCCTGAGATTTACGAGCAGGCAAACGCGCGGATCACGCGCACGGGTCAAAAGAACGCGACTTACATTATCCATGTGCAGGCATCCCCGGTGGAGCAGCGCACATACGACCGTCTGAAACGAAAAGCTAAAATGCAGGGTGTCTTATTGCAGATGTTTGAATCACCCGAGTAGCGCCGGGCAAGCTCCTCTTCCTCACCTGCAGAGGGGCTGATATGCGCACTGCCATTAGCCGTAAGTGGGCATCAGTTAACTGCGGCTGTGTGAACCCGGGTCAAACTCTGCGCGTTGATGCATGTCGCGCGCGGCACCTCCACTTGGGGAGATCCACCTTGGATGGGCGGCGTTAGGTAATGGTGCCCGACGCCGCCCGCCTCGTATAACCATATCATCGGAGAGTTTATATGCCAGTTCCGAATGCAGGCGATGTCATCACCGCCTATCTGAAACTGCGTGAGCAGAAAACTCAGATGGCCGAACGCCACAAAAAAGAGATGGCCCCGCTCAACGACAAGGCTCAGAAGCTGGAGACATACATGCTTTCGCTGCTCAATAACGCAGGCGTGGACAGCATGGCCTTCAAAGATGTTGGGACGATGTTCAAGAAGACTGTTCAGTCCGTGACAGTCGAGGAATGGGATGCTACGCTTGACTGGATCAAAACCAATAACGCCTGGGAATTCCTAGAGCGGCGCGTCTCCAAGACGGTGACACAGGAGTACACGGAGGCAACGGGGGAGGTTCCGCCGGGTATTAATGTCAAAACCGATACCGTGGTGCAGGTACGCAAGTCATGATGACGCAAATACATCGACCGGTTGAGCAACCTCAGCCGCTTGAGGTGAGAGTCATGTACGTTGTTCTGCGCAACGACGGCTACGCAAAGCGGTTCGACACAATTGGTAAGCCGCTGAAGGATGATTCGAGTTACTGGCAGGCTGGTAATCACTACCCCAACCCGGGGGAAGTGTTGATACCAGTGGACCCATGGACCGCGATCAAGACACACATGTGTACATTCGAAGAGTTGCAGCTTCCAGAGGGCGCGAGGGCGCTTCTAAACATCATCAAGTGAGATCGACATGAGCACTGAACTGACTATTTTCCAAGACCAGACCGCCTTACAGGAGTTGGCTCCAGAGTTCCACGCCATGATGGAGGCGGGCGAAGGGATCGATGATCTCGGCGCAGGCATTGGTGGCAACTACGCCATTCTGTCCATTCGTGGCGGCAAGTTCCGCGTGAAGCATCAGGGCAACGAGACGCCGATCACGGACGCCAATGGCGACCCGGTGGGCTCCATCGAAGCGGTAATCATCAAAGCCAACCCGTACCTGACCAAGCAATACTACGCCAACGGTTACACCGAGGGTGACAGCGAAGCTCCGGTGTGCTTCTCCATCGACGGCAAGCTCCCGTCGCCGGCTGTCGAGGCACCCCAACATACCAGTTGCGCGATGTGCCCGATGAACCGGTTCGGCTCGCGCATCACGGAGGCCGGCACCAAGGTCAAGGCCTGCCAGGACAACAAGAAGCTGGCCGTATCGCCGCTGAACGATCTCCCAAACACCGCGGTCGGCGGTCCGATGCTCTTTCGAGTACCGGCGAGCGCGCTGAAGGATCTCCTGCAATTCAACAACGTCATGACATCCCGCGGTTATCCGTACAACGCCGTCGCGGTGCGCATCGGGTTCGATCTGGACGTGAGCTACCCTAAACCGACGTTCCGCGCGATCCGGCCGCTGACCAGCGAGGAGGCGGCGATTGTGGTCGAGCAGTACCAGTCCGACCACGTCGAGCGGCTGCTCGGGGACTTCAGTGATATTCACGCCCCGGGACCGGTCCCTGAAGCTGCAGAGGATGATGCCTTCGAGCAGCCGCCCCAGCCCGCGCCGACTCCAACCCCGGCACCGAAGGCCACCGCGCCCAAGCCCACCCCGGCGCCGCGGCCCAACCCGCCCGTGGCCAAGGCCGCTGCTGCGGCTCCTGCTGCGGCTCCGAAGCCCGCCCCGGCCGCTCCTCGAGCTGCTCCGCCGGCCGCACCCAAGCCCGCAGCGCGTCCTGCTGCGCCCGCGGCACCGCCAGCCCCGCCAGCGGCCCGCGCCAAGCCCGCGGCGGCGAAGCCCGCCCCGGCTCCTGCGCCGGCACCGGCTCCCGTCGAAGCCGCTCCTGAGCCCGCAGACGCGGTCGCAGAGGGTGCGAATGCGATGGAGCAGAGCATCGAAGACATCCTCAGCGAGCTCAACGCAGTCGTGGAGTAGTCGATGCGCGATTTCCTTCGGCGGGTATTGCCTGCCGGTGGAGACTACGTCGTTGTCGCGATCCGCCCGGGTGGGAAAGCCTTCGAGATCCGAGGGCTTCCTACCCTGGGGGCTGCGACAGCGACGATCAGGAAGCTGTCCACACAGCCCCTGAACGTCTACATCGCAGTCGGCACATACGACAACAGGCGGCAGGCCCCGAAGGCTAAGCGTGCGCTGTTCCTAGACCTTGACCCTAAAGATCTCGGGAGTAAGAGGAATGCTGCGAAGGAATTGGGCCTGTTTTGCCGGGCGACCGGGTTGCCGATGCCTGCTATTTTGGTCGATTCGGGCAGCGGTCTGCATGCTTACTGGCCTTTTGATAGTGACCTGGGTGTTGGTGCATGGCGCGCGCTGGCTGGACAACTAAAGGCGAAGTGTATCGAGCTAGGCCTGAAGGCTGACCACGCCTGCACGGCTGACGCCGCGCGCATCCTGCGTGTCCCCACGACACTCAATCACAAGACGAGCCCCGCGCTGCCCTGCAATGTGATCCACGATTCAGGTGCGGTATTCGCTCCTGCCGATCTCCTGAAATGCCTGCTGCCCGCCAACAGTACATTTGACCTTCTGCCCGCGGCAACTGGCATAAGCCGTACCGCGGTGCCTGCCATCAACGCCGATCTCGCAGGTGGACTCGAGTACGAAAAGCCCGACGAAGCAACAGTCCGTAGCATGATGCCGTTCGTGAAGATTCCACACCAAGGAAACGAGCGGCATGATGTATGGCTCGACGTAGTGAAGGGGCTGCACAATTGGGATAACGGCGGCGAAGTTGGGTTCGATATTCTCCACGAGTGGAGCGCAACACAGCCGGCTTATAAAAGTGAAGTCGATGTTCGCAAACGTTATATGTCATTCGGGCGTACGACTCCTGGCCGCGTGCCTGTTACCATTGGCAGTATCATTAAACTTGCCCGCGATGGTGGATGGGAACCGCCCGCGCCGCCGGAGGAAGCGCAACCTACCAAAGCGCGAGAACTGGAAGACATCGACATTGAGAACATGGATGGTGTTGACCAAGACTTCAAATCGCGTGTCGCCGCGGCGATCAACACTGTTCGCGGGGAGGCGAGCGAGGCGGCGATAGCAGCCGGTAGGAACCGCGCCGGCCTTAAAGATATCGAGCGCATTCTGTGCGGCCAGTTCATCTACGTCAAGAACCAAGATACCTACTACAACCTGCCCAACAGGGCGCTGTACTCCAAGGAATCTATCCGTGACATTTTCACGCCCGATATGCCGCGTACGAAGGCTGGAACGCCGATGGACCCGTGTGAGCTGCTGCGGCGCTCGCCTAATAAAGTGGTCGTGGACTCCATGGGGTTTCTTCCCGGTGAGGGTCCGGTGTTCACCGAGAACGGGCAAGACTACGTCAATGTGCATACAGCGCCCGCGGCACTGATTACACCAACAGCAGCAGAGGCGCGGCTGTTCGCAGATTTTATTGACTACATGTTTCCACGGGCCGAAGATCAGATATTCAAACGCTACTGGCTGCAGTGGAACGCGCACCTAGTGCAGCGCCCTGGAGTGAAAATTGCAACTGCTCTGTTGTTTATTTCCGAAACTTTTGGTATTGGAAAATCCACAGCAGCTTACGACATTCCACGACTACTGGTGGGATCTCAGAACGCCCGACTGGTATCCAATGACCTGTTGGAGGGGCGGTTTACTGGCTATCTGGGGGACTCGCACCTCATCCACCTGCAAGAAGTGCATGTCAATGGACATTGGAACAGCTCTAAAGTGGCCAACAAGCTCAAAGCAGTTGTTACTGATCCGACAGTCAGCGTGGAAAAGAAAGGCCAGGACGATTACAACATACCGAATAGACTAGCTGTCACTGCGACATCTAACTTCAAGGATGCGATGTTGATTACGTCGATGCAGGATCGTCGCTGGGGCATCTACGAATTCAGGCCTAACAGAGGCTGGGTCCCGGGCGGCCAGGAAGCCCGCGCCTACTTCAACCGCATCCATTCATTCCTCAAGAGCCCGCGAGCTGCCGGCGTGCTTCGGTTTATATTTGCCCACCTGAGCCTTGCCGGGTTTGATCCGCAGAACCCGCCGCCCATGACGCTGGCCAAAGAGCGCATGGTTGGGCTGTCTATGTCCGAAGAGCAGGCTGTGGTAGCGGATGCCTGTATGAGCTGCAGTGCACCGTTTCACCGTGACGTGTTCCATCTGGACGAAGTCCGCCATCTCGTGCAGACTGAGACCGGCCGTATACTCAGCCGACAGAAGCTGCAGAACTGGTTCAGGAATATCGTACCAGCGGCTGATAAGGTGGCACAGATCCGCTCGGGCAACGGTAGGTTGGAAGTCTGGGCATGGAAAAACGTGGACCGCTGGCGCATCGCCCAGCCGCACGAAGTTCAGCAGGAGCTCGCCAAGTAGACCATGGGTAAGACGCAACGCGACCGCACCAGAAGGTGGCTCGCGACTCCGAGAGGCAAGTATAGTCTGCACAAACACAACGCGCGTATGCGCGGCGTCGAATTCACCCTGACATTCGATGAGTGGTGGTCGATATGGCAGAAGTCAGGCCAATGGAAACGACGCGGTAACCGCAGCGGACACTGTGATGTGCCGCATTATGGACGAAGGCCCTTACGCTGTTGGTAATGTATTCATAGGAACATTCAACCTGAATGTACGTGACCGTAATCGGTCAGTGGCTAGGAAACGCCACACTGCGAAGTCCACTACTGTTATCTTTTCTGATGAACCCCCATTCTGAACTGGAGATGTCATGATCACAAAACGAGAGATCGAGTACATTGCGAGCGGGCTGCGAAATATACAGCCGATGGCGCGCGACTACGCTCCTGAAACGATGAGAGAAGCGAACGCTGCAGTGGCTCAGTGGCGCAAAGATGTCGAATCTGTCGCCAACATGCTGGAGCTAGCGCAGCAGCGCGCCGTTCAGAAAGCGGGAACTACGTCTGCCGACAGGCACCGTAGAATGTTCAACAAGGCGCAGTTTCTTAGGGACTGTGGTATCGAGTCCGCCCCTAATAATCCAACAGCTTCCTGACATTCGGGTTTTTGTCGTGGCCAGTCTCGATACGCTGCTGCGCTCGTAGAGCGCTGCGCTGCTGTTTGATCAGATCCTGTACCTTGATCCGATCGCCAGGGTTGGTGGCGTTGAAATGATTGATAGTCGCACGTAGAGCTGCGCGCTGGCTCGTGTCAGCCTTAGCCCACGCTTTCAGGATTGCAGTCTTGCGGTCATCAATGAACTCGCGGTACTGCGCGACATCGCCTTGTCGGTTCTGCGCCTGGGCGACCGAGGCGGGTTTGAACCCGGCCGCCTGGATCGCAGCGTCGGCCGCGCTGGGCTTGGTGATCTGCGCACCGAACGCTGTCCTGTGGCCAGTGGTGGCCAGCTCTGTCGCCTTCATGGCGTCGCGTAGCAGCTTCACGGGTACGAGAGAAGCCAACACGCCGAAGCTATCGCCGCGCATCATGGCATCTTTAAAGCTGTCTTTCTGTTCGGCGACCATCTGAGCCATCGGGCCGCCGAGTTGCTGCCCCAGAAATTCCATAAAGTTCTTTGTATCTGTCCCCCATAGATCAGGAGGATCATGTAAGAACAGATCGCTAAGCCCCATACGACTGGAAAGATCAAAACCCAGAAGGTGTGGGAGTCCTCCAGTGATGGCATCAGATAGTGTCTTGTTGCCCACGACACTAGACACAAAGCGACGAATGGAGTTATCCAGAGAATAAAACTGGTCGCTATCACCAAATATTTTGTTATATGCATATACCGCCCCGCGGAGCGGCTCCAACGCTGCTCCCTTGATCACACCGGCCGTGAGTGACATGGCCACAACCAACCCCGCCACTGTCTTGGCCGCTTCTGCGCGGCTTTTAGTCTCCGCATACACCATGTTCTTGATGTTTGAATATAGCAAGTGCCGCATTCCCTGGACATATGTCCTGAACATCGTCACCGTATTGGCCCCAGGTACCTTGGCCAGAGTCTTGCCGACACGCGTCTTGTTGTTCTGCGCGTAGTCAACATGCGTCTCACGCACGAAGTCAGCAGTCTTTCGTAGGTCTCCGCCCGTGAGCTCGAGCCCCGCGAGCGCCGTTGACACCCGGTTATACACCTCTGCCATCTGCGGCATGATACGGGCGTAGTCAAAGACCCGCTGCGCCGTCGCGTTGCCGCCGTGCGCCTGCTGCCCGAGCGCGTGCGCGAAGGTGTTGGTAATCACCCCTTTGTCCATCAGCTCGCGCAGCTGCGGCGCCCACTTGCCCATAACGGGATGCTGCCTGATCCCATCGACCACGTGGGCCACCATGTCGTCAGCGCCAAACTCACCGGGCTTGGAGGCCTTGAATGCCGAGCGCATCGCCGGAGACACGACAGCTTGCGTAGCTCGCGTAAAGGCCGCGAGCGACCTACCATACCCCCAGCGCGCACCTGCTACTGGATAGGCTGTAGTGAAGTTCTGCGTGAGATAGATGCCCGTGTGCGACGGCGAGGCCAGGAAGTTCATATAACCCAGCTTTGCCGTGATGGCATTCACCGGATTCTTGATCCCGTATTGGCTGACTTCCTGCGAGATCCGCTTGCCGAGCTCGCCCATCACAGCACCGCGTTTGTACACAACCTGCTGGCTAGTGCCATCCTCCGGCTGTTTGGACATCTCACGAATCTTGCCCAACGCCTCGCCCTGGCGGAACGTGGTAGCCAAGTTGCCGATGTTCCACGCCATGCTCTGCGCGTGGCTTGCAAAGTTGCGGCCCATCTCTTCGCCTTTGACGCCAGCGAATCCAGCGCGGGCAAGTTTGGACGCAGCGTACGCTGACCGGGCAGCGACCATCTGGACAAACGTGCCTCGCAGCGCATCACTCATGGCTTTGACTTCGGGGCCGTCGCCGCGCTTGGCGAGTTTGCGAGTAGCCTCGCCAATCAACGTCTGCATCCCGCGAGTCAGTGTGCCGCCTGACTCCGCCTCAATCTTCTGCGTCACAGGACCAACCTTGTGACCCTCACCGCGCAGCCTCTGCGCTTCTTCTTCAGCATCCTCCCGATTATCGTGCATGGAGAGATACTGAGCACTCCCATCGACGTTCCAACGCCCGCCTACTTCGGCAACCTTCACCTTGGCCGATGGGCTCATATCTCGTATTCGTTGTGCATAAGCTTCAGCCTCCACCTGAGAGTTAAAATCTTGGTTGACTTCCGGGTGTACCTGAACGACGTACTCGCCGTGCCTTCCCAGGTGGAAGTAGGGACCCTCAATATGGTTTACGGCGGCAAGCTCTTGCAGAGTTTTGCGCAGAGAATCATTACGATCCCCCACATCCACCAACTTACCACTGCCAATAAGACCGTCGAAATCTCCTTTCGTCCGAGCGTTATACAATAGACTACGCTGGGCAGCGCTGATGTCACGATCAGTAAACGCGTCCAACGCAGTATCAACCGTAGTACGACGGAGTTGTTTTTGTGCCCAGGCGTAGTGGTCGCGCTCTTGCACATAGACATCCCGCGCCGCCTGTGGTAGCTCATTCCAGCGGCGTTGCATCTGATCCCACCGCCCATCGAAGCCCGGCGCCTTCGCGAATTTCTTCGGGACATCTGCCTTCGCCTTGGTGGGATCTATTCCCCACCGAGTTGAATCGCTTTGCAAGTTACCTAGCGCAGTATCCGTTGACCGGTCAAGCTGCTGCCGCGCCAAAACAACCGGGCGCGCCCGCTCTAGGTGGCGGTTGATGAGCTTGTTCTTTTCGTCAACTGCATCGTCATACTGACGCAGCGGGTTGTGCTCGTTGTCTTCGCCAAACCAATGCGAGTTGCTACGAACAATCTGATCATGAGTCTCATTAGCCAATACCAACTTGCGCAGCGCCGGTACCGCCTTGCCTTGCATTGTACGATACCATTGGCGGGCTAGAACTGATCCAGTCCTGCCCACGATCCCGCGAAGCCTGGGCTCGTCTCTGAGGGGACGAGGGTCGTCATTCAAATGGGCCACGGCTGCGATGTCACGCGAGAACCCGAGCCGGTCGTTCTCCATGAGGTTACGCTGGGCCTCCATAACGTCTTCCACGTTTCGCATAACGCTGTGGAGCAGCCGTGCCTCTTTGGTGCCGGTGATGATGCCG
>Ga0134125_10011200_pt1 | contig 10056 bp, 4 predicted proteins | sample KB31751_FD_96464 | JGI IMG/M metagenome (GOLD analysis project Ga0134125, IMG submission 96464) | Terrestrial soil microbial communities with excess Nitrogen fertilizer from Kellogg Biological Station, Michigan, USA - KB3-175-1 | ecosystem: Environmental > Terrestrial > Soil > Unclassified ... | reverse complement strand
CGAAGGAGGATACTGATTTCATGGCATCCGGGTGGTTTCAGGTGACTGTGTGGTAACAATCATTCTGGGGAACCGGATGCCTACTTTCTTCTTCTTGGGGCGGTGGGCAAAGCCCACGTTAAGATTCAGCCGCGCGGCGGAGCCGAGCGCTCCCCGGTGTGGCGGTCGTAAATAGCGCGAATGGCGGCGCGGACATCGCGAAGTTCGGCCAGGAAGCGCTCGGGGGAATCGAAACCGAGGCGGCGGGCCAGCTTGGCCAGGTCGGCCGGATTGTCCGGAACCTCCGTGAGCGGGCGATCAGTGACGATGCGGAGGCGGGCCTCCACGAGCCGCAGGAACGAATACCCGTTCCGCAGGGCAGCGACATCTTCGAGCGGCAAGAGGCCGGCCGCGGCGATGGCATCGAGCGCTTCCCAGACGTTCGCCCGCAAAATGTCCGGATGCTCGCGGCCGCATTCGATCTGCAAAAGCTGCACGAGGAACTCGACATCGGTAAGGCCGCCGCGGCCGCGTTTGAGGCTGCGCGGGCTCGCGCTGGCTTCCAGTTTCTCGCGCATGCGGCGCACCTCGTTTGCCAGCCGCGGCGAAGCCGATTCACCCAGAAGCGCCGCATGCACGCGCTCCATGACCGCTTCGCCAAACGCCGCATCGCCGCGAATCACCCGCGCCCGGCCGAGCGCCTGCCGTTCCCATAACTGGGCGGTCCCGGTCGCGAAGTAGCGGTCGAATTCGCTCAGCGGCAACACGAGGGTCCCGGACTTACCCGTCGGCCGCAATCGCATATCCACGGAATAAAGCCGCCCCATCGGCCCGATCGCGCTGAGCATCCGAATGACGCGCTGCGCCAGTTCCGTGAAGTAATAAGCGTTGGTCGTGGCGCTCGTCGAAGTTTCGCCGTCGGCCTCGTAAACGAGCAGCAAATCGAGATCGCTGTGATAGCTGATCTCGCGGCCGCCGAGTTTGCCGAACCCAAGGATGGCGTAGCGACAGGGCTCGCCGCTTGCCGTGGGTACTCCCCACTTCTCGCGGATCTTCGGTTCCACCAGTTCGACGACCTGGTTCAATAGCGCGTCGGCGACATCCGATAATCCGAGCGTGGTCTGGCGAATGTCCGCCAAGCCGAGTAAATCGGCGACGCCGATCCGCACCAGTTCCTTGTCCTGGAAGCTGTGCAAAATGGGGTCGAGGTCGCTGGCGCCGCGGCAGAGTTCCGCCAGTTCCGCCTGCAATTCCTCCCGCGATCGCGGCCGGTTCAGCACCAGCGAATCGAGCAGTTCGTCGGCCATGCCGGGGTTGTTCGTCAAGATGCCCGAGAGGAACGGGCTGCCCGAACAAAGCTCGACGTACAGTTTAAGGCTTGCCGGATTCACACTGAGAAGTTCCCAGAGTACGGCCTTGGCGCCGAGCGACGCCGAAACGCGTTCCAGATTCGTCAGGGCATCATCGGGATTCGGAGTTTCGGCGACGGCCCGCAATAGCGGCGGCGCGATCGACGCGAGGAAGTGCCGGCAGCGGCGGTCCGAAAGGAAGGGCACCGACTCGCGGGCCAGTTGCGTCAGGTTCTGATAGGCCTTGCCGGCATCGCGGAAGCCATAGCGGCCGAGCACCGCTTGCACCGTGGCGTCCTCCGGATCCGGATCGAGAATCAAGTCCGTCTCCGGCTCGGCTGCCGCGTCCGCATCGGGGAAGGTCTGGTGCAGCAGGTGATTCAAGACAGCCCGGTTGATCGCCGTCTTGTCGTGCAGGTCGCTGAGGAATCGGTCGAGAGGGTCGACGAGCAGATCGCGGGTGTCGAGGATCGGCGGCGGGCTTTCATCGAGCGGCGACCTTCGTTGAGGAAACAACTCGGAGCTCGGAACTCGGAACTCGGAACTCGGAATTTCTTCTGGGTCCGGCGTTCCGCGATCCGCGATCCGCGTTTCTTCACGGTAGCCCATGCGCAGGGCGAGCTTGCGCATTTCATCCGACGACGCTGGTAGCTTGTGCGTTTGCAGATCGAACAGCAATTGCAAGCGGTGCTCGGTCTTTCGCAAGAAGCGATAAGCATCGGCGAGAGTGTAGGTTTCCTGGGGCGTGAGGCAGCCGGAGATTTCGAGGGCTTCGAGAGCCAGGAGCGTGTTGCGTTGGCGGACGGCTTGGAGGTCGCCGCCGTTGAGCAGTTGCAAGAACTGGACGGTGTATTCGATGTCGCGGATGCCGCCGCGGCCAGTTTTCACGTCGCCGGGAACGTTCCACGGTGTCGACCCGTCGCCGCCTTCGCGCGGTCGACCGGCCCGCGCTTCCATCTGCCGCTTGAGCGCCTTCACTTCGTTGATCTCGGCGAAACTGAAATACTTGCGGTAAATGAAGGGTTCGATAGCGGCGAGGAACTCGCGGCCAAGGCCCGGGTCGCCGGCAACCGGGCGAAGCTTGATGAGCGCCTGGCGTTCCCAGGTGCGGCCGCGCGTGTCGTAGTAACTCAGCGTGCCGGCCAGCGAGCGCACTAGCGGCCCGCGCTGCCCTTCCGGACGCAACCGCAAATCGACCCGATAAGCAATCCCGCGATCGGTGTCTTGCGACAGCAGTCGGACCACGGTGCGAATGACCTCGGCGAAGAATTCGGCATTGGAAAGGCCTGTTCGCTTCCCGGCGGTCTCGCCGTCGTGATCGTAGACGAACAGCAAGTCGATGTCGCTGGAATAGTTGAGTTCGTCGCCGCCGAGTTTGCCGAAGGCGAAGGCGGTGAGACTGGCCGGTTTCCCCTCGGCGGTCATCGGCTTGCCGGAACGCTGAATCGCGGCGCGAAGTGCGAACGCCAGCGCGGCCTCGACGGCAGCATCGGCGAGCCGCGACAGCTCTTTCGCGACTTCTTCCAGCGGCCGATCGCGGAGAATATCGCTGACGCCGATGCGGAGTTGGTGGCGCGCACGGAAGCGGCGAATGGCGCGGAGCACGCCGGCATCGTCCGCGGCGGCGTCCATTGCGGAACGCAGTTCCGCGGCCAGTTCCACGACCGTCGGCGAGCGGCGCTGCGGCGAGCGGATCGCTTCGAGCAACTCGGGATAAGCCGCCAGCGTATCGGCGAAGAACTGCGAGGCGGCTAGCAGGTGGAGGGCGGCTTCGAGGCCGCGGCCGCGCGCGGCGAGCAGCTCCTTCACATGCGGGCGGGCCGCCGGCTGGGCAAACAACCGTTCCAGGTTATTCAGGGCCATGTCGGGGTCGGCGGTCCGCGGCAGTTGCCGGGCCAGCGCCGGCACGAGCCTGTCGAAGTCCGCGCCCAGGTGGGCTTGCAACCCCGCCAGGTTGCGGCGCGCGCGATCGGCTTCGCGCACCGACTCGACAATGGCATCGTCCGCTGCGGGCATGCGCTTATGGTATCAGTGCGACTCCGACTGCCCTGGCAAACCGCGCCGGAAAAACGATACTGACTCCATGGCCGAACCGAATCAGCAGGTCGAACCGCCGACATCCTTTAAGTGGGTGATCATCGCTGCGCTGGTCATCTGGGCACTTGGCGCCGTGGGTATCTTCTTCACGCGGTACTGACACACAGGGTCTACCCGGAGATCGCGCCGTGCGCACCATCGCCGTTGCAGTATTTCTCATGGCGTCCGCCGCGCCGGCCGCGGCCGCCGAGCCGGTTCTCGAAATCGCCAAGGACACCGTACTCGACCCCAAGAGGAGCTACGGCAAGCTGGTCGTCACCGCGTCGAATGCGACGATCGATGGCCGCGGCGCCTGGATCATCGGCGCCAAGGACGGCAATCCGAAGACCTTCAAGGGAATTGGCATCGAGGCCAAGGGCGTTTCCGGCGTCACGCTCAAGAACGTCAACGTGCGCGGCTTCGAAACCGGCCTGCGAATTCAAGATGCCAAGCACTGGACCGTCGAGAACTGTACTTTCTCGGATAACTTCCACGACCCCGAGTTCGGCTGGGGCGAGAATGACCGCCGCGGCGGAGTTTTGCTCGTCAACGTCAGCCTTTCCGCGATCAAGAACTGCAAGGCCAACCGCGTTTGGGATGGCTGCACGCTCGTGCACTGCGACGGCAACACGCTCTTCAACAACGATTTCTCGCGCTGTTCGAACACCTGCCTCAAGCTGTGGCACTCGAGCCGCAACGCCGTGAAGGAGAACAAGCTCGATTACGGTCTGCGCATTAAACGCGGCGAAGTGCACGCCCGCGATTCCACCAGCATGCTCATCGAAACCGGTTCGAACGACAACACCTTCACCAAGAATTCCTGCCAGCACGGCGGCGACGGCATCTTCATCCGTTCCTTGAACAACTGGGTGAGCAGCGGCAATCGCTTCGAAAAGAACGACTGTTCCTACGCCAATAACAACGGCTTCGAATGCTGGTCGCCGGGCAACAGTTTCATTGGCAACACAGCCAACCACTGCAGCTACGGCTTCTGGATGGGCGGCTCCGACCGCACAGTGCTCGCAAACAACACCGCTTCCTTCAACGGCAATCCGAAGGGCTTCCACAACTCGCCGCACCTTCCGGAAAAGGGGCACGCCGGGATCGTGTTCATGTTCGGCTCGGCGACGCACATCACCGTCCGCGGCAACACCTGTTCGAACAATATCGGCGCCGGCATCGCCCTCATCGGCGATCAGGGCAGCAAGGGCGCCAGGTGGAAGGCGAAGCACTGGGTCATCGACAGCAATCACCTTACCGGCAATCGCTGGGGCGTCTTCGCCGAGTACGCCGACTGGATCGACATGGGGAACAATGCCTTTAAGAGCAATGGATTCGATGTCTTCACCGGGCCCGGCGTGACGAATCTGACCCGTCACAAGGCGGACGCGGCAATCAAGTCGCCGCCGGCTGTAACCGTGACCGGGCCGCAAGTCGTGCCCGTGGGCGTGAAGGCGTCGTTCGACTCGGGGCACTCCAAGGATCCGCTGGCGTTCCGCTGGGATCTGGGGGATGGGACAGTGGCCACCACGGCGAAAGTGGATCATGCCTTCGAGAAGCCCGGCTTCTACCGCGTCGGCGTCACGGCTTCCAACGGTCCGCTTTCCAGCCTCGGCGGGTGCGATGTCTATGTGGTCGATGGCGGCGCGGAGATCGGCACCGAAGGCAACGCTGGCCAGTGGTCCTGGGTCGATCCGCGTTCCGCGGTGACGTTCGCCGACGATCGCACGGTCAAGCTGGAAGGGGAATCGAGCCTGCGGGCGAGCATCGGTCCGCCCTATAGCGGCGGCCGCGTCGACCTTCGCTACACGCCTTCGAAAGCCATCGATTTGGGCAAGAAAACGCGGCTCTCGTTCTGGATAAAGAGCCGCAATCCGAACATTCCCGCATGGCAGGACGGCAATCCGATCGTCGCGCTTTCCGGGCCGGATGGGACGCTGCGCATCAAACCGAAGCGCGAACTCAACTCCGAGGCGGCGGACAGCGAAGCCCGCGAAGGCTGGCTTCTGGTAAGCATTCCACTTGCGGGCGATGCCAACTGGACTGCCGAGGGGACGCTGCCGAAAGTTGTCGAACGTATGTCGCTGGGATTCGACTCGTGGGGTTACGAGCCGTTCGAAGTGTGGCTCGACGGTCTGCGCCTGGAGTAACTGCGGCCAACCCGCAAGCGTTTCGCGCGACGGAACGAGTTGCCGCGATACTGAGACATGATCACTCGTTGAACAGGAATTCCTTGCTGTTCAACAGCGCCCAGAATACGTCGCGGAACAACTCGTCGCGCGGCGCCGTCTTGAGCAGTTTCACCACGGCGGCTCGCTCCGCATCGGTGGGTGGGCGGCCGTAGGTGCGTAGGAAAAGCGCCGCAAGCAGTTTGCCGTCGTCCTTTTCCGCCGCCAGGTTTTTCGCCAGCCAGCCGTTCTTGTCGGGCAACTTGGCCGTCACGATCGTGCCGCACTGCAAGTGAAGCAGTTGCGTCAGGTTCACGTCGTCGTTGCGTTCGCAGGCGCAGGCAGTGACGCGTGCCGAGCGGCCGAACGTGGCCAGGAAGTACGAGGCGGCGCCGGGGTCCGGCACCTGCACAGCGCGGATGCCCAGCGGGTAGCCGTCGAACTTTTCGGGCACGCCGGTCGCTTCGCAGACGGCGTCGAGCAGCACTTCCGCCGGCAGTCGCCGGGCATAGTAATGCGAATAGAAGCGGGCGTCGGCTTCGTTGCCGGGCCGCGTCGCCGAGGCCAGTTGATACGCCCGCGAATTGAGAATCGCCTTCATCAAACGCCGTAAATCGTAGCGAGAATCGACGAATTCCTTTTTGAGCGCGGCCCACAGCGCGGGGTTTGTCGGCGGGTTGGTCGCGCGGAGATCGTCCACCGGTTCCACCAGCCCGACGTTCATGTAATGCTTCCAGATGCGGTTCACCATCGCGCCGGCAAAGAACTCGCTGGCCGGGTCGGTGATCCACCGGGCGAGGGCTGCCCGCGGGTCCGCATTTGGGGCGGCATCCACGCGCGACCGATCCAATGGCTGAGCCTTCATGAACTGGCCGGTCCGCGGCTGCGTCACTCCCACGGGGTTCTTGTTCTGGTTCTGGTCCGGATGGCCGACGGAAAGAATCGTGGGCTGGCCGTTCTTCGGATCCTTGCGATCGAACTTCACGCGGCTGAAGTAGGCGGCGAAGTGATAGAAGTCGTCCTGCGTGTAGCGTTCGAGCGGGTGGTTGAGGCAGCGGGCGCAGCCGATGCGCGTGCCGAGAAACGCCTGGGCGACGGATTCCCCCACCTCGGAATTCTCGGCGGGTGGCTGTTCGTCTATGGTAACGATGAAGTAGCCGACGGCGGGATTCTTGGTGTTCGGGCCGGCAGCGGTCAGCACGTCGCGAGCCAGGGCGTCCCACGGTCGATTGGCCGCCACCTGTTCGCGCAGCCAAACGTGGAATTGCCGCACACCTTTGACCCCGCGTACGTCGTGATCGCGCTCCTTGCGATTCTGGAATAGGTTGCCAAGTTGCAGTGCCCAGTAGTCGTTGAATTCGGGGCGGGCGAGCAAAGCATCGACGAGTTTTTCGCGTTTCTTGGGATCCGTGTCGGCCAGAAACGTATGCACTTCCGCGGGCGTCGGCAGCACGCCGCAGGCATCGAGCGACGCCCGCCGCAGGAACTCGGCGTCGGTGCAGCCGTCCGATGGCTCGATCCGCAGTTCGCGGAGCTTCGCGAAGACGTGCTCGTCGATGAAGTTATTCTTCGCGCCGAAACGCCGGGCATCGACGGTGCGTTCGAACGGCATGGTGAACGCGGCGACGGCCACCTCCACTTGATACATCGAGCGAATCGCGCTGGCGCCATGCCGAAGCGCCTTCACCTTGCCATCGGCGGCGACGGCGAGATACGCCTCGTCGTTGGAATCGAACTTGGTGAGCCAAGTGACATCGCGTTTGGCGCCGTCGCCGAAAGTGGCCGTAGCGACGAGTTGAACCGCTTCGCCGGGTTTCAGCGATCCGGTTTTCGGGAAGAGTTCGAGCTTTGCGACTTTCGGTTCCTTTGCGTCGGGGCCGGGTGAGCCGGCTTGCAGCCAGTTCAAGAGAAGCCGATATTCCTGGCTATCGACTGCGAAGAGGCGGCCGCCTTCATGGGGCGCCTGGGCGGTCGCCTTGAGCAAAAGCAGGCTTCGTTCCGGGTTGCTAGGGAAGATGCGGCGGCCGTCGAATTCGCGAGTCAGCGATCGGTAGTCTTGATCCGGGGCGAAGCCGCGCAGGGAGAGCCGGAAACCATTCTGCCCCACCCCCTTGCCGTGGCACGAGCCCTGATTGCAGCCGGCCTTGGTGAAAAGCGGCACGATGTCGTTGAGGAACGACGGCGCGGCGAATGCCGGACCGGCAAGGGCGACACTCGCGGCAATCGCGACCACGAACCGAACCATGAAGGGCCTCGCGGCGGCAGGCGGGAAATCGAGAGGGGAACCCGGCAGGCAGGCAATTCTTCAAGTTTAGTTGCTCGATCGCCGCGGGGCAAGCGAATCGCGCCTTACGAAGTGCGTCAGATTGGTGGCACAGGCATTCTTGCCTGTGCAGAAAGCTCGCACAGGCAAGAATGCTTGTGCCACCAAGATTCCTTCACGGTTGCGTGCCGCCGATGGTGCGGATGCCGTCGCGACGGTACGGCAGGCCGCCGAGGCGATTGAGCGCGGCGCTCGCTTCCCGTCGGCGCGGGCCGTCTTCCTCCCATTCCGCCAGGTCGCGCAAAAGCCGCAGGGCTTGCGGCGTGCCGATCGCTTCCAATAACTCGACGGCCCGGGCATCGGCAATCGGGTTGGCCGCACTTCCCGGTTTCAGACAGAAACGAGCCATTGCCGCGGCGGCGGGCGGATCGGCCGCCAGCCGCGCCATCGCCGCGTACGACTGCGGTCCCTGGCCGTACGCCATCGCGTTCCAGAGTTTCCCGGCATCGGTCTCGCGCCGCACCGCCGCCGCCAGTTGAACGTCCCGAATCCGCACCGGCCAGACGAGCACGCTATGATCGGTGCTGGCCGAGATGAGCCGCGTGCCATCCGGTGTGAACGCCAGATCGCGGCATGGGGCGCCGTGGCCGGGAAGCGTTCGCCGAACCTGGCACGACGCCGTTTCCCACAGTTCGATGGTTCCGTCATGGCGCGCGATTGCCACAGTGCGGCGATCCGGCGACAGCGCCGCCGCGATTCCCACATATCGCATGGCGAACTTTACCAAAGGAAGCGATTCGCGAAATCGCGGCATGGGCGAGGTGATTTGCAATCCCGTGACGAGGTCGCGAATCTCATCGCCGGTAGGCCCGGGGATGCGGACGGCGGCGCCGTCGGCCGTGAAGGCAGGATGCGAACCATCGGGGATGGAGAAGGCGCGGCGCTGGCGGCCGCTGGCCAGATCCCAAATGCGCACCGTGCGGTCGGCGGCCGCGGTGAGAAGCGTGCGGCCATCGGGCGACACTTCAAGAGATTTCACCGCTGCGGTGTGCCCGGCCGGTTCGAACAATGGCCGGAACGTCGCCGCGTCCCACACGCGGATCAAACCATCGACCGAGGCCGTGGCGATGCGGCGGCCATCGGGCGAAACGGCGACGGCGCTCACCCGCGCGAAGTGCCCGATCAGCCGCACCACGTCTTTTTCCAGGGCGAAATCGCGGACCACCGGCACGCCGTCGTCGCCGATCGCGATGCCGCGCGTGCTATCGGGGATCGTGGCGGCGCTCCAGCGAACGCGACTTCCTGGCCGCCGCGTTTCGATTGTCGCCGCCAGCGGTTGCCCGGTCGCGGGATTCCAGTGAATGGTTCGCGTGCGAGCGTCATCCACGGGGCTTCGCGAAATCAGTTCGGAACCATCCGCGGAAAAGTGGAGTTCGGCGACTTCGGCGCCGGCGCGGAAGCGAGTGCCGCCGAGCCGCAGCGCGGCGCCCGCCGGCAAGTCGTCGCCGAACGCCGCGGCCGGCCACAATAATACCAGCACGATTCCATTGCGCATGACAGGCCCCATCCGTGGGTCGCCAACCGGCGAATGGTAGCGAAATCCTTTCGAGCCCGCAAGCGGCTTCGCTACCATAATGGTTTGAACCGGGTCCGGCGGGAACACCCATGAACATCCTCGTCACGGCGGGCAACACGCAGGCGCCCATCGATCGCGTCCGCTGCTTGACGAACATCTTCAGCGGCCGCACCGGGGCGGCCATCGCCCTGGCGGCATGGACGCGCGGCCACACAGTGACCTTGGCCACGTCCCACCCCGAAGCGCTCCACGACTTCGACGTCGACCCGCGCCAACCCTTCGAACGCTGGTCGCTCCTGCCGTATCGCACCTTCGACGACCTGGCCGCCATGCTGCAAGCGCAACTGCGCGGCGCCCCGTTCCACGCCGTCTGCCACTGCGCGGCCGTCAGCGATTACCTGCCCGCCGGTGCGTTCTCGCCCAAACCGGGCACCGTCTTCAATGCCCGCACGAGCGAGTGGGAAGGCCGCAGTGGGCCGCCGGCCTTCGTCGAGCAAAAGGCCGGCAAAATCAAGAGCCAGGAGCCGGAACTCTGGCTGCGTCTGGTGCGCGCCCCGAAACTGATCGATCGTTTCCGTTCGCCGTGGGGCTTCGAGGGAATCCTGGTGAAGTTCAAATTGGAAGTGGGCTTCGGCGACGACGAAT
>Ga0134125_10011199_pt1 | contig 10056 bp, 11 predicted proteins | sample KB31751_FD_96464 | JGI IMG/M metagenome (GOLD analysis project Ga0134125, IMG submission 96464) | Terrestrial soil microbial communities with excess Nitrogen fertilizer from Kellogg Biological Station, Michigan, USA - KB3-175-1 | ecosystem: Environmental > Terrestrial > Soil > Unclassified ... | reverse complement strand
GTTTGTGGAGGCAGCCCACCATCCGGTCGGATCGATAGGCACGTTCTTTTGTCTCATCTCAATATAAAGGGTCGGCCTTTGCGCACCAGCACTCGTCGCAACCGTCCGGCCAATTGTCCGTGAACCCATGCTGCCGACGGGCTTGCCCATGAGCACAAACTGGCCGGGCTTAACACCGACGCTCGCCATCCCGGCCAACAGGATCGTGTAGTCCTGCCCGGCATCAAGAATGACGATTTGGCCGTAATTGAGGTAGTTGCCCGTATAGAGCACCCAGCCGTCGGCCGGGGCAAGGACCTGGGCATCCGCGTTGGTCACGACCGACAGGCCGTCGGAGGTGCCGCCCAGCCCGTCGGCATCGCCATAGTTGACGACGTTGACGCCGCGGCTCACCGGGAAATCGAGATAGCCCTTGGCGGCGGCGAAGGGCACGGCCGGCTGCTGCCGCGCGGTATTGGCCAGCGCCAGGCGGATGGTGTCGTCATCGAGCTTGGGCGGCTTGCTGCCGTTGTTGGCGGCGTTGGTGGCATTGGCCGCCGTTACCACGGCCTCGGCCTGCTTGCCGAGGTCGGCAATCACCTGCTTGAGCTGCGCCGCCTTGTCCGCCATTGCCGCGGCCTGCTCCTGCTCGGCGGCAAGCGCGGCATCGGCGGTGGTTTCGTTCTGCTTTTGCGCTTCGATGAGCGTCGCAATGCGCAACTGCTCTTCCTCGAGCACGTCGAAGTTGGCCTTTAGGGTCTCTCCTTCGGCCTCGGCGGCGGCGCGGATGTCGGTGAGGTGCTTGAGGTCGCTCGTCACCTGGTCGGCCTTCGCGCGCAGTTGCGGCAGGATGGCCGAGATGAGGAGGGCGCCACGGGCCGAACCCAGCGCGTCGGACGGATCGACGACAAGCGCCGGCGGCGGGTTTTCGGAGATGCGCTCGAGCGCTGCGAGGACGTTGGAAATCGACGCATTGGTGCCGTCGAGCCGGCCACGCGTATCGAGCTCCTGGACGATCAGATCGCCGATGCGATCCTGCACCGCCGCCACGTCGGCTTGCGCGCTCTTGACCCGCTCGCTCGCGGCGATCAGCGCCGCGTTCTGCTTGTCGCGATCGCCCTTCATGGCGGCGATCTCGGCCTTGAGCTTATCGATCTTGTCCTGGCTCAGGGACAGGGAACTCTGCAGCTCCTGCAGCTGCTCCTGGCTGTTGGTTGATTTCTGCTCGATCCATTTGGGCACGCCATTGCCCACCGGCGCGACCGCTGCGGATGTGTCGGGGTCGGGCATCTGCGATGCGTCGTTGATCGCCTGGTCCGAGGAGGACGCGGCGCTCGAGGGCGCCGACGACGACTGCGCAAGCGCCCCCGCGGTCGCCAACGCTGCGGTCAGCACCGTCGCCATCGTCCAGTGGACGCGTTTCGTCTTCAAGCCCCGTAACTCGCCGAATCAGTGCGCCAGGAATCCTAGCAGCGACCGGCGTTAAGCCCGAGGTCTTTGGCTTTTGGATGGCTCGGTGCCGCTGAGCGATCAGAATCCGCCGGCGGGCATGAATGGGTCCTCAGATGACCGGGCGGTGGCCGTCAGCCACCGTCCGGCGGTGGGCACGATCTCATGCGCGCGGGCCGAACCCCGGATAGGGCGCCAGGGCCGTAAGGGCATCAATCAGCATCATTTTGGTCTTGACCAGCGGCAGCGTGTCGAGACCGCTCCGCGCCGCCGTGGCATCGGCTGCCTCGAGCAGCAGGGCCGAGCCCGGAACGTCGGTCCGGTTCCAGACCTGCCGCGCGAAGCCCTCGACGTAGAGTCGGCGCCGTTGCTCGGCCTCCTCGGGCAGATGTGGCGCGAAGTCGGTGTCCTTGAAGCGCTCGGTGTCGCGGCGAAGCAAGGCAATGAACTGCATTGAACTCTCCTGTGGTTGCGATGGGAGAGATGCCTCGCCTTAAACATTCCGTCCAAGACTGATTGAGCTATAGTTGAGACCTGTGAGGACACGATGCTCGACTTGCGCCAGCTCCGCTGTTTCGTCGCCGTCGCCGAGACCGAACACGTTGGGCGCGCGGCCCTTTCGCTCGGCATTTCGCAGTCGCCGCTCAGTCGGCAGATCCAGCAACTCGAGGCCCGGCTCGGCCTGGTGCTGTTCGAGCGCGAGCGCAAGCGGCTGCGATTGACAAGCGACGGCCGCGATTTTCTCGCCGAGGCGCGCGAACTCATCGCCCACGCAGACCGGCTGGAACAGCGTGGCCGCAGCCTTGGGCTTGGCGGGGCCGGTCGGCTGGCGATCGGCTATGTCGAGGGGGCGGTGCACGCAGGGCTGATCGCCGCGACGCTCGAGCGGCTCCGCGCGGTTCGGCCCGGCCTGGTCGTCAATCTCATCAGCCAGCGCTCATTTGCGCAGATCGACGGCCTGCGGCTCAGGGCCCTCGACGCCGGCTTCATCTATACGCCGCCCGAACCTGCCGATCCTGAGATCGAGACGCAGCTCGTGCTCGACGAGCCGCTGCTGCTGGCGCTGCCGAAGGACGATCCGCTCGCTGCCAAGGCGCGGATCGGGCCTGGCGACCTGCACCGGCGAACCTGGATCACCGTCGTCCGACAGCCGCGCGATACCAACCGCGATCAGTTCGTTGCGGCCGCCGTCGCGGCCGGCTTCACTCCGGATATCGCCTACGAGACCGCCGATCCGCTCACGTCGCTCGGCCTGGTCGGGGCCGGGCTCGGGCTGGCGGTGGCCCAGGCCAGCCTCAGGCTTCTCGATCCGGCGGGCGTCGTCTTTCGCGATCTTCCCTGGTTCAAGCGGACAGTCCGCGTGTATCTGGCGTGGCGGCGAGCCGACCACCGGGCAGCGCTCATGGCGTTGCTGGCGGCAACTAGGCCCGGTGGTACGGGTGGCCCGTAAGGATCGTTGTGGCACGGTAGAGCTGTTCGGCGAGCATGATGCGAACCAGCTGGTGCGGCCAGGTGAGGGAGGAGAAGCTCAGCGTCAGCTCCGCCGATTTCAGGAGGTCGGGGTCGATCCCGTCGGCGCCGCCAATGACGAAGCTCACGGCCTCACGACCGGCGTCACGCCAGGCACTTAGCTTTCTGGCAAAGGGCGCGGAGCCCAGGCTGGCCCCGTGCTCGTCGAGAGCAACCAGCGTCGTGCCGCCCGGCAGGTGATCACCGATGGCACGGGCCTCTTTGGCCTTGCGCGCGGTTGCTGCCGAGGCGCGGGATTCGGGCAGCTCAGTGACGGCAAAGCCGGTGAGTCCGAGAGCCTTGCCGCCGGCCTTGGCACGGTCGAGATAGCGGGCGACGAGCTCTCGCTCAGGCCCCTGCTTCATCCGGCCGATGGCAACAATGCCAACGCGCACAAGCGATCAGTGCGCGTCGGCGGCGAAGTCCGCCTGCCACATCTTTTCGATGTTGTAGAACTCGCGCACCTCGGGCCGGAAGATGTGGACGATCACGTCGCCACCATCGACCAGCACCCAGTCGGCATGCGGCAGGCCTTCGATGCGCGGCTTGCCGAAACCGTTGTCGCGCAGGGCCTTGACCACCTGGTCGGCGACGGCGCTGACGTGACGGTTGGAGCGGCCGGAGGTCACGACCATATGGTCGGCCAGCGAGGATTTGCCGGCGATATCGATCGCAACGGTGTCCTCGGCCTTGGCGTCATCAAGGCTGTGCAGAACGATATCGAGCATTTTGGGTTCGGGAGTGGGTTCCGGTGCCGGTGCCGGCTTTTTTCTGGGCGCTGCAGCCATCAATCGGCCTTCGCCCATGCGCGTGCATGAGTCATGCGGTTTTCAGCATTCCTTGCAGTTGGGATCGGTCGGTTCGCAACAGTATTGCGATGGTCTTTGTCCCGTTCATCAGCCCTAAGGCTGCACCAAGCATAATGGTGCTTCGTTGCTTATTGTGCAAGGCGAAGGTCTCAAAGTGATGAAGATGGGGCCGTCGAGAGTCCTCACCGCGTCGCATTGACGTTGCTGACCACCAGCCCGTTGAGCATCAGCACGCCGCGCAGGCTGGCATTGTCCTTGCCCAGCGTCAGGTAGCCGTTGCCTGAGGCGATGGTTCTGCCGGCCTTATTGAGCATGTCGTAGGTGAAATTGAGGTTGCGCCCGTCGATTTCGCCGGTGAGCTTGGCTAGGCGATCCGGGCTCTGCAGCGTGCCCGTGACGGCCCTGTCGTTTTGCTTGAGGATCAGCGGCATGCCCGGCTTGCCGCTGCTGTCGACCAACGTCCACAACCCGTCGAAGTTCGCCGACGCGGTCGCGGTCGAAGCCATGGGGCCAGTGTTGACCGCCGGAGCGTCGCCGCTGCTGACCGCGCCGGGAGAGGGCGGCTGGACCACCGCGAAGCTCTGGGCGCTGCCGTCGAGGCTGAGGAACTTCTGCGCAGTGTAGCCCCCATCCGCAAGTTGGCACCAGCCGAACTTGCAACGCACCGAGACCGTCTGGCCTTCGTGGAGTTGACCGGTCACACTCGAGCCGTGCGAGTTGGGGGCGCTGCGGATGTTGACCCCGCTCAGCACGGTGGCATCGACGAACGGCCCGTCGAAGTTGGGTATAGCCTGTTCTGTCGTCACCGTGGCGGTCGAATTGCCTGAGCCGTCGGCATTGATGCCAAAACTCAGCATCTGCGCGCGGGCAGGGCTTGCCAGAAGCGGGGCCAGAAGACCGATCGCGGCGATGATGCGCATGGCGGTTCCCCTTCAGACGCGAAAGACTAGACCCGCGAAGCGGCGCGCGCGAGGCTCTTGCGGATCGCCGTCGACGACGCATTCGACATCAGTCCCCTGAGATACACCCAGGCCGGCGGAGCCGACTCCGCCAGGTTAGCCGCTTCCCCCTCGGGCAGCCGGGCCTTGGCGAGCGCTGTTGCCGCGACTGAATGCGTCGCGCGGATTGTCGTTCCCGGGCGGGCGTAGACCGCCATGGGCACGCGGTTCGCGATCTCCTGCCAATGCTCCCAGTGGTCGAATGTCTGGAGGCTGTCGGCGCCCATGATCCAGACGAAGCGGCTCGCCGGATGGGCGTCCGTCAGGAAGCGGATGGTCTCGAAAGTGTAAGCGAACTGGTACGACACTTCGAAGGCAGTGACCACCAGACGCGGGTCGTCCATGATCTTGACGGCTTCCGCAAGACGCTGATCGAGGGGAGCGAGCTCGCTATGGTCTTTCAGGGGATTGCCGGGTGAGACCATGATCCAGACGCGGTCCAGCGCGAGGCGCTTGAGGCATTGCAAAGCCACCAGGCGGTGGCCTTCGTGCGCCGGATTGAAGCTGCCACCGAACAGGCCGATGCGGTCGCCTGGCCCGGCGGGAGGAAGGTCGCGAGCCGTCATCAGGGCCTGAGCTGTCCGTTGCCCCGGACCAGATATTTGAAGCTGCAAAGCTGCTCCAATCCCACCGGACCGCGGGCGTGGAACTTACCGGTTGCAATGCCGATCTCGCCGCCGAAGCCGAACTCACCGCCGTCGGCAAACTGGGTCGAGGCGTTGTGCAGCAGGATGGCGCTGTCGATCTCGGTGAAGAAGCGCTCAACCGAAGCGAGGTCCTCCGTGACGATGGCCTCGGTGTGGTGCGAGCCATAGCGATTGATATGGGCGATGGCCCCGCCGACATCGTCCACCACCTTGACGGACAGGATTGCGTCCTCGTACTCGGTGTGCCAGTCCTCCTCCGTCGCAGGCTTGGCGTCGGGCCAGGCGCGCCGCACCGTCTCGTCGCCGCGAATCTCGCAATTGCGGGCGGCCAGCGCGTCGAGCACCGGCTTCAGGTGCGTTGCGACCATGTCCTTGTGGATCAGCAGCGTCTCGGTGGCGCCGCAGATGCCGGTGCGCCGCATCTTGGCGTTGACCGTGACGTTGATCGCCATGGTCAGACCGGCGCTCTTGTCGATGTAGGTGTGGCAGAGGCCCTCGAGGTGCGCGAACACCGGCACCCGGGCTTCTTCCTGTACCCGCGCCACGAGGCTCTTGCCGCCGCGCGGCACGATGACGTCGATATTGCCGCCGAGCCCCGCCAGCATCTCGCCCACGGCGGCGCGGTCGGTGGTCGGCACGAGCTGGATGGCATCGAGCGGCAGGCCTGCGGCCTCGAGGCCCTCGAGCAGGCAGGCATGGATGGCGCGCGACGTCCTTGTCGAATCCGAGCCGCCGCGAAGGATCACGGCGTTGCCGGATTTGAGCGTCAGGGCGCCCGCGTCGGCGGCAACGTTTGGGCGGCTTTCGAAGATGACGCCGATGACGCCGAGGGGCGTCCGGACCCGCGAGATGTCGAGGCCGTTCGGGCGTTGCCACTCGGCCATCACCGTGCCGACCGGGTCGGGGAGCGCGGCAATGTCGCGCAAGCCCTGCGCGACGCCGGCAAGGCGGGCTTGGGTTACGGTCAGGCGGTCGAGGAAGGCACTCGATATACCGCGTGTCTTGGCAGCGGCGATGTCTTCGGCATTGGCGGCGAGGATGGCCGGGGTTTCGGCCAGAATCGCGTCCGCCGCGGCGAGCAACGCCTGGTTCTTGGCGTCCGTGGCGGCAAAGGCAATGACGCTCGCCGCCTGGCGGGCGCGCTCGCCGATGGCCGACATCAGCGTTCTGATCTCGGGGTCGATCGCGTTCATGCCTTCGCCTCCGCGCCCACCAGCAGCACGAGGTTGTCACGGTGGACCAGTTCCGCCCGCGCGCCAAGCCCGAGGATGTTGCCGGTGGCGCGGGAGTTCTTGCCCTTGACCAAGTCGGCCTCCTCGCGGTCGAGGCTCACGAGGCCGCGGGCAATCTCGTGGCCATCGGGGTCGAGCACCGTCACGGCATCGCCTCGCACAAAGTCGCCGCTGACCCGGGTAACGCCGATCGGCAGCAGACTCTTGCCGTCGAGCAGGGCGCGGACCGCGCCGGCGTCAACATGGACCTGGCCGGTGATCGCGAGCGCTCCCATGATCCATCTTTTTCGCGCCTGTGCACGCGATTCTGCGGCCGCAAAGAGCGTATGTGTGCCCCCATTTTGTAGCGCGCGAAGGGGGTGCAAACCCGTCCCCTTGGCGATGATCATGGCGGTGCCGGCCAGCGTGGCGATCTTGCCCGCCTCGATCTTGGTGGTCATGCCGCCGCGACTCAGATGGCTCGCCGCACCCCCCGCCATCGCCTCGATTTCTGCAGTGATCTGAGGCACATACGGGATGTGATGCGCGCCCGGATCCTTGCCCGGCGGGGCCGTATAGAGTCCGTCGATGTCGCTCAGCAGCACCAGGCAATCGGCCTCGATCATGGTCGCCACGCGCGCACTCAGTCGATCGTTGTCGCCATACCGGATCTCGGCGGTGGCAACGCTGTCATTCTCGTTGATGATGGGGACGGCACCCAGACCCAGCAGCGTCGTTATCGTCGTGCGGGCATTGAGAAAATAGCGCCGCTCCTCAGTAATATTTGGTGTTATGAGGATTTGGCCGGCGACGATGTCGTGCCGCGCGAGGCTTGCGGACCAGGCCTGGCTCAAGGCAATCTGGCCGGCGCTGGCGGCTGCCTGCTGCTGTTCGAGCGTCAGGGTCGCCGCCGTCAGGCCGAGAAGGCCGCGGCCGAGTGCGATCGCGCCGGATGAGACGACCACAATCGATCTTCCGCTGGCCTGCAGCGCCGCCAGGTCCTCGGTGAGCGCCTCCAGCCAGTCAGCGCGCACCTTGCCGGAGGCGCCGTCGACGATGGTCGCGGAGCCGATCTTGATGGTGAGCCGCCGATAAGGAGCGAGTGCGTCGGCCATCAGGGCGTCCAGTGTACCTGTGCCTGCCGCCGGACCGCCTCGGCCAACTCGGCCTTGGCGTCATCCAGGGTTGAGATAACCCGGTATAGGACTTGGTCCACACCCTGCCCGGTCGCGCCGGAGGCGGCGAGGACATCGGCCTTGCTCAGGCGCTTGAGGCTCGCGACCTTCTTCTTCACCTCCTCGGCTGGCAGCGCATCAATCTTGTTCAGGACGACGATCTCGGGTTTTTCCGCGAGCTCGTCATCGTAGGCAGCAAGTTCGCTGCGGATGATCTTGTAGGCCTCCTTCACGTCCTCCTGCGTTCCATCGACCAGATGGATCAGAACGCCAGTGCGCTCGACGTGGCCGAGGAAGCGGTCTCCTATCCCGGCGCCTTCATGGGCGCCCTCGATCAGACCGGGAATATCGGCCAGAACGAAGTCGCGCTCGCCGATCCGGACGACGCCGAGGTTGGGATGAAGTGTCGTGAACGGGTAGTCGGCGATCTTGGGCTTGGCCGCGGATACCGCCGCGAGAAAGGTGGATTTGCCGGCGTTCGGCAGACCGACAAGCCCGGCGTCGGCAATCAACTTCAACCGAAGCCAAATCCACTTTTCGGTGCCTTCCTGTCCAGGGTTTGCGTGTCGCGGCGCCTGGTTGGACGAGGTCTTGAAGTGGGCGTTGCCGAAGCCGCCATTCCCGCCCGCCAGTAGCGTCATGGTCTGACCGACTGCGGTAAAATCGGCAATCAGCGTCTCGTTGTCGTCTTCGAAAATCTGGGTCCCGACGGGCACGCGCAGCACAACGTCCTTGCCTTTGGCGCCGTGCCGATCCTTGCCCATGCCATGCACGCCGGTCCCGGCCTTGAAATGCTGCTGGTAGCGGTAGTCGATGAGGGTGTTGAGGCCGTCGACGCAGGTCACGATCACGTCCCCACCGCGTCCGCCGTTGCCCCCGTTCGGGCCGCCGAATTCGATGAATTTCTCGCGCAGAAAACTGACCGAGCCGCTGCCACCGTCGCCGGAGCGAACATAGACCTTGGCCTGATCTAGGAATTTCATGAGGCGGTCCTCAAGCGTCGCGCCACCGTCTCCGCCCAGCGGGCGCGCGTCAGCTCGGTGTCGATATGGCGCACCTCCTGTTTGCGCGCAAGGCAGAGCCGGTAGGAGCTGCCGGTTTCAGTAAAGCCGACCTTGCGCTGTACGGCGAGCGAGGCGCGGTTGAAGGCGAAAACTCCCGACGCCAGCGTCACGGCTCGGGTGACGTCGAAATACCAGTCGACAATGGCCTCGACTGCCTCGGTCATGAAGCCCCGGTTCCAGAAGGGCTCTCCCAGCCAATAGCCGATCACCGTGCCCTGCGCGTCCGGATGGAAACCGGCGTGGCCGATCAGGCCCTCGCCCGGCAATTCGAGAGTGAATCCGGTTTCGCCCGGCGGCCGGTCGGGCCGCCAGGTGCGAAGCCACGCCTCGGCGTCGGCTTCGCAATATGGATAGGGCACGCGCGACAAATTGCCGGCGACGCGAAAGTTGTTGAGGTAGCGGGCGATGCGTGCTGCATCGTCCGGCTTTGGCTGCCGGAGCAACAGACGCCGGGTGCGAAGCTCTACATCCATCTCGGCCTCTCGAGCTCGAGCAGCACGAGAGGCTTGTCGCCGGTTTGAGCTCGGCGGGTCTTGGCTTTGCTGGCGCGGTGGAAACCGAGCTTTTCGAGGACACGCAGCGAGGCTGCATTGTCCTCAAGCGCACGGGCGACGATCAGTTCGTACTGGTGCGTGCGGTGCGCCGCATCGATCAGCGCCCGTCCGGCCTCGGTCATCAATCCGTTGCCCCAGTGCGGTTCGCCAAGCCAGTAGCCGAGTTCGGGAGCATCACCTTCACGGAAGGAGAAGCCAATAACACCGACCAGATGTTCGTCGAGCGTGATGGCATAGGGCCGCTCGTCGGCTCGCTGCGAGACGATTTCGACGAATCCCACCGCATCGGCGCGGGTATAGGGGTGCGGCAGACGCACGAGCCGATCGGCGATCGACTTGTTGTTGGCCAACCGGATGAGGTCAGGGACGTCGCCGCGGATCGGGGCTCGCAGCACGAGGCGCCTGGTCTCGATCTTGCCGGGCAGCACGTCGCGCACGCGCCGCACAGTGAGCCGATGCGTTGCCTGGGCCAGCTCGGCGATAGCACGATCGGTGCCCCCCTGATGATAAACCGGGCGCACCGCCTCGATGACGTCTGCCTGAGTCTTGAGCTTCTTCATGATGCGAGCCTTTCAAGATTTCCCACTCGCACGATGACTTCTCCATCCGAGAGGGCCCGGTAGCGCGCCTTCCTGGCCGCCATATAGCTCACCACTTTCTC
>Ga0134125_10011198_pt1 | contig 10057 bp, 9 predicted proteins | sample KB31751_FD_96464 | JGI IMG/M metagenome (GOLD analysis project Ga0134125, IMG submission 96464) | Terrestrial soil microbial communities with excess Nitrogen fertilizer from Kellogg Biological Station, Michigan, USA - KB3-175-1 | ecosystem: Environmental > Terrestrial > Soil > Unclassified ... | reverse complement strand
TTCCTCGAAGAGGTCCATGTCATAGGCGATGTAGGCGAAGTACTGGCCGGGCGTGCCGGGCACCGGGTCGATGCGATAGGCGCGTGCGCGGTAGTACTCGCTGTCGGTCAAGCGGTCGGTCCACACCACCGTCCAGGTGGCGGTCGACGACTCGCCCGCGACGGCGGCGGCCGCCTCCTCGGGATCGACGCCGTCCTGCGGCGTGATGCGGAAGACGGCGAGCACATCGGTGTCCTTGGGCTCGTAGCCGGGTTCCCAATAGCCCATCTGGCGGTATTTGAGCACGCCGGACCGATAGCGCTCCTTCATGTCGGTGATCTTGCCGTCTCCAGACTTCTTCATCACGTCGCCTCACCCAATGGCCGAAACTCGCTTTCGCGAACCTCCCTGACCCTATCTGTTGGTCGTGTCTGGTAAAAACAAAATGTTCTGTCGTATATATCAAGGTATCGCTTGACCACGAGGCGGAGGCCGGCCGATGCGGCACGTCACGGTTCGCCAGCTCCAGGTGTTCGTCGAAGCGGCAGAGACGCTGTCCTTCGCCCGCGTCGCCGATCGGCTGCATCTGACGCCGGCGGGCGTCTCCTTTCAGATCAAGCAGATCGAGACACAGAGCGGCTTTGCTCTGTTCGAGCGCGTCGGTCGCCGGGTGGCGCTGACCGACGCCGGCAAGGCGCTGCTGGTCTATGCGCGGCAGGTGCTGCGCTCGCTCAATGACGCCGACCAGGCGATGAGGGCGCTCAAGGGGCTGAGCGGCGGCCAGGTGACGATCGGCCTTGTCTCGACGGCGAAATACATCGCGCCGCACATGCTGGCACGCTTCCGCGCCGACTATCCGGCGATCGCCATCAGCCTCCGGGACGGCAATCGGCAGTGGGTCAACGAGGCGCTGGTGAAAGGCGAGATCGACCTCGCCATCATGGGCAAGCCGCTCGACGGCGCCGACGTCATCGCCGAGCCGTTCGCCTCCCACCCCTCGGTGATCGCCGCGGCCCCGACCCATCCGCTCGCCGGCCGCACGAATCTGCCGATAAAAGTGCTGGCGAGCGAGCCGATGGTGGTGCGCGAAGAGGGCTCCGGCACGCGCTCATTGCTGACCCGCTTCGTCGAGCATGCCGGAGTGACGCCCAGGATCGCGCTGACCACCAGCAGCAACGAGACCATCAAGCAGGCGGTGATGGCCGGCATGGGCATCGCCCTCATCTCGCAGCATACCATCGGCCTCGAGCTCGGCCTCAACATGATGACGACGCTGGCCGTCGAGGGCTTTCCCTTGATGCGCTCGTGGTTCGTGGCGCACCGTCGCAACATGCCGCTGTTGCCGGTGCATGCCCGGCTGCGCGCGTTCCTGCTCGAGAGCGGCCAGACCATCATCGACGATCTCGACCGCGAGCACCGCCGCATCGGCGCGCTGGCCAGGCGCGGCGTCGAGCAAGCAAATCCGCGCGCCCGACCGAAAGCGCGGGCGCGCCGAGGGGTCTAGACGAGCAAGCCCCGGAGTGGCACAACGCGGCGCTGCCGCCAGGGTGGTGACGAGAGGATCAGGCTTGGTCGATCTGACACGGAAGTTCGATGTCCTGGTGGTCGGCGGCGGGAATGCGGCGCTTTGCGCCGCGATCAGCGCGCGCCGCTCGGGCGCATCGGTGCTCGTGCTGGAGGCAGCGCCGCGCTTCTATCGCGGCGGCAACACACGACATACGCGCAACATGCGCTGTGCCCATGACAGCGCGACCGAAACACTCACCGGGCCTTACACCGAGGAGGAATTCTGGGCCGACCTGCTACGCGTCACCGGTGGCCACACCGATGAGGCGCTGGCCCGCCACATGATCCGCCAATCCAAGGACGTGCTGCATTGGATCGCGGCGCAAGGCGTGCGCTTCCAGCCCTCGCTCGGCGGCACATTAAGCCTGGGGCGGACGAATTCCTTCTTTCTCGGCGGCGGCCGCGCGATGCTCAATACGCTTTATCTCACCGCCGAGCAGCTCGGTGTCGAGGTCGCCTACGATGCCGAAGTCGTCGCGCTCGAGATCGATACCGGCATGTTCCTGTCCGCGACCGTGGCGCATGACGGCGAGCGCATCACTGTTCGCGCGGCCACTTTGGTCGCGGCGGCCGGCGGCTTCGAGGCGAATATCGACTGGCTCAAGACCTATTGGGGCGAGGCGGCGGAGAATTTCCTGATCCGCGGCACGCCCTATAATCGCGGCGGGCTGCTCAAGGCGCTGCTCGACAATGGCGTCGGCGAGGTCGGCGACCCGACGCAGTGCCACGCCGTGGCGATCGATGCGCGCGCACCGCGCTTCGATGGCGGCATCATCACCCGTCTCGACTGTGTCGTCTTCGGCATCGTCGTCAACAAGCATGCGCAGCGCTTCTACGACGAGGGCGAGGATGTCTGGCCGAAGCGCTATGCGATTTGGGGCCGGTTGGTCGCCGCGCAGCCAGACCAGATCGCCTATATCATCTTCGACGCGACATCGCTGCGCCTCTTCATGCCCTCGCTCTACCCGCCTATCGAGGCCTCCGACGTCCGCACTCTGGCGCAGAAGCTCGAGCTCGATAGCGACGCGCTCGCACGCACCGTCGCCGACTTCAATGCCGCGGTGCGGCCCGGCACCTTCGATCACACCGTGCTCGATGATTGCCGTACAGAGGGCTTGCGCCCGCCCAAGAGCCACTGGGCGCGGCCGATCCAGGTGGCGCCGTTCTACGCCTATCCCGTCCGCCCGGGGATCACCTTCACTTATCTTGGGACGCGCGTGAACAAAGAGGCACGGATGGTAATGTCGGACGGGAGGCCGTCGTCCAACATGTTCGCCGCCGGCGAGATCATGGCCGGCAACGTGCTCGGCCGCGGCTACGCTGCCGGCATCGGCATGACCATCGGCAGCGTCTTCGGACGCATCGCCGGACGGGAAGCGGCAGCCAATGCACGCAACTAGCGCCCTCGCCGAGGCCGACCGCCTCATGACGGTGTGCAACTCCTGCCGCTATTGCGAGGGGCTGTGCGCGGTCTTCCCCGCGATGGAGATGCGGCGCGCCTTCCCGGATGGCGACCTCAACTACCTCGCCAATCTCTGCCATGGCTGCGGCGCTTGCTTCTATGATTGCCAGTTCTCGCCGCCACATGAATTCGACGTCAATGTGCCGCGCGTCCTGGCGCAAGTGCGTGCCGAGTCATACCGCAGCTATGCCTGGCCGCCGGCTTTGACCGGTGTGTTCGAGCGCAACGGCCTCGTCATCGCCATCGTTGCGGCGTTATGCGTTGCGGCTTTCCTGATCGGATTCGTCGCCTTCGACGATTCCGCCGCCGTGTTCGGCACAGAGACCGGCGCAGGCGCATTCTACCGGTTGATGCCGCATTGGATCATGGCGGTTTTGTTCAGTGCGGCTTTCCTTTACGCATTGGTCGCCATGGCGATGAGCGTGCGCCTGTTCTGGCGCGATACGGCGACACCAGGAGAGCCGCCGAGCGACCTTCACGCGCTGTGGCAGGCGATCGCCGATACCGGCCGCTTGCGCTATCTCGACGGTGGCGGCAGCGGGTGCATGAACGAGGACGACCATCCCGCCGACCGGCGCAAGATCTATCACCACCTCACCTTCTATGGCTTCCTGCTGTGCTTCGCCGCGACAGTGGTGGCGACGCTCTATCATTTCCTGCTCGGCCGCCAGGCGCCTTATCCCTGGTACGACATCCCGGTCGTGCTCGGCACCCTCGGCGGCATCGGGCTGGTGATGGGCCCCGCCGGCCTGCTCGCGGCCAAAGCGCGGCGCGATCCGGCGCTGCGGGACGAGCCGCGCCACGGCATGGATGTGGCGTTCGTCGTGATGATGCTCATGACTGGCGTTACCGGCCTGGCGCTGCTGGTCCTGCGCGGGACGCCGGCGATGGGGATGTTGCTCGCGCTCCATCTCGGCATGGTTTTCGGCTTCTTCATCACCATGCCCTACGGCAAGTTCGTGCACGGGCTCTATCGCTTCGCCGCGCTGGTCCGATACGCCCGCGAGCGCCGCCGGTTCGCGACAGGCGATGCCGACGGCTGAATCGACAATCCTCGGCTTGCCATCGACGACCGCCGTCCACGGAGATAGGATGGAGCCGGAATTCCCGCGAGAGGACCGTTCACATGGCCAAAGTCTCGTACCGGATCGTCGAACATGACGGCGGATGGGCCTATAAATTCGACGGCGTCTTCTCGGAGACCTTCTCGAGCCATGATGCCGCGCTCAGAGCCGCCAAGCGCGCCGCCCTCGAGCAGCGCATTCCCGGCGACACGGCCGAGATACAATACGAGGACGCGAGCGGCCGCTGGCGGTCGGAGCATGTCGACGGTCACGACCGCCCGGCGACGGATGTCGTCGACTAGATCATTGCACTGGACGCGCTACGCGCCGCACGACCATTCGGATCGTGGCCGATCGAACGCAGCGCGGTCCCAGTGCGCGAGATCGGCCGCCGCTTCATAGGTCGTCTGAGCGAACTGGAGCAACGCCTCGTCAGGATCGTCGGCGTTGCGCACGGCCTCATAGGGCAGGATGAACTCGCGCGCTGCCTTGTCATAGCGAGCACCTTCCGGGCGCACGGCACGATCGCCATAGCCTGCCGGCTCGGGATAGGCATAGGCGTAGAAGGCCGGCTCCGCGAAGGCGCCGCCCCCGGGCCAGAAGCCGCAGCTGGCGCATTCGTGCGAGTAGGCTTCCACCATGACGTAGTCCGGGCAGTTCGGCGCGCCGCCGGGATGGCGCGGCGCACGCCGACCCGAGAAGCGCGTCGCCGCCAAGTCGAAGCTCCCCCAGAAGAAATGCACCGGGCTGGCCTTGCCGAGGAAGCGGCCGCGGAACCGCTTCAGCACGCGGTCGGTCTGGACGAGAATGCGCCAGCACCGGTTGACGGCGTCCGCGTCGTAGGACGTATGCTGGCGATCTTGGGCGAAGGGAATGGCGGTTACGACTTCGACCGGCGCGCGCCGCCGGAAGGCGACGTGGAAACCGAGCGACTGCAGCACAGCCATGTATTCTGAGTAGAAATCCGCGACCGAGCGCGGTGCCAGCAGAAACCGACGCGCCGAACCATCATTGGCGCACACAGTGAGGGCGTGGTCGAGAAAATCGACATCGACCGAGACGGTCCGGTTGCCATAAGGCATCGGCGAGGTGGTGAGTCCGCGCGGCGTCACATAGAGCGGAACCTGCCACCAATGATTCTCCATCGGCGCTAGCGCCAGCCGCGTCTTGCCGACGATCTGCAGCCACATGTGAAGCGTCGCGTAGGTATCCTGCCATTCGCCAAGCGGCAGCGCGGGCCACGCCGCGTCCTTCGCGGCCGTCGTCATGACGCCTCCGGCGCCGGCTCCATCACGACCTCGTCGACATAGCACCAAGCCCAGTCCTCGCCCGGCTCGAGGCTTTTGATGAGAGGATGCCGCGACTGATGGAAGTGGCTCGTCGCATGCTTTCCCGGCGAGTCATCACAGCAGCCGACATGCCCGCACGAGAGGCAAAGGCGAAGATGGACCCACCATCCATCCGTCTTGAGACACTCCTCGCAACCCTCCGGCGTGCGCGGTTGGACGTCGTGAACCTGCTTCAGGTGGGTGCATTCTCCGGCCATCACAGCCTCCTGCCGATATATGTGTCGTGACGCAGCCGATACGGGCCAGTCAAGAGGGCCGGACGGAGTGAAGAAGACCACTCCCGGGCTGTCGTCGACTCCGCGCCGACGTCAGTCGGAGCATCCGGCGGCGACAGCGGCGCGATTGGCGGGCGGGACGACAAGTCTTCCCAGCACTGGCCGCTCGACGCGTGCGACTGCTAGACGCCGAGATGGCGATGCAATATCTCGGGCTTGTCGCGCACCGCTTGCGCCGTCAGCTCTTCGACCATATGGCCGTTGTTTATGATGTAGACGCGATCGGCGAGGCTCATCGCGGCCGAGATGTTCTGCTCCACGACGACGATCGTCTGGCCGGCCTGCGCGAGCGTGCGGCAGGTAGCAAGCAAGTCGCGAACGATGATCGGCGCCAATCCTTCGAACGGCTCGTCGAGCAGGATGATCTTCGGACCGCGCACCAAGGCTCGGGCGATTGCCAGCATCTGCTGCTCTCCGCCCGAGAGGTCCGTGCCGCGGCTGCGGCGACGCTCCTTGAGACGCGGGAAGGTGGCCCAGACACGGTCCAGCGACCAGCGCGCCTTTGCCGTGAGCCCGGCGAGCAGCAGGTTCTCCTCGACATTGAGGCTGCCGAAGATGCGCCGCTCCTCGGGCACCAGCTGCAGCCCGAGGGAGGCGATGGCGTGCGGCGCCAACCCTTGCGTCGGTGTGCCGTCGAGCGTAACCGTGCCGGAGCGCGGGCGAACCAGGCCGATCAGGCTCTTCAGCGTCGTGCTCTTGCCGGCGCCATTGCGACCGAGCAACGCCACGACCTCGTTCTTTTCGACACGCAGCGACACGTCGAAGAGGATGTGGCTGTCGCCATAGTAGCTGTTGATGCGATCGACCTCGAGGAGCGCGCTCATTCCGCCGCCACCCCGCCGAGATATGCCTCCTGCACGAGAGCGTTGCGCTGGATCTCGGTCGGCGTACCCTCGGCCAGCAGCGCGCCTTCATGCAGCACGGTGATGCGTTCCGCCAGCTCGAACACCGCATCCATGTCGTGCTCGACCACCACCAGCGTGCGACCGCGGCGGATGTTCTTCAGCAGCTGAACCGTCTCGGCGCGCTCACGCGGGCTCATGCCGGCGAGCGGCTCATCGAGGAGCAGCAGCGATGGCGACGTGGCGAGCGCCATCCCGATCTCGAGACGGCGCTTCTCGCCATAGGCAAGCTCGGCCACCGCTACGTCGGCGCGCGCCGTGAGGCCGACCAGTGCCAGCGTGCTCTCCACCTGTGTAGCAAGACCTGGCACGCGGTCGATCCGGCGCAGCAGATCGAGCGAGAAGGCGCCGCGTCGCTCGGCGAGCGCCGCGATGATCACATTCTGGCGCAAAGTAAGCCGGGAGAAGAGCTGGTTCACCTGATAGGTCTTGGTCAGTCCCAGTTGGCAGACCGCGGCCACATCCGTGCCGGTGATATCGCGGCCGTGGAAGATGATACGGCCGGATGAGGGCGGCAGCTCGCAGGTGAGCATCTTGAAGAACGTGCTTTTGCCGGCGCCATTGGGACCGATGATGCCGCGCAGCTCGCCCTGCGCCACGCTGAAATTGATGTCGCGATTGGCGACGAGGCCGCCGAACGACTTGGTGAGGCCGCGCGCCTCCAGCACCGGGCCCGAGAAGGGCGCCTCCTGACGGCGCACCGGGCCGACCGTGGTGAGCGGCGCGGAGGTGGCGAGCGGCGGCGCTTCCTCCGGCGCGGCGCCCTGCGGACGCGCGCCGCGGAACCGTCGCGCCAAATCCTGGATGCCACCGATCAAGCCGCGCCGCAGGAAGCACACCAGCAGCACGAAGACCACGCCGAGCACCAGCATCCAGGCGCTGCCCAGGCCCAGCGTCTGCTGCAGGAAATCGCGCAGATAGAGCCAGACCGCCGCGCCGAGCAGCGGCCCAAACAGCGTGCCGACGCCGCCGATCGCCGTCTGGATGACGAGCTGGCCCGAGGTGTCGAACATAAAGGCATCGGGCGGCATGAAGCCCTGCAGCACGCCGAGCAGGCCGCCGGCGAAGCCGGCATAGGCGGCCGCGATCACGAAGGCGGTCAGCTTGTAGGCGCCGACCCGGTGGCCGACGGCGCGCGCACGCAGCGGATTGTCGCGAATCGCGCTCAAGATCGCGCCGACCGGCGAGCGCACGATGCGTAGCGCGATGACGAGGCCGACGAAGTAGCAGACGGCGAGGAAGACATACATCGACCAGCCGTTGCTGACCTGGTAGGAGAAGCTGCCGATAGCGAATTTCGGCGTCGGCACGCCGGGCAGGCCGTTCTCGCCGCCGGTCCAGGCCGCGAGTGGCGAGAACTCAACGAAGAAAAACGTCTCGGCGATGGCGACGGTGATCATGGCAAAGTAGATGCCGGTGCGCCTGAGCGCGATCACCCCGACGACAATCCCGGCGAGGGCTGCGCCGATGGTGCCGATGACCAGGGCGGCCAGAACGCTCGTGATCAGGTTCTTGGTAAGCAGGTAGGCGGCGATGAAGCCGCCGGTCCCGTAAAACGCCGATTGGCCGAAGGATAAGAGGCCGGTGTAGCCGAACAGAATGTCGAAGCCGATGCCGAACAGGCCCCAGACCAGGACCTGGTTGACGGTACCGGGCGCGAAGTCGAGATAGGGCAGCACGAAGGGCGCGATGATGAGGGCGAGCGCCGTCAACCCTTCGACCAGCAGAGGATGGCGGCGCACCATCAGACGACCGCGCTCATTCGCGGCTCTGCATGCCGAGGAGGCCCTGCGGCCGCAACAGCAGCACCAGCGTCATCACCGCGAACAGCATGACGCCCGAGTAGGCAGGATCGACCATGGAGGTGAGGCTCAATATCTCACCGGCGATAAGCCCGCCCAGGATGGCACCCGGGAACGAGCCGACACCGCCGATGACGACGACGACGAAAGTCTGCACCAGGATGGATTCGCCCATATTGGGCGTCAACGATACCACCGGCGCATTGACGATGCCGGCGAATCCGGCGGCCATCGCGCCGATGCCGAACACCACCATGAACACGCGATAGACGTTGATGCCGAGCATGTCGACCATCGCCGAGTCCTCGATCCCGGCGCGCACGACCATGCCGAGCCTTGTACGGTAGAGAACGAGGTAAAGCACGGCGAGCGCCACCGACGCGATCGCCATCACGACGAGCCGGTAGGTCGGATAGATCATGAACCCCATTGGGGTGATGCCGCGGGCGAAGGCCGGCGGCGGCACGGTGAGCGACAGGCTGCCGAAGCCGAAACGCACCAACTCGACCAGGACGATGCCGATGCCGAAGGTGACCAGCAGCTGATCTTCCGGCGGACGGCCGTAGAAATGGCGGATGATCACCAGCTCGATGACGCCGCCGACGATGATCAGGAACAACGCGCCGGCGGCCAATGCGAGGGTAAATGACCCGGTGGCCTGGAAGGCGACGTAGCCGGCGTAGCCGCCCAGCATGAACATCGCGCCATGCGCAAGGTTGAGCACGCCGAGCGTGCCGTAGATGATGGTGAGCCCGGAGGCGATCAACGCCAGCAGCGCGCCCGACGCCAATCCGTTGAACAGCTGCGAGAAAAAATTAGGCCAGGTAATCATGCGAGCTGGAGCGGGAAAAGCGCCTCACCGGGCGGCAGGTTAAAGATCGCCGGCGGCCGAGGCCGCCGGCGCATCAACATACCACATGCGGGCAGTAGCGCTATCCCACCACCGCCGGCGCCGGCGCTCAGGTGTAGTCGCCGAGACTGCACCCGAAGGCGTCCGGCTTCTGCATGAGCGGGAGGCCGGGGACGACTTCGGTTACCTCCCAGAAGTCCTCCTTGTTCTTCATCTCTTTCGGCGTCTTGCCTTTGACGATGATCACCGGCCGTACCAACTGATGGTCTTGCGCGCGCCAATAGACCTCGCCGACGATCGAGTTGACTTTCCGCCCGGCCTCATAGGACTTGATGACAGCCGGCGGATAGAAGGTGCCGGCGTTCTCGACGGCCTCGGCCCACAGCGCGAACTGCATGTAGGCGTTCTCGGCACCCCATTCGGGCCTGTAGCCGTACTTTTTCTGGAAGGTCTCGACGAACATCTTCGCCAGCGGATACTTGTCTTCGAGCGTCCACCAGAAATCGGTGGCGGCGTAGACGCCCTGCGTGATCTCGGGGCCGACCTCCTTGGCAAGGAACGGCGTCTGGTAGGGGATCACCAGCTTCATCTTTTCGAGGATGCCGAATTGCTTGGCCTGCTGGGTCGATAGAACCGCGTCATGCCCCCAATTCACATTGAGCAGAACCTCGGCGCCGGAATTGGCGATGTTCGTCAAATATGAGCTGTAGTCCGGCGCGCCGAGCGGCGAGACTTGGTTCGTCACCATCGTCCAGCCGCCGTTCTGCGTCAGATAGTCGTTCACCGACTTGGTCACGGTGTGGCCATA
>Ga0134125_10011197_pt1 | contig 10057 bp, 8 predicted proteins | sample KB31751_FD_96464 | JGI IMG/M metagenome (GOLD analysis project Ga0134125, IMG submission 96464) | Terrestrial soil microbial communities with excess Nitrogen fertilizer from Kellogg Biological Station, Michigan, USA - KB3-175-1 | ecosystem: Environmental > Terrestrial > Soil > Unclassified ... | reverse complement strand
CGACGATGGATGACGTTAAGCGCGCCGCCGACGAATACAACAAAATCGCCGCGCAAACGGCACGAGCCGGTATGCAGCAGGGACTTCACAATGAAGGTTTTGAGCTCTCGACGGTCGACGGCAAGCGAACCTACGACGTCCTGTTCGATCTCCTCGATCCGAAACTAGTGAAGTTTCAATTCCAGGTGTCGACGATCAGCGACGGCTACGATGCCGCCGACTACTTCAACAAGTATCCTGGCCGCTTCATTTCGATGCACGTGCAAGGGTGGTCGGCGAAAACCAGAAAGATCGTGGCCGTCGGCCAGGGCACCCTCGATTGGAAGAAGATTTTTACTGCCGCGAAAACAGGTGGAATTAAAAACTACTTCGTGGAAATGGATCTGGAGTTGATGCGGGAAAGCGTTCCGTGCTTGCGCAGTTTGCAGGTCTGAGGAAACCGGATGAGCGAAGGATACTCACCCTTCCCCTTAATAAAGCGGTTACTTGCTCACCGATTCCGCGCTTCCCCCGGATGCAAAATCAGCTTCTGTATTCGCCAGTTGAGAAGTTCGGCGGCGTAGATTTCGTTTTCCGAAGGACATGCCAGTTCGTGAATCCACCCAAACTGCTTTGGCTGCCTGCCCGTTCGCCCAAACATTCCGACCACTTTGCCGTCTAGCGTCAGCTTGTAAATGCGTCCGGGAAATGCATCGGAGCTATACAAATATTGAGTAGGGCCGGGCGTGATACAGATTGCCCAGGGAGAGCCGGGCTGCATGGTTTTGTCGGACGCTCCCGGGCTTGGGAGCGGGCCCATCCAGGTTTGCGCATCCGGCGGTGCGGGAACGTCGATCGTCATTTCGCGCAGGAAATTCCCATCATGATCAAACACCTGAATGCGGCGATTGCCCCGGTCGGCGACATAGATGTTGCCCTTTGCGTCCGCCGCAATGCTGTGGGGTGTCTTGAACTCACTCGGCCCACTACCCGGTTCGCCCCATTGCTTCACCCAATCGCCGTTCTTGTCGTACTTCGCCACGCGCGAGTTGATGTAGCCATCGCTGATGAAAATGTCGCCTTCGCGGTCCCAGGTGACATCCGTCGGTTGCCGGAACTCACCGTTGACGGCGGGACGCGGAGGCTTGACGTGGGTCCACGGGCCATCGCCCTCGTCAGCCGCTTCTTTCTTACGTCCGAACACCATCACGACCCGCCCTTGCGGGTTAAACTCCACGATCATGTCCGAGCCTTTGTCGACCACCCAGATGTTGTCGTCCTTGTCGACGCGAACCGCGTGAGCAAAAGACCAGGCATATAGATTCTTGCCGATCTCGCGGATGTAGTGTCCATCCGCACCGAATTCGAGCAGTTGCGTAGCCGCGGCGCCAAAGGCCGGCCCGGTCGTGTTGCCCCGCGAAAGAACGAAAACGTGTCCCTTAGAGTTGGCAGCGACGCCCGCCACTTCGCCCAAGTAGAGATTGGCGGGCAACTTCAGAAAATTGGGAACGGAATCGTAGGGAATCTCGGGCACTCCCTGCTGAGCAAATGCGGCAGCGCCGAGCGATAAAAGCGCCAGAATCAAAGAGCCATTCAACGTGACCTCCTGCGTTTTGAAAAACCAACCCTCAGTGAGAGTACACCAACACTGAAATCGTAGAGGACCGCTCAGATTGCAGGAACACCGCCGGGTTTTCAAAAATAGCCGTGGCGGGGACATTCGGCCTCTAGCACAAGGGATCTTCCAAGGCGAGTCTCGACGCAGCAGGCTGAGAGCCCAATTTCAGTTACTTAAGAACAAAGCGAAATACCGGTGATAGAACCTTGAAACTGAGCCGACATAATTCTTTTACCGCACAAAGCCGATTTTTTTCAAACCTGCCTTTGGCGCCGGCGCATTAAACTGTGTTTCATTAAACGAAGCCACTTGGCGGCCATCGACAAGCGCGGCTCCAAACGGCGCATCGACAAATTTGAACACCTTCCGCAACTTCACCGCTTCTAAAGAGGTACCTGCCTTTAACTTCGTGTCATGCAGAAACGAGGCGGCAAACTGCGGCTCAGCCGTAGGAATGCCGATGACGCGGGTATCGCCCCAATCAAAATTTGCCATGTACCGCGCCGCGGCGTCGCAATGCATACACTGGGGATCGTAAAAGAATAGAAATACTTTGCCGCTTGTAATGGATTCGGATTTTCCATCCACAATGATCGGGCTAGGCGCCTGGATACCGCGGCGCTGCGCGGCCGACACTCCAAAACTCACTGCAGCGCACGCCGCAAGCACGCCCAAGGCCATGAGAGGCACGCGAAAACGCGCCACAGGCCGAGACCAAAAGAAAGCCGCCAGCGCGAGCAGCAGCATGATGCCATCGCCCACAAAGAAACCAGGTCCTACCGTTCGCTTGATGATCGGAAAGCAACTGCATTCCTGGCCAACGAGAGCGTGGTAGAAATACCCAATCCAGCATATGAAAAAAATCATCAGCCCAGAGCCGAGAAGGCCACCGAGCTTCCTGAAACGCGGGATGAACAAAAGAAGCGCGGTTAGCAGTTCCACCGTGCCCAGGACCGATGCGCCCAGGACGCCCCAACCGGCCGGAACCCGCGCCTGCTCCAAAAGCTCTCCTGTTTTGAATGGGTCCAAAACTTTCCAGCCGCCCGAAACAGTAAATATGAGGCCCAGGACAACAGCACACAGGAGCGCCAGGCTCTTCTTCCAGGACGCCCGATCGGCCGCCTCCGATGGATCCGGATAGTTCGCAACTGCGACTCGCATACTCCGATTGTATTCATACACTCGGGCAATTACGGCTCGCGGGGCTGGCTACCGCCGTCAAGGAGCAGAGCGGCGCAACGGTTCGCATTTCCGGCTGCGATATGTTGGTTAGTTTAGTCAACCCAAACTATGGCATCGAAAAACGTTCCTATCACGGTGGCGCACGGCGACGGCATCGGTCCGGAGATCATGGGCGCGACGCTGCACATTCTGAAACAAGCGGGCGCGCAGATTGAAATTGAGCCAATCGAAATCGGTGAAAAGATCTATCTCCGCGGCATCAGCGCGGGCATTGAACCTTCGTCATGGGAGTCGCTCCGCCGGACGAAAGTGTTCCTGAAGGCGCCAATCACGACACCGCAGGGCGGTGGGTTTAAGTCGCTGAACGTGACGACTCGGAAAACGCTCGGGCTTTATGCGAACGTGCGTCCCTGCGTTTCCTACCATCCGTTCGTTGAGACCAAGCATCCGGGCATGGACGTCGTAATCGTCCGAGAGAACGAAGAAGATCTGTACGCGGGCATCGAGCACCGGCAAAGCGATGAGGTATATCAATGCCTGAAGCTGATCAGCCGGCCCGGTTCCGAGAAAATCGTGCGCTACGCGTTCGAATATGCCGTGCGCAACGGACGCAAGAAGGTCACGTGCTTCACCAAAGACAACATCATGAAGTTCACCGATGGCCTGTTTCACAAGGTCTTCGATGAAGTAGGCGCGGAATATTCCGGCATCGAAAAGGAACATTGGATTGTCGATATTGGAGCGGCGAAGCTCGCGGATACTCCTTCCGCATTCGATGTGATCGTCATGCCGAACTTATACGGCGATATTCTTTCAGACGTAGCCGCTCAGATCGCGGGATCGGTCGGTTTGGCGGGATCGGCAAATATTGGCGATCAGTGCGCAATGTTCGAGGCAATTCATGGCTCGGCGCCGCGGCGCGCGGGACAGAATCTCGCAAATCCTTCAGGACTGCTGCATGGCGCACTGCTGATGCTGTTGCACATCGATCAGCCTGAAGTAGCCGAGCGCATCCATAACGCGTGGCTAAAGACCCTGGAAGATGGCGTCCATACCTACGACATTTTCAAAGAGCGTGTCAGCAAGCAGAAGGTAGGCACCAAAGAGTTCGCGCAGGCGGTGGTGGACCGTTTGGGCCAGAAGCCATCCACGCTAAAGGCCGTGAGTTATTCTCATGCGCCGAAACAGACAATGGCGCACAAAGCGGCAGAGCGAACTCGCGAGAAGAAGGAACTCGTCGGCGTCGATGTATTTGTCGACTGGGCGCGGCGCGATGTGGCTGAATTCGGTAGGAAAGCCGAGGCGCTGAACGGCGATGGATTAAAGCTGGAAGTGGTCAACAACCGCGGCGTGCAAATCTACCCGGACGGTTTCAAAGAAACTTTCTGCACCGATCACTGGCGCTGCCGCTTCAAATCCGCGGAAGCCGGGAAACCCGTGACGCACGAGCAGATTATCGGATTGCTTCAGCGATTCGCCGGCGCTGGTCTCGACTTCATTAAGACCGAGCACCTGTACACGTTTGACGGCAAGAACGGCTTCTCGGAATGAGCACGGAGCCGCTGCCCATGTCCGACGCCGCACCCAGTCCAGAACGGCCGCTGGTCGGCGTCATCATGGGCAGCAAATCTGATTGGGAAACGATGCAGCATGCCTGCCACCTGCTTCACTCACTGGAAGTTCCCTATGAGCGCCATATCGTATCGGCTCACCGGACGCCGGACTGGATGGCCGAATACGCGAAAGGCGCGATTGACCGCGGCCTGGAAGTGATTATAGCGGCAGCCGGCGGGGCTGCCCATCTTCCGGGAATGGTCGCCGCCCATACAACGCTGCCAGTACTGGGCGTTCCAATCAAGAGCAGCACTTTGAACGGCATCGACTCTCTGCTCTCCATTGTGCAGATGCCCGCGGGCGTTCCTGTCGGCACGCTGGCAATCGGCAATGCCGGAGCGAAGAACGCGGCGCTTCTGGCGGTCAGCATACTGGCGAATAAGCATCCGGACCTCCGCTTTCGGCTCGATAGTTTCCGCCGGAAGCAGCGCGAGTCCGTTCTCAACGACAGCTTTCCAGCATGAGCGCCGGCCGACTCAGATCGCCCATTCTTCCCGGGAGCGCCATTGGCGTATTGGGAAGCGGGCAACTTGGACGCATGTTTGCCATCGCGGCGCGCCGCATGGGTTACCGTGTCCACACATATTCGCCCGACCAGGACACACCCACTGGACAGGTTGCCGATCTGGAAGTGACCGCCCCGTACGACGACCTGGACGCGGTCCGCCAGTTTGCAAGCCGGGTTTCCGCCGTCACCTTCGAATTTGAAAACGTTCCGGCGGAAACCGCCGCCGCGGCAGCCGAATGCGCGCCGGTCCGGCCAAGCGGTCATGTTCTGCACATTGCGCAGCACCGGCTGCGGGAAAAGACATTCCTCGCCAATGCAGGACTTCCGGTCACGCCGTTCCGGCGCATCGGAAGTTTTGCCGATTTGGAGGCTGCCGGTCTGCAACTGGGCTTGCCAGCCGTGCTCAAAACCGCGGGCTTCGGTTACGACGGTAAAGGTCAGTACACCATCCGTGCCGGCAGCGAACTATCCGTTGCCTGGAAGTACGTTGGCGAAAGTGAAGCCGTGCTCGAGAGCTTTATCGATTTCGACCGTGAGGTATCGATTGTCGCGGCACGCTCCGAACGTGGCGACTTTGTCCATTTCGGCGTAGTCGAAAACCGGCACCATAACCACATTCTGGACATCACGATTGCTCCAGCGTGCGTGTCCAGCAGCGTGCTGCGCGATGCCGTCGAGATTGCACGTGAAGTTCTGGAAAAGCTCGATGTTGTAGGCGTCCTGTGTGTCGAATTTTTTTTGTGCAAGGACGGAAGTCTTCTCATCAACGAGCTGGCGCCGCGCCCGCACAATTCCGGGCATTTCACTTTTGATGCGAACGTCACCAGCCAATTTGAGCAACAGCTTCGCGCCGTCTGTGGCCTGCCGTTCGGCTCCGTGCAGCAGCTCGCGCCGGCCTCTATGGCCAACATCCTGGGCGATATGTGGCAGGAAGGTGAACCGGACTGGGCAGCCGCGGCTTCAGCGCCAAACGTAAAGCTGCACCTTTATGGGAAACTCGAAGCGCGGCCAGGCCGCAAAATGGGGCACCTGACGGCCTTGGCGGCAACTCCCGAGCAGGCGCTCAAAGACGTGCAGGCGGCGCGACGGTTGCTGGCTGGACAGTCAAACGCACATTCGTTTTGAAGCGGGCGGCGCAACCTTCGGCGATACACTATCAATCGGAAGAGTCCATCCTGGAGTTTGGCGACAGTGACTATCTCGGCGCTTCCTATTGCAACCAGCCGGAGGTTTTCGCGATGGCGAGTTGCGTTGCGACGCCGCCCGGCCGGTAGGCGGCGTAAGGAGATAACAGTCGCTGGCGCTTCCCGGCTCAGTCCGTTTGCACTGGGTCCGGTGGTGTTGGTTGGTCTGCTTATTGCTGCATCGCTCCCGCTGCGCGCCAAGGATCGCTGGACCGATCTGAATATCGGGCCATTTCATGTCGATACAGACGAAAACACATCGGGCGCTCGAGATGCCCTGGTGAATCTGGAACAGCTCCGCTGGGTCTTGGGGGGCATGCTTGAATCCAAAGATCTTCAGGCGATCTGGCCATTCCGCATCCTGATCACCCCAGCCGCGCACGGCGCCACTTCTGATTTTGTTGTGCGACATGGTGAATATGTATTGGTAGTCGTTCCTGAGAGGCCGATCCCGCTCGAACGGGTAGCGAAGCTCTTTCTGGACGCGAACACTCCCCGTCTTCCCCCAGAAGTTGAGTCCGGGCTACCCCAGCTCTTTGCTGGGCTTCAGGCCCGGGGGAGCCGCGTTACCATCGGAGCTTCTCCCGCGCACTCCGATCTTGGGTGGGCCCGCATGCACCTGTTCGCTACAAAGCCCGAGTACGCGGGCCGCTTCAACGTATTCATGAATAACTTACGCGGTGGCTCGGGTCTCCTGGTTGCGGAGGCGAACGCTTTCGGCAAGGATTCCAAGCTCCTCGAGAAGGAAGCTGCTGAACATTTATCTTCGGAAGCGGCTCAGCCCGTAACTATTTCGGCCCGCCCACTCGATCCGAAGCGGGATCTAGGCGAGCATTCCATCGATGCGGCTCTCGCCAATCTATATCTGGCCGATTCCAGGCTTGATAGCGATCCCCAATCGGCCGAAGCAGCCTACAAATCCGCCATCGAGGCCGGCCATGCTGCGCTCGGCCAGGAGGGCTTGGCGTTGGTCGCCATGCATGAAGGCAGAAAGCCGGCAGAGTACCTGAATGCTTCGATTGCGAATGGCAGCACTAATGCGTGGGTCTATCTCGAAGCCGCCAAAGACCGGCCCGTGAATGAAGCCATTCCTTTGCTAAAGAAAGCCGCTGAGCTGAACCCGAAGTGGTGGGTTCCCATTCATGAACAATCGAAATTGGCTTCCATACCAGCCGAAAAAGAGGCATTGCTAGAACACGCTGCCAAGCTGAATCCCCGATCCGCAGCGCTCTGGCAGGAATTGGCCGAACTGCAAAGCAAGGACGGCCATGGCTTGTTGGCGCAAAATAGCTGGGCGCGCGCTGAAGACGCTGCTGGGACCCCCACGGAACGCGCCAAGGTTCATGAACGCGCCGGGGCGTTAGTAGACCAGCGTCTGGATGCCGAGGAGGCGGCGCGAAGACAAAGTTCCGAAGACGCCAGAGCCGAACAGGAGCGTCTTCGCGAGCAGCAACAGGCGCAAATTCAGGCTGCCGAGCAGCGCGCCAACAGCGCGAACGGCGGCACGGATGAGGATTTAAAAAACGTAGTACCGTGGTTTACAGCGCAAAATCCGAGCGTAGAGGGTGAATTAACCCGTGTAGAGTGCGAAGACCGGCAGGCGAAGATTTGGGTGAAGCCGCGCGGCGCGCGAGTCATGATCCTGCTCGTGCCAAATCCGTCCACGGTTTCGATCGATGGAAGCCGGACGCCGTTTCCGTGCGGCGTCCAGCATCCTGCACGAAAGTTGAGTCTTACGTACAAACCGCGAAAAGATATCCAACTCGGCACTGCGGGAGACGTCACCGCAATTCATTTCGAATGACGACCAAGTGTATTTCTTCAGTACACGTGCGGGCGGCCCGCCAGCCAGATTTGGAGGAGATGCTTGGCATCGAACAAGCGTGCTTTTCGAATGCACCCTGGGATGCCGAGAGTTTGACCCGCTACGACTGTGCGGTTGCAGAAATCGATTGCATCGTTCGCGGCTTTCTGATTTCGCGCGAGCTAGTGCCGAACTATGAAGGACTCGGCGGCGAAAGAGAAATTCTCAACCTCGCAGTGAATCCGAGATGGCGCCGGCAAGGCATCGCCCGCGCGCTGCTCGAGTACGAAATCGGGCGGGGTGGAACCCTGTTCCTGGAGGTCCGAAATTCGAACGCCGCGGCTCAATCGCTCTACAAGTCCTGTGGGTTTATAGAGATCGGGCGAAGAGACGATTATTATCAGTCGCCTAGCGAAACCGCTATTGTCATGCGACTGAAATGATGATACCTTGCGGGTGCGGGCGGCCTCTGGTGACCGGCCCGCGAGTGATGAACACTAACACTCACACCCACCGGGCCAGAACCAATGCAGTCCGACTCGGCGTGGTGTCTCACAAAGGAGAATACCTGATGGAGAACCACACGCAAGATGATATGAAAGCGCATCTGCTCGCTACGGATGAAGGCTTCCGTAATTTAAACGAGCAGCATGCGCATTATTCGAAGCTGATTGACGAGATCGAAGCGAAGGGCCTTCTCTCTGATGCAGAAGAGCTCGAGGAACACCGGTTGAAAAAGCTCAAATTGCATGTGAAAGACCAGATGAATGAGATCGCGGCCAGGTACCGAACAGCCGCCGTCAGCTAATCGTCTTGCAGACTACTATTACTAGAAGTCCTCGAAGGGCCACGGTTCCGTGGCCCTTCTTTCATTTTCTGGGCGGCCGTGTCCGGCGCGCCTTTCCAGGTTCGCCGTAATATCCTGAGACTGCATACCTGCTAGACTGCACCGCAAGTTGACCCTGCAGGCGGGTCGCATCCCGCCTAGTTGGCGACGCCTCTACCCGGAGCACCCAAAAGGGCAAGGTGCGGTGAACGACACCTTTCAGCACGCCAACTTATTGGACGTCGTGGACAAATCGAATCCCATCTCGACAGATATGTCCAACATTTCGATGCTTCGATGAAGCGTCTTCAGGGCTACGCCGGCGAACCATTCAGCCATCCGCGTATCGGCAACCATATAGACTCCGCTATCGAAGTGCAAGAGGCGCCGTAGACCTGGAGATACGAACACGCGTCCCCTGGTGGCCAGAGTGCTCGATCGACCATTGGAGTGCAGCATCGTATACATACGTCAATTTCGCCAATTACCAGATTCCGCGGCATTGCTCGGTGGCCCCGCTTTGTCGAGGAACAAGCCGGCCGATAAACTCCTGCGCTAAGTGGCTCATTCCATTTCGTTGGCACAACAATGTTTTCATACAGTACTACACAATAAGTAACAACGTCGTCGACGCAGAACGCACCGCGCACGTTAGCTTAGTTACTCCCCAACGCGCCACTATATAATTTATTTGGCACGCGTCTTCTGTAGGCTGTCTCATAGGTGCCGACATATACACCTTTCCCGGGCCCTCTTGCGACCAATGCGATGACTGACCACACATCGACCAGCGACCATAACTACGTTGCGGGCATACGAAACATGTGGGCAATCGAGACGGGCCCCTCTTCCTAAGATTCCAGCGAGAGAGACAACCCCATCTACATCGTTCCATGCTCAACGTGATCCTGTCCATTCGCTCGTGACTCAAATCAACGGGAGTCCCAGTACTGGCCGCTCCCTTTCAGCTGGTCCGGTGGTTCTAAGAGTTTCTTAACCGTTTGCGCCACAACGAAAACAACTCCGATATTGCGGTAGCGACAGTAGCGACACTGTCGACTTCTCATTGCACAATGACGAGGAACTTCCCGTTATTTTTGAATAATAGGCATTCGACAGCAAGGCAACAATCCACTTGCAACACTCGCTTAAATCCCATTCTACCGACGGAACAGCGTGTTGGTCGTCGCCTTCAATAACGGTAAGTTAGGTAGCTTTCGCAGACGGACCGAGCGCATTAATCGCAAATACGTCTCTTTTCAGCTAACATTATTGCGGGGCATGTGCTCCTTTTTAAACAATATCGCCCTCGAGACCATTAGAACTTATAGGCTCTTTCCGG
>Ga0134125_10011196_pt1 | contig 10057 bp, 11 predicted proteins | sample KB31751_FD_96464 | JGI IMG/M metagenome (GOLD analysis project Ga0134125, IMG submission 96464) | Terrestrial soil microbial communities with excess Nitrogen fertilizer from Kellogg Biological Station, Michigan, USA - KB3-175-1 | ecosystem: Environmental > Terrestrial > Soil > Unclassified ... | reverse complement strand
TGGCATGGGCCGGTCCTCGGGCTCCTCGGCGAGTTCTTTCAAGCGGACACGGCCACGATGGAGCGCTGCCTTGACCGCCGGCAGGCTCGCCTCGGTGACATCGGCGATCTCGGCAAGCGAATAACCAAGCACATCCATCAGGATCACGCTGCTGCGCTGGGCAGCGGGCAGGCGCATGAAGGTCCTGAGGCTGACAGCGGCATTGAGGCGGTCTTCGACCGTCGAGACCGGATCGACGATCATCTCCAACTCCTTCTCGGTCTGGCGCGCTTCCTGCCGCGTGCGACGGCGCAGCAGATCGAGCGTCGCATTATGCGCCACGCGAAAGAGCCAGGCTTCGGGATTGGCGATCGAGGCGAAAGACGGAAACGCCTCGATCGCCTTCACCAGCGCTTCTTGCACTGCATCCTCGCCGTCGATGACCGAGCCGGTCATGCGCGAGCAATAGCGATGCAGCTTCGGCCGCAGTTCGCCCAGCAGACGGTCGAAAGCCGCGCGGGCGGCAGCGTCGTTATCGGTACTCATTTATCCAGCATACGATAATCGCCGATAATGGTCGCCTCGCCGACTGTCGGCGGTGCCTGAAGCCGGCTGCGGACCTCGGCTTGATAGGCGCGGAAAGCATCGAGCTTCGAAAGCGGGCCCGGCTCGCCTTCCGGCGTATCGGTGAAGACGATATGGACATAAGTGTCCTCACCCAGCCGCGCCGCGACATAACGCACATCCTTGGGTTGTTTGGCCTGCAACTCCGCGAACACGCCTTTGAGAAGGCGCTCATTCTCGGCATTGTGTTCGGGCTTGGCTTTGTAGATGACGATCTGGCGTTTCATCGTGGCCTCCTGGGCTGAATGGTCCAACGAGGCTGTGACGATCGGGGAGACGCAAAAGATTCGCCGCTGCCAAAAAAAATTCTCTCCATGCCAAAAACCCCGGCCGTTATCGGCCGGGGCTTTTCAAGCCGAACGGGTGTGCCGCTCGGAAATTAATCGTCGTCGTCGGTCTCGGTTTCGGTCTTGGTTTTGGTGGTCGTCCGCGACTTGCCCGCGGGCGTGATGGTTTCCTGAGTGCGCTTTTCCTCGCGCGTCATGCCGTCATCGGATTGCTCGATCTTGCCTTTCTCGATCGTCCGCTGCTCGGTCGGCGCCGGCATGGTGGCAACGGGCGGAGACACCACAACACCCGGGCTGTCATGGGTTTGGACCGTAACCGAGTCGGCAAAAGCCGGCGCGGCGAGAAGCACTGCGACAGCCAAGACGGTGTTGAAAACCCTCATCGCTCAATCCTCCATCGAACGGTGACGCCAGCCTGAGCTCGGCATCGATACTGGTTGTCTAACCGGCGAGCTACGAACTGGTTGCCGTTAAATCGGTGCCACGCTGACGCCAAAATTTTTCGAGCGGCGAATCTTTCAGGCTTGCGGGCTCGTCTCTGGAACGTAGGTTCGCGGCTCTACAGGCAGTCACGCTTCACGCCGCCATGGAACGCTCCCGATGGAAACGTCTCGCTCACGCCGCGGCCAGATCTGGGTCTTGGCGCTGACCTCCTTCGCCTCTTTCATGATCTCGCTCGACTCTCAGGTCGTCACCACGGTGCTCAACGTCATTCGCACCGATCTCGGCGCGTCGATGGAGCTGCTCGAATGGACGGTGAATGCCTACATCCTCAGCTTTGCCGTGCTGCTGCTCGCCGGCAGCGCGCTTGGCGACCGCTTCGGCCGACGCCGCATGCTGATGGCCGGACTGGTGCTGTTCACCGCTTCGTCGGCAGCTTGCGGTGTGGCGCCCAATGTCGCGACATTGATCGCTGCCCGCGCGATCCAGGGTATGGGCGCGGCGCTGATCATGCCGGTCGCCATGGCGCTGGTGAGCGGCGCCTATTCCGCCGCGGAGCGAGGCAAGGCGCTCGGCATCTTCGCCAGCATCACCGGCGCGGCGATGATCGCCGGCCCCGTGCTGGGCGGCGCGATCGCGGCTGGCTTTGCCTGGCAATGGATCTTCTGGATCAACGTGCCGATCGGTCTCGTCTTGCTACCGCTGATCTATCGCCATATCGGCGAATCCTTTGGCCCGAAGGCGAAGCTCGATTTGCCCGGCATCGGGCTCGTGACCATCGCCGCTTTCGCGCTGGTCTGGAGCCTGATGCGCGGCAATCCCGCCGGCTGGCTGAGCCGCGAGGTCATCACCGGCTTCGCCTTGTCAATCTTCGCCCTCATCCTCTTCATCCAGTGGGAAGCGCGCGCGGCACAGCCGATGCTGTCATTGCAGCTTTTCCGCTTGCGTGCCTTCGCGGTCGGGAATCTCGCCAGTCTCCCCTATTACGCGGCGATCTACGGCACGACCTTCCTGCTCGCGCAGTTCCTCCAGACCGCGCAGGGTTATGGACCGCTTGGCGCCGGGCTGCGCATCCTGCCCTGGACGGCGACGCTGTTCTTCATGGCGCCGGTAGCCGGCAGCCTGATCAACCGCGTCGGCGAGAAGCGGCTGGTCGTCCTCGGCATGCTGCTTCAAGGCATCGGCATGGGCTTGATCGCGCTGCTCGGGACGCCGGGCCTCACCACGCTGCAGCTCGCGATCCCGCTGGTGATTGCCGGCTGCGGCGGCTCGATCGCCATGCCTGCGGTACAGAATGCGGTGCTCAGCGCCGTGCCGCCGGCCGCTCTCGGCAAGGCTTCGGGCACGTTTAACATGCTGCGCTTCCTCGGCGGCATGCTCGGCATTGCGATGCTGGTCGCGGCATTCTCGGCGACGGGAAGCACCGCCTCGCCGCAGGCTTTCACGGCGGGCTTCAGCCCCGCCATGGCGACTGCTGCGTTGCTGTCGCTGCTCGGCGCCGTCACCGGCTTGCTGCTGCCGGCGCGCGCAGCGGCGAAGCTCGCCGCGCGGCCGCAGGAGGCATGAGTGTTAAGAGGTACTGCGCCGCGGCTGCAACCGCAGCCGCAGCAGCACCTCGCGCTCGCGCTCATGCCGCACGACGTCGGCCCGTACGCGGAGCAGATCGCGCCGCGCAACGAGGCCGACGAGCTTTTCATCGTTGCGGCGAAGGATCGGTACGCGTCCGACGTCGGCCACCGCCATGCGATCGGCCAGCGGGCCGACGAGATCGTCTTCGTACCCCGTGATGAGCTCCTGCTCGCCGAGCGCATCGCGCAGCCGCGTGCCCGCGGCCCAGCCGCTCATCGTCCAGCGCAGCACATCGGCGCGCGCCACCATGCCGATCAGCGCCCCGGCCTTATCGAGCACCGGATAGCTCTTATGCCGTGGCGGCGCATCGGGCGCGGTGAAGAACGCGACGACGTCGTTGATCATCATCTCGCCCGAAAGCGTATTGACCGGCTCCGCCATGATCTCGGAAACGCGCGTCGTCTCGAACGGGTCGACGATATATTCGCGCATCACATGATGGCCTTTGCGAGCGACCTTCTCGGTGAGGATCGAGCGGCGCAGCAGCAGCACTGTCGTGGCATGCGCCGCAGTGCAGGCGACTGCGAGCGGCAGCAGCGCGGTGTAGTTATGGGTGAGCTCGATCGCGAAGACAATCGCGGTCAGCGGCGAGCGCATCGTCCCGCCCATGATCGCCGCCATGCCGATCAACGCCCAGATGCCGTCGCTCCCTGTCGGCATGACGAAACCGATAAGCGCACCGACGGCGCCGCCCATGATAAGCAACGGCGCGAGCACGCCGCCCGATGTGCCGGAGCCGAGAGCGACCGACCAGATGACCGACTTCACGATCGCCAGTCGCACGATCTCCGCGGTGGTCATATCGCCATTGAGCAGCGCGGCAATATTGTCGTAGCCGACACCGAGCGCATGCGGCTCGATCAGTCCGCCGACGCCGATCACGACGCCGCCGAATACCGGCCACCACATCCAATGGATCGGCAGGCGCTGGAAGAAATCCTCGCAGGCATAGACCATCTGGGTCAGCAGGCCCGAGGCCAGGCCGGCGACGATCCCGAGCCCGAGCGCGAGCAAGAGACCGAGGGTCGGCAAGGCCGCGCTGGCGGCCATCGGAAAGAGCGGGCTCGGCCCCATCAGCAAGGGCCGCCACACCGCGGCGACGACGCTTGCCACGGCGACCGGGACGAAGCTGCGCGGCTTCCATTCGAAGAGCAGCAGTTCGACCGCGAGCAGCATCGCCGCGACCGGGGTGCCGAAGGTTGCGGTCATGCCGGCGGCTGCGCCGGCGACGAGCAGCGTCTTCCGCTCGGCATTGGAGAGATGGAAGAACTGCCCGAAAAGCGAGCCGAAGGCGCCGCCGGTCATGATGATCGGCCCCTCGGCGCCGAACGGGCCGCCGGTGCCGATCGAGATCGCCGAGGAGAGCGGCTTTAGGATCGCGACTTTCGGCTCGATGCGGCTGCGGCCGATGAGGATCGCTTCCATCGCCTCCGGAATGCCGTGGCCGCGAATCTTCTCCGAGCCGAAGCGCGCCATGAGGCCGATGATCAGACATCCGACCACCGGAATGCCGGCGGAGAACCAGCCGAGCGCATGGCCGGCAATGGTGGCCGAGCCTTTGATCGTGGCCGAGCCGGCATCGAAGCGCCCGTAAAAGGCAATGTTGGTGACGAGATAGATGAGATGAAGCAGCACCCACGCCGCCACCGCGCCCATCGTGCCGATGACCAAGGCCATCGCGACCAACAGAAGGAGACGCTTATCCGTGCTGAAATCGCGCAGCTGGTCGACGGGCTCCGAGAGGTCGCGTTCGGCCCCCGCCTTTTTTGTAGAAACGAACATTGCCATGCGGTGCGACACCTCGAGCGATGAAAACCTTGATCCTGGGACGGTATCCGTTATATCGGACTACGATATATTTAAAAGCCCGGTCGTCGCATAACAGACACAGCATCGAAGCATGAGCGCGAGGGTAAAGCAGCCGGCGAGGCGCGGGCTGACACCGACAGATTACAGGCGGCTCGCCGAGTTCCGCTATGTGCTGCGCCATTTCCTGATCTTCAGCGAAGATGCCGCCCTCGCCGCGGGCCTCAGCGCGCAGCAGCATCAGGCGCTGCTCGCGATCAAAGGCGCGAGTGCCACGGGATTGGTTACCGCCGGCCTTCTTGCCGAGCGACTCGGCATCCGCCATCACAGCGCCGTCGGCCTACTCGACCGGCTGGCGGAAAAAGACCTCATCCGGCGGCAAAGAAATAGCGCGGACCGCCGCCAGGTGTTGATCACGCTCACGCCGAAAGCGGAGCGTCTGCTCGCGCGGCTATCCGCCGCGCATCAGCGCGAATTGCAGCGGGTGGCGCCGCTGCTCCGTGGTTTGCTGACGCAGCTCGCGCGCCGATAAACGCGTCCGCAACGCTCAGCTTAAGGCTTGCTCCCTCAGTTGGGCTGTCTTGCATCCTCAAGTTGCGCTCCCATATGCCGAGGACGTGCGCGCGCAAGAAGTTGGGGATCGGGGATAGCGCCCTTTGCGGGAAATCGGGCCGGGCCGATGAATTTCTACCGTTGTTACTTCTTATCGATATCCAACGCGATCAAGGATGTCGCGGAATTCCGCTCGCAGGATGACAACGCCGCGCTCGATCACGCGCGCAATTTGCTGAAGGCACAATCCGGCTTTAACGGCTTCGAGTTGTGGCAAGGCACGCTGCGTATCTATCGCGAGCTGGCAGATCCGGGTGGCACGATCAAGGACGACGCGATCAAGGACGACGCGATCAAGACGGACGAGTAGCGGTACGAGCTACGGCGCGCCAGCCTTCGCGGCGCGCGCTTGCGAAGGCTGGCGGGCCCTGCTGGGATCGAACCAGCGACCTGCCGCTTAGAAGGCGGCTGCTCTATCCGCTGAGCTAAGGGCCCTCGCCCGGACCGGCGATTGCTGCGGCGGCGATTTGAGCAGAAAGCGACGGCAAAAGAAACCGGTGCATGGATGGTACCGTTTCTCAGTATCCAGCCCCCATAGCCTACACGCTGTTTCGGCCCTGAATAAGGCCATTGCCGGATACGGCATTGCCGATGCGATCGATAATTTGGCGCTTTATTCATTCGCGCGCGAAGACTCGTGCCCTGGCATGAGCTTCGAAAGAAGAGGGCTATCCAATGCGTTCAAGCATCACTCTTGCATCCGTTGGGTTGATCGCCGTTTCCGCCATCGCGACGACCGTTTGGGCCGCGGGCTATGACGGCACCTATGTCGGCAAATCACGCATGAGCGGCCAGTCCTACTCGGCGTCCGGCTCTCCCGTGAGCTGCAAGCAGGAATACGACATCAAGATCACGATTTCCGGCAATACACTGACGGGCGAGAACCTGTCGATCGGCGGCAAGGCTTCGGGCACGATCCAGAGTGACGGGAGCTTCTTCGCTCAAGGCGGGCTCGCCGTGCAGACCCAGGCGACCATCCAAGGCCATATCGCGAACAACGTGATCACCGGGAACTACACCCAGATGACGCGCAACGCGACCTGCACCGGCACGATCCAAGCAACCCGCCAGCAAGCGACCCGCCCGTAAGAAGCGCATCGCATCTCCCGTTCAAGGTCTCGCCATCACAAAGCGGTGTCTCGACGTGCGCGACCTCGATACCGGCTCGCTCCTGCTCGCTTAATACCCGCCTCACCGGTGCTTGACAGCGCTGGACGCCGCGCGCTTCGTTCGCACGGTCGGTGCAGGACACGGGAGAACTGCGAGTCCTATGAAAAAGAGTGCGACGGCCAAGGGCGAATCCCCTTCTCGCCTGATCGACGCGCGGATCGAGGAACTGGGCGATTGGCGGGGCGAGACGCTCGCCCGTGTCCGCGCACTGATCAAGCAGGCGGTCCCCGATGTGGTCGAGGAGTGGAAGTGGCGCGGCGTTCCGGTGTGGTCTCACGCCGGCATTATCTGCACCGGCGAGACCTATAAGAGCGTCGTCAAGCTGACGTTCCTTAAAGGCGCCTCGCTCGAAGACCCTTCAGGCTTGTTCAACGCGAGCCTCGAAGGCAATGCAAGGTGCGGCATCGATATCCACGAGGACGACAAAATCGATGAGAAGGCGCTGAAAGCGCTTATCCGCGCCGCCGTGGCGCTGAATACGTCCTCTGGAAAAAAATAATCGGGAAACCGGCGGCGTCAGTTCGGCCGCTCGTAGCGGAAATTGTCGGCGTAGCTTTTCGACTTGAACGTCCGCTCTTGCGGCTCGACCACCGTGTAGTCGAGGCCTTTCTTCTCGGCAAATTGTTTCGCCTCTTCCAGCGTCGCGAATTTCAGCCGCACCTGGTTGAGCGTGTCGCGCGCACTCGCCCAGCCCATCAGCGGATCGGGGTCGCGCGGCGTCGCCGGCTCGTATTCCAGTACCCAGCGCCGCGTCCCGGCTCTGCCCGACTGCATCGCGGTCTTGGCCGGTCGGAAGATACGTGCGGTCGCCATGCGTTCAGTCCCTTGATTGGTCGGGGCGAGAGGATTCGAACCTCCGGCATCCAGCTCCCAAAGCTGGCGCTCTACCAGGCTGAGCTACGCCCCGAAGCTGGCCGAAAGCCGCTGTTTTCTATAGGTTTCTCGCCTTTCGCGCAAGATGTCGAATTGGCTCGAAACGGGAACAATGGTTCGTTTAGCTTGTTTCGTGTCAACGTTTTGTCAACGCGGAACTGCCGCTCTCCGCTCCGGAACGCGTGCACCGGCGCGGCCGAAAAATTTCCGCAGCCTAAACGCGGAAGAAGTCCGACATTTGCGAATGTCGGTTAAAATGCCGCTAAACCGGGAGGAAGCCATGTTCGATCGCATCGTTCGCGCACGTTTGCTGGGTTTCGGATTCTTTGCCGCGGCGGCGCTTCTCTTTTGCGCCACGGGCGCTCGCGCCGACGACAAGATCCGCGCTGGCACGCCCGAGCCTACCGCGTATGTCTTCTCACCGACAACCGTCGGCATCGAGAGCGGCATCTTCAAGAAGCATGGGCTCGATGTCGAGCGCATCGATTTCGCCGGCGGTGCGAAGCTGCACCAGGCGATGGCCGCGGGTGCACTCGACGTGATTATAGGCACCGGCACCGACATTCCCTTCCTGTTGAAAGGCGCGCCCGAGCGCGTGGTCGCAGCCTACGCCAACGATCTCAACTCGGTCTCGCTCGTGGCACGCAGCGATGACACGGTGAAGACAATCGCCGATCTGAAAGGTAAGACCGTTGGCACCACCACCGCCGGCTCCTTCACGACCTGGGTCGCGAAGACGATTCTCGCGAATCACGGCGTTCGGCCCGATCAATTCAAGCCTGCCTATCTCGGCGCGATGAACGGGATCGTCGCAGCGCTCCTCGCGAAGGACGTCGATGCCATCGTCGGGACGACCGCGGGCTCGCTGACGCTCGAGCGGGACGGCAAGGCGCGTATCCTGGTAAAGGCGGGCGAGGAAATCCACGAATTCATCGCCGACATGGTCTATGCGAGCGAACCTATGATGCAGAAGCGTCCGGCGGTGCTGCGCCGCTTTCTTGTCGCCTGGTTCGAGACTCTCCGCTTCATGAAGGCGAACAAGTCCGAGACGATCCGCATAACCCAGCCGTGGACGAAGCTCTCAGACGACATCGCGTCGGAAATCTATGATGCGGAGACGCCGAGCTTCTTCACCGACGGACATATCGACAAAAAGAAACTGGCGGCCGTGCAGCAGGCGCTCATCGATGTCGGCGTCATCGACAAGCCCGCGCCCGAAGCCGACTTCGTCGACGAGCGTTTCCTTCCGCACGCCGGAGGCTGATAGCCGGGCGCGACGCGCGTTGCATTAGCAATGATAGCCCGCACTTGCGGCAGAAGCGTTCAGCGGCGAGTGGCAGATAGAGCGAACTGTTGCGCGAGGTGAGCGACAGCCTTGAGCACTTGCTGCTGACCTACGTCGACCCGACGACGGCGCAATGTCGTCGGCGGGCTGCCGATCTCCTATAGCGCCTACGGACCGGCGCGGCCGCGCCTAGCCCCGATCGAGACGAACATCCCGCGCGATCTCGCCATCGGCGGGCTTAACGGGTTGCTCGGCGGCATTACCGGTTTGACCTGCATCATCGTCACGATTTGGTGCCAACTCATCGGCCTGCCGAAAGACAAGCGGCGCGCTGCCTTCAGCCGGTGAATCTCGCGACGCTCGTGATGAGCGCCGTCGCGCTTAGCGGCGCCGGGATTGCGCTGCTTGCGCCGCTGGTCTTACGCCTTATCCCATATTGACGACGAAATATTCGCCGCGATCGACGAAATCGGCGACCAGCTTCACCCAGGTTGTCGCCGTCGAGATCGGCAGCTCATGCGCCGCGCCGTAAACGATGATCCGCGTGCAATGCGGGATCAGTTCCTGGTAAGGCTTCATCGCTTCTTCGGGAATCATCTGATCGGCGCCGGCGACGAGCAGCAGCACCGGGACCTTGATCTCGCCGAGCCGCGCTTTCAGATCGGCATTAGCGTCCGGCGAAGCGAAGCGCGCCATATTGGCCTGCGCGTTCTTGCCGGTCTGCTGCTTCTCTTCCTCGGTCGGCGCCGAATCCCAGGCAGGGTCCTCGCCATAAAGGCGCTTCGCCATCTCGGCGAGGCTCGGCGGCCCCCCGCTCGGCGAGCCGTGCCGCACGGCGAAAGCCGCCGGCGCCGAGAGCACGAGGCTGTCCACCAGTTCAGGATGCAGGACGGTCAGCCAGCAGGCGATCGCACCGCCGGCCGATTGAGCGACGAGATGCACCTTCTGTCGGGGCACGGCAGCGGCGATGAATTTCGCGACCGCTTCGGCGACATCTTGTTGTGTCTTGCAATCACCGATCGGCGTCTGGTCGAAGCCCGGCCGCGACGGAATGAGGACGCGGTGGCGCTCGCCCAGCATCGCCGGAAAGCGCGAGCTCTTCGGTGACTGGCCGCCGGCGCCATGCAGGAAGACGATGACCTTGCCGCTGTCCTTTTCTCGATCGGGGGCGGCCTCGCGATATTGGAATTTGATGCCGCCGGCTTCGATGAATTTATCGGTGATGCTCATCGCTCAGATCTCCCGCGCCGCCGGCATCACTTCTTTGGCGAAGAGCTCGATCGAACGCCGTTTCTTATCGGGCGCGCCGCTGCGGTCGAAGATGAGATTGAGCATGCCGCAGCCGATCTCC
>Ga0134125_10011194_pt1 | contig 10058 bp, 12 predicted proteins | sample KB31751_FD_96464 | JGI IMG/M metagenome (GOLD analysis project Ga0134125, IMG submission 96464) | Terrestrial soil microbial communities with excess Nitrogen fertilizer from Kellogg Biological Station, Michigan, USA - KB3-175-1 | ecosystem: Environmental > Terrestrial > Soil > Unclassified ... | reverse complement strand
GAGCGACATCCCACCTCCGACGACGTTCTGATAGCATCGCCCGCGCGCTTCGCCAGGGCCGGGGCGCCACAGATGCCGGCCCCACCGGAAGAGGCTTGATGTCGGACCATCATCTTCATCACCATCAAGGCGACGGCTCCGAACCCGGCCACGCGCACGCCCACCACCATCACCACGCCCCGGCCGACTTCGGCCGCGCGTTCGCGATCGGCATCGCGCTGAACGGCGTCTTCGTGATCGCCGAGGCGGCCTACGGCTTCCTCGCCAACTCGCTGGCCCTGCTGGCCGACGCCGGCCACAACGCCGGCGACGTCGTGAGCCTGGCGCTCGCCTGGCTGGCCGCCACGCTGGCCCGCCGCGCGCCGTCGACCCGCTTCACCTACGGCCTGGCCTCGTCGACCATCCTGGCGGCGCTGGCCAACGCGGTGCTGCTGGCGCTGGTCACCGGCGCGATCGCCTGGGAAGCGGTGCTGCGGCTGATGAACCCGCAGCCGTCGGCCGGCGTGCTGATGATGGCGATCGCCGGCATCGGCATCCTCATCAACGGCGTCACCGCGCTGATGTTCGCCGGCGGGCGCAAGCGCGACCTCAACGTTCGCAGCGCCTTCCTGCACATGGCGGCCGACGCGCTGGTGGCGATGGGCGTGGTGGCGGCCGGCGCCATCATCCTGGCGACCGGCTGGCTGTGGCTCGACCCGGCGATCAGCCTGGTGATCGGCGCCGTGATCGTCTGGGGCGCCTGGTCGCTGCTGCGCGAGGCGCTGGCGCTGGCGCTGGCGGGCGTGCCGGCCGGCGTCGACGAGAGCGGCGTCGCCCGCTACCTTGCCGGCCTGCCGGGCGTCACCGAGGTGCACGACCTGCACATCTGGGGGATGAGCACCACCGAGACGGCGCTCACCGCCCATCTCGTGCGGCCCGGCGCGGCGCTGGACGACGCGCTGCTCACCGAAGCGTGCGCCCAGCTGAAGACGCGCTTCGCGATCCACCACGCCACCTTGCAGATCGAGGGCGGCAGCACCCCCTGCGAGCTGGCCGAGCACGCGGCCTGAGGGCTACGCCGCCTCGCCCACGCCGGCCCCGGCCATGCGCGCGCCGCCGAGCAGCCAGCCGAACGCGAGCGTCGCGGCCGCCGCGCCCGCGAGCTGGGCCGCGATGAAGAGCGGCGCCGACGCCGGCGCGATGCCGGCGAAGGTGTTGGAGAGGCTGCGCGCGACGGTGACGGCCGGGTTGGCGAACGACGTCGAGGCCGTGAACCAGTAGGCCGACGTGATGTAGAGGCCGACCACCCAGGGCGTCGCGTCGGCGCGGAACCTCAGCGAGCCGAGGATGGCGCCGATCAGGCCGAACGTGGCCACGAACTCCGCCAGGCCCTGCAAGGGGCCGGCCCTCAGCTTGGCCGATACCTGCCAGATCGGCTCGGCGAACATCGCGTGCGCCAGCCAGACGCCGACGACGCCGGCCACGAGTTGCACCGCGACGTAGGCGCCGGCGCGCGGCCAGCCGATCTCGCTGCGCAACGCGAAGGCGAGCGTCACGGCCGGATTGAAATGCGCGCCCGAGATCGGTCCCAGCACGGTGATCAGCACGGCGAGTCCCGCGCCGGTCGCCAGCGTGTTGCCCAGGAGCGCGATGGCCACGTTGCCGCCCGCCAGGCGCTCGCCCATGATCCCCGAGCCGATCACGATGGCGAGCAGCAGCGCCGTGCCCAGCGCCTCCGCAGCCAGCCGGCGGGACAGGCCGAACGCCTCGAGCGGCGGCTCCAGGCTGGCGTCGGCGGGCGCGACGTCTCGCCTGGGTCTCCTCACCCGCAGCAGGCCGCCCGCTCGGCGATGGCGGCGAGCGGGCCGCAGATCTCCTGCTTGCCGCAGCAGCAGTCCTCGACCAGGAACGCCAGCAGCTTGCCCATCTGCTCGTAGCCGGCCGTGTAGAGGATCGAGCGGCCCTCCCGGCGCGAGGCCACCAGGCCGGCGCCGGCGAGCACGCCGAGGTTGGCCGACAGCGTATTGGCAAGGCTCCCGGTCGCGCGGGCGATGTCGCCGGCCGGCACGCCGTCCGGCCCGGCCCTGACCAGCAGCCGGAACACCTCCAGCCGGCCAGGGTGCGCCAGCGCCGACAGCGCCGCGACGGCGGCGGCGGCTTCCATGCTCAGCAGGCGCCGCAGCCGCAAGCCGGCGTCTCAGCCGCCGCTTGCGCCGCGGCGTCCTCGCCGTAGGTCGTCGCCTCGCCGTGGGTAAGGAAGGTCTCCCAGCGAACGCCGGCCGGGTCGCTCACCCAGCTCTTGTCGCTCCTGGCGTAGCAGCAGGTGACCGCGGTCTCATCGAACGTGCGCTCGCCGGCGGCCTTCAGCCGGGCGGCAAGCTCGCCGAGCTCGCCGGCGCTCTCGACCTGGATGCCGACGTGGTCGACCCCGCTCCCCGCCTTGCGCTGCGAGACCGCGAAGTTCACCCGCGGGTCCTCCAGCATCCACTTTGCGTAATCCGGCTTCACCACCGACGGCGGGGCGCCGAACAAAGTGGCATAGAACCGGATCGACCGGTCGAGGTCGGGCACGCTCACGTGCAGGTGCATGCGCTTCATGCTTCACTCCATTCGCTGGTCAATTCTATATTTCGGGAACTATGGAAGAGTCAACCGGGCTGATGAATGAAGGTGAGCTTGGTCTGCGCGCCGCGGCGGTGCGCGTCGCCGGCCCCGCCGATGCGACGGCGGTCGCCGCCATCTACGCGCCGTACGTGCTGGAGACGGCGATCTCGTTCGAAGAGCGGCCGCCGACCGACGCCGAGATGGCCGCGCGCATCTCCAAGACGCTCTCCAACCATCCCTTCCTGGTCTATGAGGCGGCCGGGCGCATCCTCGGCTACGCCTACGCCGGCGCCCACGCCGAGCGCGCGGCCTATCGCTGGTCGGCCAACGTCAGCGTCTACGTAGACCCGGACGCGCACCGGCGCGGCATCGGCCGCGCGCTCTACACGCAACTGCTGGCCATGCTGGGCCGCCAGGGGTTCCACACGGCCTTCGCGGGGATCACCCTGCCGAACGAGAGGAGCATCGGCCTGCACGAGGCCATGGGCTTCGTCCACCTCGGGACCTACCTGGAGGTCGGCTTCAAGTTCGGCCGCTGGCACGACGTCGGCTGGTGGCGGCTGGCGCTGTCGCAAGGCGTGCCGGCCGGCGAGCCGCTTCCGTTCCCGCAGCTGCCGCAGGCGTGAGGCGGGGCTGGGCTCAGTCGCCGCCCACGAGGTCGCGGCGGTTCTTCTCCAGTTCCTCGGCGTAGCGGCGGATCGCGTAGCTTTCGGAGAGCATGCCGAGCACCTTGCGCCCGTCGTCGAGCACCGCCAGCTCGTCGGCGCCGGTGCGGTCGAAGACGCCCATGATCTCCTTGATCGACATCTGCGGCGTCAGCCAGTCCTCGCCGAGGATCGCCGCCTCGCTGACCAGCCCCTGACCATCCGGATCGGCGTAGACCGCCGCGGTCGGCACGATGCCGGCGTAGCGCCCGTCGTCGTCGAGCGCGATGGCGCGCTGCGTCGACCCCAGCGGGAAGCGCCGACGAAACTCGTCGAGGCCGGCGGCGGCGGCGATGGTGCGGGTGTCGGTGCGCATCATCCGCCCGGCGGTCAGCGCCCGCATCCAGCCCACGTCGTGGGCGCTGCGGATGGTCTCGCCGCGCAGGTGCAGGCGCCAGGTCGAGAACGAGTAGCCGAACATCGCGCGCACCAGCAGGCTGGCGACGATCGAGGCGGTCAGCGTCGCCGCGGTCAGGCCGGAATCGCCGGTGGTCTGCAGCACCAGGAACGACATGGTCAGCGGTCCGCCGACCACCGCCACCGCCAGCGCCCCCATGCCGACCAGCGAGGCGGCGGTGGGATCGAGGCTCGCGCCGGCGTAGGTGTCCATCACCACGGCGAACAGCCGCCCGAGCAGCGAGCCCAGGTAGAGCGAGGCGAAGAACAGGCCGCCGCGGAAGCCGAACCCCAGCGAGATCATCGAGGCGGCCGACTTGGTGAGCAGCAGGAAGATCAGCGCGCCGATGCCGAGCTTGGCGGTGAGGTCGAGGTACATCGCGCCGTGACCGGCCGACAGCGTCTGCACCGAGACGAGCGCGACGCCGACCAGCAGCAGTCCGCCGACGATCGGCCGGTAGGGCCTGGCTGCACTCACTCGCCCGGTCAGCTGGTCGACCCAGCCGATGATCCGCATCACGCCAATGCCATAGAGAGCGCAGACCAGCCCGAGCACGGCGTAGAGCAGGTAGTGCGAGAGCTTGTAGTCGTCGGCCGTGGTGATCGGGATCACCATCGGCACGAAGTGCACCAGCTTGGTCATCAGCCAGCCGGCGATGCAGGCGGCGATCACCGCGGCGACGTTGGCCACCGTGTACGAGCCGATGACGATCTCGAACGCATAGAAGGCGCCCGCCAGCGGCGCGCCGAACGCCACCCCGATCGCAGCGCCGGCGCCGGCGCCCACCCAGGTGCGAAGGTCGGAGCGGCGCAGGTTGAGGAAGCGGCCGGTGATCGAGGCCAGCGCGCCGCCCATCTGCGCGTAGGCCGCCTCGAGCCCGACCGATGCGCCGAAGCCGTTGGAGCACAGCGTCTGGGCGGTCACGAACAGGCTGTCGCGGAAGCTCATCCGTCCGCCGCGCAGCGCGTTGGCCTCGACCGGGTCGACCGGCCTGGTGGCGCGCCCGCGCGACCACGCCCAGGTGATGAACACCAGCAGCGCGCCGCCGAGCGGCAGCGCGCCGAGCCGGCGTGGGTCGATCTCCTGCAGGGACGACAGCCGCTCGTCGAAGTCGATGTTGTAGAACAGGATCTGCAGCGTGTGCGCGGCGAAGCCGATCGCGATGGTGGCGAGCCCCGCGGCCGCGCCGACCAGGGTCGCGATCGCCACCAGCCACAGCTCGCTGCGGCGTATCTCGCTGCGCAGGAAGACCAGCGCCTCGAGCGCCCACCGGAAGATGCGCGAGCGTTTGCGCGCCGCCGCGCGGGCGACGGCGGCGTCAGGCTCGGTGATCGCCTTGGCGGCGCTGAGGACCTTGTCGTCGATGTGGCGCTCGTCTCCCGGACGCTACGAGGTCGCCAGTCTAAAACATGAGTCCGACAATCGCTCGCTGCCGTTCTACGGGCGGTTCAGTCGTCCTCCAGGGCTTCCCAGGCCGAGGCGACCGGCGGAGCCTGCACGACGTCCTCGGTGGTGACCGGGGCAGGCCCGTCGACGCCGGCGGTGTCGGGCGGCAACTCGCCCTTTCTCGGCTGCACGAAGATCGCCCGCTCCTTGCCGTCGTGGGACTGGATGAGCTCCGATTCCTTCAGGATCCGCTCGCCGCGGTCGACGCGATCCAGCCCCTCGTCGGCGGCCGCCTTCGGCGGCGTATGGGCGGTCATGGCGAAACTCCGTGCGGTCGCTCCGAAGACGGTACAACGAAACGGCGCGCGCAAGGGTTCGCCGCCGATGCGCGCCATCACGGCTGCGGCGCGAGCTGCTCCTCGCGCGCCGCCTCGAACACCTCCTTCGCCGCATCGGCGTTCAGCGCGGCGATGCCGAGCCCCACCAGCAGGTCCGGCCAGGCGTTGCGCATCACGATGGTGACCAGCCCCGCCGCGATGATGGCGACGTTGGCGATGGCGTCGTTGCGGGCCGAGAGGAAAGCGGCGCGGCTGAGGCTGCCGTGATGGCGGCGATGGCGGGCGAGCAGGAACGCGCAGCTGAGGTTGACCGCCAGCGCGCCGAGGCCGGTGATCGAGAGCACGAACGGCTCCGGCGGCGACGGAGCCATGAACTTGCGCCATGCGGTCCACAGCGTCGCGATGGCCGGGACCAACAGCAGGCCCGCGAGCGCCGCGCCGACCTGGCCGCGCCGCCGAGGGCTCCAGCCCAGGGCGACGACGATCAAGAGGTTCACGGCGGTGTCTTCCAGGAAGTCGATGGAGTCCGCGAACAGCGAGACGCTGCCGATCCTGAGCGCGACGGCGAACTCCACCCCGAAATAGGCGAGGTTGGCGAGGGCGACGATCAGCGCGGTGCGACGAAAATCGGGCATGCGCCGGTATTCGCGCAAGGAGGTGGCAGGAGTCGAGCCGCCAGCGCCCCTCTCAACCTCGACAAACGCCCCCGCGAGGCCGATCTTTGGCGAAGGGACATCGCAAGGCAAAGGAGGTCATCCTTGTCCAAGCCCCTCAAGCTCCTCCCGATGCTGGCGTTCGCGGCCGCGACCTTCGCCGCCACCGCCGCCCTGGCCGCCGCCGGCCCGCCCGGCGCGCGCAGCTGCTTCCGCTTCGGCGACCTGCAGGCCTGGAAGTCGCCGGCGCCCAACGTGCTGCTGTTCAAGGTGGGCGCGAGCCGGGTCTTCCGCCTCGACCTCCAGCAGGGCTCCAACCAGCTGAGGTATTCCGACGCGCGGCTGATCAACCGCAACGTCTCCAGCACCTGGCTTTGCGATCCGCTCGACTTCAACCTCTTGCTGACCGACCGCCAGGGCACGTGGTCCGAGCCGCTGATCGTCACGTCGATGCGCCAGCTGACGCCCGAGGAGATCGACGCGATCCCGCCGGGCGAGCGGCCGTAGCAGCGTCGCCCACGCGCGGCGGGCGTGACCCGCCGGCCCGGCTGAGGTAAGGCCGCGCGCATGCGGCGCGAGCGGCTCACGAAATTGGTTGCGGGCATGCCGATCCCGTTCGGCGGCGATCGGCTGACGCATGTGTCCGAGGCGCTGGCGGCGGCGTTCCGCAGCGGCGATCGGCTGATCGTCGTGCAGGAGACCGGCGACCTGCTGCACGTGCCGGCGGATGCGCACGCGGCCGCGACTGCCGCGGTCGGCGAGGCGGTGGCGGCGTTCGAGGCGATGCGGGGCGTCTCGCAAGAGGCGGTCAGCGGCTTCTTCGAGGGGTTCGCGGCGCGGCTGGAATCGGACGACGGCTGGGCGCCGATCGCCGAGGCCAACGCCGCCGACGTGGCCCGCGCCAGGCAGCGCGGCCGCTCGACCACTCGCCTCGTCGCCGGCCCGGCGATGCGCCGCGACATGATCGAGGGGCTGCGGCGCTGGCGTGACGCGCCCGCGACGGCCGAGCGGGTCGTCGAGGCGATCGACCATCCGGGCTGGCGCGTCGAACAGGTCACCGCGCCGCTCGGCGTGGTCGCCTTCGTGTTCGAGGGCCGGCCGAACGTGTTCGCCGACGCCGCCGGGGTGCTGAGGGGCGGCAACACGGTGGTGTTCCGCATCGGCTCCGACGCGCTCGGCGTCGCCCGCGCCATCGCCGCGCACGCGCTGCGGCCGGCGCTGCAGGCTGCGGGGCTGCCGCCGGGCGCCGCCGTCCTGGTGGAGAGCGAGGAACGCTCGGCAGGCTGGGCGATGTTCTCCGACGCACGCGTGGGGCTGGCGGTGGCGCGCGGCTCAGGTGCGGCCGTCGCCCAGCTCGGCGCTGTGGCGCGCCAGGCCGGCGTGCCGGTGTCGCTGCACGGAACCGGCGGCGCCTGGCTGATCGCGGCCGAGGACGCCGACGCCGCCCGCTTCGCCGCCGCCGTGCAGGCCTCGCTCGACCGCAAGGTCTGCAACACGCTGAACGTCTGCTGCCTGGTGGGCGGCGACCGGCTGCTGCGTCCGTTCCTCGACGCGCTGAAGGCGGCCGGCGAGCGGCGCGGCCACGGCTGCAAGCTGCACGTGGTCAGCGGCTACGAGCGGCTGCCCGCCGAATGGACCAGCGCCCGCACCCGAGTGCGCCGCGCCGACGGCGATCACGACGAGCCGCTGGTCGAGCGACTGGACGAGAGCGGGCTGGCGACCGAATGGGAGTGGGAGGAGACCCCGGAAGTCACGCTCGCGATCGTGCGCGATCTCGAAGAAGCCGTCGCCCTCTTCAACCGCTACAGCCCGCAGTTCATCGTGTCGGTGATCGCTGAGGCGCCGGGCGCCCATGCCTATGTTTGGGCGAACGCCAACGCCGGCTTCGCCGGCGATGGCATGACCCGCTGGGTCGACGGCCAGTATGCGCTGAACCGTCCCGAGCTCGGCCTTTCGAACTGGCAACACGGCCGGTTGCTCGCGCGCAGCGGCGTGCTCTCCGGCGATTCCGTCTACACCATCCGTACACGGATGCGTCAGCGCGACCCTGACCTGCGCCGCTAGACCTTCGCCCTGCGGCGCGCCGCGAACCGGATGGGGTGGCCGCCGGTTGAAGCGCCACGACGTCACCGACGGAGGCGAGCATGGCCGAGCATCATCCCGAGCATTCCCCCGAGGCGCTGAGCCTGGGCCGGATCACCCCGCGCAACCCCGGCGCCACGCTGGAGCTGCTCTCGGACGCGGTCGGGACCGACGGGGCCATCGACCTGCGCCACAGCGCCTATGGCGCCAACCTGTCGCCGCCGCTCCGGTGGACGCCGGTGGCGGGCGCCGGCGCCTATGCGATCATCCTCGAAGACCCGGACGCACCGATGGAAAAGCCGTTCGTGCACTGGCTGATCTGGAACATCCCCGGCAGCTTGGCCTCCCTGCCCGAGGGCCTGCCGAACAACAGCCACCCGGTCACGCCGCAGGGCGCCGTGCAGGGCAGGAACGACAACGGCTCGTACGGCTACTTCGGCCCGCGCCCACCCTCAGGAACCGGGGTCCATCACTACCACATCCAGATCTTCGCGCTCGACGGTCCGCTGACGCTGCACGCCGACGCCGACATCCGCGCGCTGGTCGACGCCATGAAGGGCCGGGTGCTGGCGGACGGCGAGCTGGTCGGCGCCTACGCGGCGCCGGAACGGCAGTAGGGCGCTCTCTTCCCCTCGCTCGCGAGGGGAGGAACAGCGCTACGGCAGGCCGGCTCCGGGGACGTCGACCTCCGCCGCCTCGATGCGGCCCTTGCGCTCGGCGGCGCACAGAGCAGGGTCGGAGCTGCCGCAGGTCAGCAGATAGAGCGTCTTGCGCGCGGGTCCCCCGAGCATGCAGGCGTAGACGCCCTGGTCGGCGGTGATGCGCTCCACCACCTCGCCGCCCTCGGCCAGCAGGATCGCATCGTTGGTGGTTGGCGAGGCGACCCAGATGCGGCCCTCGGCGTCCAGACAGCAGCCGTCCGGCACGGCGCCCTGCGGCAGCTGCGCCCAGACGCGCCGGTTGGAGAGGCCGCCGTCGGGCGCCACGTCATAGGCGGTCATCCGGCCGGCGAAGGTCTCGCCAACCACCAGGGTCCCGCCGTCGGGGGTGATCACCGTGCCGTTCGGGAACACCAGCTCGTCGGCGGCGACGCTGGCGCGGCCGTCCGGGTCGACCCTCGCCATCCGCGCCGGCTTGATGTCGCCGCCTGGATAGCCCTCGCCGAAGTTGCCGACGTAGGCGCGGCCGGCGGCGTCGACCACCATGTCGTTGCAGTTGCCGGTGGCGATGCCGGAGAGGTCGGCGTGAGTGGCGGCGCGCCCATCCGGCTCGATCCGCAGCAGCCTGCGGTCCTCCATCGAGACCACCAGCATCCGCCCGTCCGGCAGCCAGCCGAGGCCGGAGACCGGGCCCTCGGCCGAGAACACCGTCTCGCGGGCGCCGTCCGGCGACATCGCCACCACCTCGTGGGCATGCATGTCGGAGAACCACAGCCGCCCGTCCCGCCAGCGCGGGCCCTCGGCGAACGCCAGTCCGTCCAGCTGCGTCTTCAAGGTGCGAGCCATCCAGGCGCCCTCCATTCCCGATCCTGCGCCACTGTGCGGCGGCCGACCGCCCGCGCGCAAGGTTGACGCTGCGTCGCCGTAGGCCCGCGCGCGGTTAGCCGCTATCGTCGCGCGCGAGGCTTCCAGGAGACCAGAGCAATGGATGGCGAGACGACGGTTCTCGAAGGCGTTGACCAGGCGGCGTTGGCCGAGATCGCGCCGGCCCTGCAGGGCGTCATCGACTCCGGCGACCTCTCCGGCGCCGTGACGCTGATCTGGCGCGGCGGCCAGGAGATCCAGTTCCTGGCGCTCGGCAAGCGGGACATCGAGGCCGGCCTGCCGATGACCCGCGACACCATCTTCCGCATCGCCTCGATGACCAAGCCGATCACCTCGGTCGCCGCGCTGATGCTGATGGAGGAAGGCAAGCT
>Ga0134125_10011193_pt1 | contig 10058 bp, 11 predicted proteins | sample KB31751_FD_96464 | JGI IMG/M metagenome (GOLD analysis project Ga0134125, IMG submission 96464) | Terrestrial soil microbial communities with excess Nitrogen fertilizer from Kellogg Biological Station, Michigan, USA - KB3-175-1 | ecosystem: Environmental > Terrestrial > Soil > Unclassified ... | reverse complement strand
TCAATACCCAGAAGGGCTTCGGCTTCATCACCCCGACCGACGGTTCGCGCGACGTGTTCGTGCACATCAGCGCCGTCGAGCGCGCCGGCATGAGCACCCTCAATGAGGGCCAGCGCGTGTCGTACGAGATCGTCACCGAGCGCGGCAAGCAGGCAGCGGCCAACCTGCAGAACGCCTGAGCGATCCGCAGCACGACCGCGACACGCCCGGCCAAAGCGCCGGGCGTTTTCGTTTCACGCGCCGCATGGCGGCGCGGCACCGGAGGGCTCCATGGAACACAAATACGATATCGGCGCGCACGTTCATTTCGAGGGCGGCACGCTGAGCCCGGGCGCGCGCGGCGTCTACAAGGTCACCCGGCAGCTGCCGGTCGAACGCGACAACAGGCTCATCTACCGCATCAAGAGCGCGGCCGAGACCTTCGAGCGCACCGCCGAGGAGCACCAGCTCCGCCGCGGCGAGTAAGCGGCCCCTGATCTTGATAACCCGCTGACAGCGGACGCCCGCCGGACCCGGCACATCGGTCGGGCGGGCGGATCGCCCGGGTTCCTCCCCAGCCTCCGCGAAGCCACTGCCGCAATATCGGACATCGTGCTAGCCTCCCCGCTCCATTCGGGGAACAGCCTGTGCGCATCGACCGCCTCGTCTCCCGTCTCGGCGCGCTGACGGCCGCATTGCTGCTGTCGGCCTGCGTCACCGCCTCGGGCGGCGGCGACGCGCCGCTCTCGGCCGAATATCTCACCCGCTACGCCGAGCCGAACCCGACCCCCGCCTCCTTCCTCGAATGCCACGGCTTCGGCTGCGCCGAGACCGCGCGCGTCTCGCTCGCGCCGGCCGAGTGGAACCGGATCAAGGCGGTGTTCTCGCCGCCGGCCCGCGACGCCCACGCCGAGCGGCGGAAGATCGCCCGCGCCGTGGCCGAGATGCAGACGCTGGTCGGCGTCAAGACCGGCACCGGCGTCCACCAGTGGACGCACAAGAACATGATGATCCTGCCCAACCTCGGCGATCCCACCCAGCTCGACTGCATCGACGAGGCGGTCAACACCTGGACCTTCATGACCATGATGGAGCGCGCCGGCCTGTTCCGCTTCCATCACGTCGCCGACCTCGCTTATGCCGGCCTGCCGACCGACACCAATCCGCGCAACACCGCCGTGCTGCGCGAGAAGACCGGCGCCTATTACGCCGTCGACGCCAGCCTGGTCGACGGCGGCGTGCCGCCAATGGTGATGCCGCTGGCGGTGTGGACCGGCTCCTGGCCGCCGAAGCTCGCCGACATGGAAGCGCCGCCGCCCGCCAAGTCGGCGAAGACCGCCGCGCTCGCGCATGACTGACGCCGCCGCCGATCTTGGCGAGGCGACCGGCCGGGATTAGACTTTCACCGACACGTGTAAATCATGAGTCGCGGGCGGCCTTCGGTGCCGCGCCGCGGCGGCGAAACCGAATTGAGGCCCGGGCAACCTGCGAGAGGATTGCCGATGTCTCGTCTTGGCAGCGCGGCCGTGATCCTGATCCTGTGCTGCACGCCGGCGCTGGCGCGCTGGAGCCCGCGCTACGCGTCGCAATCGCCGCAGGTGCGCAACTGGTTCGAGCAGCAGCATAACGCCCGCGGTCAATCGTGCTGCGATCACGGCGACGGCCATGCCTTCTATGGCGACTACACGATCAACCCGAACGGCTCGGTCACCGTGCAGCTTTCGCGCGGGCCGCGCACGCTGCCGGCCTACATGGTGCTGCAGGGCGTGAACCCGACCGGGCACGCCATCTACTGGTATCGCGACTACGGCACCGCGCGCATCGATTACTGTTTCTCGCCGGGAACGCTGAGCTGACGGCGCGGCGTGACCGGCCCGGCCGGACGCAAACAAAAACCCCGGGCTTTGGGCCCGGGGTTTCGCAGTCTTAAAGATCGGCGCGGCGCTTAGAAGCGATAGTTCAGGCCGGCGCGGACGATGTTGGCGTTGAAGCTGACGTTGTCGGTCGAGCCGGCAACGCCCGAGCAGGACACGCCGCAGTCGAACTTGCCGAGGTCGACGTAGAGGTACTCGAGCTTGACGCTCCAGTTCGACCACATCGCGTATTCGACGCCGGCGCCCGCGGTCCAGCCGACCTTGGTCTTGCTGGCCTCGCCGGCCGGCCCGGAAGCCTTGAGGTTGCCGATGCCGGCGCCGCCGGTCAGGTACGGCAGCCAGTTGTTCCAGCCGGCATAGCCGAGACGGCCGCGCGCCGTCGCCAGCCAGGTGTTCTTGGTCTCGCAGGAACCGCCGACGCAGTCGGCCGAACCCTTCATGCCGGAGTAGTCGGCATCGGCCTCGAGGCCCCAGACCCAGGTGCCGGTCTGGAAATTATAGCCGAGCGTCACGCCGCCGAGTACGCCCTTCGGGCTCGGGCTGACGGCCGGGACGTCCCAGTTCGACTTGCCGAAGCCGTAGCCGAGGTTCAAGCCGGCATAGAAGCCGGTCCAATTCGCATAGGCCGGTGCGACGTAAGCCGGCGCCTTGTAGGGTCGCGGCAGGTCGGCCGCGTGAGCGGCGAACGAAACGGTAAACAACGCAGCGGCCGCGACGCCGGCGCGAAGGATGGTATTGATCTTCATAAGTCGGCCCCTTGACTGGTCCTGTTCGGTTGCAAGCGGGCGAACACACTCACCCGTCGGTGTCGCACTCGCCGCGCCCCCCGAACGGGACGAACTGCGCAATGCACACGCGTACAGGGATGCTCCCAGAACGTTAAAGGCCGGTTAACCTTAACGTTGCCTTGGCGGCGGGGCCGTAATTGCGTCGCGCTGTGACTCGAAAGCCACAAACCGCCGCGGGCGTCAGCCGCCCTGCGGCAGCGCATAGGCGACGATCTGGTCGCCGACCTGCGGCTTCAGGATCGCGTTGCCGCCGGCAACGAAGACCACGTATTGCCGGCCCTTGTAGGTGTAGGTGGCGGGGTTGGCGACGGCCGGCGCCATCACCTGCGCCTTCCACAGCACCTTGCCCGACTTGAGATCGACGGCGCGCACGCGCGCGTCCATCGAGCCGCCGATGAAGATAAGGCCCGACTTCGTGACCAGCGGCGCGCCGATCGTCACCGAGCCCCAGGACTCCGGCATGTAGAAGCCCCACTTCTGCACCTGGCCGAAGGGCTTGCGCCACAGCAGCTTGCCCGTCTTCAGGTCGTAGGCCGAGAGCGTGCCGTAAGGCGGATCCCAGCACGGCATGCCGAGCCAGTTGACGAAGTTGTGCAGGTAGAAGCCGTACGGCGAGCCGGCCTGCGCATAGTAGCCGTCCGGCGTGCCGTTGCGCGTGATCGTCTCGTATTCCGCGCGCGGGATGAGGCGGTAGATCTGCGCCACGGCGGAGGAATTGACGACGTAGATCTCCTTCTCCGGATCGACGGCGCCGCCGCCCCACTCCACCCCGCCGGCGGTCGAGGGATAAGCGAGGCTGCCCTTCACGCTCGGCGGCGTGTAGCGGCCTTCGTAGCGCAGGTTCTTCAATTCGCGGCTGCAAGCGCCGAAGCTGGCCGCGTCGGCGAGCCGGGAGATGCCGGGGATGCGGTCGAGCACGGTCGGCTCGAGCGCATCGGAGTAAGGCTGCGTCGGCGAGGTGACCTCACCCGCAACGTCCGTCTGCGGCACCTTGCGTTCCTCGATCGGATAGACCGGCTCGCCGGTCAGCCGGTTGAGCACGAAGAAGATGCCCATCTTGTCCGACTGCACCAGCGCCGGGATCTTCTTGCCGTCCTTGTCGATGTCGACCAGCACGGGCGGTGAGTTGGTGTCGTAGTCCCAGACGTCGTGATGCACGATCTGGCGATGCCAGATGATCTTGCCGGTGTCGGCGTTGAGCGCGGTGATCGACGTGGCGAGCGGCAGCGCCTCCTTGCGATTGCCGCCGTAGAAATTCGGGCTCGGCGACGACACCGGCAGATAGAGGATGCCGTGCTGCTGGTCGATCGACATGCTCGCCCAGACGTTCGACGTGCCGGTCTGATGGTTCTGGTCCTCGGGCAGCGCGTCGAAGGTCCACTTCAATTTGCCGGTCTGCGCATCGACGGCGAAGACGCGGCCCGGCGGATCGGCGCTGTCGGTCCAGTCACGTCCGGCCCAGCCGATGAACAGGGTGTCCTTGTAGACCGTCGGCGGCTGCAACAGCGACAGCGGCCATTTGGCGTTTGTCGTATTCCACTGATTGACGTCGAGCACGCCGTCCTTGGCGAAGCCTTGGCACGGCTTGCCGCTGTCGGCGTCGACGGCGTGGAGTTTCGCGTCCATCGTGCCGACATAGACGATCTTCTGGCAAGCCTTCCCGGATTCCGGGATCGCCGACTGCCAATAGGCGACGCCGCGCGTCTTCAGGTCCGGCTGCGTCGTCGCCTTCAGCACCGCATGCGTGTCGTAGATCCACTTCACCTTGCCGGTATCCGGGGCAATGGCGAAGACGCGGTAGAACGGCGTCGAGACGTAGACCGTGTCGTTGACGAAGAGCGGCGTCGCCGACCAGTCCGAGACCGGCACCTTGCCCGTTCCGTCCGACATGTCGCCGGTGTGCACCTCCCACGCCTTGACCAGGCGCGTGACGTTGTCCGGCGTGATCTGCGCGGCGCGCGAGAACTTGGTGTTCTCGAGATCGCCGTTGAACGTGTACCAGCCGCTGTAATGCATCGAGCCGACCACCGGCGCCGGCTGCGGCGGCGTGGGCGCGGGCGTGGCGGGCGCGGTCGCGAGGGGCGGTTGCTGCGCAGCCGGCGCGGCCGGCGCGTCGGCGTTCTGCGCCAGCGCAGAGCCGGCGAGCAGGCCCAGCGCCAGCGTCGAAAGGGCGATCTTCCTCATGCGCGAACGGGCTCCGCAACGTGCCGCGGCCCGGGCGTGGGATCGGCGACCATATGGACAATCCAGAACAGAAGCGCGGCCGCCATGGCGCCGACAAGCCACGACGCTTCCAGCATGTAGGCGGCAAAGCCCGTGCCGGCGATATCGAGCAGGATCAACACGATGAGCAGCCCGCGTAGACCTCTCGTCATGCGCGGCCAGATCGTCAGCGCGAGCGCGGCGAGCACCATCAGCGCCGAGCTGGCGATGACCAGCCACAGGCCATAAGTGCCGTGAATTCCGTTATCGGTGTCGACATCGGCGTAGATGGCGATGCCGAGACCGGCAATCGCTGCAAGCGTCAGAGCCCATATGCCGTAAGACGGCCGCGCATCGCTGTTCGTCATGAAGACTCCGCCGGTGGATGGTGTTGCAACGCCAGCGGGACGCGCGAGTTCCAAATGCGTCAGTGCGTCACAGCGTCAGCTTCATGCCTTCGTGGCTGGCGACGAAGCCGAGCTGCTCATAGAAGCGCCGCGCATCGGCGCGCGACTTGTCGGTGGTGAGCTGCACCACCTCGCAGCCGTGACGGCGGCATTCCTCGATCGCCCATTCGAACATGCGCCGGCCGAGGCCGCCGCCGCGGCGCGACGACGAGATGCGCACGCTCTCGATCTGGCCGCGCCAGAGGCCGATGCGCGACAGGCCGGGAATGAAGCTCAGTTGCAGGCAGCCGACGACCTCGCCGCCCTCCTCCACCACGGCGAGGAATTGATTGCGGTCGGCGTCGATGGCGGCGAAGGCGGCCGCGTAGCGCGGGTTGAGCGGCGGCCCCGGGTCCTCACGGGTCTTGCCGAGTTCGTCGTCGGCGAGCAGCGCGACGATGGCCGCAACATCGGCCGCGGTGGCGCGGCGGAAGGTGACGTCGCTCATCTCTGACCCTTTCGAACTAGACATTGCCGTTCGCGCGCCGCACGGCGCGGAACGCCAGCAGCGCAATCGCGGCCAACAGCATCATCGCCACGGCGAGCCACAACGGCGCGGCAGCGCTGTGCGTCGCGTCGCGCGCGAAGCCGGCAATGCCCGGCACCACGCCCATGCCGATATAATAGACGGTGAAGTAGACACCCATGGCCAGCGCGCGGCGCTCGGGCGGAGCCGCTTGTCCCGGCAGCGCCATGATCAACCCGCCGGGCGGACCGAAGATCAAGCCGATCGCCCCCAACAGGCCGAGCGAGCCGCCGGCGAAGGGCAGCATCGCGATCGCGCCGGCGGCAAGACAGAAGAACGACAGCATCGTCGTCATCGGATGACCGGCGCGATCGGCGAGCCAGGCGCCGAGCGGAATGGCCGGAATGATCAGCCAGCTCACCGTGCTGACGATCGCGCTCGCATGGGCGGGGCTGTCGCCGCCGGCGATCAGCCAGGCCGGACCGAAGGCCAGCACGAGGATGAAGCCCATATTGTAGAAGGTCCACACCAGGCCACTGAGCACGGCGAGCGCGAGCTCGCGGCGCGTGAGGTCGAAACGCAATCGCGTCGTGGCGGGCGTCGGTTTGCGCGGCGCGCGATACACGGCGACGACCATCAGCAGCGCAGCGGCGCTCGCAGCGGCGGTCATCCCGATCGCCGCCTGCCACGACACCGCCGCGGCGAGTGGCGGCAGCGTCACCAGCGCCAGCGCGATGCCGAGCGGCCAACTGGTGATGAGCACGCCGAGCGCGGTGACGACCTCGCGGCCCTCGAAGGTGTCGGTCGTCATCTTGGTCAGCAGCACGTTGAGCAGCACCGCCCCGCAGCCGGACAGGACGCGGCCGGCGGTGAGCAGGGTCTCGTCGCCGAGCGCCATCAGCAGGCCGCCGACGACCATCGCCGCCAGCCCTGCGCAGGCGACGCGCTTGTCGCCGAAGCGCTGCGCCAGCACGCCGCCGGGAATCGCCACCGCCGCGCCGGGGATGAGATAAAGGCCGATGATCGTTCCGAGCGCGGCGTAGCCGATGTGGAAGTCGCCGATCAGCATCGGCCCCACCGCCGCCACCGACTGGAACTGGAAGCCCATGACGGTGCGCGCGAAGGTCAGCGCGGCGAGGATCAGCCAGCGGTTGGTCATGCGGTGTTGCACTCCGGCGGCCCGGAAGGGCCGTGCACTCAGCGTCTGGCCCGTGCGCGCGGGCAAAAAAGATGCGCCTTCCTGCTCCGATCGCCCTCACGAGCGGGCATCCAGCGCGGGATACCCCCTTGCACGGGAACGAGCGGAGCGTGCGGCGCGCTTTCCCTATCCCCGCGCCCGAAGCACCGCCTCGATCGACACGCGCGACCACGGCGCGGTGCGGCCGCGGAAGTCGAGATAGGACGCGTGCACCTTGCCGGAGACGGCGTCGCGCGAAGCAATCTCGCCGAGCACGTCGTTCGATTGGTTGCGCGCGGCGGTGACGAGGTCGTCCGGGAAGGGAACCAGTTTGACCTTGTGCTCGCCGGTCAGCGACGCCAGCGCGGCGGCGTTGAGCCGCTCCATCTCGGCGAGCGCGTAATTGGCCTCCGTGGCGCAGGCATGGGCGACGATGGCCTTGAGATCGTCGGGCAGCGCGTTCCACGCCTTCAGCGCGACGATGCATTCGCCGGTGCCGTTCGGCTTGTTGAAGCCGGGATAGTAATAGAATGGCGCGACGCGGTAGAGGCCGAGCGCGATATCGGTGCCGGGGCCGACGAACTCGGCGGCGTCGAGCACGCCGGATTGCAGGCTGACGAGGATTTCGGCCGGCGGCGTCGTCTGCGGCGTGGCGCCGAGGCGGCGATAGATCTCGCCGCCGAGGCCGAGCGAGCGGATCTTGACGCCCTTGAGGTCGGCGAGCCCTTTCAATTCGCGGCGAAACCAGCCGCCCATGCAGACGCCGGTATTGCCGCCCATGAACGGCTTGACGCCGAACGGCGCGTAGAGCTCGTCCCACAGCGCCTGGCCGCCGCCGGCGTCGATCCAGGCGACGTGCTCGGCCGGCGTCAGGCCGAACGGCACGGTGGTGAAGAAGTTCGAAGCCGGCATCTTGCCTTGCCAGTAGAACGCCGCGGTGTGGCCGATGTCGGCGACGCCGTTGCCGACGGCATCGAGCACGCCGAAGGCCGGCACGATCTCGCCCGCGGCATGCACGGTGATGTCGATGCGTCCCGCCGACAGCGTTCTGATGCGCGTCGCGATGCGCTCGGCCGACATGCCCGGCCCGGGCAGCCGCTTCGGCCACGACGTGACCATGCGCCATTTCAGCGTGTCGGCGCGTGCAATCGACGGTGCGGCGAGCACCCCCGCGGCGGCGGCGCCGAGGAAAAGACGGCGTGTGGTCATGATGATCTCCATTGCCGGACGAAATGATGCAGCGGACCGTGGCCGTGGCCGACCTCGAGCGTGTCGGCGCCGGCGATGGCGTCGGTGACGTAATCCTTGGCGGCGCGCGCGGCGGCCTTGAGGTCGAGCCCCTTGGCCAGACCGGCGGCGATGGCCGACGACAAGGTGCAGCCGGTGCCGTGCGTGTTGCGCGTGGCGATGCGGCGGGCGGCGAGGCGCGTGACGCCGCCGGCGTCCACCAGCAGGTCGACGCTCTCGGCGCCGGTGCCGTGACCGCCTTTGATCAGCACCGCCTGCGCGCCGAGCGCCAGCAGCGCCCGCGCCTGCTTTGACATGTCCGCCTCGTCGCGCGCGAGCGGCGCGTCGAGCAGAGCGGCGGCCTCCGCGAGGTTCGGCGTGATGACGAGCGCGCGTGGAATGAGCCGCGTGCGCAGCGCCTCGACGGCGCCGGCGGCCAGCAGTCTGTCGCCGGAGGTCGCAACCATGACCGGATCGAGCACGATATTGTGTGCCGCGTGGCGGTCGAGACCCTCGGCGACCGCGGCGATGGCGGCGACCTGCGACAGCATGCCGATCTTGACCGCGCGCACGTCGAGATCGGCGAACACGGCGTCGATCTGTGCGGCGATGAAGTCCGCCGGCACGTCGTGAATGGCGGTGACGCCTTGCGTGTTCTGCGCAGTGAGCGCGGCAATGACGCTGGCGCCGTAGACGCCGAGCGCGGCGAAGGTCTTCAGGTCGGCCTGGATGCCGGCGCCGCCCGAGGAATCCGAGCCGGCAATGGTCAGCGCGATGGGGGTCGTCATCCCTGCCCCCGCCGCTTCAACGCATCATCCACCGCCGCACGCAGCTCGCGCGCCGCGGCGACGGGTTCGGCCGCCAGCGACAGCGCCGAGATCACGGCGACGCCGTCGGCGCCGGCCGCGATCACCTCGCCGGCATTGGCCGCGGTGATGCCGGCGATGGCGCACACCGGATAGCCGGCCTTGCGGGCGCGGATCGCGGCGGCGATGGCGCGCAGGCCCTGAGTGCCGATCGGCGCGGCGGTGTTGTCCTTCGACGTCGTCGCGTAGACGCCGCCGATGGCGACGTAGTCGAGCGCGTCGAGCGGTGCGGCCGCCGCCTGCGCCGGCGTCTTGATGCTGAGCCCGATGATCGCGTTCGGGCCGAGCAGCCGCCGCGCGTCGGCCGCGTCCATGTCGTCCTGGCCGATATGGACGCCGTCGGCCTGCGCCGCGAGCGCGACGTCGACGCGGTCGTTGATGAGCAGCGGAATGCCGGCGGGCGCGAGCACCGCGTTGAGCGCGCGCGCCGCGTCGATCATGGCGCGCGTCGTGCCGTGCTTGTCGCGCAACTGCACGAGGGTCGCCGTGCCGACCAGCAACTTCGCCAGCTCCGGCAAGCTGCGGCCGCCGGCGACGGCGGGATCGACCAAGGCATAGAGGCGCAGATCGGGTGTCATGGCGAGACCTTGGCGCGGGCGACGACGGTCGGCGCATCGAGCGCGGCGAGCGCGTCGATGATGGCGATGGCGAAGCTGCCCGGGCCGGCGGCGGTCTCCGCCGCGATCTCGCCGGCAATGCCGAGCGCGATCAAGGCCGCCGCACTGGCCTCGAAGGCGTCGTCGCAGACGGCGAGGCAGGCGGCAGTGAGCGCCGAACCGGCGCAGCCCATCGCCGTCACCTTGGCCATCAGCGCATGGCCGTTGGCGATGGTGGCGACGCGACCGCCATCGGTGACGAGGTCGGTGGCGCCGGACAGCGCGACGACGAGCCGATGGGCGCGGGCATAGTCCTGCGCCGCGGCGCGGGTCGGCTCGCAGCCGGCGAGCGCCTGGAATTCCGCGTGGTTGAGCCGCAGCACGGCTGGACCGCGGCCGACCAGCGTGCGCGCAAAAGCGGCGCGCGAGGCGCTGCG
>Ga0134125_10011192_pt1 | contig 10059 bp, 5 predicted proteins | sample KB31751_FD_96464 | JGI IMG/M metagenome (GOLD analysis project Ga0134125, IMG submission 96464) | Terrestrial soil microbial communities with excess Nitrogen fertilizer from Kellogg Biological Station, Michigan, USA - KB3-175-1 | ecosystem: Environmental > Terrestrial > Soil > Unclassified ... | reverse complement strand
GGGATCGCTTCCCCGGCGATACCGTCGGGATATCCACCACCGCCAAAGCGCTCATGGTGATGGCGCACCATGGGCCGAATGTCCCAGGGAAATTCAATGCCGGCGAGCATGGATTCGCCGGTCACCGGATGCCGCTCGATGACCTTGCGCTCCTCATCAGTGAGCCGCCCGGGCTTGTTCAGGATCTCGTCGGGAACTTCGATCTTGCCGACGTCGTGCAGCAGCGCACCCATGCGAAACCAGAACAGCGTGTGCGCATCGAGTCCAGCATCCGCGGCCAGCGCACAGGCATAGTCCGCCACACGGCGGCAATGACCCTGGGTGTAGTGGTCCTTCGTTTCGATGGACTCGCCCCAGCGCCGTACGATCACGAGAAACATGTCCTCGAGTCGCGACATGCGCCGGGCGACGTCGGCCAGTTCGAGCGAGGCACGGAGCCTGGTGAAAATGGCGTGCGCCTGGTTCAACGCCTGCAGGGTCTCGCGGTGTCGCTCCTGGCGCCAGTACAGGTCCGCGAGCTCGCGCGCCACTTCGGCGGCGAGCAGCGGATCCTGTCTTTCGCTCGCGATACGCGCGGCTTCGCCCAGCCGCGACTCGGCACGTGGAAAATCACCCGTCTCACGCGCGATCACGCCATAGTGCTTCTCGATTTCGCCGAGCGCATGATGCGCGCGCAGCCGGGTGGCAAGCGCGCGCGCCGCATCGCACGCCACGCGCGCACGATCGAACTGTCGCCGCGCGATCCAGAGCTCCACGCGATTCACCTGCACCATGATCTGGGCGTGGCGGTCGTCGCTGGCCACGCAGTGCTCCAGCGCATCCACGAAGGCGCGCTCGGCCTGCGCCCAGCGCCGCAGGTCGGTATAGACCATGCCCAGATTGTTGAGCAGCGGACCGACATACTGCGTGAGCCCCAGCGACTGATATCGCCTGAGACTCGCGCGATAGCGCCGCAGCGCCGCATGCAGGTCGCCGCGGATGTTCGCAATGGTGCCGCGGTTCTGCTCGATCATGGCGGCGAGCTGTCCTTCCCCCGCGGCGCGCGCACCGGCCAGCGCACGGGCATAGAGCAGCTCGGCCTCCTCGAGGTCTCCGCGTCGCTGGCGTGTGATGGCGGTCAGGTTGAGTGCATGGGCGCGGGCCGCATCATCATCATGTGCGTTCGCCACCGCGTGCGCGGCCGTGAGGCAGTCGAGTGCGGCATCCAGATCGCCTTCGCCCAGGTGCGTCCGGCCGATCCAGCGCAGCAGTGACGAGGCAGACGCACCCTGTCCGGACTGATCAGGCAGCCGAAGAGCGCACTCGTACTCTTCGCGCGCTCGTGGGAACTCGCCACGGCGCTCCGCGGACTCCGCCGCGCGCACGAGCGCCGCGCGCGAACGCGCCCGTGGGTGAGCACGTGCGCCGGCGCTGGGCACCACAGTCGTCATGCCGCGTCCGATGCGACCCGCGAAGGGATGCCCGCGTCGCGGAGAATCCGGTTCAGCGTCGGACGGGAAATGCCGAGCATGCGGGCCGCGACGGTGCGGTTGCCACCCGTGATGCGCAGCGTGAGCCGGGCCGCCTCCCGTTCGATTTCCTCGAGCCGCTTGCCGGTCGTCGGAATACGGATCTCGCCCGCGCTGGAGAGTATCCCATCCCCGGAAGCGGGCAGCCGCGTGCGTCGCTGCAGCAACAGATGCTCGGGCCGGATCACGCTGCCCTCGGCGAGAATGGCAGCGTGTTCAATGACGTTCTTGAGTTCACGCACGTTGCCCGGCCAGCGATGCGATCGGAGCGCCGTCTCCGCGTCAGCGGAGAGCGATGGCGCGGCGCCCTCATGCCCTCGCGCGATGGCTTGCAGCAGATGCCGGGCAATCGGGACCACGTCGTCCACACGGTCTCGAAGGGGAGGGATGGTCAGGCGGACCGTCGTGAGCCGATAGTACAGATCGGCGCGAAATTCATTGCGCTCGATCGCCTCGTCGAGATCGCGGTTGGTGGCGGCAATGACCCGGCATTGGACTCTGATCTCCTCCAGTCCACCGACGCGCCGGATGGAGCGTTCCTCGAGCGCGCGGAGCAGCTTGGGCTGAAGCTGAAGCGGCAGCTCGCCGAGCTCGTCGAGGAAGAGCGTGCCGCGCCCGGCAATCTCCATGAGTCCGCGCTTCTGCGTTCTGGCGTCGGTGAAGGCACCGCGTTCGTGACCGAACAGCTCGGATTCCAGCAGCGTTTCAGGGATTGCCGCGCAGTTGATCGCCACGAACGGCTCAGCCGCCATGGCGCCAGCGTTGTGCATCGCGCGCGCGAACAATTCCTTTCCCGTGCCGGTCTCACCGATGATCACGGCAGACGCCACCTGGCTCGACGCGACTTTGGCGGCGATCCGGATGGTCTCCTGCAGCTCGTTACTGTTGCCGATGATCGTCTCGAACGCTTGATTCACGCAGCGGTCTCCCGGGCCGCGAATGACGGGCGCGATACGCCCGCATCAGATGTAGTGCAGCCCTCTGTGCAGAGGGACGCTGAGAGGAGTCAGGTCGCAACACGAAGCCCGAACGCCGACACCAGGCGGAAACCAGGCGGGGCCAGACACCACTCGTGTCTGACCCCGCTTGTGCCCCGTTCCCCTCTTCCACCACTGTCACACTGCACTACTACCGCGCGCTGTGCCCCGATGCGAGCAGGTATCCTGAAAAGTGAGGCACTTCGAACACGGCCGTCGAGCCGAGCTGTACCTGTACGGAGAGAAGCTCCTGCACCGTCTCGAGGCCGGTTTGCTGCGCGTTGGACAGGTCGTCGGTGAAGTAGCCGGCCTGCAGGACCGAGAGAAGCGTCGCGTTGCCATAGGCGGTGGTGTTACGCAGATCCACCGCCGCGGTCGCCGGTACGAGAAACTTCAACCCGTGTGGTGCGAACGTATAGGCTACGAGATTGCCCGCCGGTGCCGTCACGGTGATCTTGGTGTTCTGCAGTACGGCGCCTGGCGGAACGATGAAGGTCAGCCCCGCCGAGGGAAGCGCGATGACACCGCCCAGCAGGCCGATGGTGCGCGTCGCCGTGACGTCCTGGTTGAGCGCCACGGTGCGCTGAAGCACGGTGACCTGGGTGCCGGTCGTCGTCGAGGACGAGCCAATGGTTATGGGCCCCAGTTGCAGAGGCGATGCCTGCACCGTTGTGTCGGGGCTCGTTGCCACGGTGCTTGGCGCCACACTGTCCGGACCGACGGGATTCGGTCCGTCGCCGCAACCGGTGGCAAATCCCGCCAGACCGATCGCCAGTGCCGCGAGTTTGAGAGTGCGCTGGTGCATTGAAATTCTCCAGAAGGTAGAGCGGGGTGATGCCTGTTGCAGCGCACTGAAAGGCAACCACTGTGCCGATGGTACATCTCGCATGAAGACAAGCAGTTGGGCGAAATGTGAGGGAGCCGTGTGGGGCGCAGGAACTGCAGGATTCTTTACGATCGTCAAGAATTCTTACGCGGAGACGGCAACACGGCCTCGCGGAATTCGACCGGGTCCCTCGGGTGAGAATCTTTCTGCGCCAGGGACGTTACACGATACGGGAATCCGGGTCCGGCGCTCTCTCGCCCGTGCCCGCGAATCCGGACGTGTCGCAGCGCGATACGACGCAATGCAGCGACTGTTACGCTTACGGGTGGGGTGCATGCGTCCGCTTGATTCATTCGCCATCTGCTTCGGGGCATGTGCGGTCTTCGCCGGATGCATGATCGTGGGCTTTCGGGCGGCGCCGCATCTGACTGCAACCGTGATCACGATTCCCCACGGCAGCGAGTCGGCCGGTAGCGACACGGGAGCGCTCGGAACAGTATTCAGCAGCTGCGCTGCCGTGCCAGCACCGCCCGTCGGTGAAACCCGGGACTCCAGCGAGCGCACATCCGGACCGACTCCCAACGCGACCTACCCCCTGTGCCGACCCAACGGTTCCACTACGTCCTCGCGCTCCTCTTCACCCCCGACCGGCGCCAGATAGTCCTCATGCGAAAATCCCGCCCTGCGTGGCAGGCGGGCAGGGCGAACGCGCTGGGTGGGAAGATCCAGCCGGGCGAAACGCCGTCGGACGCTGCACGACGTGAGGTAGGCGAAGAAGCGGGCGTGGACGTGGATGCGTGGGAGGAGTTTCTGGTCTGGGACGATCCTGTCTACCGCATGCATGTGCTGCGCGCATTTCATGCAGTGGCCGATCGCGCGCGTACGGCGGAAGACCAGGAGGTATTCCTCGCGAATGTGCGCGAGCTGCCGCCGAATGCCATTGAGAATCTGCGCTGGTTGGTACCGCTCGCGCTGGAGACCGACGTCGCCATCCCGGTGCGCGTGAACAGCGCAGCACCCGAGGGTTCGGGTCTCACCGAGCTGCCTGATGGTGTTCCCGGCGATGGTGAAGGGTGACCTGCGTGTACGGGCGGTCGTGCCGGTCGCTGTGCTGTGCGGGTGCGCATTGTGGTCGCGCCCGTCTGCCGCTCAGCTACCGCAGCGGCAACCCGTGTTCGCGTGGGACGCTGGTGCCTTCTTCGAGAGAGGCTCTCCCGAAGGCTGGGTCCAGGTGCGGGAGAATCAGATCGAGGGCACGCGCCTCGGCTTCAGACGGGATCTCGGCGCAAGATCCTGGCAGACCGTGGCGGTCCGCGCCGAACTGCATCCGGGGCGTCGCACCGAGTGGACCATCCTGCTGGAGAGTCACTCGCTGAGCGGCACGGCTGCGCTCCCCCACGAAGTGAACTTCAATGGCGCAACGCTTGCCGCCAACAGCACGATCTTCACACGGACCACCTTTCCGTCTTTCCTGCAGGCGACCGTAACCGTGCGACGGCGTCTCGCATCGTTGGCGAACGGGGGAACTCTTCGCGGAGATCTGGGGCTGACCTTCGTGGCGCTCATCTTCCGGCTGAGCGGCACGCTTGCGCCTGCCAGCCATGGCAGCGAGACACAGGAAGACTTCGTCACGCAGGAGCTGCCAGTTCCCGAGGTCGGCGTGTCACTTGAAGAGCCGGTGGCCGGACCTTTCACCGTCTGCGCGGCGCTCGATGGCGGCTATCTGCCCACCATCAACAGCCTGCGACGCGAGGGTGGTGAGGTGACGCTGCGGCAGACCCACCTCGCCGCCGCACTGGTAATTGCATACCGCATTCAGACCCACTGGGACGCGAGGCTGGCGTACCGGTTCACGCACTTTACCCAACAGGAGACGAGCGCTGAGGATGGCAACGACATACGCATCGACTCCCGCGGCATTTCGCTGGGACTCGTGGGCAAGTTCTGACTCACGATCGCTCGAGTTTTCACGCTGGCACTGCCTGCGCATGAGCTGTTAATGTGGATTCGAAGGTGCGCCGTAACATATTGACTGCAATGCTACTTATGCAGCCCGATAAAAGTATTGCACAAAGTTTCCCACAGTGATTTGAGTGGGATCGCGGCGGTGACTCTGCGCAGCGGTTCAGTGCTCCGCTGACAGGCGCGCCATCCGCGTGCGCACGTCGCGCACGACGGGCTGAAGCTCGGGGTCGGCGCTCTTCCACAGGTCCACGAAGTGGCCGTACTGATCGAGCGCCTTCGCGCGATTGCCGCGGGCTTCGTACAACTCGCCGAGGCGCTGATAGGCGGCGGCAAGCGTGAAGGCATCGCCGTAGATGCGCCCCATGGCGTGTGCATTGACGGAGCGCTCGTAATAGGTGATCGCGGAATCCGGCTGGTTGGCCTTCTGGTACGCCCTGGCGATTCCGAACAGCCCGCACGCTTCGCAGCCACTCTCGTCGTGCCAACTCCGGAATCCGGCAATCGCATCCGATGTCCGCCCCTCCGCCAGTGCCACCGCGCCTTCGGCGCCATGCTGTTCAGCGTCGCCGCGGCGAATTCCGGCGGGAACGGCGCGCTGATACTCCGCCAGCAGCTGGCGAGCCTCATCGGGCTTCCCAGCCTCGGCATAGAATCTGGCGAGCGCAGAATACGGCCGATCCAGCGGATCGAGCGACGCGAGGGGATGACGCTTCAGCGCTGCGGATATCCGCTCGAGCGCGGCCGCAGGCTGGTTGCGATACAGCAGATCGATCCTGGCCAATTCCGTGGAGAGCGCCAGATAGTCGCCTGGTTGCTGGCGCTCCTCGGCCACAGCGATTGCGGCAGCACCATACTGGGCACCGGCCGAGAGCTTTCCCTGCGTGAGTGCCAGCGCGGCGAGTGCCGGGTCCACACGCGCGAGCACGCTCGGGCTGGACGACTGCTCAGTCCTCAACCGCGTCCACGTGCGCTCCGCGGCGGGATAGTCGAAGCGCGCAATGCTCACGGATGCCTGCATGGAGGCAACCGCCGGGTCACCGGGAGAAACACGGGCGAAGTGCTGCGCCGTGGAGTCGGCCGCGGCAACGCGGCCTTCGTTGAGCTGGTCAGTCACGAGATTGACGAAGATGCTGCTGCGTTGCCCGAGCGCGATGCCACGGTAGAGCAGCGTGTCCGCCGCCTCGTAGCGGCCCTGCTGCTGGTATATGATCGCCAGGTTGTTCAGCGCAATGTCCGAGCTGGGATCCAGCTCGAGCGCCGCGCGGTTCGCGGCGATGGCACGCGGCAGGTCGAAGTCCACAGTCACGTAGTAGTAGGCCTCGGCCAGATTCCGCTCCAGTTCGGGAAGCCGGCCGCGATTCACGAATGCGTGGGTCGCGGAGGCGACGATCTGGCCGGTGGATGCCTAGGCGTTGAATTGCATCGCGGCCAGCTTGCGCCAGGCCATGGCGAATCCCGTGTCGGTCCGGGTCGCGTCCTGCAGAAGCGCGATGGCGCCGTCGAGATTGCCGTTGTTCGCCAGGCGCACACCCTGTGTGTACTTGCGCAGGGCATCGAGCGAGCCGGTCGTCACCTGCTCCAGCGGCTCGTTCGCGCGAATGCTCACGAGCGACTCACCGATTCGTTCGCGGAGCGCCCGGGACAGGCGGTCGAGCGCGGGAATGAGCTCGGTGGCACTCGCGGCCGATTCGCGCACCGCGGTAAGTGTCGTCCCGTCCGCGGCCGAGATCACACTGGCGGAAAGCAGGTAACCCGCTCCCACCGGATCGATCTCTCCGGAGACGACGGCCTTGATGCCCTCGCGCTGCGCCACTTCGCGTGCGAGCGATGGCGTGAGCGGCGTCGGCAGCGTGCGTTGCATGCGCTGCAGCGCCTGCGCAATCGCCGCGTTGTTCACGAGCTGGACAGTTGGCGACTGCGACAGGTCCACGCGGAACGCTTCGGTGAGCGTGACGCCGAGCGTCGAGTCCGCGGCGCGATTGTCGAAATCCGCGAGGATGATCGGCTGGCGGTTCTTGAGGACGCCGGACGCGACGAGCGTACCCACGGGTCCAATGCCCAGGAGCCGCATGGCGGTGTATCCCGCCGCCACGATCGCCAGCGCCGCGAACGCCGCGACGCCGCCCGAGAGCGCGCGGCGCCAGGTGAAGAGCTGCTCGATGCCCCGCGGCTCCGGGAGTGTCGTGCCTGTGGAGTGCGCCAGCGCCCGCGCACGCTCCCTGCGGCCGGTCAGCAGCACGATCGGGATTCCGATGGCGAGCAGCACGATCGCGGAAACGAACACCCACGTCGGGAGTCCGAGCTTGATCATGATCAGATACACGAGGGCGAGCAACACCAGCGACGCCGCGGCGAACAGTGCGAGCACGCGTCCCGGGTGCGACCGTCGCAGCGCGGCCTCCGTGCCTGACGACACCGCGGATACCGCCCCACTCGGAGCCATGCCGCCGCTGGGCGTCGTCATGGCATCAAGCTGTGTGAGCAGCTCGTTGGCGGTCTGCACGCGGTCCGCCGGCTTCTTTTCCAGGCAGCGCATGACGAGCGCGTTGAGCGCGGGCGATACCGTGGAGCGATGTGCCGTGATCGGGTCGGGTGTCTGCATCACGTGCGCGGCGAGCACCTGCTGTGGCGACATGCCCGTGAATGGCGGACGGCCGCAGAGCATCTCGTACGCGAGCACGCCCACCGCGTACAGGTCCGCACGCTGATCCACGTGCGGGTCGGCGACCGCCTGCTCCGGCGCCATGTACGCCGGTGTGCCCAGCGCAACGCCGAGCGACGTGAGCGACGACGCGCCGCCGCTTGCCGCGCTCACGGCCTTCGCCACGCCGAAGTCGGTGACCACGGCGTGGTGCCCCGAGATCAGAATGTTGTCCGGCTTGATGTCGCGGTGCACGACGCCATGCGCGTGCGCGTAGGCCAGCGCGTCCACGACGTCCTTGAGAATGCGTACCGCGTCCGCGACGGGCAGCTCGCCTTCGCGCGCGAGTCTGGCGCGCAGCGATTCCCCTTCCACGAGGGGCATCGTGTAGTAGAACAGATCGCCGGCCTGGCCGGCGGCGTGGAGCGGGACGATGTGCGGGTGCTGCAGCGACGCGGCGAGCTGGATCTCACGCCGGAAGCGCTCGATGTTCACGCCGGCAGCCATCTCCGGCGGCAGCACCTTCACGACGACGCGCCGCCCCAGGGCCACCTCGTGAGCCAGAAAGACGCGCGACATGCCACCGCCGCCCAGCTCCCGATCGAGCGTGTAACTACCGCTCAGTGCATTCTGCAGCTGGTCCTGCAGCTCCGTAGTCACCGCGCCAAGGCCGTGGGAAGAGTCGCCTGATAATAGGCGCGCAGCAGGTAAACGGCCAGCAGACGCCAGCGGGCACGCGAATGGTCAACGCCCGCGGTTACGGCTTGCGCACCGGACTGCGTGTCGGATATGGCGGTGGCGGCGGCACCGGTTCCGGGTGAGCCTTGATCTCCGCCATGAGCAGCTTCACCGCCGCACGGAGCTGTGCGTCGTCGCCCTCGAACGTGTCATGAGGCAGATTGTCCACCACGGTGTCGGGATCGACACCGTGTCCCTCGATGAGCCATTCACCCTGCGGGCCGTACACACCCATCTCGGCGGCGGTGGCGATGCCGCGATCCACGAGAATGTTCGAAGAGCTGAGCCATACCTCGCCACCCCACGTGCGCGTGCCGAGCACCTTGCCCAGGCCGAGTGCGCGGAAGCCGTAGGCAAAGGCTTCGCCGTCGGACGCCGTATGCTCGTTGATCAGCGTGATCATGGGGCCGCGCAAGGCATCCTGCATGTTCCAGTAGGGTGCACCCACGCGCGGCTGCCAGTACATCCAGCTCCGGCGCATCAGCTTCTCGAGAATCCATGAATCAATGTTCCCGCCGCGGTTGTTACGGTCGTCGAAAATGAGCGCCGCGCGATTGAACACGGGATAGAAGTCGCGCTCCCACTGCGCGATGTCGCCGGAGCCCATGGCGCGGAGATGCACGTAGCCGATCGTGCCCTGACTCAGACTGTCCACCAGCAGGCGGCGCGTGTATTCCCACTCGTCGTAGCGCAGGTTGATGTCCTCCGCGCCAGAGATCGGTTCGACGATCACATCACGCGTCGCGCTTCCCGCGCCCGTGCGTACGGCGAGACGTACCTGCTTCCCCGCCTGATTCCGCAGCAGGGCGGACACGTTGGGCGCGTCGAGCGTCGCGCTGCCGTTGATGGACACGATGACATCGCCATCGTGTACACCCACGCCGGGGCGCGCCAGCGGTGAGAGATCGTCCGGGCGGTCGGGATCATTGCGATAGACGTGCGCCACGCGATAGCCGCCGGCCTTCTCATCGCGCACGAGCGCCGCGCCAAGCGACGCCGGTTCGATGGTCGTGATGGCGTTCCGCACGTCGCCGCCATAGACGAACATGTGCAGCGTGGACAGCTCGGCGATCATCTGGCCCAGGACGTCGGACAGCTCGTCGCGATCGGTGACACGGTCGGCCAGCGGCTGGTATTTCCGCAGAATGGCGCGCCAGTCGAGACCGTGCATGTGCCGGTCATAGAAGTAATCGCGCTCGAGCCGCCACGCTTCGCGATACATCTGCGCCCACTCCTCGCGTGGTTCCACGGTGAGATCCCAGTCGGTCAGATCCACCTTCGCGTCGGCCAGCTTCTCGGGAGGTCGCGTGCCGGCGGGAATCACGTAGAGATCCTCTCCCTTGCGGACAAGCAGCTTCTTGCCGTCCGCCGAGAGTTCGTAGTCGCGCACGCTCTCGACGAGTG
>Ga0134125_10011191_pt1 | contig 10060 bp, 11 predicted proteins | sample KB31751_FD_96464 | JGI IMG/M metagenome (GOLD analysis project Ga0134125, IMG submission 96464) | Terrestrial soil microbial communities with excess Nitrogen fertilizer from Kellogg Biological Station, Michigan, USA - KB3-175-1 | ecosystem: Environmental > Terrestrial > Soil > Unclassified ... | reverse complement strand
CGGGCTCGGTCTCCGCGATGATGAAATCGACGATGATCTTGCCCTGCGGGGTCAGCAGCGCGGCAAAGCGCGGCTGGCCGGGCGCGACCTTGCCGACGTCGTTGGTAGCCAGCCCATTGAGAAAGCGCCGGGCGTCGTCGCCGACGACTTTGACCACGCCGCGGTCGGGGAGAAGCGCTGCTTTCATACGAAGTCTCTTGCCAGAACTTGCGCCGAAACGTAAGCGCTGTTGCGCCAGGCTCAAGTCTCAGTTGAGAACAGCTCGAATATGGCCGAGACCTACGATCTGATCCTCAAGGGCGGCACCGTCGTCAACCAAGACGGGGAAGGCCAGCGCGACATCGGCGTGCGCGGCGGCTGCTTTGCCGCGATCGGCGACCTGTCTCGCGCCTCGGCCGGGGAGACAGTCGATTGCCGCGGGCTGCACCTCTTGCCCGGCGTGATCGACAGCCACGTGCACTTTCGCGAGCCGGGCCTCACCCACAAGGAAGACCTCGAATCCGGCTCGCTCGGCGCGGTGATGGGCGGCGTCACCGCGGTGTTCGAGATGCCAAATACCGATCCGCTGACGACAAGCGCCGCAGCGCTCGCCGACAAGGTCAAGCGCGCGCATCACCGCATGCATTGCGACTTCGCGTTTTATGTCGGCGCCACGCGCGAGAACACGCGCGACCTTGGCGAACTCGAGCGGCTCCCGGGCGCAGCGGCGGTCAAGGTGTTCATGGGATCGTCCACCGGCTCGCTGCTGATCGAGGATGACGACAGCGTGCGCGCGGTCCTCAGGGCGATTGGCCGGCGCGCCGCCTTCCATTCCGAGGACGAATATCGCTTGCGCGAGCGCATGAATTTACGCGTCGAGAACGATCCGCGCTCGCATCCGGTGTGGCGTGACGCGACGGCAGCGCTCATGTGCACGCAACGCCTGATCAAGCTGGCGCACGAGACCGGCAAGCGCGTGCATGTGCTGCATGTCACGACAAAGGAAGAGGCCGTCTTTCTCGCCGATCACAAGGACGTCGCGACGGCCGAGGCGACGCCCGCGCATCTCACGCTGGCGGCGCCAGAGTGTTATGAGCGACTCGGTACGCTCGCACAGCTCAATCCGCCGATCCGCGATGCCGCGCATCGTGAAGGCCTCTGGCGCGGCCTCGCACAAGGCGTCATCGACAGCATTGGTTCCGACCACTCGCCGCACACGCGTGAGGAGAAAGCGCATCCTTATCCGAAGACACATTCCGGCATGACCGGTGTGCAGACGCTGGTGCCGATCATGCTCGATCACGTCAACGCCGGGCGTCTCACACTCGCGCGTTTTGTCGATCTCACCAGCGCCGGGCCGTCGCGTGTTTTCGGCATCGCGCGCAAAGGCCGCATCGCCACCGGCTACGATGCGGACATCACCGTCGTCGATATGAAGCGACGCGAAACGATCACCGACACGTGGACCGTGTCGCGCGCCGGATGGACGCCGTACCACGGCACCGCCGTTACCGGCTGGCCGATAGGCACGGTGATTCGCGGTCGTAAGGTGATGTGGGATGGCGCTCTAAGCGGCGGCGGACAAGGCGAGCGCGTCAGGTTCCTCGAGACGCTGGCCAGCTAGGATAGCTTTGCTCGCTGGCGGTAATCCTTGGATGTTTCAAGGTATCTTTATGCCGTAGTTATATTTCTTCCCCAACATTGCTTTCCAAATTCAAACTGTGGAATTGAAAACGCCGCAAGACCCTCTATCAACATTGCCCAAGCGTCGTCCGCGTGTGCGGATTGAAGGAGCGCGGGGCGGGGTCTTGAACGCCGATCTTTTATCGTTGCGAATGCTTGTTGTTGCGGTCGGCCAACCGGCGCGCGACCTTTGGCGTCAGGGTGCTGCGCTGACATCGGTGCCGATCGATTTCATCGGCGCCACTCCGGCATCGGCTGTCGCCGAACTGGCGAAGGGCGGCGTCGATATCGTCGTTGTCGATTTCTCTTTGCCGGATGTCAGCAAGTCGGCCATCGCCAGCACCGCGCGTTCTCTGGACCCGGCACCGTTCATTGTGATGTCCGCGCCCGCCGGCATCCGTCGTCTTGAAGGCGCCGACAGCATAGTCGTCAGTCCCGCGGACGCTGACGCCGCGCGCAACATCACCGAATGCTGCATCCGCGCGAGATTGCCGGCGCGAGTCATGATCGTCGACGATTCCAGCACCATGCGCAGCATCGTGCGCAAGATATTGATGGCAAGCCACTTTGCGATGGAAGTCGTCGAGGTCGATGAGGGGCAAGCTGCGCTCGAGCAGTTGCGCAGCGGGATCTTCGATATGGTTTTTCTCGACTACAGCATGCCGGGACTGGGCGGCATCGAGATCCTGATGGAGATCAAGCAGATCAACAGCAGAGTGGGTGTGGTGCTCATGACATCGACGGACGACGAGGTCATGAGCGGTGTTGCGCGTGGGGCCGGTGCGCTGGCGTTACTGAAAAAGCCGTTTTATCCCGCCGATATCGACACCGTGCTGCAGCGCCACTACGGCCTGCAATTGCAGACAAACTGATTTTCGTGCGGCCGGACTGCGGTGTTACTGGCGGTTCTGGTCGAGTGAGAATTCGCCGTTGCGGATGCGGGTACCGAGGCGTTCCGCGAATTCCGCGGCCGCTTCCTCGCCATACGTGGTGACGAATTCCGCGAAGGCGGCAAACAGGCAAGCCTGCGCCAGACAATCGCCGTCGATTCCATCGAGCCGTGCTTCCGCCCACGCCTCGTGCAGATAGCCGAGCGCAACGCGCTTCTGCTCGTGGTCCGGTACCGGCTCTCGCGAAGTTATCGTACGCCCCAAAGTTTTCATGGCTTTTTCAATCAAGGGCGTCATTTGCAACGCCCACCCCAATGCGAGGCAGACGTTAGCACGCGTCGCCTTGGCGCGAAGGGGCTACTCGGAGAAAGGTTAATTACGGTGGGGATTAATTGGCGTATCGGGCCGTGATTTCACGCGCAATCTTGGCGCCTTCATCGAGATAACGGCGAATGGCCACGTCGGCGGATGGCGTGCACGTGCGATAAGTCTGTTGAAAACCACGGTAACCACGATTGAAGCTGGTCACGATCTTGCGCCGGCGATCGCCGTTCGGTGCTTCGGCGTCGATCAATGCCTGCATTTCATCGCGCCATTTTTGTCCGTCGTTCGATCCGCAGACGGCACGCAGATAGTGCAAGGCGCCGAGAATTTCGGCGAGCCGCTGCAAGTCGCCGTCATACGGCGCGGGCCCGCCTTCGGCAGCGCTTGCCGGCGCGGCACCGAGGCACAGCAGAACGGAAGCGATGGTCAGTATGCGTTTCAGCATTGGCGTTGCCGGAAAGCATATGACCCGCGCTCGTGGCAATCGCAAGGCATCACCGGGCGGCCTCGGCCATGCGCTCGTAGGCGGCGGCGACAATCTCGGCCAGCCCTTCCGTCGTGCGCAGGCCGGCGAGTTCGGCGGGCTCGATCCAGCGTGTTTCCGCAAGCTCTTCGTTCGGCACCGGCTCGCCCGAAATCCAGCGTGCGGCAAAGCAGAGAATGACGAAATGGCGTTCGACGCGGCCATCGGCGGACCGCACGATCGCCTCGCGGTGGCCGGCGAGCGCGACCGGCTCCACGGTCAACGCGGTCTCTTCCTGCACCTCGCGGATGACGGCTTCGACCAGCGTCTCGCCGGCCTCAACCACACCGCCGGGCAGCGTGAAAAGGTTCAGCGCCGGCGTGCGGGCGCGTCTTGCGACCAGCACTTTGCCGTCGCGAATGATCGCCGCGCTGACAGCGAGGAACGGACGGTCTGGAAAGGTTCTGGCATCGGCCACGGGCGTCAACGCTTGAACAGCATATCGACGGCAGCCTGCGGCGCGTCGGTTTCGCCGGAATAGTCTTCGGCTTCGCCGTTGATGACGGCGCCGGCGCGGGCGACCAGCGGCTTGAGGGTTATCGCGGTCCGCGAGGCCAAGGTGGCCGCGGTTTCCGGCGGCAGCCTGGAACTCATGGCGGCACGGGCGGTGTCGAGCACGGCGTTCATCGTATCGGCCAGCATGTCGAGACTGCCGCGCACGGACGGGTCGGCGGCCTCATAGGCGCCGATGGCGACGGCGCGATCCTTGAAGGAGGAGACGGCGAAATGCTCGCGATAGGTCATCGGATGCCAGGCGAGAATGTCGTCGATGCAGTCGGGAAAACTGGTGAACATCTCCAAGAGCATGATCGCTTCGTTGAAGTGGTTCAGGTAGTCGGTGGAGAGGCCGGTGGCGGGGTTGATATTGCCGCCGATGCGGCCCCCGGCACCGTCCGTGCCGTTGCCAAAGCCGTCCTCGGCCGCCTGGGCTGGCTCGGCGCTGTCCTGGTATCGCATGGATGCTTTGCCGCGCCCGAAATCTGCCGGGGAACAGTGTCGATGGTCATGGTTAAGGCGTGATTAAGCGGGTGGAGGATTGGAGCCGGGCATGTGCGGTCGCTTCATAATCACGTCGCCACCGGAGGCTTTTCGGGCGCTTTTCGAGTACGACGAGCAGCCCAATTTCCCGCCGCGGTACAATGTTGCGCCGACCCAGCCGATAGCGATCGTCCGGGTGGTGGGGGGCAAGCGGCAGTTCGCGCTGGTGCGCTGGGGCCTGCTGCCGTCCTGGGTGAAGGACCCGAAAACCTTCTCGCTACTGATCAACGCGCGCGGCGAGTCCGCGGCCGACAAGCCGGCCTTCCGCGCCGCCATGCGCCGCCGCCGCTGCCTCATTCCCGTGGACGGCTTTTACGAATGGCAGAACATCGGCGGCCGCAAGCGGCCGTTTTTCATCCGCGCCAAATCCGGCAGGCCGTTTGCCTTCGCCGGCCTGTGGGAGACATGGACCGGACCAAATGGCGAGGAATTGGAAACGGTGGCAATCGTCACCACCACGGCCAACCGGGCGCTGGCGCCGATCCACGAGCGTATGCCGGTGATTGTGCCGCCGGACGCGTTCGGCTTGTGGCTCAACGCATCGGAGGTCGATGTGCATGCGGCGGCGGCACTGATCGTGCCCGCCCCGGACGAATTCCTCGATGCCTACGAAGTCTCGACGGCGGTCAACCGCGTCGCCAACGATAGTCCGGCGCTGATCGCACCGGCGCCCGATGCTCCCGAGGCGCAGGCTGAAGCGCCTGCCCCGTCAAAGGTACGGCGCAAGCCGAAGGTCGACGAGCGGCAGGCCTCGCTGTTCTGACGGGGCGTCGAAATCTATTCGGTGACGCCGACGCGGTGGTGATAAACGAGCCGCCAGCCTTTCCGGGCGGTGAACATCAAAATCAGAAGCACCAGCAGCGACAGGATGAGGCCGGTTGGCAGCACGACGCTCGCGCCGTATTCATAGCGCAAATACCAATTGTAAATTTGCAGCAGCACGGCGCACACGTTGCCGCCGGCATGCAGCCATACATCCGCCAGGCTGCGAATCTGGGCGTCGCCCGCTACGTCGATAAATCCGAGCACGGCCGCGAACGCGCCCATGATCAATCCTGTGCCGAGCAGCCATGTCGACATGGACACCCAACCCGATTGGTCGGTGAAGAGAAAAAGCAGATCGCAAATGAATGTGGCGGCGAAGAATGCGATTGGAAACGGAACGATCATCGGATGGACGGGATGACCGCCGATACTGGCTGTGCTGCGCGGGTTCGCCATGCGTCGTCTCCGGATCGATCCATTGAATCGCATTTGGAAATACAAATGCGCGTTCAGGGATTTCGCATCGTCCGCACTCACACGTGGTACGTGAAATTTATCGTGATTCGGGGGGCATATACATTAACGAGCCGAGCCCGTGAGACGTGCGAGCAGGCGGTCGGCGGTGGCGGGCGCCCGATTACCGCGCCACGCAACGTATTGATCCGGGCGGATAAGCGCGAGGTCGCATGCGTAAAGGTCGCGTGCTCCGGCATCCGGAATGTCCAGTACCGTCAGCGGCAGATGTCTTTGTTGCGCCGCGGAAATTATTTCCGCTCCAGCCGCCGCGTGCGGGCCGAGGCGCAGCAGCGTGAAACCCGTGCCGAGGCGATCGTATAGTGAACTGCCGTAACCGCGCCCATCGTCGAGCCAGAGATGCGGCGCCCGGCCGCCCGGAGCACTGGTCGGCGTATAGGTGACGAGGCTGTCTGCCGGCGCAGGCGCATCGCTGTCGAGCAGCGGCGAGCCGTCATAGCGCGCGCCGAGTTGCACGCCGATCGATGCGAATTGCTCGGCGAATGTCGACAGCATCGTGCGGGCGGCCTGGCGTGCGGCATCGCCCGCAGGCGAGGACTCCTCTATCGCCGGCTGGATGTCGGTGTCGCCGATACTGACGGCGAGTTTGCGCGCTGCGTCGGTATTGCGCGCCGCAATCGGCATGCGCTCGGTTTCGTAGGATGCGAGCAACGCTTCGCCCCCCCAGCCTTGCAGCATGGCCGCAAGTTTCCACGCCAGATTTGAAGCATCGTCCACGCCGGTGTTCATGCCGAAGCCGCCGGTCGGCGTGAACAGGTGAACGGAATCGCCGGCAAGCAGGACGCGCCGATCGGCAAAGCGTTCCGCGAACAAGGCGACGCCGGCGGTCCAGGGTTCATGCGCAATGATTTCCGCCGCAACGCCGGCGCCGGTGCAGCGGCGCAACGCGTCGGAGACGACGGTATCGTCGGGTGGCTGGTCGGAACTGCTCGCGCGCGTACGCAACAGGAATTCGTCGGCGCCGTTGACGGAGATCAACGTCGAACGGATTTCCGGGTTGACCGCCCAATACTGCCAGGCGCGGCGATGCCGCAGAAAGTCGCGGTAGAGCGACGGCGAGCGGATATAGGTCGAGAATGTGCGGCCGCCGAAATAACGCTGCTCAAGTCCGGCTTCGCCGAGAAACTTGATGCCGAGCGTCCGGCGCACGAGGCTGCGGCCGCCGTCGCAACCGGCAAGGTATTGCGCGCGCCACCGTTCGCGCGGCCCGTCGGGCTGGCGCACCGCGCTGACATTCACCGCGTCGGCGTCTTGTTCGAATCCCTCGACGTGCCAGCCGAAGCGCATGGTGATGTTAGGCCGCGTGCGCGCGTGCTCGAGCAGAATGCGCTCGACATACATCTGGTTTGCGCGGTGCAGGGGCTCCGGAATCTGATCCGTTTTCGACGCAGCGGCGACCTGTGCGGCGACGTCGTCGGTGGACGGCATCGGCAGCCGCGCCAGTTCGATGGTCCCGAAGCGCGTAAAATAGGCAACGTCAGTCGGATGATCGGCCGGCAATCCGGCTGCGCGGATTTTTGCGGCGAGTCCGACGCGCCGGAAATGCTCCATGGTGCGGGAGCCTTCCGTGCTGCCTTTCGGATGCCAGCGCGTCGTTTCCTCGGTGTTGAACAATACCGAGCGCACGCCGTACATGTCGAGGAACAGCGCGAGCATCAGCCCGACCGGCCCGCCGCCGATAATGGCGACGGGGATATGTGCCGTGTCGTCCGTCATGCCGGACTACAGCACCTTGCCGGGATTGAGGATGTTGTTCGGATCCAGCGTGCGCTTGATCGCGCGCATCACGTCGATCGCGGTCTTGTCCTTGTATTTCGGCAGCTTGTCACGTTTCATCACGCCGATGCCGTGCTCGGCTGAAATCGAACCGCCGTATTTCATGGCGATGTCGAATACCACGGCGTTGACTTCGTCCCAGCGTGCGAGGAATTCGTTTCTGTCTGCGTCCGGCGGCTGATTGACATTGTAGTGGATGTTGCCGTCTCCGGCGTGGCCGAACGGCATCGGCGTGCAGCCGGGAATGAGCTTGACGACCGCGGCGTCTGCTTCCCTGATGAAGGCAGGAACGGCGGCAATCGGCACCGAAATGTCGTGCTTGATCGAAGCGCCCATGACCCGCTGCACTTCGCCGAACATTTCGCGGATGTACCAGAACGCCTTGCGCTGCTCGAGGCTGTCGGCAATCGTCGCGTCAATAACGAGGCCCTTTTCCATGCCGGCGGCAAGGAACTCTTCCATCGTCGCACGCAAGCCTTCCGTCTGCTGCGACGACAACTCGATCAGCGCATACCAGGGATAGACTGTCGCGAGCGGGTCGCGCGCGCCGGGCGCGTGCTTGAGGACGCCGTCTATGCCGACGCGCCCCATGATTTCGAAGCTGGTAATCGCCCCGCCGGTGCGTTCTTCAGCGAGTTTCAGCAACGCGAGTGCTGCTTCCGGGTCTTGCACGGCCGCATAGGCCGTTTCGATCGAACGGGGGCGCGGCACCAGCCGCAGCACGGCGGCGGTGATGACGCCCAGCGTGCCTTCGCCACCGATGAACAGGTTTTTCAGGTCGTACCCAGTGTTGTCTTTCTTCAGCTTGTTGAGGTTGTTCAGCACGCGGCCGTCCGCCAGCACGACCTCGAGGCCCATCGCGTGAGAGCGGGCGACGCCGTGCGCGACTGCCGCGATGCCACCGGCATTGGTGGAGAGATTGCCGCCGATGGTGCAGGTGCCCTCCGACGGCAGTAATTGCGGATAGAGCCGGTCGGCGTTCGCGGCGGCTTCGCGCGCGCGTTGCAAGGTGACGCCGGCTTCGCAGGTCATGGTGTTGGAAATGGCATCGACCTCGCGGATCTTGTCGAGCCGCGTCAACGACAGCACGACTTCGCCATTGTGCGGCGTTTGTCCGCCCGCCAGGCCGGTATTGCCGCCCTGCGGCACGATCGCGGTTTTCGTTTCGTTGGCAAGCTTGAGGATCGCAGATATTTCCTGCACCGAGCCTGCACGCAGCACCACCGGCGTGCGGCCGTGGTAGATGCCGCGCATCTCGACAAGATAGCGTTCCTGATCCTGCGGATCGGTTACCGCGTATTTCTCGCCGACGATGGCGATGAAACGCGCCAGCAGTTCGGACGAAAGAGGTGGAACACTTTGCGGCTTGGCGTGAAGGTTCATTGCAACACTCTTCTTGTCTCGATTCACGATTTGGGAGCTGCGGCGCGTGCCAATCGATCGTTGATGGCTTCGCCCAGCCCGTCGATCGGCACTTTCATCACAGCGATGGATTGCGCGCCCAAGGCGTCGAGCGCACGCAGGTGAGAGAACAGATTGGCCGCGGCTTCGATCAGGTCGCCGCGCGGCGATAGATTGAGCGTGGCATGCGCCGATTGAGCGGGAAGCGAAGGCCCGAACGCAAGCAGGGCCTCGCCCTCAAGCGGCTTTTCGGCGTCGAGGCGCAGTTTTGTCCTGGGTGCATAATGTGAGGCGAGCATGCCGGGTGCGAGCGGCGCCGTTTCGCTCATCGACACGTCGGCAAGCGGATGGCCGAGCACACGCTCGATCTCTTCGCGCGCCACGCCGCCGGGCCGCAACAATGTCGGCTCGCCCAGGCAGGCGACGATCGTCGACTCGACACCAACCGGGCAGGCGCCGCCGTCGATCACCATGTCGATGCGCCCGCGCAAATCGGCGAGCACGTGCGCGGCGCCGGTCGGCGATACATGGCCGGAGCGATTGGCGGAAGGGGCGACAATGGCCTTGCCAAAGGTCTTGAGCAGTTCGCGCGCCACCGGATGCGCGGGGACGCGCGCCGCGACGCTGTCGAGACCGGCGAGGGCGAGATCGGAGACCGCACACTGTGCTTGCTTCGGCAGCACCAGTGTCAGTGGGCCGGGCCAGAGGGCGGCAGCGAGCTTTTCGGCATTGGCATCGAAACGGCCGAGAGCCCGCGCGTGCTCGATGCCGGCGACATGGACGATCAGCGGGTTGAACTGCGGGCGGCCCTTGGCCGCGTAAAGGCGGGCGACCGCCTCGCCGTTGCCGGCGTCGGCGCCGAGCCCGTAGACCGTCTCGGTCGGAAAGGCGACCAGCCCGCCGGCCGCAAGGCAGCGCACGGCAGCCGTTGTGCCTGCCATGTCGGCCTTCATCACCCGTGTACTCAGCTCGGCGGTCATGGTTTCTCTGCTTTGGCCCTGTTTTCTACTACAGTCTCTTTAGCTTGCGGCTTTAAGGCAGCCGGGGTTATAAGACCGGCCTTCAGTCGGAGTGTAGCGCAGTCTGGTAGCGCACCACGTTCGGGACGTGGGGGTCGCAGGTTCAAATCCTGCCACTCCGACCAGCT
>Ga0134125_10011190_pt1 | contig 10061 bp, 8 predicted proteins | sample KB31751_FD_96464 | JGI IMG/M metagenome (GOLD analysis project Ga0134125, IMG submission 96464) | Terrestrial soil microbial communities with excess Nitrogen fertilizer from Kellogg Biological Station, Michigan, USA - KB3-175-1 | ecosystem: Environmental > Terrestrial > Soil > Unclassified ... | reverse complement strand
GCCCATCGTACCGTTGCGCAGAGCAACCACCTTGTTCGGAATACCGGCCCGTCGCAGGCTTTCAGCACCCATGATGCTGCGCGTCCGCCCGGCGCAGTTCACCACCACCAGCGTCTTGGGATCGGGCGCGATGTCACCGATCCGGTAAGCAAGCTCGCCGCCGGGCATTGGGACCCCGGTCGGTATCGACATACGGGTGAATTCTTCCTGCGTACGGCTGTCCAGGACCACCATGTTGCGGCCTGAGTCGATCCATGCCTTCAATTCCGGTGCATCGACGCTTTCCGTTCCGTAGTGATGCTCCACCCATTCGCCGAACGCCTTTGACGGAACATTGACCCCGCTGAACAGCACGAAACCCGCAGCTTCCCATGCCTGGGTGCCGCCATCCAATGCCGAGACGTCGCTGCAACCGATGCCTTCCAGCCAGCGCGCAAGTTCTTCGGCCAGGCCGCGCCCATCATCCACGCAGCAAATACGTGTCGAGAGACGTGGCAGCAGGGCGCGGGCGCGAATTTCTCGTCGGGCGAGGCCACAAGGGACTGCCCAGAACAGATGAGATGCCCCGAACTCCCCATCTTCACGCGCATCCAAGAGAGCAAGTTCCTGCCCATCACCGATCCAGGTATGCAGCGTTTTCGCCGTAAGCGTCTTCATGGGGCGTTTCCTGGCTTCTGGCGCATCACACCCGTCAGGCGGTCCTGTGAACGCTGGGTTTCAAAGGGTAGGCCGTGGACAGCAAGGTTGGCAACGCTGCTGAAGGGGAGCACATGCGGCCAATGGACCCGATGCGTGTGTTCGATCGCGCCGCCGTGCGGATGCACCGGGACCGCGCGGCGCCCGCCGTGGTCCAGGTCAGCGACCTACTAGGCGACCTTGCCGGTCGCCTGGTGGGCCGCGTTGACGATACGACCCGGCATTTTAGCCGCGCACTCGACGTTGGTGGGCGCGGAGCCGTTGCACCTTTGTTAAGGAAGCGCGGCATGGAGGTCGTCAGTTGCGACCTTTCCGCATCCATGGCAGCGCTCAACGGCACGCCGTGTGCGGCGGCGGATGAAGAATTCCTGCCTTTCGCACCCGGCAGTTTCGATCTGGTGGTCGCCAGCCTGTCGCTGCATTGGGTGAACGATCTGCCGGGCGCTTTGATCCAGCTGCGCCACGCCCTGCGTCCGCAAGGTTTATTCCTGGCCAGCCTGCCTGTTCTGGGTACGCTGGCGGAGTTGAGGGTCGCTTTGACAGAGGCAGAAGCCATTCTGAAGGACGGCGCTTCGCCACGGGTGTCGCCATTCCCCGAGCTGCGCGACTGCGCACACCTGCTCCAACGCGCCGGGTTCACGCTACCGGTAGCGGATCAGGAGGAACTGGTACTGCTGTACGCAGATCCGCTTGCTCTGCTTCGCGATCTACGCGCCGCTGGGGAGACCAATGCCGCGACGCTGCGCGACCGTCGGCCCGCACCAGCGGGGCTGTTCCCAATGGCACTATCGGCCCTGCCGCGACATGACGGGCGGGCCCAGGTGACGCTGCGGATGGCGATCATGACCGGCTGGGCACCGGAAGCTGCCTGCAGTCAGTAAAGAGAGGCAGCAAGGATCGAGCGGGTTCCCTACCCGCCGGTGACACTCATATGGCGGGCGACAGCGGGTCGGTCGTGGCGGCGGTCGATGATGAAGTCGTGACCCTTGGGCTTGCGCGCAATCGCGGCGTGGATCGCGGCATCCAGTTCGGCGTCGCTCACACCATCGCGCAGCAGCCCGCGGAAGTCGGCGGCGTCATCTTGGCCGAGGCACATGTAAAGGGTACCGGTGCAAGTCAGCCTGACCCGGTTGCAGCTTTCGCAGAAATTGTGCGTCATCGGCGTGATGAATCCGATGCGCTGCCCGGTTTCCTTGACGTTGAAATAGCGGGCCGGTCCGCCGGTTTGGTAGTCCGTGTCCTCCAGGGTCCACCGCTTGCGCAGACGAGCGCGGACAATCGACAGGGGCAGGTACTGCTCGGTGCGATCGCCGCTGATATCTCCCATCGGCATCGTCTCGATCAGGCATAGGTCAAACCCATGATCGCCACACCATGCCAGCATGGCATCAAATTCGTCTTCATTGACGTCCTTCATAGCGACGGCATTGATCTTGACTGCCAGGCCCGCCTCCCTGGCGGCAAAGATGCCGTCCAGCGTCGCCCCGATCTTCCCCCAGCGGGTAATTCGGGCGAACCGCTCGGTGTCGAGCGTATCGAGGGAGACATTGACCCGCCTGACCCCAGCCTCCACCAGCGATCGCGCGTGCTTTGCCAGTTGGGTACCGTTCGTGGTGACCGTCAATTCATTCAAGCCGTGGCCAAGGCGCGTCCCTAGCGCCTGGAACAGCCGCACTACCTCCCGACGAACCAGGGGCTCCCCGCCTGTGATGCGAATTTTCGTGGTGCCCAGCCGAATGAAGGCCGAACAGAGACGTTCCAGCTCCTCCAGCGACAAGAGATCCCGCTTGGGCAGGAACGTCATATCCTCAGCCATGCAATAGACGCAGCGCAGGTCACAGCGGTCTGTGACAGACACCCGAAGGTAGGTGATGGCGCGGCCGAACGGGTCAATCATGGCAACAGGGGTACTCCTTTCGGATTCACTTGCGCAATCCGCGTCGCCGTTCAAGAGAGGGGCTGATCCGATCCCTGACATTCGTGTTGGACAAGCAGAGCACCCCGACGCGCGCTTCGGGACCGAACACGGATTCAGCCTGACCGGTGCGCTTTCGCCTGGCTCTGCCATGGTATAACGTCATTTTCGCGTGACAATGGTACACTCGAAAGCCAGGTCACCAGGGGGAGGCAGATGGCCAGCACACGGAAAGCCCTGCGTCTGGCGGAGTACACGTGCGCCCGCCTGTGCCATGAACTAAGCGGTCTGATCGGCAGTCTTGATGGCGCCCTTGAGATGCTCCTTGAGACGCTTCCAGCCGACAACGAGCCCCTTGACCTCGCGCGAGGTGCCGCTGCGGACGCCATCCAGCGCCTCAAGCTGCTGCGGGCGGCCTGGGGACCTGAGGGAGAGGCTCTTTCCGTTCCGGCAATCGAGCGCCTGGCTGGCGGCCTTCCCGGAGCACGCCGTCTGGCGATCAGGTTCATCGGCGTTCCGCAGGATACCGTATTCGAGCCCCCCATCGCCAGAATGGTGCTCAATCTCCTGCTTCTGGCCGGCGATAGCCTGCCGGCGGGCGGCGAAATCGTGGTGACGGGTTCGCCATCGGACCTATTCCTGGGCATTGCCGGACCCGGGGCCGCCTGGCCGGTGGGGCTTGCCCTGTGCCTTGCGGACGAGGCCGCCGCGTTCGACGGATTGCGCGACGCACGCACCATCCAGATGCCGCTCACGGTGCTGCTGGCCCGCGGACTGGGACTTCGGTTGTCTCTCCTGATGACGCCGGATTCGCGGGGCGGCGTGCCACCACTCCGCCTCACCGGAGACTGACCTGATCGGCGTTTACGTTTTATTGGTGAAGTCCGATCCAGGATGCACCCCTGCCCAGGTTCCGGGCCTCGCTGGGGGCTTCCATGGACGATCTCCTCGCCGATTTCCTTACAGAAACCAACGAAAGCCTCGCGGATCTGGATGTTGCGCTCGTAACGCTTGAGCGCACACCCGACGATGCCGACACATTGTCGCTGATCTTCCGGCTGGTGCACACGATCAAAGGCACCTGTGGATTTCTCGGTCTCCCGCGCCTCGAACGGGTCGCACATGCGGCAGAGAACGTGCTGGGAAAAGTGCGTGACCGCGAGCTGCTGGCTACGTCCGACATTGTCAGCGAAATCCTGGCTGCACTGGACTGCATCAAAGCAATCATCGGTGGGCTGGCGGAATCAGGAACGGAGCCTATCGGGGACGACTTGCACCTGATTGCCGCCTTGAATGCGAGAGCTGCCAACCGGCCTTTCGACGAGTCCAGCCTGCCGCTGGGTGAAGGAGACGGTGCACATCCCTCGGCACCCCTCACTGCGTTGGAGGACGCGGCTGCTAGGGGTGTGACCACCGAGGCAGCCACGCCCGCAGAGGACGTTGGACAGCCGCCCCCTGGAGTGAGCCCCACCGGACCGTCGGTCATGCAGACCATTCGCGTGACCGTTGATGTCCTGGAAGACCTGATGACGCTGGTGAGTGAGCTGGTGTTGACCCGCAACCAGCTGCTTCAGCTTGCCCGGAAGCAGGAGAACAGTGACTTCGCCGTGCCGCTCCAGCGCCTGTCGCACATTACCTCGGATCTGCAGGAAGGCGTCATGAAGACCCGCATGCAGCCGATCGGCAACGCGTGGAACAAGCTCCCTCGGCTTGTACGCGACCTCTCTCATGAAATGGGCAAGAAAATTGAACTGGTCATGTATGGTGCGGACACGGAGCTGGATCGGCAGGTGTTGGAGCTTATCAAGGACCCGCTGACGCACATGGTGCGAAACAGCGGCGATCACGGCCTGGAAGGACCAGCGGAGCGAAAGGCGGCAGGTAAGCCGGAAACCGGGCGGATCACGCTTAATGCCTTCCACGAGGGCGGGCATATCATCCTGGAGATTTCCGACGACGGACGCGGACTGGCCGTCGAACGAATACGTGCGAAGGCTATCGCGAACGGCCTTGCGACAGAAAGCGAGCTGGCCACAATGACCGACGCGCAGATCCAGCGCTTCATCTTTCGGGCCGGATTCTCCACCGCCGCCACTGTCTCCGCCGTATCGGGGCGCGGTGTCGGAATGGACGTGGTCAAAACCAACATCGAGAAGATCGGCGGCACGATCGACCTAAAGAGTGTGCCCAACCAGGGAACGACGTTCACCATCAAGATTCCGCTGACCCTGGCAATCGTATCGGCGCTCATCGTTGAAGCGGGAGGTGAACGCTTTGCCATTCCCCAACTAAGCGTCATCGAGCTGGTCCGCGCGGGACGAGAATCGGGTGACAAGACCGCCACGCCCGGGCAACCGGCGATAGAGCGGATCAAGGACACGCCGGTGCTGCGGCTGCGGGACCGGCTGCTGCCGCTTGTCAGCCTCAATACGCTCTTGGCACTCGGAGGAACGACCGCAGAGGAGGACGGCGCCTATATCGTCATCGTCCAGGTCGGCGCGCACATGCTGGGAATCATCGTCGATCAGGTGTTCGACACCGAGGAGATCGTGGTCAAACCGGTGGCGCCGATCTTGCGCCATGTCACCATGTTCAGCGGCAATACCATATTGGGCGATGGATCGGTGATCATGATCCTTGATCCAAACGGGATCGCTCGGGCAACCGGCGTGGGGTCCGGCGGCGACAGCCGAGCATCAGCCCCCGTGCCGATCGATGCGCACAGATCGGCTGAACGGACCGCCATGCTCCTGTTCCGCGCGGCGGCACAGAAAATGACCGTTCCACTCGGCCTTGTTGCCCGCCTGGAGGATATTCCCGGAGAGAAGATCGAAATCTCCTGCGGTGCCCCCGTCACTCAATACCGCGGCAAGCTCATGCCGCTGATCGCACTGTCCGGCACGTTTGAGGCGGAGAGACCACGGTATCCTGTCCTGGTGTTTACCGATCGCGACCGGGCCATGGGCCTCATCGTTGATGAAATCACCGACGTCGTAGAGGACCGGCTGACGATCGAACTGGCCGGTGCTCGTCCGGGTCTCCTCGGTACAGCCGTGATCGCCGGACAGGCCACCGACGTCCTTGATACGGGATACTGGCTGACCCAGGGACGACAGGACTGGTTTCACAGCGGCTCGCAGTCCGATTCGGGCTCGAATACACAACGCGTGCTGATCGTGGAAGACAGCGATTTTTTCCGCCAGCTTCTCGGGCCTCGACTTGCCGCCGCCGGGTTTGAGGTAACCTCGGTTGCGAAAGCAGCGGACGCACTCGTCATGCGCGATGCCGGAGCCATGTTTGATGCGATCGTATCGGACATCGAGATGCCGGGCATGGACGGTCTCGAGTTCGCCCGAGCAGTGCGCGCCGGGGGCATATGGGCAGCATTGCCGTTGATCGCGCTGACCGCGCACACCGACGCCTCCCGTATCGACGCCGGACGCGATGCGGGATTCACGGATTATGTGGCGAAGTCTCAGCAGGACGCGCTGTTGGAGAGCCTGCGGCAATGTCTGGCCACACCAGTCACTGAAACCATCGAAGCCTGAGTGGCCCGGGAGGATCAACTGCCGATGACAACCGATCTGTTGGAGCGGCCGACAGCCGCCGGCACTGAGGAACAGGTCTTCGTCACGCTGACCGTCGCGGACCAGCTTTGCGGTATTCCGGTGTTGACCGTGCGCGACATTCTTGGCGAACAACCAATCACACGCATTCCCCTGGCACCGCCCGAGATCGCTGGCAGCCTGAATCTGCGCGGTCGGATCGTCACTGCCATCGATCTGCGCCGGCGCCTGCAACTTCCCGCAGCCCCCCCTGACCAGACCGGAATGTCGATCGTCGTGGATCAGGGCGGCGAGCTGTACGCATTCCTGGTCGACCAAGTTTCCGAGGTCATGAGCTTGCCTGCGAGTACCTTTGAACGAAACCCGCCGACACTGGACGAAGGTTGGACGACGTTCAGCACCGGCATATATCGACTGGAAGGTCGGCTCCTGGTGGTTCTCAACGTGGGCCAGCTTCTGGCCCTTTCTGACGCAGCCTGAACAGGATGAGACACACCTGCCTCATCGTCGATGACAGCCGCGTCGTACGCAAAGTCGCTCGACGCATTCTGGAAGCGCACGATTTCATCGTGCAGGAAGCAGAGGACGGTCAACAGGCGCTGGATATCTGCCGTCGTGCTTTGCCGGATTGCGTGCTGCTGGATTGGAACATGCCCATCATGGATGGCATTACCTTCCTGCGGCGCCTGCGCGGCGAATTTGGCCCCGACCAGCCATCCGTCGTGTTCTGCACGACCGAGAATGACATGGCGCGGATCGAACAGGCAGTATTCAGCGGTGCGCAGGAATACATCATGAAGCCGTTCGACGAAGACATATTGATCGGCAAACTGGCTCAGGTCGGCCTGCTGTGACCGCGCTCGCTCGGCCGCCTGTCCTTGCGATGCAAGCACCCGTTGCACGCGTGATGATCTGCGATGACTCTGTGGTCGTTCGGGGGGCCATCGCCAGGATCCTTGATTCCGATCCGGCAATCCGCGTGGTCGCGAAGGTCGGGAATGGTCGATCGGCGATCGAGGCGCTCCAACGAACACAAGTGGATGTCCTGGTTCTCGATATTGAAATGCCGATCCTCGATGGACTATCGGCATTACCACTGCTCCTCCGGACAGATCCGGATCTGCGTGTCATCATGGCGTCAACGCTGACGACGCGAGGAGCGGACGTCGCACTCAGGGCGTTGCGCCTGGGCGCAGCCGACTACGTGCCGAAGCCATCCTCCATCGGCACAGTTAGCGACGATGGCTTTCGGCGGGAAATTCTCGATAAGGTCAAGGGGTTGGCGCGCCTGCGGCGCCGCGATATCCAATCGGAAAAACCGCTTCCCCCCGTGGCCCTTCTGCCAACGCCCACTTCCCCCATGCAACTCCTGGCCATCGGCAGTTCCACTGGCGGACCACAGGCACTGTTCAATGTCGTTCAGGGGCTAGGCCGATCGGTCAGAGTGCCGGTCGTGCTGACGCAGCACATGCCCACAATGTTCATTCCCATCCTCGCCGAACATATCACACGGCTTGGCTATATGCCTTGCACCGAAGCGAGGGACGGCGAAGCACTGGCTGGCGGTCGCATCTATCTGGCGCCCGGAGATCGGCATTTGCTGATCGATGGGAGGCCCGGCGCATTGCGTGCTCGCCTGTCATCTGGTCCAGCGGAAAATTTCTGCCGCCCGTCAGTCGATCCAATGCTGCGCAGCGCTGCGGCGGCATGCGGTGGCCGCGTACTGGTCGCCATGCTGACGGGTATGGGCCATGACGGACTGGCAGGCACACGATGCGTCATCCAGGCAGGGGGCACTGCCATTGCTCAGGATGAAGCAACCAGCGTTGTCTGGGGAATGCCCGGTGCGGTGGCGCAGGCGGGGCTGTGCCATGCGGTGCTGCCGCTGTCATGCATAGCGGCGAAACTGCTCGAATTCCTGCCGTCGGGTCGGCCATGAAGAACCATCTTGCCAGCGCCCTGACGGCGGCCGCGTTCGACATATTGGCGGGACTGCTCAAAGCCCGATCCGGCCTGGTGATCGGCCCGGATAAAGCCTACCTGCTGGAAACGCGCCTTTCAGGCATATTGAAACGGGAGAAGTTGCCGGACCTGAACGCCCTCACCCAATGCCTTCGCCTTCCGTCAGGTGAGGGGCTGGCCCGAGATGTGGTCGAGGCGATGACCACCAACGAAAGCTTCTTCTTCCGCGACATAAAGCCGTTTCAGCACTTCCGCTCCCAATCCCTCCCTGACCTTCTCGCCTCTCGGCCCGCCAGCAGCACGCTGCGCATATGGTCGGCCGCATCCTCGTCCGGCCAGGAAGCGTACTCCCTGGCGATGCTTCTGGCGGAATGCCGCACAGTGATCGGTGATCGCAAGGTGGAGATTTTGGGCACCGATATCGCCCGGGAGCAGTTGTCGCGAGCGAGAGAGGGCCTCTATACACAATTCGAGGTACAGCGTGGCCTGCCGGTGCAGATGCTGATGCGATACTTCAAGAAAGAAGAGGCGGGCTGGCGACTGTCCGATGCAGTTCGGCCCTTCGTGCAGTTCCGCGAGTGGAATCTGCTGAGTGATCTGCGTCCGCTTGGCCGGTTCGACGTGGTGTTTTGCCGGAACGTGCTGATCTATTTCGACCAGCCGACCAAGACGCGGGTGCTGGAGGCGATTGCCTCACAGATGCCCGCGGATGGAGTGCTGTACCTTGGCGGCGCAGAGACGGTTCTTGGCATTACGCCACGCTTTGTACCGCTTCCCGGGGAACGTGGCGTGTACGGCGTTGCCGGTGTTTCCGCCGGGACACGTATGGCCATGACACTCGGCTGATGCGAGCTGGGACGATCAACGCACCAATCATCGGTTGCACCGGCTGACCACACGCCTTCGGAAAGGCCGCTCGTAAGGGCGCGCCTTATACCAGCGCCCCGAAATTTTGACTCGTTGGTTGATTGTCGGGCCGCTGGTATCTCACTGACTTCGCGCAGCAGCGAACCTTGCCCCTCAGGGCAACCCTGCACACATATACCCGACTTCCGAAGGAAGTCGGGTAAGTCTTGGTTCGGCGCGCAGCCGCCACACCAAACCTGTGCCCGGCATACCCGAAATCCTGCGGATTCCGAGTATACCAGTCAGCCCTGCGGGCTGCTGGTGTTTTACTCCGCCGCCTCTGCTTCCTCGGTGTCCTCCGTGGATGCGAGCATCGCATTCGCGACAACGCCGGACTGATCGCGGATCTTCACCTCCAGCGCGTCGGCGATATCGCGATGATCGCGCAGGAACTGCTTGGCGTTCTCCCGACCCTGGCCGATCCGCTGGCTGTCATGACTGAACCAAGCCCCGGACTTCTCCACGACACCGGCCTTGACGCCCAGGTCCAGCAATTCGCCGACCTTGCTGATGCCTTCGCCGTACATGATGTCGAATTCCACCTGACGGAACGGCGGTGCCAGCTTGTTCTTCACCACTTTCACACGAGTCTGGTTGCCCACCACCTCATCCCGTTCCTTGATCTGGCCGATGCGGCGGATCTCCAAGCGGATCGAGGCATAGAACTTCAGTGCGTTGCCGCCGGTGGTGGTTTCCGGGTTGCCGAACATCACGCCGATCTTCATGCGAATCTGATTAAGAAAGATCAGCATGCATTTGCTGCGCGACACGCTGCCGGTGATCTTGCGCAACGCCTGGCTCATGAGGCGGGCATGCAAGCCCATATGGCTGTCGCCCATTTCCCCTTCCAATTCAGCGCGGGGAACCAGGGCAGCGACGCTGTCGACGACCAGCACGTCGACCGCTCCGGAGCGAACCAGTGTGTCGGCAATTTCCAGGGCCTGTTCGCCGGCATCAGGCTGGCTGATCAGCAGATTGTCTACATCGACGCCGAGTTTGCGGGCATAGGTAGGGTC
>Ga0134125_10011189_pt1 | contig 10061 bp, 9 predicted proteins | sample KB31751_FD_96464 | JGI IMG/M metagenome (GOLD analysis project Ga0134125, IMG submission 96464) | Terrestrial soil microbial communities with excess Nitrogen fertilizer from Kellogg Biological Station, Michigan, USA - KB3-175-1 | ecosystem: Environmental > Terrestrial > Soil > Unclassified ... | reverse complement strand
GATGCCGGTTTCGTGGTGACGGCCGATGCCGAGCTTGCTGCGCGGATCAGGCGCTTGCGCAATCATGGGCTGATCAACCGCAGCGACGTGCAGGAATGGGGCACGGTCTCCCGACTCGATACGCTTCAGGCCGAGGTGCTGCGCATCCGCCTGCGGCATCTGCCTTCGGTCATCGAACGCCGGCGCCGCAACGTGGCGCAGTACCGCGACGAACTCGCGGGATTGCCGATCTTCATCCCGCCCTGCCGCAATATCGAGTTCAACACCTTCCACACCTTCGTGGTGCAGACCGACCGCCGCGACGAGCTGCAGAAATTCCTCGCCGGCCAGGGGATCGAGACCGCGATCCACTATCCGGTGCCGATCCACCTGCACGCGGCGGCAGTGCATCTCGGCCATCGCCGCGGCGCATTTCCCGCGACCGAGCGGCAGGCCGGACGAATCCTGACCTTCCCGGTCAACCAATTCCTGTCGGCTGACGACATCGGCTATGTCAGCGCTCGCGTTCGGGAGTTTTTTGCATGACCGACGCGGCGTTCCTGCAGCCTACGGAACTGGACCTGGTCGATCGCTTCGTGAGCGAGGGATTTGTCACGACGGCGGCGGATGACCGTACCGGGCTCGACCGGATTCAGCGGCGGGCCGCAGAACTCGCGGCGGACTTCTTGCGCCTGACCCACTCCAACAATCCGCAGGACCTGCTCGACAACATTCATTCGCGCGTCAGCGTGGCCGAACTGAATGGCTTGCGGATGCATGTGATCAACGGCCTCAATGCCGAGCCGTGGCTGCGCCCGACCTATTTCCGCCTGGCGCGTTCGGCGATCGAGACCATCGTCGGCAACGAACTCTGCATGCAGCGGCGCGTCAATCTCAGCATCCAGCTTCCGGCCGACGATAGTTCGCTGCTCGCGACTCACTCCGACGTATGGTCCGGCGACTCGCCATTCGAGGTGGTGGTCTGGGTGCCGCTGGTCGATGTTTTCCGCACCAAGTCGATGTATCTCTTGCCGCCGTCGGTCAATGGCGAGATGCAGGACCGCATGGCGAGCTTGCGCAGCGCAGAAGAGCTGTACAAGGCCATCAAGCAGCATCTGGTCTGGATCGATATTCCCTACGGTCATGTCATGGTATTCAACCAGACCCTGATGCACGGCAACCGCGTCAATGAGGAGAAAGGCACGCGCTGGAGCATGAACTGCCGGTTCAAGAGCATCCTGTCCCCTTACGCGGACAAGCGCTTCGGTGAATTCTTCGAGCCGATCTCGCTGCGCCCCGCGACGCGGATCGGCATGCAATACAAGCTGCCGGGCGGCTTCAATGGCTGAGCGGGCCGGCCATCGCGGGTATATCGGCGCGCGGCCGCTCAACGGCAACCGCACGCCACAGCATGTCCAGAACATCGTCATCCGCGACTATGCGCGCCGCAAGAACCTGCATTACCTCTTGAGTACCGCCGAGCACACCATGCCCGGTAGCTACATGATCCTCGAGGACCTGCTGAACGAGTTGCCGCGCCTCAACGGCATCATCTGCTACAGCATTTTCATGCTGCCGCCAGAGGAGAGCCGTCGGATGGAAATCTACGATCGCGTGCTGCGCGCGGGCTGCGACCTGCATGCCGCGGTCGAAGAGATTGCGATCGCGTCAAAGGACGATATCCGGGCGGTCGAGGACATCCTTCTCGTCAACAAATACGCGACCATCCTGCCATGACGGCCTTACGGCGGGTGAGCAATCATGGCTGAGATCAACCTCGTGCAGACGATGCACGCCTCGACCAAGCGGAATTACGTTCAGCGCGTCGTCGAGCATGACAAAGCCGAGTCCGCCACGGTCGCGCGTCAATGGGGCCGCGACTATTGGGACGGCGACCGGCGCTATGGATATGGCGGCTACCAGTATGACGGGCGCTGGCGGACGCTGGCGCAGACGCTGGTCGATCGTTACGGCATCAGGGCTGGAATGAGCGTGCTCGATGTCGGATGCGGCAAAGGCTACCTGCTCTACGAATTCACGCAAATCGTTCCCGGTCTCGGCATCTCTGGTATTGATATTTCTCGCTATGGCGTTGAGAACGCCAAGGAAGAGGTCAGGTCTCTTCTGAAGGTCGGCAGCGCTGTTGAGCTGCCCTATCCGGACCATCATTTTGACCTGGTGGTCTCACTCGGTGTGCTGCACAACCTCCCGCTTGAGGATGTTTTCCGTGCCGTTCCCGAGATCGAGCGGGTCGGCCGCAGGCAGTCAAAATACCTGATGGTGGAGTCGTTCCGGAGCGAACGGGAAAAGGCGAACCTTCTGTACTGGCAGCTCACCTGCCTGAGTTTCCACAGCCCCGAGACCTGGGCCTGGATCTACAACAAGTGCGGATATACCGGCGATCATGGTTTCATCTTCTTCGAATGAACCTGTTGTGACGCGGCGGCGCACATCGCTGCGCGCAGAGAATCCGGAGGTCTACTATTCCGACGACGGCCTCGTCACGGCCGATGACGCCACAATCGCGGAATTGAAGCGGATTGCGGCCGCAAATCCCCGCCTGCGCAGCCGCCTGTGCACGCACCCCGACCCATCGTCCGGCCTCCATGAGATGCTGATCGTGCACCATCGGCAAGCTTATGTCCGTCCGCACAAGCATCTCGGTAAGCCAGAGTCATTTCATCTGATGGAAGGCACCGCGCGGGTCGTGATTTTCGAAGACGACGGTCAAATCCGCGACGTGCTCGAGATGGCTCCGTTTGGCCAGGACAAGCTCTGTTACTACCGGATGCCCGACGAGGTGTTTCATACCATCCTGATCACTTCGGAATGGCTGGTGTTTCACGAGACGACCGCTGGTCCGTTCGACCCGTCGCATACTGCGTTTCCGGACTGGGCGCCCGACGGCAAAGACGCCGCCGCGGCGGTTAATTACATGGCGCAGCTTGCTTCAGAGGCGGCCGCCATCTTACGGAATGCAGCGAGATTCAAGCCGTGAACAATCATTGCCGACTCTGCCATTCGGCCAATCTACGTCCCGTCATCAATCTCGGCCAGATGCCGATTGCCCATCGCCTGTTGCGCAGCAGGGATGAAGCGGAGGAGCGGTTTCCGTTCGAAGTATTGGCGTGCGCCGATTGCGGCCTGCCCCAGATTGTGAAGCCGATCGACCCGGATATTCTCTATCGCCAGTTCAACTACAATTTCAGCAGCTGGAAGCCGGAGCCACATCAGCCCGACGAGCTCGACACGATCGGGACATTCACGAAGCCTCATTCCGTGTTCGAGATCGGCTGCAACGACGGCCTCTTCATGGAAAGGCTCCGCGAAAGCGGTGCCGAAATTCTGGTCGGCGTTGAACCAAACCCGGTGTCCGGCAAGATTGCGCGCGAACGCGGTATCAAGGTCTATCCCGACATGATCAGCCCGGCCTTATGCCACGACGCCGTCGCCCATGCCGGAAAATTCGATCTCGTCGTCTCGCGGCAGGTGCTGGAGCATATCGTCGATTTCGAGAACTTCTTCGCGTGCGTGAAGCTGGTTCTGCGCGAGGACGGTTTGCTATTCATCGATGTGCCGGACTTTGCGCCGGGTTCATCGGTCGGAGACCTCTCCGTGCTCTGGGAGGAGCATGTCAGCTATTTCACGGAGGCCACCCTGCTCGCGTTGCTGGCGCGTCACGGCTTCGAGACGATATCAGTGAGGAAGTACGATTTCAGTGGCGGCAGCCTCGCGGTAGCAGCCCGTCTTGCGGCAGGCGAGGTGAAGGCACCCGCAGCGCCATCCGGCGTCGGCGAGCGATTTGGCAAGCGCGCAAGGGAGTATGGCGCGCGGCTTCGTCCGGTCCTTGCGAAGGCGCGTGGAAGCGGCATGCAGGTTGCGATCTACGGCGCCGGCTGCCGTGCGTGCACTTTCACCAACGCCCATGAACTCGCCGAATTGATCGAACTGTCCGTTGACGACCAGAAGGAACGACAGGGCATGTTCCTCCCGGGCACGCGTATCCCGATCTGCTCGCCCGACGATTTGAGTGCCAGGTCGGAGCCACTGGTGTGCCTGCTCGCGGTGAACCATGAAAATGAAGCCAAGGTGAGCGGTCGGCTGCGCGAGAACCTGAAGCGTCCGCTCCATATCGTCTCGATCTTCGCACCGTCCGACATCTGGCAAGAACTTGACCGGCTTGAGCCGTCCATATCGGGTCATGGGCATGGCTGATACCAAGCTCTTCCAATATTACGGGCGCCAGGACGTTCTGCCGACGTTCGGAAATTTCAAGTCGCCGGAAGAGCTCGAAACCTACGCCGCCCAACGACGCGAATTGTTCGCCGACAAATTGATGCTGTCGCCTGTCCTTTTCCGTGATGCCGAAATGTTGGAGTTTGGACCGGATTCCGGCGAGAACGCGATGGTATTCGCCGGCTGGGGAGCGCGGATGACGCTCGCGGAACCGAACCGGCAGGCGCATGTGAAGATTCGGGCCTATTTTACGCGCTTTGGTCTTGCTGAGCAGCTGCGCGAACTGGCGCTAGCGGATGTTGAGGGATTCCACTGCGACCGACGTTTCGACATCATCGATGCCGAAGGTTTTATCTATACGATCCAGCCATACGAGACGTGGCTGCGTATCTTCCACCAGTTGCTTCGCCCGGATGGTTACGCCGTGGTCTCCTATTATGAGCGTTACGGCGGTTTCTTCGAGCTTGCGCTGAAGGCGATCCATGCAGCCGGAAAGGTGTTGACGGGGCTTGCTCCGCTCGAGACCGCAAAACTTCTGTTCGAAGCGAAGTGGAACAGCATTCCGCATACACGGGCCTTTGAGTCCTGGCTGATGGATGTGCTCGAGAACCCCTTTGTTCGCTACCGTACCTTCATCGATGCAGGTGAATTGTGCCAGACGGCGAATGGGCTTGGCTTCGACCTGCATACGGCGTGGCCATCCTACCGCGATGCGCTCGACATCTATTGGCACAAGAAGATCCACCCTCCCGCCGAAAAACTGCACCGGATAGCGCAACATTTGCGTCGCAGCCGCCTGAGTTTCCTTGGCGGACGCAAGCTCTATTTGGTTGGACGAGCTCTCGCGGTGGAAACCCTCTGCGCGTCGATCGAGCGGCTGGTTCGCGATGTCGATTGGCTGATCGACGATCCCTTCGGCGATAGTCTGGCGCAGGTCATCTCCGGCTTGACGTCGCTGCGCGACACGCTCAGGACGACCGATATCCTTGCGGACGACGGTGCCGATATCGAAGCGTTCACGGCAACTCTCGACAGCTTTCTTCGAATCTTCAGCGCTGTCGAACGGCGGGACGTGACCTCTGTGGCGGCACTGACTCAGTCAGACGCTGCGTTTATCAAGACATGGGGACAGCCGGCGCATTTTCTCGTCCTGCGCAAGCGCCCCGAGCTCGCGCAGGGTTAGCCTTGACCCCGGGCATTGGCATCATCGGCACCGGCATGGTGGGCCAGATGTGCCACCTCGCCAACTTCGTGGCCAATCCCGCGTGTCGGGTTGTTGCAATAGCCGACCTGCGTCCTGATCTGGCGGCGGCTGCTGCCGCGAAATTCGGGATATCGCGCGTATACCGTTCACACATCGAGTTGCTTGATGATGGCGATGTGTCAGCCGTGGTCGTGGTGACGCGACGCCGCGCGACCGGGCCGATCGTGCTGGAAGCGTTGAACCGCGGATGCCATGTGCTGTCGGAGAAGCCGATGGCCTATACCGTTGCGCAAGCGAACTCGTTGGTGAAAGGGGCGCGTGAGAGAAATCTCGTGTATGCTGTCGGCTACATGAAACGCCACGACGCAGGCGTGGCGCGCGCGATGTCACTCATCAAGACCCTCCGCGCGGATGCCTCCCTCGGTCGCGTACGCGGCGCGCGCGCCTGGTGCTTTGCCGGCGACACCGGTGGCGCGCGGGACAATTTCGTGATGACCAAGGAGACACGGCCGGACGGTCTTGAGCTCTGGCAGGATGGTCCGGACTGGATGCCCGCGGCCATGCGGCCCGGCTACGACACGTTCCTGAACGTTTTCAGTCACGTCATCAACCTGGCGCGCTACGTGCTAGGCGCTTCACCAGCGCTCGTGGAAAGCAATGTTGAGATAGACGGCACCGGCACGTTCAGCCTTGATTTCGGCGGCGTCCCCTGCGCATTCGAGCTCGGCAACGAGTCCGCCGGACCCTGGCGGGAAGGCATCCAGATCAGGTTCGAGGGCGGTGTGGTGGTGACAATCGAGTTGCCGCCGCCCTTCGCCGAGGAAGAGGCGCGGGTATTTGTCGACGAAGACGGACACCGTTCGACACTGCCGCGCGACAAGAGCTGGGCTTTCCGCCGGCAGGCCGAGGCATTCGTGGCTGATATCACCGGCCTCGCCTGCCCGCTGGCTTCGGGCGAGGATTCGCTCACCGACATTGCGCTTGCAGAAGCAATCTGGAAAGCGCGTCTCGACCCTTCAGCTCCCTGAGGCCTTCGGCGGCACCTTGCTGAACAACCGAAAGAAATTTTCCGTGGTTTGCCGCGAAATCTCATCAAGTGAGACACCGCGCGTCTCCGCAAGCACTTTTGCTACCTCGACGACATAGGCGGGTTCGTTGCGCTTGCCGCGGAATTTGCCGGGTGCCAGATACGGCGCATCGGTTTCGACCATGATGCGGTCCGCCGGCAGATCGGCAGCGAGCTCGCGGAGCGCCTCTGATTTCTTGAAGGTCAGGATGCCCGTGAACGAAATGGACAGGCCTAGCTCGATCGCCTTCATGGCAAGCTCGCGCCCACCGGTGTAGCAGTGCAGAACCGCCCGGAAAGGACCCTTCTCTGCCTCCTCTTCCAGGATGCGCTGGCAATCGGCGTCGGCGTCCCGGGTATGGATCACGAGCGGCAGACCGGTCGCACGCGCCGCCGCGATATGGCTGCGAAAACCGCGCGCCTGCGCTTCCGGCGAGCCGTTGTCATAGAAATAGTCGAGCCCGGCTTCGCCAAGCGCCACGACCTTCGGATGTTTGGTGAGATCGATCAGCTCATCCGGTGAAATTCCATCCTCTTCGTCGGCGTGATGTGGATGGGTGCCGACGGAGCAGTAGACATTGGGAAAACGCTCGGCAATCGCGATCAGCGCGCCAAGGCGCTTGACCCGGGTCGAGATCGTGACCATGCGGCCGATACCGGCCGCCGCGGCACGCGCGACAATGCCGTCGAGATCGGCGGCAAAGTCCGGGAAGTCGAGATGGCAGTGGCTATCGACGAGCATGGTCTTGTCGCGTCACGCCGCTGGCTCGATATAGCGCGGGAAGACAGCCTGCGGCGCCGGTAGCGTGGTGCCCGGCGCAATCCGCGTCTTGCCGCCGAGCGCCGCGAACATCCGCGCCTCGCCGTGGGGGATACCGAGGCTATCGAGCAGCTTTTCGGAAGCGGCCGGCATCACGGGCTGGGTCAGGATCGCGATCTGACGGACCACCTCAGCGGTGACATAGAGCACCGTGTACTGGCGCGCCGGATCCGTCTTGGCCAGCGCCCACGGCGCCTCGCCCGCGAAATAGCGGTTGGCCTCGGCGACCACCGACCACACGGCGTTGAGCCATTGGTGGATCTGCTGGGTTGCCAACGCTGTGCGCGCGGTGCCGATCATGGCGTCGGCCTCGGCAAGGATCGCCTTGTCGCTGGCCGAAAACTCGCCGGGCGTCGGCAGGACGCCGCCGAGTTGTTTTGCGATCATCGACAGCGAGCGCTGCGCCAAATTGCCGAGGTCGTTGGCCAGATCGGCATTGATGCGCGCCACGATGGCTTCATGGTTGTAATTGCCGTCCTGGCCGAACGGCACCTCCCGCAGGAAGAAATAGCGCACCTGGTCGACGCCGTACTGGTCGGCGAGGTTGAAGGGGTCGACGACGTTGCCGACGGACTTCGACATCTTCTCGCCCCTGTTGAACAGGAAGCCGTGGGCATAGACCCGCTTCTGCACGGGGATACCGGCCGACATCAGGAACGCCGGCCAGTACACCGCGTGGAAGCGAATGATGTCCTTGCCGATGATGTGCACATCGGCCGGCCAGTAACGCCAGTCCTTGTCGCTCTCGTCCGGAAAACCAACGCCGGTGATGTAGTTGGTGAGCGCATCGACCCAGACATACATCACGTGTTCGGGATCGTTCGGCACCTTGACGCCCCAGTCGAAGGTGGTGCGGGAGACCGACAGATCCTTCAGGCCGCGTTTGACGAAGCTCATGACTTCGTTGCGACGTGCGTCCGGCCCGATGAAGTCAGGCTGGCTTTCATATAGCGCCAGCAATTTGTCCTGGTATGCCGAGAGGCGGAAGAAATAGCTCTTCTCCTCGACCCATTCGACGGGCGTTCCCTGCGGACCGCGGCGCACCTGATCCTCGCCGAGGACAGTCTCCTCTTCGGCGTAATAGGCCTCGTCGCGCACCGAGTACCAGCCGGAATAGGTGTCGATATAGATATCGCCGTTCTGCTGCATGCGATCCCAGATCGCCTGGCTGGAACGGTGATGCTGCTCCTCGGTGGTGCGGATAAAGCGATCGAAGGAGATGTTGAGCCGCTGGTCCATCTCCTTGAACCGCGAGGCGTTGCGGGTCGCAAGCTCGGCCGGTGAGAGGCCCTCGTTCTGCGCGGTCTGGATCATCTTCAGGCCGTGCTCGTCGGTGCCGGTCAGGAAGAACACGTCCTTGCCGTCGAGCCGCTGAAAGCGTGCGATCGCATCGGTTGCAATCGCTTCATAGGCGTGACCGATATGCGGCTGGCCGTTGGGATAGGCGATGGCGGTTGTGATGTAGAAAATGTTGCCACGCGCCATCGCTGGCGGGGCTACCGCCGGATGCGGTTTCGGGGCGACGGCTGGCTTCTTCGCCGCCTTCTTCACCGCGGCTGCTGGTTTCCCCTGCGTCTTGGTGCTTGCGTTGTTGGCACTTGCCTTGTCGGCACTTGCTGTGGCTTTCGCGGGCGACTTTTTCGCGCCCTTCCTTGCAGCCTTCCGCTCGCCCTTTTTGGCGGCCTTCCCTGCTTTCTTCGCGGCTTTCTTTGCGGTCTTCTTCGCAGCCTTCCGGGCCTTCTTGACAACACGTTTCTTCGCCGCTCCGGCGGGACGTCTCGCAGCCTTTTTGGTCTTTTTCTTTTTCGAAGACTTTTTGGCCACGGCGAAAATCCTCTTGGTCGGCTCGAACGAATGGTCTGAATGGGTGACGGGAACGCTTACCGCGTCGCTTCCGCAAGCATCGAGAACACCGAGAAAACCAGCGGTTTCCGTTCAAGATTATAGTCTTGGGTGTCGCGCGCGGCGCGGGCGATCTTTTCCCACACCTCCGCCAGCCGCGCAAGGCGGGGGAGGTTCGCATTGGAGCCGCCATCGACGCGCAACCGCTCAGAAATCCAGCGATCGACGCCGTCGATAAAGGCTGCCAGCGCCGCGCGGTCCGAGAGCGGGAGCGAATCTCCGAGCGCATGCAGTTCGCGCGGATCGACCCTGGGCAATGTGGCGAGCAAGGCTGCGGTACGCTGCTGGAGCTTGAGCGCGTCACCACCGAGCAGCGCCAGTGCGCGCGACACGCTGCCCTCGGAGGCCGCGGCCGCCTCGTTCAGCGCGGCATCGTCGTTGTCACGCGAAATCGCTTGCGCGGCCGCGCGGATGACATCGGCCGTCGCCAGCGGACGCAATTGCAGCTTGCGGCAGCGGGACTGAATTGTCGGCAGCACTCGTGCCTGCGCGTGTGAGATCAGGAGGAACAGGGATTGCTGCGGCGGCTCCTCGAGAATTTTGAGCAGCGCATTGGCCGCGTTGGGATTGAGCTCGTCGACGGTATCGACGATGCAGACCCGCCATCCCTCTACCGCCGCGGTCGAGCCGAAAAACGAGATGGTCTCGCGGGTCTCGTCAACCGTGATCACCGTCCGCATTACGCCCTTGTCATTGAGCGAACGTTCGAGCGTCAGCAGGCCGCCATGTGCACCCGCTGCGACCTGGCGCGCAATCGGATCGGACGGATCAACCGCGAGTGTCCCGGCTCGGCTAATATCATCGGCCAAGGGGTTGCCATGGAAGAGCACGAATCTGGCCATGCGATAGGCCAG
>Ga0134125_10011188_pt1 | contig 10061 bp, 4 predicted proteins | sample KB31751_FD_96464 | JGI IMG/M metagenome (GOLD analysis project Ga0134125, IMG submission 96464) | Terrestrial soil microbial communities with excess Nitrogen fertilizer from Kellogg Biological Station, Michigan, USA - KB3-175-1 | ecosystem: Environmental > Terrestrial > Soil > Unclassified ... | reverse complement strand
TCAATCCTTTGCTCGCGAGTTTCACCAAGTGGAACAACGGTACGATTCTCCAACACGCGAAGCAAGGTTCCCTGTGCCTTGAGAGAAAGGTCGCCAATCTCATTCAGAAAAAGTACGCCGTGGTCGGCGGCACGGAACAAGCCAGGTTCATTGGCCAGAGATCCAGTGAAAGACCCTTTTTTGTGACCAAAGAACCGCGCAGTGGCCAATTCGTCCGTAATCTCCGCACAATTCACCGCCACATAAGGACGGTTGCGGCGCGCGCTATAAGCATAAATGTAGCGGGTTACCAGGTCCTTGCCGGTTCCCTTCTCGCCAAGGATCAGAATGGGATCGGGGTCGGGGGCGCTTGCCGCTGGAATATAAATTTCATGCAGCTCCTGCCGCAAGGCTTGCGTCTGCACTGATACGCCGATCAACTCCGGAGCATTTTCCGGCGTTTTGATATCGATGGATCTTGCTTCCGCTTCAACTTCAGTTTGTGACGGCAGGAACTTCCCCAGGTTCAGGATTTGTGCCAGCGCCAGCGCGTAAGGAGTAATCCACTCTCCTGCCACCGCTTCAAACTCAGGATTGCTCTCAGTTTCTTTTTCAAAGTACAGAACGGCCGTCGGTGCATCAAGCACCGGATCAATAATGGGGATGCACAAGATGCACAGGTTTGGAGATATTCTTTCGATCGGCCTGGTCTGTGAAGAAAACTTTCCCTGGGTGCACCATTCGCTAAAAATTTTGCAGATCCGGCTTGTAGCTGTATCTTCAAGATCAGTGCCACACTCAATCGCGCGTATCTCTTGCGGACTCATTTCATAGTGGCACAGCGCTTCCAAACGGGTAGCAGCCGGATTGTGCCGAATTAGAAACAATCCGCCGCGCCCAGCTCCCAGTCCTTTGGCTGCCGACTCAAATGAGGAGGAAATAGTTTCCTCGGCTTGGTTGGGGTATGAAATCCCCCGAAGCAGTATCGACAATCCCATGAACAAAGATTCCTGATCGCAAGAAAAGCCTGTGGCACCCATGATCCCTCTCATTCATTTGTGGCGAAGAGGCTGTTTAACGCCGCTGCAAAATATCAGTTACGGCATTTTTCAAAGACCGGCTCGGCTGCTTTTCTAACCTGGATTCTGCCCACGCAACCGCCGCACACCAGCCAACTCTCGAGTGTGCAAACGTATTGCCAATCCATTTCATCGAATTCGCAGCGTTAATCGCATTTAGATGAGATTTTTCTGTCCATCACTGGACGCTGCATTCCAGCCACGGACAATAGATGGGACAAGCAGTGCAAAAATTCCCAAAATGGAATTTCAAATAATTGTTTCCAGCAGTAAAACTGAGGGAAGAAGATCGGGATAATTCAAACGAAGCAAGGTATAACCAACTCCGGCAAGCCCAAGAAATAAAGATGGATTATTTTCAGACGTGCCGGACGAGACCGCTTGATGGTCCGGCGGTTGAAAACGAAAGCCTGAAGTGGCTGCGCGCGCCAACAGCTGCGTGGCTAAATGACGAGCGTGGTCCGTGAGCTGTAACCGGCCCAACACGCTCCCGGCAATATTCATGATCTCAACCCGGCCAAAATTGCCGCAGCAAAGATGGTCAACCGGACCTTCAGGAAGCATACGCGTAATACTGAGTGCCTGTTCCAGGTCATGGCGTAATGCATGGGAATCAATGGCGATCATGCTGCCTAAAATTCCAAGCGCCACTCCCGGCGCACCTTCGCACCATGAGGCTTTGTTCAGCGGAAGGTTGCAGCGAGGATCAAACCAGGTTTGAAGCTCAGGAATATAAAGCGTTCGTTCAAAAGCAAACCCTTCAATAGCGGCATCGCGAAACTCTTCCTGTCCGGTGTACTGAAAAAGGCGGACCAAAGCATACGCAATGCCCGCGGCGCCATGGGCAAATCCCGAAAGCGGAAATGAATCAGCCGCCGGCCATGCCCTGGGCCCGGAATTATAAGAAACGCGTTTTTCAAGTAGCCGTCTGCCGCAGAGAAGGGCGAGATCAGGCGCGCTGCCGCTGTCCATCCCCATGGCCGTCACTTCTTCAATGAAAGAAAGGAGCGCCAGCAGCGTTCCGGCACAACCACACATTACATCCAGCCGCTCATCCATCATGATCTGGCTGGGAGTAATGCTGGTTGCCACGTCGCGGGCAGAATCAAGAAGCTCAGGCATCTTCAGCCATGCCGAGAGTTGTACAAAAGCGTATGGAAGAGAACCTATACCGGTAAGGCCGCCGGTCCCGTTGCTATGCTGGCGGGCAGAGCCTGAATTAGCGGCACCCTCCCTGGTTGCAAGATGCAGCTGTGATGCTGAACGCAGTGCCAGTTCGCGGGCATCTTGATCATTGGTTGCAAGATAATAGGCGGCCAGAAACAAGGCCACGCCGGAAATTCCATCATAGAGCTGTGGACCATACGGAGCCGTTCTTACGCCAACCTGAAATGAACTGTCTAAAGTCCCATTTCCCCTGGCACCGGCTTCGCTGGCGATTGAACTCTCGCCAACCTGGCGGAAAATACCTGCAAGCGCTTCAGCTATTTCGTCTCTGTCTTCAGCGGCACCATTGCCTCTGTCTTTATCGTTCTCTGCCAATGGTCCCTCCCATACCTATGAGCATCAGGCTGGTATGGATGCCCTTTCTTCCCGTGACAATGTCCGCCGATCGAATTGATCGAACAAGGAGTCCAACATGAAATCGTTTTTGCACTGGTGCAGAAGCCGGTTCAGGAACAATCCGATCCCGGCGCTGCCCGTCCCGTAGTCACAGCAAAGCCGGGAAAGCATGTCTCCGGGAAATGCAATGCCTTGTTGGCGCTCGACGCGGAACTGGCGAATGCCTTCAGCCGCTTTTCGCGCCGAATCCAGATATCTGACTTCGCCTGTAAACTGGTGCATATCCAGCATGAAGTCACCTATGCCAGCCAGCCCAATGAACTTTCCTGGAAGGACAACGTATTTGCGGTCAGTATCGATGAAGATTTTTTCCAGGACCGATTGATAGTGTTCTGTTCCCAGAAGACGCGCAAAGCGCAGCACAGCCGTGCCAATACCCGCGCTGCCAAAGCGCCAATATGGAAAAAGCGGCGACTGTCCTTGCGTGGCCTGACGCCAGGACAGACCGCCGTCCTTGGTAGTCACCGCAAAACTAAGATCGAACTCCAGCCCTCGACGTCCCGCTTCTAAAAAAGACTCGTTGCGGGTGGCCAGGTAGAGATACAGGAGGAAAACCGCAATGCCGCTGGCTCCATCGGCAAATCCAAGCGGCGTCTCATTGGACGTTTTCCAGAAACAGCCTGCAGGCGCCAGGTGGCATGTTTCCAGCAGATGGTTGCCGGCGCTTGTTGCCTTGTCCAGATATAGCTGGTCGCCGGTTTGCAGGAAGAAATGGAGATTCGTCATTCCCCAGCCAGCGGTTCCATAAAAAATTCCTGGAGCTTCATGGAGCAGGCGATGATGGAACGTTTGCTGGAAGAGATCTTCCGCTTCCTTTACCGCACCCATTTCCAGTAGAGATAGCGCAATACCCGATGTTCCAACATAGAGCCCAGGCGCATAAGTTTGCGGGGTAATCTTGTGGCGGAGAATCCAGCCCAACAGCGGCTCTGAGTGTGCTCCCGTGATCTGCTTAAGGGCATATCCAACACCTGCCGCGCCATACGCCAGACTCAACGGGTTAGTGGCAAATATCTTGGGATCAGCCGGAAATAGCCGGTCATGGCGCGCATATGTTGCAGCCTGTTCGATGTGCGAAACTATGCCAGCCAGCAGCGGTTCATAGTTCTGCTCCACGGGCGGCGGGACGGTCTGAGGTTCAATCACAGGTGCTGATGCCAGCACTTCCAGCATTCGGGCTGGTAACGGACGCCGCGCAGGATCCTGGTCCATCAGGTTCAGCAGCAAATCGGCAATGCCCTGCGGGAGCCGCGCGTCTCTCTGGATCGTGGTAATGATTTCCCGCTTGGCCTTTGGCCTGAGATGAAAAAGAGAGTTGATCGGGAAAAGATATGCCAGCAGCACGGCGCCCACGGAATAGTAGTCATCCGCATAAGCTGCATTGGATCCGGCCAGGCGATTTTCTGAAACAAAGCCTGGAGTGAACACCGAACTCGGACGATCCACGCCTATCTGCGTCGCACCTTCAAAATCAATTAACTTCAGCTCGGTCTTTCCAGTGAGCACAATAAGATTATTGATAGAGAGGTCCGCAAAGACAATTTTGTGTGCATGCAGCACGTCCATGATCTTTGCCAGACTGATGCATACGGAACGGAAAGTTGTATACCACTCTTCATACTGTTCAGCGCGGGGACGAGTCCGAAACAAAACATTGTGCTGGGCAGAATGAGCGCCCATGGAATCGCCTTCAATGTACTCTTCCACTAAAAACCAATGTTCCCATTCCTTGAAAAGATCTACTGGCTGGGGCGCAATTCCAGTATCTTTGAGCACGGTCAACAACCGATATTCTTTTTTAAGCAACTCCACTGCGTCATAGCCGTCAAACGTGGAGTTAATGCACGGACGCGCCTCTTTGATCACGACTTTTTTGCCTGTTTGCTGGTCAATCGCCCTATACACTCCACCGGCATTGGAGAAGTCGAGCACGTCCTGGATCTTGTAACGCCCGTCTTTCATCCCCTGAAATTCCTGCTGCGCAGCAGGATCATCTAAGGGCAGCGGCGGATTCTCCCAGGACGGAGTCACGGGATACGCGGTTCTCTGGTCCGGAATTTCGCTGCCGTCCGGCGCCACCAACATTGGAGTGCGCTCGCCCTTTACGTTTAAAACGTCATAGAGGCGCATGCCGCCATAGCGAAAGAACAGAACCTTGCTGTCTTTGTAGCGGTGATCGGAAAGGATGTAAGGACCGCGCTCTCCTGCAGTCACACGATGGAGCTGTTCAATCAAGTCAAGGAAATGGCCATTGTCACGGGGATAGATGGTGATGAATTTTCCTGATCTTCCGCGAGACCAGTTTTTACTGTTGAGCAGAAACAAAGTTGACATGTCCAGAGCAAACTTAAAATCTGTATCGCGCCTGTCGAATAGAACAGATGTCACGCGTTGGAGAAGTTCGCGCGCATTTGCAGGTGTTGCTGAAATATGGATCTTCCATCCCTGTTGCGGTACGGCATTCTGGGGGGAACCACAGTGAAACCAGATGCCATTGCGCTGGATGCCCCATCCTGCGGGAAGCTCCGCTGAAACCAGATCACAGAAATCTGTTTTCTGCGGCATGTAGGCGTCAAAGTTCTCGTGATAGTCTTTGTCTATCAAGCGATACAACGGATTGGGTCTGCTCCGCATATCTTTGTCCTCTAACTGAATTACATGGGCCCTCTGGCTGGAGCCGGCCAAAGTCGATCATCCGCTTTCACAAGCAGAGAGCCCCTCAGCACTACTCCGTCTGAAACTGACTATCGCCAACGGGGCCCATTGGGCAAACAGTACTTACCGCACTGCCGAACAAATTTCCGAATTCTGAAGAACTGGTATTGGAGTGCATCCTCTGAAGCATCAGTACGTTCGACATGGTTGTGTCTCCTCTGTTTTAGATTTTTTTTGGGAGGTCCTAGCCTGCTAGATAGCACGAGGATTGCCAACCCGCGAAGGCGGCTTTGTTCCTGGCACAAATTGACAAGATTGAGAACGCAAGACGCTCGTTCTATAGGCCATAGTTTGGGATAGAACCGTTTACGTTCGCAACTCTAAGCAGTAGAAAGCATTACCCCTTAGTTCGTATCACGAACGAAAAGAGGTTTTGCGCCGTCAGAATATGACGTTTTTTCCAGCAACCGAAAAGTTCAAACACGCCGACGACCATGTGCCGTCTATGGAAATAAGAAGATGTTTGTCACGTCAAAGTGTCCAGTGCTGGAAAATATTGTCCATGAATGAACAAACTTTAAGTTTTTTAATCCAGAGATAATTGGCGTTTCATTTCAACAGGATCTATGGAAGATGATTTTATCCAAATCTTTAGTGCGCTGAGCCTGATTTATCTCCTTTCTTTACCGTTAACTTGCTCAAGAAATTCGCCTCTCTTTAATATTTATGTCCACCCGTGGACACTTGGTGTCCATGAATGGACAATATCGCAGATTCAAGGAGATTGATAGACTTTGCAAATGGTTGAATCGGAAGCAGTTAAGTTTTTAAAGGAAGGCCCTTCAGATGCGCTGGAAAAGACGTAAACGTGCTCTGCTATTCACAGGACGTTTTATTGTCAGGGTTCGGTTTACAGCATCCCTTGGCTGCAAAGATTTTTTGTGAAGCAGAAAGGAGAACCGGCGAGAACAATGCGAACGCTCCTTCAAGACATCTCCTATTCATTGCGTTCGCTGCAGAAGACGCCCGGTTTTACCGCAATGGGGATAGTGACCCTCGCTTTGGGGATTGCTGCAAACACCGTGGTTTTCAGCATAGTCAATGCCACATTATTACGTCCTCTGCCTTATACCAGCCCTGACCGGCTGGTGGTTCTCACCTGGTACGGCCGACATGGGCGTTTAACCAGAGATATTTCCGCATCTGCATTTTTCATGCTGAAGGACCGTGCCCGCTCACTCCAGAACATTGCTGCCACGCACAACGTGAATGCGGGAGTCAACGTGGCAACCATCGGATCGCCTCAATACAAAAAAGCTGAGCGCGTTTCTTTGGACTTTTTCCGAACACTGGGCGCATCACCAATACTGGGTAGAGAGTTCAATACTGACGAGGAACAGGCTGGCGGTCCCCAGGTTGTAATCCTGAGTTATGGTTTGTGGGAGCAGAATTACAATCGGGATTCTTCGGCATTGGGCAGCACCATTCGCATCAATGGCGAGCCTTACACCATCGTTGGAATCATGCAGAAAGGGTTCCAGTCATACCCTGATGCAGATTTGTGGCTTCCGCTTCCTCTGAGCTCTGGCACGGTTGACGCAGGCAATGAGTATCGCGTGGTTGCCCGGCTAAAAGATGGAACAAGCCTGCAGGATGCGCGGAACGAACTGGCATCCACCACAGACTATCGGCTTACATATCCATTGCGCTCCATGGCGGAAGATATCTCTCTGGCGCCGGATGAGTTGCAGGGCTTTATCGTTTCTGGTGTTCGCAAGAGCTTGTTCTCATTATTCGGCGCTGTTGTATTCGTCCTTTTGATTACATGCACCAATTTGGCGTTGTGTCTGACAGTCCGCGGAGCTGCTCGTGGACATGAGTTTGCCATCAGGGCAGCACTGGGCTCCAGCAGAGCCCGTTTAATCCGGACTTTCCTGATGGACGGAGTCTTAATCTCCATTACTGGTGGAGTAATTGGCAGCATCGCAGGCAAGGAGCTTCTACCATTTATTAACTGGTCTGCACCACCGGATATGCCCTTACACGGCGCGATCAGGATTGACCTGCATGTGCTGTTGTTTGTTCTATCAATCTCTGGGGCCACAGCGATTCTCTCCGGACTCACTCCGGCGATCAGGATGTCCCGGGTGAGCCTGAATGACATGATCCGGCAATCGCCGCAAACGGGCAGCCAGAGCGTTCACCAGACGCAGCTTGGGCGGATGCTCGTTACAGCACAAACCGCGTTGACTCTGATACTGCTTGCCGGGACAGCCTCACTGTTACAAAATTTCTTAAAGTTGCAATCCGTGCCGCCGGGCTTTGATGCGCAAAATGTCTCTGTTGGACAAATTTCACTGGCCCCTGGCCGCTATGCCACAACCGCGGCCACAGCCCACCTGATTGATCAGGTTATTACCCAGATGCACGATATCCCTGGCGTTGAAACAGTGGCCAGCATTAATGGCCTGCCGCTGGAACAAGGGCTAGGCCTGCCTATGTATCCCCTGGAGGCGCATGATCGCAATGCTCTTGGAGAATCGCAGTTCAGGGTTGTCAGCTCTGAATATTTCCGCGCGCTTCGTATACCGCTCCTCGCGGGCAGGTTTTTTTCAGAGGGAGATGACAAGGGCAACAAACCTGTGGCCATTGTGAGTGAGGGACTGGCTCGGCAGTGGTGGCCCAATCAATCTCCGCTCGGAAAAATGGTAGCCATGGGCGGTGAGTTGGGCGGACAGTTCTCAGATGTGCCCCGTGAAGTCATTGGGATGGTGGCAGATGTCAGGGAATCCGGTCTGGAAAAGCTGCCACCACCCACGGTTTTTGTTACACCCAAACAGGCCCCAGACCAAATTACGGCATTCATGAACCGACTGTTTCCAACTTCAATCGTTGTCCGCTCAGACCGGTACGTCAACATCTATGAATCGTTAAGCCACGCCCTTACGGGCGCTGACCGCGATCTGGCAATAGTGTCCGTGCGGCCACTAACCCAGGTTGTATCCACTTCTTTGGCCCGGCCCCGCTTTTATGTCTCTTTGATAGGCGCTTTTGGGGCTTTTGCCCTGCTGCTGACCGCAGTGGGCTTATACGGGATCCTGAGTTATCAGCTAATTCTACGTACGAGGGAGATTGCCATGCGAGTAGCCGTAGGGGCCAAGAGATCACACGTGATAGGTTTGATCGTTAAACAGGGGGTTGCGCTGGTTGCCATTGGCATCCTGCTTGGCTCTGCAGCCAGTATTTTTCTGGCCAAATTCCTTGGTGCGCTAATCTATAATACGCTGGACACTACCATAGGTATTCTTGCAACCGCAGCCCTGCTTCTCGTGACGATTGCTTTCCTGACCAGCCTGGTGATTGCTGTACGCGCGACGGCAATTGAACCCATGGTAGTGTTGAGGACCGAGTGATGGAAACCAGAGAAACCATTCCGCCATCACCCGTGGATGCAACCAGCTTCTTCTCAGGGGCTGGCGTGACATTCCTCTCCAATAATGCCGATAGTCTTATGCGGATTAACGAGCAGCCTTATCGGGTCCTGATAGCGGACGACCAGCCGGCCGTGCTGGATGCGCTGAAGCTGCTATTCAGATCGCATGATTTCGAAGTGGACACCATGCGCTCACCCCAGGTTGTGCTGGAATCACTGGCCTTGCGGGAATACGATGCACTTCTGCTCGACCTGAATTATGCGCGGGACACCACCTCAGGCCGCGAGGGCATCGAGCTTCTCGACAGAGTCAGGGAAATAGACAATCAGCTGCCCATTATTGTTATGACCGCTTGGGGCACTATTGACCTGGCGGTTGCGGCTGTGCGTCGCGGCGCGCGCGACTTTATCCAAAAACCCTGGGACGACGAACGTCTCATCTCGACTATTACCGTCCACGCGGAGCTTTACCGGGCCCTGCGCCAGGGACAACGCCTCTCTGCTGAAAACCAACTGATGCGCAACCAGGGGCGCACCACGTTTGTGGCCCAGGCTCCGGCCATGCGGCCAGTGAGTGAAGCCATTGCCCAAATCGGCCCGTCGGATGCAAGTGTGCTGATTACGGGCGAACATGGCAGCGGCAAGGAAGTTGTTGCGCAGATGCTGCATGCGGTATCACGCCGTACGGACAAGCCGCTCATTACGGTAAACACCGGCGGACTGCCTGAAGGCACCTTTGAGAGCGAGTTGTTTGGCCACGTACGGGGCGCATTTACCGACGCGCGTACAGACCGCATTGGCCGTTTTGAAATGGCGGACGGCGGTACTTTGTTTCTGGATGAAATTGCGAACGTCCCAATGCGGCAGCAAGCGAGGCTTTTGCGCGTGCTTGAGACCGGCGGAATGGAGCGCGTAGGCTCCTCGCGAACGCAGAAGGTGAACGTCCGCGTGATCTCAGCCACAAATGCCAATCTGAAGACAGCATGCGCTGAAGGAAGCTTCCGCGAGGACCTGCTTTTCCGTCTGAACACTGTGGAAATCCATTTGCCACCGCTACGGGAAAGGCGCGAGGACATTCCTGCGCTCTCCTCGTATTTTCTACACAAGTACACCCAGCGCTATACCAAGCATGTGGAAGGCTTCACGCCGGAAGCAATGGAAAAACTGCTGGAATATTACTGGCCGGGAAACGTTAGGGAGTTGGACCATACCATTGAACGAGCTGTCCTGATGTGCCGCGAAGAGAAGATAGACGCGAACCATTTGGGCCTTCCCTCTTCCAGTAGCGCTCG
>Ga0134125_10011187_pt1 | contig 10061 bp, 9 predicted proteins | sample KB31751_FD_96464 | JGI IMG/M metagenome (GOLD analysis project Ga0134125, IMG submission 96464) | Terrestrial soil microbial communities with excess Nitrogen fertilizer from Kellogg Biological Station, Michigan, USA - KB3-175-1 | ecosystem: Environmental > Terrestrial > Soil > Unclassified ... | reverse complement strand
TCCCGACGACCGCCCCGACCACGGCCATGCCGGTTCGTTGGTCCGCGAGTCGGCCGACGGTATCGCTCGCGTGGAGAAGCGCTTCGTCCGGCCGAGCGGTGAAGTGCGCTGGGCGTGGCTCACCTTCAGTCACACGCACGGGCCACAGGGACAGATCTGGACGTTGGCCCATATCCAGGACGTGACCGAGCGGATCGCCGCCGAAGCGTCCCTGCGGGAATCCGAAGCCGCCCTGCGCGCGGTCGCCTCGGTCATCCGGCGGACAGCGGGCGGTGGCGACATCAGACCGGAGATCGTCAGAGCTGCAGCGGATCTCGTCGACGCCGATCTCGGTTTGCTGGTGCAGCGCGGGCCGCGCGACGAAGTACAGGTGACGGCCTCGACCCTGGGCGCTCGGGCATCGCGGCGGATGTTGGCCCACCCTTCGCCCGCGGTGGACCGGGTCCGGCGCCTCGCTGCCCCGATTCGCCTCTCCGCGGACGAACTCCACCGCCGGCCGCTGTTGACCGGACCTGGTGCGCCGCAACTCCATGCTGCGCTGCTGGCCCCGGTCACCCTGCACGGCAGCGTGGTCGCCGTCCTCGTCGTGGGTTGGACCACCGCGAAGGCGTCCGACGAACTCGACCCCGGTGGGCTGGTGATGCTGCTCGCCGATCAGACGGCCGTGGCCGTGCACCAGGCGCGTCTGCTGGCCGAACTCGAGACCCTGGCCAACACCGACGAACTCAGCGGCTTGCCGAATCGGCGCGCCTGGTCCGCCCGGCTGGCCGAGCTGAGGACGCGAACACCGGAGGATGGCGACCAACTCGTTGTTGCCTTTGCCGACTTCGACCACTTCAAGGACTTCAACGACGCCCACGGGCATCTGGCCGGCGACGACCTCATCCGGGAGTTCGCCCGCGCCGCCGAGCGGCTGCTGCCGCGGCACGGCGTCATCGCCCGCTGGGGCGGGGAGGAGTTCGCCCTCGCGCTGCTGGTCCCGCCGACCCTCGACGCACTGCCCTTCCTCGAGCAACTGCGCCGGGCCGTGCCGGCCGGGCAGACCTGCAGCATCGGCTACGCGATCTGGGACGGGACCGAAACGGACCAGTCGCTCATGGAGCGAGCGGACCGGGCCCTCTACCGGGCCAAGCAGTCAGGACGGGATCGGACGGAGCGCACAGGCTGAAGCTGGTCCCGATCAATGGACGGCCGCCTGAGCAACGCGGAGGCCGGCGGCCAGGTCAGGACGCGTCCCCGCTGGGCCGTGACCCGGAAAGCTCGACCCATGACTGCGCGGGCGGCGGTCGCACCGAGCAGCACCACGACCCTGGGTGTGGCGCTTCGAGTTCAGCCAGCAACCACGGTTGGCAAGCGTGCACATGTCTGGCCGACGGCTTTTCGTGAATCCGGCGTTGCCCACCGTCTCGCCGGGTGAATCTGAAGTGCTTCACCGCGTTCGTGAGATCCGTCGAGCTGCGGTCGATCCCGGCCTCGACCAATGCCCGGTCGAGCAGGCGCCCGGCCGGTCCGACGAACGGCTCGCCGACGAGATCCTCGTGGTCGCCGGGCTGCTCGCCGATGAACACGACGGTTGGATGCGCAGCGCCATGGCCAAACCGTCATGGTGGCATCGCGGTACAAGTCGCATCCGCGGCAGTCTCCGGCTGCCCCGGCCAGTAATGCCAGGTCCCGCGAATCGGGCACGAACAGACCTGCGCCGGCAGGCGGGGTTGCTCTCCGTCCGTCCCTGGCGGTTCGACCGGACTTGTTCACGCCTGCGAAGTACCCGTACCGAGCCCGGTCGAAGCGCAGCGTCAGCTCCGGGACGAGCGCTTCTCCCGAACCCGGACGTTGACCCTGACCGGGGACCCGGTGAACCCGAAGTCCTCCCGCAGCCGGCGTTCGACGAACCGCCGATAGCCCGCCTCCAGGAAGCCGGTGGTGAACAGCACGAAGGTCGGCGGCCGATTGCTCGCCTGGGTGGCGAACAGCACCCGGGGCTGTTTGCCTCCGCGTACCGGCGGCGGGGTGGCCGCGATCAGTTCGCGCAACCAGGTGTTGAGCCGACCGGTCGAGATGCGCTTGTCCCAGGATTCCAGGGCCGTCCGCAGGGCCGGCGCCAGCCGGTGCACCCCGCGCCCGGTGCGCGCGGAGATGTTGATCAGCTCGGCCCAGGTCACCCGGTTCAGATCGCGCAGGATCTCCTTGTCGATCTCCTCACGGCGGTCGCCGTCGACCAGGTCGGCCTTGTTCATCGCGATGACCAGGGCCCGGCCGGAGTCCACCACCATGGAGATGACCCGTTGATCCTGCTCGGTGAGCGGGTCGGCGGAGTCGACCAGCACGATGGCTACTTCGGCGGTCTCCAGTGCGGACTGGGTGCGCAGCGAGGCGTAGAACTCCATACCGCGGGCCTGGTTGACCCGGCGGCGAAGCCCGGCGGTGTCGACGAATCGCCAGATCTCGCCGTCCAGCTCGACCAGCGAGTCGACCGGATCGACAGTGGTACCGGCAACCGCGTCGACGACGGCACGGGACTCCCCCACCAGCTTGTTCAACAGGGAGGACTTGCCGACGTTCGGCTTGCCCAGCAGCGCGACCCGACGCGGGCCGGTCGCTCCGACGCCGGCGAACTCACTCGGTGCCGCGGGCATGGCGTCGAGCACGGCGTCGAGCAGGTCGCCGGAACCCCGACCGTGCAATGCCGAGACCGGATACGGCTCACCGAGTCCCAGGCTCCACAGTGCGGCCGCATCGGCCAGACCGCGTTCATCGTCCACCTTGTTGGCGACCAGGATCACCGGGCGCTTGGAGCGCCGCAGCACCCGGACCATGGCCTCATCGGTGGCGGTCGCCCCCACGGTGGTATCGACCACCACCACGACCACATCGGTGGTCTCCATCGCCCGCTGGGCCTGGCCGGCGACCGCGCCCTGCAGGCCGTCGGCGTCCGGCTCCCATCCCCCGGTGTCCACCACCATGAACCGGCGGCCCCGCCACAGAGCTTCGTACTCGACGCGGTCCCTGGTCACCCCAGAGATGTCCTGGACCACCGCCTCGCGCCGGCCGATGAGCCGGTTGACCAGCGTCGACTTGCCGACGTTGGGTCGGCCGACCACGGCCACCGTGGGCGCCGGCGGGACGAGTTCACCCTCGCCGGATTCGCCGCCCTCCTCCCAGCCGGTGAACTCCGACTCGTCGAACCAGACGCCATCGGCCTCGGCGGGACCCGCGCCCCCGGACCCCGCTGTGCCCTCGCCATTTTCACTCATCCCATTCGCCCTTCCTGTCGGCCAACTGCGCGTCCAGGACGGCGACCTGCGCCGCGAGTCTGGTCCGGATCTCCTCGGTGGCGGCGTTGACCGCCGTGCGTCCCGCTCCGGGTGGTACCGCAAACGGTTCACCCACCAGTACCCGGACCAGTGGCCGGAACCGCGGCAGTCGGCGGCCGGCCGGACGGGCAACGCCACGGATGGCAATCGGCACGACCGTCGCGCCGGCCCGGGCCGCCAGCCAGCCCGCACCGTTGAACACGTTCTCGACCATGCCGGCACCGCGGGTGCCCTCGGGGAACACGCCGATGGCGCCGCCCGCCTTGAGTTGAGCCAACGCCTGCAGCAACGGCTCCCGGTCGGGCACGTCGCGCTGCAGGGCATATTGACCCACGGTCGTCAGTAGCCAACCGAGGGCGCCCTTCACCGCCTCGGCCTTGATCAGGAACGACACGCGGCGCGGCAGGCAGCCGAACAGAACGGCGCCGTCCATGAACGCCGAGTGATTGGCGACGCACAGCACCGGCCCGGTGGCCGGTACCCGCTCGAGCCCGCGGAGTTGGTTGCGGTACAGTACGTTTCGGACGACAACGCCGATCCGCCGGCCATTGTCCATGCCTCGCGGCGTCGCGTGCGGTGGGGTCGGGTCCTGCCCGCCTCCGGTGAGCATGAAGCTCATCGAATGCCTCGCTCCGCGGCCAGTCCGAGGATCCGCCCGACCGTCTGCTCCACGTCGTGTCCGGTGGAGTCGACCACCACCGCGTCCGCGGCCAGGGCCAGTGGCGCATGCGCCCTGGCCTTGTCGTGGGTATCCCGTCGATCCAGGTCGGCGGCCACCGCCGCCACCGCACGTTCGTCCAGAGTCGGAGTACCGGAACGGTTCTGGGCATGACGTCGCCCGGCCCGGACGTCCGCGTCGGCGGTCAGGAAGATCTTCAGCGTGGCGTCCGGAGCGATCACAGTGCCGATGTCGCGCCCCTCGACGACCATGCGTCCCGCGTGGGCGACGCGACGTTGCCGGTCGAGCAGCCAGGCCCGCACGGCCGGGTTCGCGGACACCGGCGTGACGGCGAGGGTGACCTCGGGTGAACGGATGTCGCCCGTGACATCCCGGCCGGCCAGCGTATGCCGTTGCGGCACGGGGTCGACGGGAGTATCGAAGGTGATGCGCGGCAGCAGTTCGGCCACGGCACCGTCATCGGTCGGATCGAGATCGGCACGCAAGACGGCCAGCGTCACCAACCGGTACATGGCCCCGGTGTCCAGATAGCCGGCCCCGAGCCGGGCCGCCAATTCCCTGGCCACCGTCGACTTGCCGGTACCGGAAGGTCCGTCGATGGCAATCACGAAACTGTCTACGGTGGATGTTCTCTCGGGCGCCGTCATAGGCCGACCGCCTTGTACAGCAACGAGATCTCCCCCGCGCTCAGGTGCCGCAGAGTGCCGGGCCGCTGATGGCCGAGCTGAACCTCACCGATCTTGGTGCGCACCAGCCGGGACACCGGGTGGTCGACGGCGGCGAGCATCCGCCGGACGATGTGCTTGCGACCCTCGTGCAGCACCACTTCGACGACAGCCCGGTTGTTGTGCACGTCGACCACATCGAACGAGTCGACCTTGGCCGGGCCGTCGTCCAGCTCGACGCCACGGAGCAGCCGGCGGGAAAGGTCGCGCGGCACCGGACCGGGGATCTCGGCCATGTAGGTCTTCGTCACACCGAAGGACGGGTGGGTCAGCCGGTGGGCCAACTCGCCGTCGTTGGTCAACAGCAGAAGTCCCTCCGAGTCCATGTCCAGCCGGCCGACGTGGAACAGCCGGGGGCCGTCCTCTCGCCAATCCGCCAGCAGTTGACCGATGTGCGGGCGGTCCAGCTCGTCGGACATGGTCGAAAGCATTCCCGGCGGCTTGTTCAACGCGAGGTACACCTGGTCGTCGCGCAGCACCACGCGGTTGCCGTCGACGTGCACGACGGCCCGGTCCGGATCGATCCGCACGCCCATCTCGCGGACCACCACACCGTCGACCTTCACGCGGCCGGACCTGATCAGCTCCTCGGCCTTGCGCCGGGAGGCGATACCGGCCGCAGCCAACACCTTCTGCAGCCGCACGCGGCCGTCGTCGTCGTCCGGTTCGGTGGACGTGGTGGGCTTGGCGGGACGATCAGACATCGTCGATCCCTTCGATATCGGGCAACAGCGGACCGAGCGGCGGCAGGTCCTCGAGCGACTCGAGCCCGAGCCGCTCGAGGAACAACTCGGTGGTGCGGTATTGCTGCGCTCCGGTGTCCCGGTCGGTGCCGGCCTCCTCGACGAGCCCCCGTGCCGCCAGGGTACGGACCACGCCGTCCACGTTCACTCCGCGGACGGCGGCGATGCGGGCGCGGGTGACGGGCTGCCGGTATCCGATCACCGCAAGGGTTTCCATCGCCGCCCGCGACAGCCGGGTCTGCGCGCCGTCCAGCACGAACCGCTCGACCACCGGCGCGAACCGGTCACGGGTGTAGAAGCGCCAGCCGCCGCCGACCTCGCGCAACTCGATACCCGCCCTGGCCTCGCTGAGTCGATTGGCCAACGCCACCAGTTCGGTCCTGATCCGTTCGGGCATCCGACCGGTCGCGGAGGCCAGGGCCTGCTCGGTCACCGGGGAGTCCACCACCAGCAGCACGGCCTCGAGCGCACCGGTCAGGTCCTCGTCGCGCACCTCGTCGAACGACGAGGCCGCCGGCTCGTCGGCGAACTCCTCGTCGAGTGCTGATTCCGCGTCGAGTGCTGATTCGGCGTCGAGTGCTGATTCGGCGTCGACGGGATCGACGTCCACGGTCGACATCACCACCTCGGTCATTCGTACTCCTCATCGGTGATCACGCCGGCCGACGTGTCGGCGTCGCCGGTCCAGCGCACGGCCAGCTCACCCAGTGGCTCGGGCTGGTCGAACACGACAACGGCCTCCCGGTACAAATTGAGCAGGCCGAGGAAACGCGCGACGACCTCCATGGTGTTCGTGCACGCCGCGACAAGCTCAGCGAACGTCGCCGTGCCCCGTTCGGCCAGCATCGCTCGCATCGCCGCGGTGTGTTCGGCGACGGAGACGGGCGAGGAATGGATGTGTTCCAACCCGACCGTCGGCGGGAGCCGGGGCCGGAACGCCGAGGCGGCCAGCTCCGCGAAGCCGTGGGCGTCCAGGCCGAGCCGCACCTCGGGAAGCAACCCGAGATAGCGGGGCTCGAGGGTGACCGCGCGCGGGTAGCGTCGCAGCGCCGAAGACTCCAGCTCCTTGAACAGGGCCGCCACCTGCTGGTAGGCCCGGTAGGCCAGCAGCCGGGCGAACAGCAGGTCCCGGGCCTCCAGCAGGGCCAGGTCCTGGGTGTCGGATACCTCGGCGTCGGGCAGCAGTCGCGCGGCCTTCAGGTCGAGCAAGGTGGCTGCGACCACCAGGAACTCCGTGGCCTGCTCCAGGTCCCAATCAGATCCCAGCGCGCGGATGTGCGCGATGAATTCGTCGGTGACCCGACTCAGCGCGACCTCTGTGACGTCCATCCGGTGCTGGCCGATGAGCTGCAGCAACAGGTCGAACGGGCCGTCGAAGTTGGCCAGCCGGACATGAAACGGCACCACCCGCTCGGCCGACCGGGCACCGGGGGCGGCCGTGCCCACCGGCGCCAGGGTCATCGCGCGATCACCTCGCGGGCCAGCGCCCGGTAGGCCTCCGCCGCCTGGGATGCGGGGGCGTAGGTGGTGATGGGCTCGCCGGCCACCGTGGTCTCCGGGAACTTCACCGTCCGGGCGATGACGGTGTCGTAGACGTCATCACCGAACCGCTGCACGAGCATGTTGACGACCTCGCGGCCGTGCACGGTGCGGCCGTCGAACATGGTGACCAGCACACCCTCGACGTCGAGGTCGGGGTTGATCCGCTGCTTGACCTTGTCGATGGTGTCCACCAGCAGGGCGACGCCGCGCAGCGAGAAGAACTCAGCGGCCAGCGGGATGATCACCCCGTTGGCCACCGCCAGGGCGTTGACCGTCAGCAGCCCGAGCGACGGTTGGCAGTCGATGAGCACGAAGTCGTAGTGGGCCAGCACCGGCCGGAGGGCCCTGGCCAGGATCTGCTCCCGGCCCACCTCGGTGATCAGCTGGACCTCGGCCGCGGACAGGTCGATGTTCGCCGGGATCAGGTCCATGCCGGGCACCTTGGTCGGCACCAGCACATCGGTGATCTGGGTGTCCTGCTCCAGCATCAGGTTGTAGACGGTGCGGTCCAGCTCGTGCGAGGCGACGCCCAGACCGGCCGACAGGGCGCCCTGCGGGTCGAGATCGACGAGCAGGACCTTGCGGCCGTAGCCGGCGAGCGCGGCGCCCAGGTTGATGGTCGACGTCGTCTTGCCGACTCCGCCCTTCTGGTTGCACATGGCCAGTACCCGGGCCTGGCCGTGCCCGGCGACCGGCTGCGGTTCGGGCACGAACCGGCGTGGTCGGCCCGTCGGGCCGATCTCGCCCTCGCCGGGCCCGGCGACCCCGTTCTCGGATGGTTCGGCGGGGAGCGCAGGTCGACCTGCCGCGACCGGGGCGGCCCCGTCCGCGGAGGATTGCGGAGATGTCGGATCGGGATCAGCCGTTGTGGCGTCGTCGATGGCAACGTGTTCGGGGGCAGCCGCAACGCCCGCGCGGGGTGCACCGGCCGCAGCGATCCACGCCGCGTCGTCCGGTTCTGTCATCAGCTCTCGAACTCCCCGCGTCCTGGCGTCGTCATCCCGACGACGCCGACCAGCGTATGCGGACCGCTGCCCTGCTCCAACCCGACCCGCCCGGCTCGGCCCGTCACGCCGGTCACCGGGCCCGCGGGTGCGAGGTGGCGTAGACCTCGCGCAGCGTGTCGACGGTGACCAGCGTGTAGATCTGGGTGGTGGTGACCGACGCATGACCGAGCAGTTCCTGGACCGTCCGGACGTCGGCGCCGCCCTCCAACAGGTGGGTGGCGAAGGAGTGCCGCAGGGTGTGCGGTGAGACCCCGGCCGCCAACCCGATCCGGTCCGCGGCGTCGCGCAGCACCTGCCACGCCGACTGCCGGGAGAGCCGGCCGCCCCGAACGTTGAGGAACATCGCGGCGCTTCCCCGACCGGCGGCGGCCAGGGCCGGGCGACCCCGGACCAGGTAGGCGTCGATCGCCGCCGCGGCGTAGGAGCCGACCGGGACCACGCGTTCCTTGCTGCCCTTGCCGAACAGCCGGACGACGCCGGAGACGGGATCCCGGTCGTCCAGGTCCAGGCCGACGGCCTCGCTGATCCGGGCGCCGGTGGCGTACAGGAATTCCAGCAGCGCACGATCGCGCAGTCCGCGTGCGTCGTCGGCCGGGACACCGTCGAGCAGGGCGGCCACGGTGTGCACCGGAAGGGCCTTCGGCAACCGGCGGGCGGGGCTGGGTGGACGGACGTCGCGGGACGGGTCCGTCGCCGTCGTGCCCTCGGCCAGCAGGAACTGGTGCCAGCCGCGGACGGCCACCACCGCGCGGGCCGCGGAGGCCGCGGCCAGCGGCGGATGACTCTCGTCGCCCGTGCGCAGGGTCACCAGGTGGTCGGCGACCTGCCGTTCGGTGACCTGCCCGACGGCGGTGACACCGGCGGCCGTCAGGTGCGTCAGGTAGCGATCGAGGTCGCGGCGGTAGGACAGCAGGGTGTTGCGAGCCAGACCCCGTTCGACGGTCAGGTGGTCGAGGTAGCCGCGCAGTGCGCGAGCCAACGCGGGCGCGGGTTCGATCGGGTCGCCCGTGGCGGCCGGACCGTCCACCGCGGCGGCGGTCATTCGCCGGCACCTTCCGGATCTGAGCCTGCGGCGACGGACCCCGGAGGGCTGCGGCGTTCGGCGACACCGGGCAGCAGCGGCGCGAACGCGGACTCGCCGTCCGCCCTGGTGACCGCCGGCCCGGCCGACCACCGGTCGTCGGCCGGTCTCAGCTCGGCACCGGTGCTCAGCGCCCGGTGCGCCGCCAGCAGGCCGGCGACCGCCGAGGAGTTGACGATCGTGCCGGCGAACACCGCGGCGACCGCGTCCTCCAGGAAAACCCGGACGATCCGCAGGTCCGACTCCTCGTCGTCGGCGCCGGAGGGCCGACCGGCGTCGCTCAGCCTCCGGGCCAGGAAGATCCGGACCGCTTCGTCGGTGAATCCGGGCGAACTCGCGACATCGACCAGCACGGCCCAGGTCGCCGCGGCGATCCCGGTCTCCTCCAGCAGTTCGCGTTGCGCCGTGACCAGCGGTGGTTCGTCGGTGACGTCCATCAGACCGGCGGGCAGCTCCCACAGCCGACGGCGGAAGGGGTGTCGGTACTGCTCGACCAGGACCACCCGATCGTCGTCGTCCAGGGCGACGACCGCGACGGCCCGGTCGTGCTCGACCACTTCACGGGCGGCGACGGTGCCCTGCGGCATCCGCACCCGGTCGACCCGCACCGAGGCAATTTTGCCGTCGAACACCCGCCGGGTGTCGACCACTGCGAACGGTTCGCTCACCTGGCGCCGGTCTCGGCCAGCGACGGGGAGGCGAGCTCCGGCTCCCCCTCCATGGGCAGCCGTTCGGATTCCAGGTAGTCAAGTGCGGCCCGGACGAACGCGCCGAACAGCGGATGCACGCGGGTGGGCCGGGACTTGAATTCGGGATGGGCCTGGGTGGCGACGAAGAACGGGTGCAGCGACCGGTCGAGTTCGATGAACTCCACCAGCGTCGAGTCCGGCGAGGTGCCGGACAGCCGAATTCCGGCAGCCTCCAGCCGGTCACGGTAGGCGTTGTTCACCTCGTAACGGTGCCGGTGGCG